>Ga0307963_1000620_pt1 | contig 24601 bp, 32 predicted proteins | sample OrgLakmetagen594_FD_201829 | JGI IMG/M metagenome (GOLD analysis project Ga0307963, IMG submission 201829) | Saline water microbial communities from Organic Lake, Antarctica - #594 | ecosystem: Environmental > Aquatic > Non-marine Saline and Alkaline > Saline | place: Antarctica: Organic Lake... | reverse complement strand
GTGTGTGTGTGTGTGTGTGTGTGTGCGTGTGTGTGTGTGCGTGTGTGTGTGTGTGTGTGTGTGTGTGTGTGTGTGCTGCATCTGGTGCTGCATCTCCTCCACTTATCACCTGGAATCATTTCCTCATCTATATTCTCCCGTTTACGTGACGCACTCAAGATTTACGCCGTCCTTCGCGTTGACCATGCGTGGCCTCCTGTCACACACGATGTCTCGATGGGCTTGAACTTCTTGATTTGTTTTTCGATTGCTCTCGATCGCACATCGTGCTATTTTTCACTATTTTTTGGATCCCGCCAGTTTCAAGCGGTTCTAAAATCAAATGAAACTCACGGTAACAATAGAGATAATTAATTCTACCTATTCAATTTATGGGTGATTACCGCTACGGTGCGACAACAGGGTGATTACCCACAGGGTAATGTTTATGATAAAACCAGAATTAATCACTCGAATAAATCGCGTTTGAATGCATCACCTGATTTAATCACCTTGCGTTTACAATGGACGCAAATAATTCGGCAGATTCAGGTTGCAGCCTGAAGCAGGTTGTAGCTGGGAAGGAAGAATTGGAACTCAGAAATGCTTGCATTGCGCTTGCATGCACTGGAGAGCGCTGGCAACATCCTTCCAACCTTTGACTGAGTACCCGGAGCCTCTAATCGACCTGCTGGAAATTTCTCCAGCCATTCCCCCTTCAACTGGAGCTTTCCCACCCTTTAATTAACTACTTGGAACGTTTGACTGCCAGCGAATGTTGCCAGCGCTCTCCAGTGCATGCAAGCGCAATGCAAGCATTTTTAGAATTTCAGCCCTTCCTTCCCAGCTACAACTTGCTTCAGGCTACAAACTGATTCTGCTGGGTTAATTGTTCCATTCTAAATGCAAGGTGATAATTTCAGAGGTGATTATTCAAATGCGGTCGATGCGAGGGATTAATTCTGAATTAACCACAAACATTGATAACCTATTATAAACGCACCGTCATTGACAAGACATATGTTTCTTTAAACTCAGGGTTAGGTTGCAACAATTGACCAGCTTTTACTTGAAAGCATCCTTTACAAAATCAAATGCTGCCCCATCAACAGCCCCTGCGCTACTCCCTACACTTTTCAAGCCGCCAGCCCCACTCATCAAGCCGCCCCCATACCCATTGCCCATACCCGCCACACCATAATTACTGCCGCCTCCACTAATTCCAGCAGGCCCTCCTGCAGCCATACCATTCCCATTCCCTGGCATCATCACGTTGCCCCCCCCGTAATTGGTACCCACGGCCCCGCCTGTACTAAATCCACCTCCACCCCCTTGGACGTTATAGGGCATGGCCCCACCAACACCCGGCATGCCCCTGCCCTGTGCAAATGGCTGTGCAAACGGGGGCTGAGCAGCTGCCGGCATGGAAAAAAAGTCATCATCAAGGAGAGGCCGTGAAGAGGAGGGGATATGTGGCGGCACTGATGCTGTTGATGGGCCGCCTGGGGCGCCGTTGCTTTGGAGCACTTGGGGGGCGGGGGATGTAGGAGCTGCTGCAGTGCCCACGGGAGGAGGACTTAGCTCCAGTGGTGCAAAGGGGTCAAAGGAAGAGGAAGGTGGTGGGGGGGTGGCAGCTGATGCAGCAGAAGGGGAGGACGTGGCAGCAGGCAGAGCGGGCTCCAGGTCACCTGTTGAGTGCACGATATGCCTGGGTGAAGAAATCCGTGTTTGCGTCTCTCGGTGCCTTTGTTTTTGATGAACGCTTTGTCAGAGTCGAATGAGGTGGTGTGCTCAATGCTGCAGTTGCTTTTGCTGAATGTCACGGAAGCAGACTTGAGGCCTGATCTCGCGCAAAATTGAGGTGGGGGAGAAAAAGTAAGTGCGTTCCAATTTTTTGGTACCCATTGCAGCCGATGCTGAGAATAAAAAGGCAGGTAACCAGTAAATGGATCTCTGTTTTGTCTTGCTGCGCTTTTTTTCCTTCGTCACATTAACATGGCAGGTGAAAAATGCCACAAAGGGCAGCAGAGAGTTCAATTAAACATGCACAAAGTGGATCAAACCCACCTCAACCCGTGCTATATGCTTTTTTGCCATATCCCACAATTGGGTAAACGCAACTTTTAGGGAGTGTTTATTCTTGCAAACTTTGAAATGGTTTGGTAAGCAAAGGAAGTCGAAGGGGCGCCTATGGTGTTGGGAGAGCAGACTGTGAGTGAAATTGGCGGAGGACAGATGCACGCAGACACACACACGCGCGCGCACACACACACACACGCACACATACAAACAGACACACCTACACACGCACACGCACCCACACCCACCCACCCACACCCACCCACCCACACACACCCACCCACCCACACACACCCACACCCACACCCACACCTACACCCACACCCACACCCACACCCACACCCACACCCACCCACTCCCACACACACACACACACCAAGGATGTCAAAAGGGTCCTTTGGTGCTGCAGCCTGCTGTGAGCGCTGAGGGGTTGCAAAGGACAGAGGCACAGCAGCAGAGGGAGGAGGGGGGAGCTTGGGTGCCTGGGGCCCACTGTCAAAGCCCCCGAGCATGTCCATCTGCTCTTCGCTGTCAGACAGGAGCACTTTCAGGCTGCAAGCACAGGCACAAAACACATGAGGTCACCGGCACGCATCTGAAGCCAATAGCTTGTAATTTATAGGTCCATCCGGCATGGTTGCTAAGCTGGCCATAAATTGGATCAACACAGTAGGTAAATAGATGGTTTTTTTAGCAAAGCATCATATTTTATGGTGCCTTGAATGGTGTAATCAACTAATGCATGGCTATGACCAACCGCTCTGACCAATCGATTAACCCTACTTGCTCCGCTGCACATGCAGACCTGCAGTATAATACCACATACATTCATGGCATAACATTTGCTAAAACACGTGCTAGTAACCCAGTCTTTCAAACTGGAAAGGACACACACATCTCACATACACACAAAAACACAAACACACACGCACACATTCGCACACACACATTCACTCTCACACACACACACACACACACACACACACACACACACACACACACACGCACGCACACACACACACGCACGCACACACACACACACGCACAGAGCCTTTGACAAAGCCTCTCTTAACCTTCACTTTCAGTATTTTCAAGACAAGTGCCCCTGCCTCCTCAAAAGGACTCTTTGATGCCAAGCTTTAAGCATTTTAAATTACAATAGAGACCAAACACATCTACCACTTTGTGGCCTTTTGCCGGACGAGGGGCTGGTTGGAGGTTTGGGCTGCTCGCACACTTGCGGGGTCAGACTGAAACATGACAGCAATCTCTCCACATGCCTGCATTGGCAATGTATGTATGTGTAAGTGTGTGTGTGTATGTGTGTGTATATGTGTGTGTGGGGGGTGGGGGGGGTGGGGGGGGGGGTCGTGTGCGCATGTGTGTGCACATGAGTATAATTGTGGGTAGATGCACGTACCAGAGTGTGAATGCTTTTAATTTGTAAGATGAGACATGCAATGCCTTTAGAAGTCCGGACAATTGATACACGTTCAAATGCAACAAAACTGTTGCGTTGAAAAACATCAGTTGTGCAGGCAGTGGAACAATATTTGCTGTTGAAGGTAGGGAGCCGTTTTGTGTAGGTAAGAGCACTGTAATAAATGTACCACAGAATGAACAGATAACAAAAAATCCCCACGCAAGAATGCATCAGCAGACCTGACCTGGGTCATACCACTCTGCAGAATAGCATCCAATGCGCACAGTGTGCGCAGCACGACCTGCCATTGGTCCGACACCTGCACCCAGGGTCAAAATGTGTACTCAGTTGTGTGTGTATTTATATGTAAGCATCTGTGTGAGCGTTTTTGTTCTTGCGTGCGTTTGTGTGTGTATGTGTGTGTGTATGTGTGTGTGTGCGTATGTGTGTGTGTGTTGTGTGTGTGTGCGTGTATGTGTGGTGTGTGTGCATGTGCAAACCACAACCTGTCATCAATCTATTACTTGCACACCGAGAGAAGTTTCAGTGCGTGCTGTGAAAACAAACCATTTTTGTGCATGCATGCACGTGACACAGGTACGTTGTTGGAGGGTACACCCAAGGTGGAGAGTTGTGGATTTTTTATGTAATGCACGTTATTTGTTCAATTTCACACTTCCAGGTAAAACAAGAAGCCTATATTTTAGGCCAGGCTAAGTCAAACTCTAAAGCTGGGGGGCATTGCGCCGTGCTCAGAGACCGCAAACTTGCCCAGTTGCATAATAGGCAATTAAGGACCAGGCACAGCTGAAATCTCCAGCTAAATTCGACGAGGATTTGGCGCCTGCCCATGGCATGCTCTAACACGTTGAATGCTAAGTCACCAGCCCATCTGTTTGACTTTAATCCACCAGCCTTACTATATTTTACAGGACATTTAAATCCGATCATGAAAGCCCAACTTTACATTCCATCATTCAAAATCAACAATCTTCTACATACATACATACCAACTCGACCACCACCAGCACCACTCTACTCTGTGCACACCATCTTGGACACGCACCATCCTGGCCATCTCCGTCATACCCACCCAATTCTTTATCATAGATCGCTCATTCCTGCATGCCATCCTGCACACCCACCACCATCTTGGCCTTTACCAGCATGCCTGTCCAATCGTTATTATAGACCACTCGACCCTCCCAACACACCATTTTGGCGACCCACCATTTTGGCCATCATGAGCTCTGCCATCTTCAAGCCATCCATACTGCTGGCTGACTCAACAAACTGCTGCAGGTCCTCCTTTGGGGGCTCTGCCCTCACTCCCCCTGGCTGAGTCAGCGTGTCCAACAAGATCTGTGCAGCAATAAGAAGAGCTGTTCCCTGTGTACCCGGCAAAAGTTGTGGACCCTGTTGGGACCTCCTGCTGGGAAGCTCACGATCATTTTTCGGCTGACTCAGCGTACCCAAGCATCCGATTCCAGAATACGAGCTACCCTCAAGTCTTCTTGCATTATTTTTGTGAAGGGGTGTTGTTAAAAAAAGTGTTCCTAAGTTGATGGAGTGGATTAGGGGCGTATGCCTGATTACTAGCTGGTTGAAATTACGTTGCCTTGAGGTCAATATCGTGTTGCATGACAGGGAGCGAGCGTTCCCCGCCAAAGAGGTGCCCATTTCAATAAACACTATAAGTAAATGTGTATTTTAGGTTTAAACCCGTTCCTTGCGTGTGGTCAATTATTATGTGTTAATTATATGGCCAGAACACCTAATTATTGTCAGACAGCTACGCCGTCTTAGAAAAAGTGTCACACCTAAGTTGGTCCTTTTGCGGGCTTGCATGCCCGCTTGCTGCCCTGAAACAAGCATCTAGAGATGCATGTGATCTCAAAGTACAAAACACCTTTGCGGCTGTGATGGGTTAAGCTGAGTTAAGCTGAGCTACCACACTCAGTCTCCGGCCTTCACAGTGTTTGGGCAGGCCACAACGGTGCACACGTTGTGCGAACGGTTACTATACCGTTTTTGGAGCATGGAGCCTGCCAAAGATACGGTCTGCACTGGTGCGTACAGTTTTGGCCAACCCCAATAGCATAACGCTGTGTGGTACAGCTTACTACCGTTTGTTTACGATCACTTTGTGACCACACTTTCAAATAGTCATTTAAATTTTCGATTTCAGTTTGTGAGGGGGTCTGGGGATGAATTTTTGAGTTCGAGAGCCCCCCCGTAATGCTGCCTGTGCACTGCTACTGCTGTTTGTTATGGCTGAAGCTGTGGCCGAGGCTGAAGCTGAGGCTGAGGCTGTGGCTGAGGCTTCAAAAACCCGGCCAGGGGGTTCACACTGGCGCGCTTGGAGCTCATTTCGATGTTCACCCTCAACACCACTATGATTTGAATTCAGTTTGGAGAGGCCTCCAAGAAGTAAAAAAAAAATTTCGTGTTCTGGCCATATAATTAATTACTTTCCGAAGTGGTCGTAAACAAACGGTATATACTATATAATGTGTGATACAGCCTTGCTATATAAGCCTTACAACACCTACCTGCTTGCTGCCCTGCAACGATTGGGCTGCCTTGCTGCGATTAATATGGACACGTCCCAGCTTCTTGCATCCAGTCAATTGCAGCAGCACACTGTGCACTGGCACCCCACTCTCGCTCTGCAACATAAAGTAGTCGCGTTCAATGGCCACAATGCACTGTACCCCAAGTTTGCTTACCTGCTCGCTGCCTTGTAATGAATGGCTGTCTGAATCAGGATGGGGTTCTGAAGCCGAGGACGGCTGTGGGTGGCTGTTCGGTGCGTCAAACCGCCCAAACATGCCTGAGCCCTGCATAGATATATGATATACGCGTTGGCGCAATTGTATCACCAAAGAAGCAGAGGGTAGTACGCATGTAGGGCAAGGGGCTGTGCCTCACAGGAGCACCTATGACTAGACAGCCATTGCATGCTTGGAGGGTGGGAGGAAATTATTTTGATCGTCTAAGTCGAGAGGCGCACGCATGGACGAGCATAAGGTGCGTGCACAGATGTGCAGTATTTGATTGCCTGGGCAAAGTCAGATCGTCATTGTGCAAGAAAAACAAATCGCGCCTGTCACCTTGTTGTTTAAAGACACGCAGTCCCCTGTTGACCTAGTGTAGTCAGATGGTGAAGGCACCCCAAAGCCCTGCGTGCGATCGACATTACAGACACAGCATTTACGACCAAGCTACGACCAAAAGCACCATAGACATCAGAAAAGTAGCGAGCCCAGTTGCGCGCCACCTGCCATGTTTAACTAAGGGCAGCGTATTCATTATTTTGGTTTGGATGAACACACCCTTTATCTTTTTGTTTGGATGACCACACCACGTATTGTTAGGAATAAAATACTTTGTCCGGACAAACAAATTATCGTAAATTGAAGAGTGTTTGATAGTGTTTGATACCATTTCCAAACAGAGAAAGGTTTCCTGCTCGTTTGACTTGCACCAACGGCATGCCCTATACTGACCCATCCCCCACCTGAGTAGCAGCCGCATTTGAAACCACTGGTGAAGGGGGGGGCGGTGGGTTGTCAAACGCAGCGTTTCCAAAGCCCATCATTCTGCTGCTGCTGATCTTGCCCTGGCCCATGCTACTGCTGGCACCACCTCCCCTGCAACGCAATATAACATAAACATTTTTGGCACAAGTGCTCTTGATTTTAGCACGTGTGTTTTTGATTTTAGCACGGGTGCGTTTGATTGTAGGCACAAGTGCTTTTGACTTTAGCACGGGTGCTATTGTTATTTGGCACGGGTGCTTTTGTTTATTTGCGTAGATACTTTTGATTTCAAGCATAATTGCCTTTGACATGATGCAAGGCTGCACCACCACCCCTTCGTGCATCAAACACAAAATTTCACACACAAGCGCTATTGACATGGGCCACTCTTACGTGACTTCAAGAGCGCAGAGCTCCTTTCAGGCGCAGCAAGTAACATCCTACATGGCTGATTAATGGCCAGTTTTGACCATAACCATACGCGTGTTTGTACGCACCTATGCGGATATCCTGCGTGGCTCATATACTCATATATGATTAGGGTAGGCCAGAACTTGTTGTGTGTTTGCACAGGAGGACACGGCATACGCACAGTGCACAAGGTATATGGCGTATGTGTATCACGGAATATGGTACAGAACTGTGTACAAAATTTCAATGTATGGTTCTGGCCCAACCCCTGTTCATGATGCAGCAGCGTAAATGGACATGAAAAGCCACCTGCCATGGCTGTCACCTCCAGTGAGTGTGTTTGTGTGTATTTGTGTGCATGTTTGTGCGCGTGTGTGGGTGAGCTCCCTCTACGATAAAAAGAAACATAGGCAGGTAGCCCTTTATTAGTTTGCCATTTTCTTTGAAGTTGCCGATGGGCACAGCAGCAACAGAGCACACAATTTGGTCGCAGTTTTCGTTGCAAACCTACCAGCCACCTGTTTATGCTGCATACACTGCATTCATGTGCTGTACATACATGACCAACACACACCACGTACAAATCAGCACACCTGCCTGCGAGCAGTGCTGTGAAAGGTGACCAGCTGCGCTCCACACCAAAAACTGCTAGACACACACACACATACGTACTCACACACCAACTGCCCTAGCTGCACACCTGGTAGCTGTGCCGCTGTAGCTACTGTAGCTGCTATTTCCATAAGTAGGTTGCGCAGGGCTGCCCTTGGCAGCGCTGGAAGCGTTTCCAGAAGGGGGGGGCATGGCATTGCCAAAACCTTGGATGCGGCCCTGCGTGTGGATGGGAGCAGGTGCTTGTGTGTGTGTGTGTGTGTTTTGTGTGTGGGTGTGCGTATGCGTGTGCGTGTGTTGTGTTCGTGCGCTTGCATGCACTGGGAGGAACGTGTCATACAACTGGAAGACAGTGGTGTGTGTGTTTGTGTGTGTAAGTGTGTTTGCGTGTGTGCGTTTGTATGTTTGTGTGTTTATGTGTGTGCGTTTGTGTGTCTAATTGTGTTAGTGTGTGTTTGTGTGTATATGTGTGCGTATATGTGTGTGTGCTTGTCGTTAAACGCAAGCAATTCAGACCTTCATGCTACTTGCTCCCCCATGACTTGACGGAGCACAGTTATATAAAACGTCCAACACCTCCTTGGCAAGATCGCGCACGTGCTTTGCGGGAGCATCACCCTGTGTGTGTTTGTGTGTGTAAGTGTGTTTGTGTGTACATGCGTGACAGGAGGTAACAGACTCATGTTGTTCAATTTATTGACCTCAATCTCGTGGATTAGGGTTTCACGCAGTTTTTTTCATTCTCTCTTTTCTTATGACACGGAACAGATTACCAAGTGGTCTTGCATTTTCTGGGCTGATACGTCCTGCACACATTTGCATTTTTGCGTTATCTGTTTCACTTAAACGTTGCCAAGTTCCCCACCGACACGGTCATAACTCGTTATTTTTTACAATGCGCAGAGTCACCCAGGACTGCTTGTTTGGATACATGTGTTCAAAAAGGTGGCCAGAAACATTGTATCCCACTGCCTTTACATGACAGTCAGAAAACTTGGATTTTTGCGAATGACACATGCGTAGGGTTGGCTAGAACCATACATATCTGGTGTTTTTGGCAGATAATTCACCAAATATACGGTCATATACAGTGCATATATACAGTTCCGTGGCCAACCCTACACATGCGCACACACACACACACTCATACACACACTCACACACATAGCATATTTGCGTCACCCTGCAGCGCTGTGTAGGAAAACAGTGTAGGAAGCATGAGCTCCTGAGCATGATAATCACGTAAGCTTCATGTATGATGTCATGATGTCTGAGTCTGGGTCACATGCATTGTCCGAAGGGAAACAGCCATGCAAACAATCCTAGGGAACGGCAGGGAAGAATCGCACAGGTGATGGGATAAAAAAACCGCTTCTCTAATGACAGTATTGAGTCAAGTTTCAGTGTACACACTGACCTTGAAAGGGTCTGGCTCGCCCTTGTAGGCAACGAGATCTCTGCGGTCGGCAGGAGGGAGTACAAGTAAAAGCAGCGCTCAAGATGAGGTCTGACTTGCGTGCCTCGTTCCCAACGCAGCTACCTCTCTGGGAGCTCATCTTCACAATCTAGACCATACTAGTGCCATTCTAGCACACTTTTTGGACCAATTTGAAAAGATCGTGAAACGTGTGTCGTTTAACAAATTCTCTCATGCGCTAGGTCACTAGGTGGTATTTCACATCAACATATGTAGGCAAGAGCTGAGCTACTTTGGACCCTTAACCCAACAAATTACCCGTCCTGCATCTTCAGTGGAAAGCAGGACTGGGCACGAGAGAGTGTGGGTATTAGCACGCATTCGTGCGTGTATGTATGTGTGTGTACATGTGTATGCATGCAATGTGTGTGCATGTACATATGTGAGTGTATGCATGGCGCACGTGTCTGCATGTGCGTGTGTGAGACTGGCTCACCGAATGGTGGACGCGTGCTGCTGCATGGCCCGCTGAAAATGGGAGCTCCCTTCAAGGCAGCAGTGCTTCACTAGCCGCAGCGCCTGCAGAGTCACGTGCAGTAGCACAATGTTAAGTAAATTTGAGCCTCTGTTTACCAATGTTCTAGCGAACACAGACGTGTTTCACCAGCCGCAGCGCCTGCAGAGCCATGCACCAACAGCACAAGGATGAGTACATTTGAGCCACTGTTCTTCATTGCTCGTGCAAAAGCAGCAGCGCTTCGCCTGGAGAGGCCATGTTAACAAAATAAGCACACAGTTCCTTATGGAGCGGGAATTATGCTGCCCACACCAAACTGGCTCACTCGCCTTTTCGATGTAGGAAATAGTTTCACTGTGTGCACAATTTTCCATCGCCGTTTCTTCAGCCTCGGTAAGGCGTCATGGTGATCCTTATTTATGCAAACCAGTGATCACGTGATGCAGCAAATGCTACTTCTTATAAGGAAGGACGGAAGTTTACGCAACGCAGTAATTTCAGTCCACACAAAGCAGTGATCTATTAAGGCCTGAACGAACCTTTAGCTTGACGACAGGACTTTTGTTCTGCAGTGACTTGCTGATTTGCTCAGCTATGGACACACCCTTCTCAGGAGCCTCCTTAGTCAGGTCAGCTGCGAGTGGTCCAGAGTCAGTTGCGCTGTTAGACGCAAGGGGCATGAACGCACTCTCATGCGTAGCACGAGCTTTTCTACTTACATGCAATACTAAAGGTGCGCTTGCGTACACACTTGCGTGCATGTTGTCAATGCACGTCTATGTATATGTCTGTGTGCACGTGGCTGTTTGTGTGTGGGTGCGTAATTGCCTGTGTGCACTTTCGCATGTGCGTGCTTGCATGTGTGCGCGTGCACATGCATGTGTTTGAGGTGCAAGTGTGTGTGGTGTGTGTGTATGTGTGCGTGTGTGTATGTGTGTGTGTGTGTTTGTGTGTGTGCATGTGCGTGTGTGTGTCTGTGTGTGTGTGTGTATGTATGCGCGCAAGCGTTGCGTTTTATGCTTGCGCACTCTCACCAATTTGCTTCATCAGGTACAAGGGTGCAACCTCGTCTCTGCTGCTTGTCACATCCTCCACTACTTTCCACCTTTGCAGGTTGGAAATGAAAGAGGACATGCTACCCTCAGAGACTCAGTGCACAAGGATTCCTCTGGTATCAAGGGACAAATGCCTTTTACCTAAGTGTTTAATTTTAGAAATGTACAAGAGCTGTTATCTGCCACATTGAAATATTGATTTAATATATCAGAATATGGCGCCCGCGCTAACGCTCGCCTATGAACCTGTGGTGTTCGTGAACGGCAAGCGTCATGTCCTGCCTACGGGAAAGGGGGAAGTCACGCTGCTCGCCTGGCTGAGGGGTGAGTTTTGCTTTTTGTCTTTTACAGTGGGTGGAAAGGAGCTGAAAATTTCTCCGCGCGTCAGCGAGGGAGCGAGGAGCCACTGCCGCGTTAAATTTACTCGCTATTCTTGACTACCGTTGTCAGTGTGCCTGTGTGAGGGTTGTCAATTTGCCAACGCACGTGAACATTTTACCAATGCATTCATTTGCACTGCTGCACTTACCACAGAGATTGGGCTGACTGGCACCAAGCTTGGATGCGGAGAGGTGTGGGGGAGGGCGTGGATTGGCGTGAAGCTGTACTGTTCGCGGTGCTGTGTGCACTTCCGAGCGCACACTCGAAGGAGCAAGAAGAGCAGAGGCATTGAGCAGTAGTGCTGGCACTCACTTGAAGTGCCAGCGAGTAACCTAGAGTGTCAACCCTAGAGTGTGTAAACCCTAGTTAGGCAACAGAGCACGACGTGCACTGCGAACAAAAACAACATAAGTACAGGAACAAAGGGGTACGACCTGGGTCCCCTTATTTATCTAAAACCCTTTATCTTTCGCTCGCTCGCTTGCACGTGCAGGGTGGATGTGGCGCATGCACGGTCATGCTGTCACACTGGGAGGGAGGACGTGAGGACGGCCGCGTGGTGCACCGCTCCGCCAATGCCTGTCTGTGTCCCCTGTACGCTGTGGAGGGCATGCATGTGGTGACTGTGGAAGGTGAGGGTCAGTAAATAGTATTCGGATGCACATGATGTATTTTTTGAAGTAGCAGCTTGCACGTTTGCTTCTTCTGGCGTGCATGCTTTCAAAATGTCAAGCGTGGCAGCCGCGCCTCCAACTTTTAAACCTGAAGCTTGTAGGAGTTAGGGGAAGGGACGCTCTTGGCATCGGTCAGTAAACTGACTCGACAAGCCTCTAAGCAGCTAGACATTCCCTATTCTTTCTCTGTGAACAAGGGAATTGGGCGACAGTTCTGCTTCAGATGCTGTTATTTTGCACAAACGCAGTAGATGAAGGCAAACAAGCACCAAGTGTTCTGTTTGTCTTGTCTTATTTTACCTTTTGCTTGCCAGGTGAACCTCCTTCAATAAAATGCGAATCCCTCTCTGATGGGTGCAACATTGGCTGTCACACGCACGCACAGGTATTGGCAGCGTGCGCTCTGGCCTGCACCCTGTGCAAGCTCAGCTGGCCAACTCCCACGGCTCGCAATGTGGCTTCTGTACCCCTGGCTTCGTGATGTCTATGTACGCACTGCTGCGCTCCTCAGACGAGCCTCCTACTGAGGAGGAGATCGAGGATGCACTGGGAGGAAACCTGTGGTGAGTTTGTGAATGTAAAATGGAAACTGTGAAACTGTTTTTTCTGGTCTGCTGCAACGTGGTTGGTTGAGCAAGATGAGTGCAACTCTCGGAACCTTAAGTATTTATAATAAGGTTCCTCTCCAGCTAGAGGATCCCAGAAAGCACAAAAACAAGTTTAAACTAGATTTCTATATACTGCAACATGTTCTTTGGTCTTGAGGGAATTGAGCAGAGAGAGGGAATGTGTTCTGAAATTGAGCATGGTGTGTGGTAAATAGTTATGCAAGCTGCTGCGCTACCAATTTATCATGCGTTTCACGCTGCCCGTCACTGCTCATTTGAAGCTCCCCACCTTCTGACTAAGACCAACATGAGGGTGCGTTATGAGGATGGCTAACTTATATCATTTATTGTGTTAAATCATTTTCTGCTGCGCTCCTGCTTGGATACAACACAGGAATGCTCTGTTAGTGTTGTCTATACTCCTACTTGAATGCATGGCGTGATTGCTTAGACTAGTAATACTTTAGGTGCTGGCGTCTCAGTACACCATAATTATATGCTCATTTCCTTCATGTGTGTGCTGCTCTTCAAGGATGAGACGAGATTTAAGCACTTGTGCCTAACAAGGAAATAAATGTGCTTGTGAACAGCGTCTACTCCTTCTCATTCGCACGCATCATTACAGCACCCAGTTTTGGGAGTGGGCTTAGAAATCAATAGCATACAACCGTATATCAAACGTGTCCATGCGCAGCCGATGCACTGGGTACCGCCCCATCTTGGACGCCTTTAAAACATTCGCCAAGACGGGTGCTAAGGCTTATACAGAGGACGCCATTGCTGCAGCCAAAGGCCTGCTGCCACATGCAGGTGAGGGGTGATGAAACTGAGTGTGCGTGTGTGTATGTGCGTGTGTGTGTGTGCGTGTGTGCGCGTGTATGTGCGTGCCAAATTGTGTAAGTGTTAGTGACTGTAACTTGTCCTTTAACAAAGCATATTTTCGTGAGGAACACGCCTTGCCAGCCCCACTCCCCAGACTACTCACCCTTAACGTGTCGTGCAGGCAGCAATGGGGCTCACGCCAACGGCAGCACGAATGGCCACGCTGCTGCTAATGGTGCTGCCAATGGTGCCGCTAATGGTGCTGCCAATGGTGCCACTAATGGTGCTGCCAATGGTGCTGCCAATGGTGCTGCTAATGGTGCTGCTAGTGGTGCTGTGAATGGATGCGATGCCAACGGCTGTGGTCCCAATGGGTGTGCCACAAACGGGTGCCTTCCTAAGGCAGTGCCCACACCTGCTGGCAAGGTGCGTGTTTTCTAGTACTTGTGTATGCACATGTACTCACTGAGTGCGGTACTAGTGCGCATTGACTCAAGACGAATGAGCTTTTAAATCATTCATCACTGGTCCAATTCGGCATTTCGGCCCTCCCCTGTGGCTGAGCTGCCGCTGCTGGCAGCGTGTGCGTTAATGTGTTTTGTTCATGAGCTCTCGAGCTCACACAAACTTCCCGTTTTTTGCCTGCAGATCTGCCCCAGCAGTGGTTTGCCCTGCGACTGTGGAAAGCCCAGCACCACCAGCGAGGTGTTCGTGATGGGGGGTGCTGCAGCTGGAAAAGGGGGCAAGGACCTGGGCCCACGCCCTGGTACTGCAGAACCCATCTTCCCGCCGGAGCTCAAAGCGCGCGTGGTGATGGAGCTGTGCATGCCTGGTGGGTGGAAAGTAGCAAGGGATTAACATGTTGAAAGGCAATGCTGGCAGCAATCGCCTTACATTGTTTATTTGTCTGAATTTGAAGCGTGGGTGGTGACAGCTGTGCAGGCTTGGTGGGGTGTTAGGGGGCCATCTTGGGGATTTGGTGGGGGTGTCAGAAGTGGTGGCTAGATCGTTTTGACTGCCAAACCTGCTGCTACAACTTTGCAGACACCACTACCATAGCAGAAGCAATTAGACCCCCAACACCCCGCCAAGCGTTTACAGCTCTGTCACTGCACAAGGCTGCTGATGCTGACAAGCACCGAAATCCATGCCGTTGTCATTTGCTGCAGCGACGGCTGTCGCAAACAAAGCAAAGGACAGATGATTACAATGCTTGCTTAATTCCTTCCTGCACAGCACACGTACACACTCATCCTCTCTTGGCTTGGCACCATTCTAATTCTTGCGCAGCCTTCTTGGTTGAAGCAAGGCATCCTACCTTGATTTGCGAGCGCACACTCTCTCTCTCTCTCTCTCTCTCTCTCTCTCTCTCTCTCTCTCTCTCTCTCTCTCTCTCTCTCTCAAACACACACACAAACACACAAACAAACACACACACACACAAACTCATAAACACACACAAAACAAAACAAAGACACACACACACTTACAGACACTCACACATACAAACCACATGCGACACATACACAGGTCCTCGCTTGACTTGGCACCGCCCCACCTCTCTGTCCCGCCTGCTGGAGCTCAAGGCCCAGCACCCCACTGCAAAGCTGGTCGTGGGCAACACGGAAGTGGGCATCGAAATGAAGTTCAAGGCCGCAAATTACCCTGTAGTGGTGTCCCCTGCTGCCGTGCCTGAGCTTAACCAGGCGCGTGTGTATATGTGTGTGTGTGAGTTTTTGTTTGTGCAGTGGTGGATGTAGAGTTGTGGGCGTATTGAGTCGGCCATGTTCCATTGTCTTCACGATGGAAGTTGCTCACACGCATGATCCGCGTGTGGCATTAGCCGCTCACCCACAAGCTGACGAAGAAGCTCTCTTTTATACACATACGCCTGCACACAGGCAATGATACGGATGCTTGCATACTGCACACGCACTCACATATACCCCTACACACACGTGTACGTGCTTATGAATGCACACACACACGCACATGTACACGTGCAAACGTACACAACGCAGATTGAGGCCACTGTGAAGGGTGTAGAGATTGGGGCAGCTGTGACGCTCACCAACATGATGAAGTTCATGAAGCACCAGATAAACACCCGACCTACCCACGAGACCTCTGGCTGCGCTGCTGTTGTCAACCAGCTCAGGTGATGACTGTTTGTGTTGCTGTTGTCAAGCAGCTCAGGTGATGACTGTTCGTGTTGTGCCCGTGGAGGTTTGCAGTGTTATTGATTTTCAGATGGCCACGCAGCCTGCCCACAAGACGTGTGGCTTTGCTGTCCCTGCCAACCAGGTCAGGCAGCAAAAATGCCTGTTGAGGTTTGTGATACGTATGAGGTCGGCCTGCTCACAAGGCCTGTGGCTTCGCTGTCCCTGTCAAACCATATCAGGAATGGCCTGTTCAGGTTTGCATAACTTATGAAGCACTTGATAGCCACGGGGTCTGCACACAAGGCGGTGTTCTGTCAGAAGCAAAGAAAGAATTTTGCGCCCAAATTCATCATAGGCACCAGGCAGTACGCATGAAAGGCTTTGCATTACTGCTTCAGGCGTAAAAGGTGGCAGGAGTGTGATGCAGTGTTTCATTTTATACAAGGTAGTGTTCAAAGCAATTTCATCAAATGACATCCCGTTGATTGGGTTTGAACTGTGGTCTTATGTAAAGTTTTATCCAGGGCCATAAAAAAGGCAGCAAACCAAGCACTGAGACCCACTGCTAGGTTCACATTACTGAACCTATCACAGCCACGTAAGCCTGTACTTGCTCCTGCATATTAAATATTCTGAAGCACACAGGCTTCAATTTGTTCGATGTGCAAGAAGCAAACATTAGTACAAGCAAAAAAGAGCCTCTGTAATTCTATAAGCCAAGTGGCACCTGCACACCCTTTTGCAATGCACATCCTGGGCCGAAAGAGCCTTGTTGTTTCAGAGTCCAGCCTCCTTCAACACTCCTGTGCTTTCAACTGCAGCTAGTTACATGGCAAGTTAAGAAAACGAGCATGCACACACACACACACACACGCACACACACACACACACGCTTGCCCTGCAGATGGTTTGCCGGCAACCAAATCCGCAATGTGTCTGCCTTAGGTACGCCGCCTAGCTTCCTTTTTTGGCAACTTGCCGGGTTGAGCTAGACCATGAAATTGGGAAGTGTACACCAATTTTCACAAAGATTCTCAAATAGACCTCCATATGCAGCGGAAGTGTACGACTTGGGCCAACCCCAACAGCATGTTAAGACATGCTGAGAAGTCATTTGTGGTCGATATAAACAGCGGGCTGAGAAATTGGTCAACGTTGTTTGTGACAGGTTCCTTAAACTGTCTTGCTCGTCCCTCTATGCCACATTTTCAGCCCTGTACGCCAATCTATGCCACATTTTCAGCCCTGTACGCCAATCTATGCCAAATTTTCAGCCCTGTATGCCAATCTATGCCATATTTCCAGCACTGTATGCCAATCTCTGTGCCATAATTTTTCTCCTTTATGCAACGTTTTTCCAAACCCTGTTTGCCGAAATTTCAATTCCTGAACACACTGCATCCTCAACACACTACATCCTCATTACAATGCGTCCTTAATCGCGCTTGCCACATACTGAGCGTGCTTGCAGGTGGCAACATTGTGACCGGATCTCCCATCAGTGATCTGAACCCCATCTGGATGGCAGCAGGCGCCATCTTCACAATGGCCAGTGCAGGTGTGTAAATCTGTGTGTGAGTGTGAGTGTGTGACGTATAAGTTTGTGCAAGTGCTATCTATCTTCACAAATCCAGTGCAGATGTGTTTATACTTTGGTTTTTATCACTTCAACAAAGGCCAATCTATCCAGAGACGTTCACAATTGAAATGAGCTTCATTCATAGTCCTACCACACTGGTTTGTTGTCACCTCCCCTTTTGCAATACTTCATTCAGAATGGATGTGGATTTAATGAGGCTGGTTCCTAAGCCAGTTTTGATATCAACCTCCACACAAGTTAATGATTGTGTCTTTTTGCTGCAAGCTCATATTCGTGGTGCCGATCACGATGCATGCTTCCTCATATTTGTGGTGCTATCACGATGCATGCTTCCTCATATTTGTGGTGCCGATCACGATGCATGCATCCTCATATTTGTGGTGCCAATCACGATTCATGCTTCCTCATATTTGTGGTGCCGATCACGATGCATGCTTCCTCATATTTGTGGTGCGGTCACGATGCATGCTTCCTCATATTTGTGGTGCGATCACGATGCATGCTTCCTCATATTCGTGGTGCGATCACAATGCAGGCTTCCTCATATTCATGGTACCGATCACGATGCATGCTTTCTCATATTTGTGGTGCGATCACAACGCATGCTTCCTCATCATCATTGTGTCTTACGTGCACACAGGAAAAAAAACGTTTTGCCTAGCTTTCCAGATGCTGTTCTCCCTTAATCCTTTCGCAAGGAGCCACTTCAGACCAACATTTGATTGCTATTATTCCTTTCCCTTACTTCTTGTGGTGGATGAGTGGTCTGTTCCCTGTGTGTTGTGCGTGTGAGCCATACATATAAATGTCAATGCGTTGTGCGTATGAACCATACATATAATTGTCAACTGTGTTGGACTTCTTCCCTGTGTGTTGTGCGTGTGAGCCATACATATAAATGTCACTGCGTTGTGCGTATGAGCCATACATATAATTGCCAACTGCGTTGGCCTTCTTCCCTGTGTGTTGTGCATGTGAGCCATACATATAATTGTCAACTGCGTCGTGCGTGTGAGCCATACATATAATTGTCAACTGCGTTGTGCGTGTGAGCCATACATACAATTGCCAACTGCATTGGCCTTAAATTTCTGCCCTATGTGCTGCTCCATCGACTTCACAATGAAACTCCACACAAAGGGCGAGAGCTGGCTCGAAACAGCACATGCGTGCGCAAGCACACACACACACACACACAGACAGACAGACAGGCACAAAACAGCATATGCATGTACAAACACACACATTCACACGGACAGGCACAGGCACAGGCACAGGCTTATGCACATGCACATGCACACACACAACACATGAAAATTTATAAACCGCACACGTTCACACAACACATAAAAGTGTAAACTTTACTCACATTTACAGAGAGAGGCTGCCGAGACGTGCCTGCTGCTGAATTTTTCTTGGGGTACCGCACGGTGGACATGAAGCCTGACGAAATCTTGCTCAAGGTGAGGTATGCAAAGAGGGAGGTGTGGCCTGGTGGTGTGCTTCTGTGGCCAATGTGCAATTATGAAGTCGCCGTTTTAAGGATCGAATGACGACAGGAAGCCTGATGAGGCAAACTTTAAATCACTTCTGGCATTATAGTTAAAAAATGGACCCTCTGGGTGTTGTAGCCAAGCGCAAGAACATAAAAGGTAAACGGTCTTTATTGCTATTTTTGCGCAAATATTAGTACGTCAAGGAGCTCAAGCAGTAGCCTAGTATTGACTACGAAGTTGCCGCTATCTTGAGCATTCAAAATATTTTTCTATGCAGGCTCTGCCTTCTCGTGCAAGCACAAAGACAAATAGTTGAGGAGCCCAAGCAGTAGCCTAGTTCTTACTGACATATGTTTTCGCTCTGTAGGTCACACTGCCGTTCTCGCGCAAGTACGAATACGTCAAGGAGTTCAAGCAGGCCCCTCGCAGGGAGGACGATATTGCCATCGTCAATGCTGGAATGCGCATCCGTATGGAGCAGGTGAGGCGAGCAGCGTGTTAAGAGCTCCTTATAGTACAGTCTAGGTGGGCATATAAGCCCACACACAAATGTACAAATACACAAAGGTAGGGGGGCAAGGCTCTTGGCTGGACGTAGTCCAGTTGTTTTCTCAGTTTGCTGTTGCTGTCTTGTTTGAAAAATGCATGCACGACTGAGAGGCCGCTGTGGACCAGTTGTTAGTTGTTTAGATTTATCAGGAGTAGCTGAGAATGGTGCTAACCAACAGGATACACTTCCACTCGAATGCTTATTATCAACAGATCAAAAGCTCGTGCAAAAGGAGAAGGCCGCATAGGGCGCACCAAACGCTCCTAAAGCTTGCTGCTAGTAAGCGGCTAAAAGCCACACAGGGCAAGGCGAGAACAAAATAAATGCATAACGGCAGCAATAATTGTGCATTAAGGGAGCACCTTCGATTAACGCTCACGTAGCCTTTGCCCCACCAAATAGGTTCGAAAAGTTGCAAGCATCTTATAGTGTGCAGGTAAAAATGTGTTACCGTAACATATCGGTATAAAGTCAGCATGCAGTATGGACTTACACTCTTAACCCGCCCTCACTAGTTCCTTCCTGTGTGGCGTCTCCCATGCAGGACAACCAAACCGGAGGATGGGTGGTTGCTGAGGCTGGCATCGCGTATGGGGGTGTGGCAGCAAAGGCTGTCCGTGCTGACAAGGTGTGTCAGTGTTGTGCGTGTGCGTGTGCGTGTGTGCGTGCGTGTGTGTGCGTGTGTGTGTGCGTGTGTGCGTGCGTGCTTGCGTGTGTGTTGTGTGCGTGCTTCCATGTGTGAAGGCCTGCATGGGACAGCAGTGTGGTTCGTCTCCACAGTCAAGTGCTACATTGTACGCTGTAATGAGTTGACATGATCTGAGAAGATTGCCAAATATGACCTCGGCATCCCATGCCAAAGGATGATTGACAGCTGCATCATCATGTATTTATCTACAATTTTCGACCTTTACAGTGCTTACTAGTTCTTCAACCTTCATGATACCTCCATCTGCGCCTCACAAAGAGCTGCTCTGTCGTGCCTGCTTCCGAGCAGCAGTCCGCAACAGTGCATACATGTGTAATTTGAGGTCTGGGTGCCTGTGGCATGCTCTCATCTTAGGGGGTCAGAGGGGTCAGAGAGCAGCACCCTGCTTTAAAAACACTTCTGTCGTAACTTTCAGCATGTATTTTGTGTGTGTGTGTGTTCTGTACGCAGACTTGTGCCGCCCTGGTGGGCAAGCCCTTGGACAACAGCATCTTGGCCGACTGTTTGCAGCTGGTGCAGCAAGACGTGGCTATATCAGACAACGCACCTGGTGGAAAGGTGTGTGGAAGTACGTGCGTGCGTCTCAGTCCGGCTCAAGCTTCACACAGAGTCGTGGGCTGAATTGCGTCTGTCACTCGCAAAGGCTATGAGGCTATGAGCTATGAAAAGGCACTTAGTCAAAGGCTTCCCATCCAGGATCTGCTGTCCACAATAAGCAAATAAGTTTCAAGTTCTTTGCTGGTGCCTGCCACTGGCCCCCGGCTCCTCAGAGTTATTTTTCTACTTGTCTAGCTCTTTTGCCCTACTTTCGTGCCTCTGACTGAGCTTAAAGAGCTTGCTTTAGACAGCCACGCAGCAGACAAGGTGTTGGGAACCTGGAAGCATTGCCTAAGCCATGCAGAATCACAAGAGCTGTGCAAGAATTGAACGAGCTCCTGATCAAGACTTCACGCTTGACCACTTCACGCTTGACCAATTCACGCTTGACCAATTCACCACTTCACGCTTGACCAATTCACGCTTGACCACTTGACCATTTTGCACTTGACCACTTTTCACTTCTCCACTTCACGCTTGACCACTTCACGCTTGACCATTCACTTAGACGGTCTTGTTCCTCTCAAGCTTCTTATGCACCAGTCTGTCGAGCTGTCCCGAGTATCAAACATGACGTCAGCCCTGATGGTCCCGCTCAGGTTGAGTGTCGCCGTTTGCTGGTGTCATCTTCCCATAAAATATGTTCAGCCCTTGTCCATTGCTCTCAGTGTTCCAACTCATGAGACCAAGCTCTCTGGCACCTTTTCATGCGTCATCAACTCAGGTGGAGTACCGTCGCGCGCTGGTGTCGTCCTTCTTGTTCAAGTTCTTCGTGCACGTGGCCACCAAGCTAGAGGAGGACTCCCAGGTAGGAATGTCTCACTTGAACTCACAAGTTTTGGGCACCACACCATCTCCTTTGCTGGTCCGTCTGTTACTTGTGCTCTCAACCGAAATGTTGTCTACGTCTCCAGTCCTAAAAAGGGCTCCCAGGCATGGCTGCTTATAAAAAAATTGCAACCTCCTTTCAAACGCGTTCCAGGACAAATGTGTTAAAGGTCATTTCACACCCACGCCCACGCAAAACCGTTTCCGCAGCGGCTTTCAGCAGAAGACCGTCGTAGTGCTGCTTGAGCCTTCCACAGGCTCCCTTGCATAATGCTAACACAATAATGCTGCCACACCCACACCCATGCAGAACGTATTCCGCAGTGACTTCTCAGCAGAAGACCGCAGTGCTGCTCAGACCTTCCACAGGCCCCCTTCGCACGGTGTACAGTACCATGCGCTTGAGACGTCGGGCGCTAAGGATGTGGTGGGGGTGCCACACCCACACATGGCTGCTGACTTGCAGGTATGCAGACGGTTATTGTGTGTGTGCGTGTGCGTGTGCGTGTGTTTTTGTGTGTATTGTGTGTCTCTTTGTGAGATGGCAATGAGCTTGTGCACCATGACACTCAATTATTGAGCCCAATACCTTCAAGTGGTCGGTGCCTAGGTTTCCGTGCTTCGTGTGTGCCTCTGCCATTGGCCTGTAAAAATTAAATGCAACCCTCGATACTTTTACCATCTTTCCTGACTTTCAAGAAAAAAATGATTACACCTCCTTGAAAAAGCAAAAAGGAGACCCAAAGCTCCTTTTTCTGGAATCCCTGCCTAAATAACCTAAATAAGCCAAAACACACAATTTTGTACTCTCAAAGCCTGCAACTGTCGTGGTGTTAATGAATGTTATTGGAAGATCGTGGGATGGGAGGCTTAAGTATGGTTCCTGAATAGAGACCGAACTCTACGCTATAATTTTGTTCTCAACATAGCTGTCCACCTCTTTTATATTTGGCATTAATGTCCGGCGTGGCTGGCTGCACAGCATCGGTGTGTGTGTGTGTGTGTGTGTGTGTGTGTGTGTGTGTGTGTGTGTGTGTGTGAGTGTGTGTGTGTGCATGCGTGCGTGCGTGCGTGCGTGTATGTATGTGTGTTGCTTTGACCCACTCTAACGGCAGAAAGAAGTGAGCAGATCCTTGATATGCTAAGATCTCAGCTCACGCACTTTACCAGGCAGAGCTGGTTACGCATTGCAGCTGATAAGATGGATTGCTGTGTTTGTTGGCGCCAAGGTGGCCAGTCCACATTGCCAGGTTTTTCCTTGTATTTTTGTGCAGACAAGGGTGAGCAGTTGCACTGATAAATTGATATCTCAACTTGCAAAGTTGCTGGCAGCGCTGGTGCAGCGGGGCCTTTTACTTCTGTTTACTGTGTGAACACACACATGCTGTAAAATGTGAACACCGAGAAACATGGTTGGTTGTTTTTTTAGAGAAGGGCTGAGTCCGGCTGCACTGACGGCAATAAGCCCACATCTATCCAGTGTGAGCACCCAACAACATGTGGGTTGTGATGTATTCTAATATATTTGCATCGTGAGATAGCGAAGTACATTAAAGGATGTCAAGTCAAGAAAAAATGGAGAAACTCGAAAAGAGCACAGATAACAAGCAAGAGTGACATGAGTGACGTCACTTTCCTTCACTCCAAGAACTGAAGCTCAAGTGTTACAGACTGAACTCAGCAGACTGTTGGTCAGTTGTACAGGTCAGTGTGAACACCCATTAACCAATGTTATTGTGGGTCGACTACAGGTCAGCGGGGAGGCTGGATACACTGACGACATCAAGCTCAGTTCAGATGCGCTGGTGGCAGTACTTGTCACGAGCAGCAAGCCCCATGCACGCCTGACGCGCGTAGATGCGTCCAAGGCCCTCGAGGTGACTGCTTTCTCTGAGAGTTTGTCGCGGGTGGGGGGTTGGGATTGTGTGTGAACGTGCGTGTTTGTGTTTGCATTTGTGTGTGCATGTGTGTTCGTACATCAAAGTGGCAAATCTATTAGATGGTTATGAGAACTCTTAACACCCTCTCAACGTCCAGTACACCATATTTGCGCACTTGAAGAATGACCACGCAGCACCATATCACGATGCAGCACAAATAATGAATGTGTGTACAAGTTCCTGCTGTGCTGCTGAGGAATGGACACTGCGTGCAGTCACTCTTTGTCAATTTGTTGTCAAACTGCCCATTCTGCCGCTGCGGAAACATGAAGCAGTCTACCTGCACATACGCGCACACTCTCACACACACATAATATGCACACATTCACATACACAAATACAAACACAAGCACACACAGATATACACACATACACACACGCACACAAATACGCACACATACACAAACACACACACACACACATATGCACACATACACACACAAACACACACACAAGTACACACGCCCACATACTTTCAGGTGCCTTGTGTTGTGGCCTACTACAGCGCCAAACACACATACACACACGCACACACACAGATACGCACACATACGCACACAAACAACCACACATGTACACACACCCACCTGCTTGCAGGTGCCTGGTGTTGAGGCCTACTACGGTGCCAAAGACATTCCTGGCTCCAACTGGATCGGGCCTGTGGTGCAGGACGAGGAAGTGTTTGCCTCTGAGTTTGTCACCTGTGTGGGGCAGGTGTGTGTGTGTGTCATAGGGGTGAGGAGGATGGCCAGAAGTGTAGCGGCATTGCCTCTGAGTTTGTCACCTGTGTGGGGCAGGTGCGTGTGTGTCATAGGGGTGAGGAGGATGGCCAGAAGTGTAGCGGCATTGCCTCTAAGTTTGTCACCTGTGTGAGGCAGGTGCGTGTGTGTGTCATAGGGGTGAGGAGGATGGCCAAAAGCGTAGCGGGCGTTGCCTCTGAATTTGTCACCTGTGTGGGGCAGGTGCGTGTGTGTGTGTGTCATAGGGGCGAGGAGGATGGCCAGAAGTGTAGCGGCATTGCCTCTAAGTTTGTCACCTGTGTGGGGCAGGTGTGTGTGTCATAGGGGTTAGGAGGATGGCCAGAAGTGTAGCGGCATTGCCTCTGAGTTTTGTCACCTGTGTGGGGCAGGTGCGTGTGTGTCATAGGGGTTAAGAGGATGGCCAGAAGTGTAGCGGCATTGCCTCTAAGTTTGTCACCT
>Ga0307963_1000617_pt1 | contig 24617 bp, 15 predicted proteins | sample OrgLakmetagen594_FD_201829 | JGI IMG/M metagenome (GOLD analysis project Ga0307963, IMG submission 201829) | Saline water microbial communities from Organic Lake, Antarctica - #594 | ecosystem: Environmental > Aquatic > Non-marine Saline and Alkaline > Saline | place: Antarctica: Organic Lake... | reverse complement strand
GGTGACCGACAACACACAACACACACGACACTTGCTGTCACCTGTCGTACTTTGCAACACTGGCAATCTAAAATGTCAGTATGAAAGTGGCACCATGATAGGTTTCGGACATCCACTTATAATTAATTGAAAACTTTCTTGTTCTTACATCATCACCTGTGTACCATGCATTTTCTGTGCATTGCTGAAACCTGTCATGCCTCCCTCCTCTCTGATTGCTTGTAGATGACCTGCCAGGATGTCTCAACTATGCTGCGCTACGGTTTGAACCCGATCATTTTCCTGATCAACAACTTAAGCTACACAATTGAAGTGCAGGTGAGGTTTGGACTGGCGTGATTGATAAGCTTTCTGGCTTCAAATATAGCAAAATCGTTCTTAGTGTTGTGCGCACACACCTTTTATGCCGTCATTTTTCACTTACGTGGTGCCCTTTAGTTATTGTCATCCCTGAGTTATACAAGATTGGCTGTCCAGGTCTGCTGCTGCTCATCTCTATGATTGTGAAATTTGGCTAGCTTGCTCGCAATCAGGCCACCAAATCTGTATCTCAAATTTTCTGATGCTCTTTTGGCTGTGAAGATTCAAAGCACCACGCAATGAGAGGTTGTTGACTTGTGCACCCACTCAAATCCCTAAATTTGCCTGACCAAAACACTTAAATTCTATTGTAGATTCATGACAGCGTGTACAACACTGTGATGAATTTTTTTTGTAGATTCATGACAACGTGTACAACGCTGTGATAAACTTTTGTATTGTAGATTCATGACATGTACAACACTGTGATGAACTTTTCTATTGTAGATTCATGACAATGTGTACAACACTGTGATGAACTTTTGTATTGTAGATTCATGACAACGTGTACAACGCTTTGATGAACTGGGACTACACTAAAATGGTTGAAGCCCTCAACAATGGCCAGGGAAGGCTCTTTACTGCCAAGGTACAGTGTAGGGCTCACAGTTACAATGTAGGCCATCAGAGTTGGCCAAAGCAGATTTTTCTCGTCAAGGTACAGTGTACGGCTCACAGTTACAATGTAGGCCATCAGAGTTGGTCAAAGAAAAGTCTTTCTCGTAAAGGTACAGTGTAGGGCTCACAGTTACAATGTAGGCCATCAGAGTTGGCCAAAGAAGAATTTTCCTCGTCAAGGTACAGTTTGGATTCTTGCAACTGCTTAAAAGCAATTTTGGGCAGCCTCTGAACTGGCTAAGGAACTACCATGATCAAAGATCGGTTTTGACAATGTTACAATATCTGACTGTGTTAATTGTAATTCTTTACTCTTATTCCTGTTATCTTGAGCATGCTCGCATCATCATGCACAGGTTCTTATGTTTCAACCCACCTGTTTCCGTTGTGAAATCATGTAGGAATACCATTGCAGACACAAATTTGAAATATTGAAAAAGTTGCATTGACACAGCCGATAACACTGGCTGCACAATTAGAAGGGTAAGGCTGCTAATAAGAAAAATCAGCCATTATACACACTGGACGTAGGTGAGCACGGAGCCCCAGCTGGAGCAAGCCATTGCCAACGCTACAAAAGCTCACAAGCATGACCTGTGCTTCATTGAGGTGGGTGCTACTTGAAAAACGGTTGCCGTTGTAATGTCTTAATTTCAAATTGGTGTGCGATGGACTTTGATTTTAAGGTGATCGTTATCTTCTCCTCCTACCTTTCCTATCGATCTTTTAGTTGTGCCAGTAAACAACACACAAGACATGCAGATATGTGCCTACCTTCCCATTTTTCAGGTTGTGGTGGACCGTGATGACTGCTCTAAGGAGCTCCTTGAATGGGGGTCACGTGTTGGTAGGTGTTGTATGATAGTAAGGTATTTAACTGCTATTTTGACTATATTTGCTTTCCCAAACACCATACTGTTATCAAAATGTGTTTATGATGAAGCTTGCTATATGATAAATAACAAATGTGCAAGTCCAGCTCATATGTCTTGTAAAGGTTTGGCTTGTGTAACAGCACTGCTCTCATTCGTCTCCTAAGTGCCGCTAGTCCTAAGTGCACGCTCATTAATTTCAGGTATCATTCAATAATTTTGCTCTAAACTCTCGCTTCACCCATCCACCCACATTATTTGCGTCCTGGCAGGTGCTGCCAACGGCCGCCCACACTCTCCACGTTAAAGCAGTGTTTTACACATTACTGCTGCATAAGGCGACTGAAGTATGGGAAAAGAAATGTAGCAAATATTTTTGTTATGATAGTTGTATGATTGCGAGCATGGTTAGAATCTCATACCAGGAACTGAAGTTTGATCAGAACACAATGCTGGTGTAAATTCAAATCAAAAGTTCTTAATCATCTGATTAAGTGTTGTCTGATGTGAGTGTTCTGACAGAAATGTGTGTTGCGAGAGCTTTTTCAAGAAACAGAGAGCATTGTTGTGCCATTGTGTTTTATTTGTGCGTAATTGATGAATATGTTTCTTGCCTGTTAAACAACAAGAACCCTCATGTTTCTTTGCCTGGGCGCTTCTAAAAAAGAGTCACAAAAAGCACCTAAATTCTCAGACAGGGGGAGAAAAGCACAACGATGTTTGTCCTGAAACCAGTATTACTTCTCAAGTATTTGCCAGGACCAACCGACCATCACAGAAGGGGAATCATTCTGTGTGTTTTGGGCACATGAAAAACATGGACTGTCACAATGAGGATACCAAGAATGAGGGAGGCAACAATTGTTATATAGAAACTCATGTGTGAGGAGCAGCACATGCACAACGAGAGGGTCTAGAACATCAAACATAGTCTGGTTCATTACTCTCTTGCTGCAGGCCCTGCTGCTAAATGAGCTCTGAACCAGCATCCTTGCCTGACTTTAAAATCGTGTATAAAGAGCATAAATGAAATCAAACGTAAAAACAGTTTAGCAGGCACTTCCCATTGTTTCTCGTTTTTTTATAACACCTCACACAGCAAAGCGCAATCAGAACCACGGACTTATTAAAACAGCACATTTCGACTCTAGGTCTGCCTATGAACCAACGCACCTTGCAGCCACAATGTGATAATGACTTTTTTCACGTTCTTCACAGGGAAAGCTCTGCTGTTTGTATGTCAGCATTTTTTATCATGTAAAACAAAAGTGCTTGCTATAACTCAAGGCCCTTAACTGGAAAGAGTGGGCCTTCAAAGATGGAAGTTGTATTACAGACAAAGAAAACGGATTTCAGCCAATCAGAGCTGGAGTGTACCGCCCTCAATATGCCTAACAAATGTAACATGGTCAATCCAGGAGGCACAAGCATCAACAAAAAACATAAACAGAGCTGAGCTAGCAGGAGTTGCTGCTGCGTAAATAAATGAACACACCCATATTGCGACAGACAGCGCTGGTGCACTTGGGCAAATAAGAAATGGAATCCTCTACCTCCAGCGCATGAAACGGCATAACATGCCAAACTCCGAGGAAGCATCGTACACCAAATCCAGCTATTTAAAGACACCATCCATCTGTACAAGTTTAGAGCCCATGCTGGCATCCTAAGGAAGGAGTGCGCTGATGCCATAGCAACTGTGGAAAAGCAACGTTGCCATGATATCCACGTTAACACTGACACCCATCCCCACTCATCCATCTTCTGGTTAGCGAGGGTGGGAGACCCCCCCCCCCAGCTTGCCTACCACATACTCTCCATTGACTCCATTAACACCTGCCACCCAGGGCCTCCAGAAGAAAGGCTCTTCATTTTCTCAGATCTCGATGCTGTAACAGCACACATGCATGTCCAACACAAACTAGGTCCTAAATCAAAAAGGTTTCAGACCATCAGTTCACAGAGTGCCACACAAATACCAAAAACTGATCAAGGAAAGCATGTCGAAAGTATCTCATTTTGGAAAAATGCAAGTGTCACCTCTGGTAAAGGAATAATGTCATGCTCTGCCGCACAGAATATAAAACCAAAAGCGTGCAGCTCAGTGCAAGCATATAGAAGGCCCACCAATCTGCCGTGAGCTAGACGGCACCTACCACATGCTGTCAGGCTGCTGTCATCCCATTATAGATAAAAATGACTATTAACAAGCACATTGCTACTGGACGAGTGATTATAAAAGCAATCCAACAAGGTACACAGGGTGCATGCCTGCTAGCAAAAGCAGATGTAGGGAGTGCAAAAATGGTACAACAAGGCATTATACGTCTTTCTGAGTAGACACAGGTAGGAATGAATCCATTCTGGCTCTTCCAATCTCAATGTGCAACAGCGGCAGAAATGTTGCAAGCCAGATGCAATCATAGTTTCTCCGACCCAGCAATCACACCCCAAAAAAAAACCAAAAACACATATCAAACTAGGTCTGCCAATAACGCAAGAGGAGTTGCCCGTAATAACCTAGAAGATGACGCTGCCAATCCATACCCTCTGGCTATAAAGCCAAGAGACATACAACCAAACAAACGCATCATTAATTAAAATCAAGTACTGTGTAGACACTTCCCCTACTAAACAATCCCCACTGAAAAGCTTCTCTTATTTTTATTCTTCAGGTGGGTCTGGCAGACACAAAACAACAACCTTTCCTAATCCATGCCGGTAGTGTTTACACTATCTACGTTCTTTTTCTTTGTTCTCTGTCAGCATTTTGCGCTCAAGCAAGCGTCATCATATGCAACCTTTATCACGTATGCACAAGCCACGCCCTCATTATGTGAGTGAAAGCATACCGGGCAGATTTGAATGTATTCCGCCCTTTCTGACGTTTATTTTTTAGGTGCTACAATGAGGCAAAAATGTTAAAATGTTCTACACACCCAGCCTAGCAGTCGCATTGTTTGACTGATGACTCTATCTGTAACCTCTTGACCTCTGAAAGCATACGGAGCAGATATGTTTGAACAGGAGCACACGACTTTGCAAGCCATGCCCTGACCTTTTTTCCGAGATTTCTAAACAGCCTTAGTGAGTCGCTAATGTTTATCGTCATCAGGATGCCTCCAAACAAAGGTCACAAAGACTACATGCCTTTATACATTGAAGACGACGCATCTCCTCTTTATTTAGATAGAGCAAAGTACAGCATGATTGCGCTGATTTGTCGGAGGCTCAATAACAGCTTGCCTCAACACCTCCTTTTTCTCAACATACACAGGAGGCTCCAGAAAAAAAGGCACGTCCTATTTTTGGGCTAAACCCCCCTGACCCTCCCCCCCCCCCCCCAAACCCCCCTTCCGGTGCCCCCACCCGGCAAAAAGGGTACCAATCTGCTTTTTTTTCAAATAGGCATCCATCTGCATACTCATCAAGACCTGAATCTGGAGTGTTGCAGAGTTATTGGGCAAAAATTGAGATACAGACGCCCATGCACACGTGAGCTACCAGGCACCCATAAGTGGCTTGCACAGTCCCACTTTGCTTCCATTTCTTCAAAATTCCACTGACTATTTAATGCTGGCACAATCCTGTAAGTTTGGGGTGAATTGCTGCTCCATTGACTTGACTCACAGTTGAAAAGCGGATAGAGCATTTCCAGAATATCTCCGGTAAGTAAAAGCGATTTTTATACCCTGTTTCATTTATAACAAAAAGGGGCTGGATTGCTGGCCTTGAACTGACTCAAGAACTCCCTTGCTTTCAGATTGCGGGCGCAGCAGCACTGCAGGAGAACGGCTGTGTAACAGCCTGGCCCCATGAGACCCTTGTCCTTGCTCCCATCCAAGGTGGGTGATAAAGGACAGAGGATAACTGTTCCGAACTGCCGAGTGCCGGCTGGTGCGCTCTGATGCGCTTTCTGCTGTGTTATTAGTGCAGCCTGCTGCTGCTGAATGACTTGCTGTCATCTTCTGAACAACAGCAACAGATTATTCAGCACAGTGGGCCTGGAGGTGCTGCTGCTGAACACGCTGTTTGGGGGGGAGAACGAGCATCTCACGCAAAATAATACTGGAAAAACACGCAAATACTGAAAAAGCAGTTTGAAGCAGGGTGCCATAAAAAATTTAATAATTTAGCACAATGAAACTCTACATCTGCATCAAGGGGAAGCATTTGCTATAGACGCTGACACCTAGCCTCAGCATCTATTGCAAATGCAGAAGTAGACGTTCCAGAGCGTGTTGTGCTTGTATGACGCAAGTGGCCGAGCGCGTCCTCCGCGAAGCCTTCTTGTCTGGACGGAGTGCACAGCAGTAATGCGTGAGTACAGTAAGATGGATTCTAGCCTGTCAAATGCACGATCCTCCACCTCGCACAATACTAAACCTTATTGGCACAACACTGCACAAACTCGGCACCTCGTTGGCACAAACCTGGCACCTCGTTGGCACAAACCTGGCACCTCGTTGGCACAATACTAAACCAGCACTTGTGCACAACACTGCACAACACTGAACCTCGTTGGCAACCTAGAGCTTCGTATACATTGCTGTGTACAATTGCAGGCTGGACGGGACTTCCCCCCTCACCCCTTCTCGAGCGTGCACCAAGCTTGGTGTTGTTTGTCACTGAAATCAATCTTGAGACAACCAACACCAAGCTTGGTGTCTCTCAAATCAATCTTGAGACAACCAACAAGTGCTGGTGGGTGTAACAAGAGCAAATGAGGGAGCTGGAGTTGTGTGCCCCAGGCAAAGATACGGCTAAAGTTTGAGATTGCTGCCCATATGTCAACAATGCTTATTTGAGTGAGATACACAGGATGCTCACTTAGTTGAAATCAATTCGGAATCCAGGTCAGTTTGTACTTCATTTGCATTATGTGCCCGTCCCTTTTTTGCTCCTAGGACACTGCCCAGCATTTCCTCAAGATTGTTCAGGAAAAGGGCCTATGGGCCAGGATGCATGTTCTCGAGCTCATTTTTGAGAGCCGGCAGAACTATCAGGAATTCTTACTGCTCCTTTAAGGTTGATGATGCTGAACAGTTCTGCAAGGCTTGTAATGGTGGATGCCAGAGGATGTTAATTATGCTGGTAAAGCATTGGTAAGAGAGAATGGAGGAATGCACTGATTCTGTCTGTGTGGGTATGTCTCCTTGTGCCGGTAATACCCTGTTTAAATGCTCTAAAATTAGTAAAGTAAACAAGTCTCATCTGGTCCAAATTTAATATTTTCTCATTCAACAAGCACGACCAAATCATCAACACCTCTTGCAAGGATGATACACGTTCTAATTAGTTTTCCAACCTGTCTCCTTGAATGCAGGCTAACATCAACAGTAGAACATGCTTTAGAAGAGTTGCTTAACCAGTCCCCCAGCACCCAGCACCCCTCTCATTGGCGCTTTGCTGCTGTGAAAGGGGCGCTGTGAAAGGGCCTGGAGTGGGTATGTGCCCCAGCAGTACTCCATCCCCTCGCGTTCAGAGCTGTATTCCCTGGTGGAAGGCTTCGACTGGGGGCTCCTCCAGTCTCGCTTGAGACAAGCCCTCCCTGGGGGAAAAGGCCGAGGCTTGAGCGAGATGGGTAGGTTTCAAAGGGGGTCATGTCTGCAACATCTTAAATGAGAGGGTGCATACCATTCGATAGCTGTGTCCGAATTGCGCAGCATGTAGTGCAAAGCGCAACTTCTTGTCATTATGAGTTTGAGTGCATATATATAAGAATTAATTATGCTGCTCCTGCCTTGATGTGCTTGTCGGCGTACCAGAATTCATCAAACTTTGTGATTGGCTGAGTGTCAGACATTCAAAACTGCTCCTGCTTGTGTTTGGATAAAACTTTGCAGCCCTGCTACGTGTAATTAAGTGCCTGACTGTCTGGGTGGAAACAAAAAGAAAAAAGAAAAAACTACGCAGGCAGTGAAATCCACTCCCCAGGAGTCCCCACATTAAATTATGAAAATGAGCTGCTTGACAAACTCATTAACTGCGTGAGAAACTCACTGGTATGCTCTATGCGGACTTTTTGCAGGCTCCCGTGGCGCGCAAGCCCAACTAGCTAGAGGCACACATGTCTCACAAGACGCCGATGCATGTGAGTCACTCACTGTGGGTTTGATGAACGCTTAAACTTTGCTTCCCTGCTACGTATAATTAAGTGCCTGGCTGTAGGGTGTGATAAAATGTGAGTTGTATCACAGTCATTCTGTACTACATGGCAAAACATGATTACAGTGTGGTTTAAGGGAAAGTGAGCGTGCGGACCATTGGCCGTGCTTCCACTCATTCCTTTTGACAAGTTGCTCCTGCCTTGATACGATTGGCTGAGTGCCAGAATTCATCAACCTGCTCATGCCGCGTGCTTGGCTGAGTAGCAACATTCAAAGCTGCTCCTGCTTGTGCTTTGGAAAACTTTGCAGCCCTGCTACGTGTAATTAAGTGCCTGGCTGTAATGTGTGACAAAATGTGAGATGTATCACATCATTATGTAATACACAATACTGTACAGTGTAGATCAAGGGAAGTTAAGCGTGCTGCCCAGTGCCATGCTTCCGCGTAGTCAATCAACAAGCTGCTCCTGCCTTGATGTGTTTGGTTGGGTACCAGTATTCATCAAGCTTCTGTGTGCTTGGCTGAGTCACTAGACTTTGAGATGCCTGCTTTGTGTTGCTCAGTGCCTGGATGCAAAAGAAAACTTGTGACAATTAATGTTATGACTCGGTTGATCAGGAATTCTCGCCCTTGCTGCGCAGGTGCTCGGGGGGGCCGTGAGGCCCAGGAAAGGGGGACCGCCCACCAGTTGACAAACAAAGAACGTGAGTGCAACTTGTCTTTTGCTATGTGCTTGACTTTGCTCCCCCACGCTTCTGCTGCGGAATTGGCTGATCAGCCTCACGAACCCCATAGTTCATCAAGCTGCTCTTGTTGTGTACTTGGCTGAGTTTCAGACATTCAATGTGCTTGTCTGAAACTTTGCAGCCCTGCTACGTTTAATTAAGTGCCAGAGTCAGAGTAGTTCACAAGGCTGGAGGGATTCGGCTGCGAAGGCCTCTACGCCGATGTCGGTGACTATTTGCGGCGCTATCACGCACAGCATCTTACCTCACATCGCTTGTTTCGAAGTCAATAGAAAATCCCTGTCTTGTGTGTCTCCAGCCTGACTTGGCCTGTGTTTTTTGTTTCTTGCCCTGTCTTGTGTGTCTCCAGCCTGACTTAGCCTGTGTTTCTCGATTCTTGGCCTGTCTTGTGTGTCTCCAGCCTGACTTGGCCTGTGCTTTTTGTTTCTTGCCCTGTCTTGTGTGTCTCCAGCCTGACTTGGCCTGTGTTTTTTGTTTCTCGGCCTGTCTTGTGTGTTTCCAGCTTGACTTGGCCTGTGTTTTTGATTCTTGGCCTGTCTTGTGTGTCTCCAGCCTGACTTGGCCTGTGTTTTTTGTTTCTCGGCCTGTCTTGTGTGTCTCCAGCTTGACTTGGCCTGTGTTTTTTGTTTCTCGGCCTGTCGTGTGATTGGTCATGCTAGGCTGGTATTCTGGCACGTTACTTTCTGATCGGTTTGTTTGTGTGCTATGCCGTCCTATGCCCCATAAGCACACAAGGAGCACCCTCTCCATTCGCTTGAATATGCCATCACTGTGCACTGTACAGCACTTTAATTCAAAAATCCAGCTTATTGAGTAAGACGTACAGAGTTTACATACTTGCGTATGTAAAACATGTACAAGTTATCATAGTAATTGGTGTTGCAGTACCACACTTGTAGCACCTACATAAAAGACCACTAGAAAGGAAAAAAAGTCACAACGCTGTTTGTGACATTGCAGTACTGAATAATGGTTACAATGTGTTACGCCCAATCGTTGGCAGCGACGAATTGTGTGACAGAGCAGTTAAGTTGGTTGGCAGTTGAGAGTTTCTTTATGTCCTGTTCAATAAGCTGGATGGCGAGTCTTATTGATAACCTTAATCCTCTGGATTTGATAGTTTTGGTAATCAATTGACAACATGTGAACTTTAAGAGGTACCATTAGAGGGGATCCTCAAGAGACCCTGTGCCGTGTTAGGTCTCCGATTCTATTTGTTCGTTTGTTTAGCGATGTTAATATGTAACCACATTGAGGCCGAGAGGTCCGTCTGAGTCATGGGTCCCAGCTCCGGAGAAGGAGCAGTAGTGTGACACACGCCAAGCTGAGTAGACTCAGAGTAGTAGATACACACACACATGGGTGTGCAGAGAGCGCACAAGGGCATGGGCCAGAGAACTGGTAGAAGCATTAGGGACCAGCGATGCAAAAAACTCACTCCTCTGCTGGATGGTTTTTCCACCTTGGAGGCCTTTCTTGGTCCGAAGGCGCAACCATTGTCAGTAGATGTGCTGAGTCTTATACTTTGCAGTGACCGTAATTTGACCTGACAAATGGTTACAATGGGTTAATCATGAACAAATCCTGTTTTTGAGATGCTGCAAACTAGTGTATAAAGTAACTGAATTTATAATATATAGTTCAAGACGTGTGGGCCCTCTGAAATGCACAAACCTCATTTGGTATATTAGTGGACAGAGCTCCCAATTTCCTCTAAAAATCATGTTCATTGCAGTGCTTCTACAGCTTTAACAATACAGCATTATAGTATTGTCGGAAAAGAGTGGGCTGTTATTTCAACCGCATTGTTTTAACCAGGCCTGGTTGATTGCTGACTGAAACAACCATTGCTAGTTGATTCAACCAGGATCAACTAGCAAAATGGTTGAATCGACCAGATGGTTGGAATGCAGTTGTTTTAACAGTGTGATCAACCAGCTAATTGATTCAGCCATCTGACCGGTTGATTCCAGCTGGATTTAACTGGGTTGTTGATTTGTGGTTGTTTCAGCCGAGTCTGAAAAACTCAACTGGTTTTTGGCCTTGTCAACCTTTGTATGTGAAATTGCACGATGTAGCTGCATAGTGTATCCACAGGATGTTCCTAGACCATGATCATAATAAGGATGATGTATGATGTTTGATAGGGGGCGGCGACAATTGGGGGTGGCTAATTACCTTCTTTTTCTTTCTTCTTACTTATTATCATCATGATGCAAACGCACGATTGACACTCCTTCTTGGGTACTAGCTTGTTCCTTACTCACGGTTTCAACACTGCTGTCTTATTATTACTACGCCATCAATGTTTCTCCAAAAATGCTTCTGCTACAACTTAACCGTTTGTGACGTGCCACTCAAGGGTGTTGCTGGAAGAATACACTGCCTGCGTTTGCACACACAACAATTTGTGACGTGCCACTCAAGGGTGGCACTGGAAAAACACACTGCCTGCGTTTACACACATGCACACGTGTTTCACAATTTGTGACGTGCCACTCAAGGGTGGCACTGGAAAGACAGATGACATTGAACATGGCACGCACCTTTGTGTTACAAACTCTAAGAACCACAGCATCCAACTGAACGAACGCAATATAGGTACACCTGCTTTCTAATCAAATACTGTCTGGACATTTCTCCTACTCATCAAGCAGAAAAAGCACAAAAACGCCACAAGCTGCTTTTTCATCGGTTACTAGGGCACCGCAAACCTTCCACACCGTCCTACAAGGAGTGAAAGGCACCATTTACAGCATCCATACAACAAATCCATTGTAGAACCTTGGAGTGAAAGGTCTGCATGCCACAGCAATGCCGTCAAGTGCGCAAAAAACATTTAAACCAGACGCCTCTTTGAACGCAGCCCTCGAAAATGTCTGAGCAGTACTCCTGGTGGTGTGCAGACCTCTGCCTCCCCTGATCCCCGTTCTTGAAAAGCCCTTCTTTTATAATTCTCCAGGTGGGATGTTGTGTGGCTCTGCATCCATTGGGTGGTGCAGAACACGCAACAACATCCTTTCCCAGTCCATGCTGCTGGTGGTGTTTACACCATCTGCGATCTCTTTCCTATTTCTCATTGTCCATGTCCAGCTGCACTTTTCCCCACGTGCACAAAAAACAACACGCCTTACTGTATCAAACTTTGCAAGTATCCATGCCCCTAGTAACTGTTATGGGTCTCCCGGTTGGACTGAGTCTTATCGGACCCTTTGGGAATGACAAAGCGCTCTTGGCTTCGGCTGCATACTTGATCAGAGCCTTGTAAAGGTCAGAGGTTTGCTTTCTTTGTGCTGCACTGGATCCTGTCTCTCCCGCTACGCCAGTGTTCCTGCTGCTGCCAAATAAAGTGCTGAATGGGACGTGGAGGCTGAGGGTGAGGAGTAAGGTACGGTAAGGTTACATCACTATATATGCCTCTGGTGAGCATCTGAGCGGAAGCTTGGAAAAAAGCCAGTAACCAAACCAAAAAAACGATAGAAAAATCAAGGGAACAGGGTTAGGCACTTAGCTACAAAAGAGGCAACACCAAAAATATCAGGTTTGTTCATAAAGGTCCTCTAACGAGCTGGGCCATCCTTAAACTGAGGTGGGAAGATAAGCTGTTGCTGGGTGCGTAGTCTGACCAGATGTTCATGTGGACAGTCCAGCAAATTGTGTTCCTCACCCTGAGTAGTGTGCCAGTCACATCTGTCACAGATCCTAAGCTCATAAGGCCTTCTATTCCTGTCATGACGCATTCTCGGGGGTGAGGAGTAGGAAGTGGAGCTTGTTAAAAATAGCTGCGTCAGATTGCCAGAAACGCAGATCCAAATCGTAGCATTTTTAGGATGAGGCAGGAGATGAAATAAGGGCCTACAGGGATGGTTTCACAGTGGCTACAACAGGTGCGCTCAGAGGATCCGCCAAAGAGAGTGCCTCCCTTTCGCTGACAATTATGACAGTCGCAAACCCAGATGCCTGCGGCCAATGTGCCATTTGAACGAATGCTTAAGTGGGGACTTTTTATTTAAGACCCAGCACAGACTTCATTATCGAGCTCCGCTGTACCGTTTAATCTGCTCTGCAGGTATCTGCAGCAGGAGCACTGATTGTGGTGGCGGCATCATTGCTGGCCAACTACTTTGAGAGCTACCTAGGGGCTGCAATGCAGGTCGGTGCTGTACCTTAGCACAGGAAAGGGGGCAGTACTAGTTGTTATGATTCACCTGAGGAAATCTTTTCCACCAGATCCAAAAGCTAGGTCCCTTTTATTGCCGGCTAGGGTCCACGTAGTCCAGTCACTTCTTTGTGTCAGTCATAATGTACACACTCCAACTCACGGCCATGGTTTCCATTAGCTCTAGCATGGCCACTGGCAGTGTCGCTTGCGTTACTGCAATGCATGATTTACCGCAGTTAGTATCATGCCTCCACAGCACACACTCACTGGACACATGCAAGCAAATGAATACGCACCTGGCACAGTGTTGGCTACAAAATGGTGCATGCCTGTGGGCTGGAGGACTTGTGAACGCGAGGGTGACAAGGAGGCGCTCGTCCCCCTAGCAGGAGGCCCAAATTGATAAGTGGTACGTATACCATTACTTATGAGCCCTGGAGTTCCAGCTACACTGTATTTGTGAGTGAGCCCTCTTGCCAAGGTGCCGGAACCGCTGGCAGGTTGTTGCCTGCTGCTGCTTTCATTCTGGGCAATCGAGCTGGGCACGTTTAAACAAGCACCTGGATGGATGTTGCCCCAGTGTGGGAGCGAGTGAGGTTGAAGCAGAACAGCACCTGCGGTGTATGATGCCGCGTAAAGAAAGATGTTGTTCTGGGATCTGCACCACCCAATAAACGCAGAGAGCCAATTGACACCTAACTCGAAGAATGACAAGGGGAAGAGCTGTTACATGTAGCACGCCTAGATTAATTTGGCAACATGCGATAAATTGCAAGCTTTCACAATTTCTTTTAAATGCAGCTTGGGCAGACAAGAGGCGAGATACATGTATTGGGAAACAGTCCTTCCTTTCAATTCATTTTGTGACCTATTGCGTGCCGATGGTTGTTGTATTGTTCATCCTTTAGGCTAGGGATGGCTAATTTGCATATACACCATTTATTGCGCAAAATGTTTCGGTCAATGTTATCCCTTCAGAAGTACTTGGGGGTGAGTCTCAACGGAGCCAGCCAAATATTTGGATCTAATTCCTAGCCTGGAAACTGTTGTGGCCAAAGGTGCTCCTAGTATAGATATGTGCTGCGTACCTTTTGTACATGTACCTATTTTGTTTGTGTGTTTACATGTTGTGTGTGTGCACAAGTTTTTTCCATGCTGGAGGTCTTTGACTTTGCCCAGGTAACTGGTGTTGCAAAATATCATACGTCTTCCATGACTGTCACAGCAGCAAGTTGCCATCATTAACCAGCTCATGGTCTGAGAAGATCCAGCTTTAAAAGCCGAAACTGCAAAGTTCAGTATATTACACCATTCAGCGTCTGAAGTTGGTGTATGAAATGAGTATGTGCTACTTAGTGTGAAATGATATGTGAAGTCCAGTTTTTGGAGCAAAGCACAGTGATATCACTCGTATCACTCTAGTTTTTTCGTTTTGATTTCTCCATCTTTCTATTTCCTTGGTGCTCGCACCTCCTTTTCCTTCTAGGCCAGTTGTGAGGACCCTAGTCTCTCAGCAGTTGTGACTAGGTCGTGTGAATAATTCACTGCCATCTCACGATGCAAACAAAAGAGAACCAGACTGCTTTCCCCGTGTTGCACTCACTGTCTTGGTTGCTCAAAACTGTGTTGTCTTGTGCAAAGTGATCACACACAAACTGATCACACACACACAACACACACGCACACACACAAACACACACACCGGTACTTCTTTGTATGAATAGGTATGTTGACAGATCGCATGTAAACAGTAGGCTTGTTTTCAATTGTCTCACTCACTTCAAAAATTGTGATCGCCACAGGCACCACACAATGCTGTGCATCAACCACATCCTGTTCGGCTGTCCGGTAGGCAGTGCTCTGTCTTGTTTCCTGCCTCGTGTTTTGATTCGTTGGCTCTAGCTAGAACTAGCCCGCCTAGAACCCCACATCGTGTGTGCATCGGGCATACAAACACACTTGTAAGAACACTCCGTTGTTCTCTCTTGTCTGCCTCAGGCGCAGCACCCTAAAAATTTTGACATGAATTCATCTCACCCTCTTGCCGGAGAGGACTTCAATATGGTTGGTCAAGCTGTTCAGAATGAGCAAGGATCCGCAGCTCAGCATCAGGCGCTGCAGCAGCAGCGAATTCAGCAACAGCAGGCCGCTGCACAGGCAGCACAGCAGGCCACTCAGCAGCAAATTCAGCAACAGCAGACCGCTGCACAGGCAGCACCGCAGGCCACTCAGCATCAGATCGCGCAACAGGCCGCTCAGATGGCACAGCAGATGCTGCAGCAGCAGCAGCCTCAGCAGCCCCAGATGCTGGTTGCCTTCCCAGAATGGAATCGCCAGGATGCAGAGTCTCACATCAGTCAGCTCAACTCAGCCCTGCACGCCAATGGCCAGGCTGGGATCCTGACCAGCCTCAGCGGTATTTCCATCTGTTGTTAACTACATGCAAAACACAGCGCAAGGCCACCGAGTTCATTCACTTCCACATGCGCCAGCACCCTGAAAGCAGCACCAAAGCCATCAAGGACGCTTTCCTGGAGCGTTTCCAGTCAGAGGTACGCAACAATGCTGCAAAGGCCAGGGATGCATTTTTCAGCAGGCACTTCCGTATGTCAATGGGCATGTCTGTGCAGGATTATGCAAGTCTGTTCAGACAGCAAATTGTACACATTCCAGAAATGCATGAAAATGACCGAATCCGTTGGTTTCGTTCTGGTTTGACACCTCAACTCCGCACAGAATGCTTGAAGATATGAATGGCAATGATTTCAAATCAGTTGAAGCTTTGATTAAGTTTGCCGTGGGTCAGGAAAGGCGAAATCTTGTCATGCAACAAATCAACCCTTCTGAGAAGAGGGCTTTGGTTTCATCAGATGATGATAACTCTGCAAAGAAAGTCCGTTTCTCCGATACCTCTGATAACACAGACAAAAAGTGTTACAACTGCCGCAAGGTTGGACACTTGGCAAAGGACTGTCCAAACAAGGGTTGGCACTTCTCTGTGTGAATCTCTTCTCTATGCGAGCATCAGTGCGAACATTTAAAGCTCTGTGTGAGCACCTCAGCTCTATGTGAGCACCTCAGCTCTGTGTGAGCGCCTCAAATCTGTTTCAGCGCTAAGCTCTGTGTGAGCGCCTCAGCTCCGTGTATGCTAAAAGCTCTGTGTGAGCACCGAGAGTTTCAGATCTCTCAGAATTCATTGCTCTGTGTGAGCATGATTGCTCTGTGTGGGCATGATCGCTGTATCTTTGTGAGCATTGCTCTGTGTGGGCATGATCGCTCTATCTGTGTGAGCATGCTCTGCGTGGGCATGATCGCTCTGTGTGATTCAAGGCCTCAATCCGCGTGTTTACCTGATCTCTGAGCCTCCTTCTAATCAGAGATAAATGCATGAGGGCATGCATTCTAAGGAAGGGGAGCAATGTAACGACGCAGGTCGTAATAAATCAGAAAATATTTCAGATTAAATAAGATATAATCAGATGTACCCAGCATCCGTGCTTGCACACGTGAGTACCTTTTGTCACCCGAGAGAATCATCCGAGAAAATCCATTAGGAAGGTACAAATACTCAGAATTCACGGTTGTCAGTCTTCTCTTTATCCGTCAACTGAATAGCTGAGAGATCCGTATGCCTTGCGGGTTCAAATCCGTCTTCCCCATTTCCCACGTTACAATGATTTCCATTTCGTTTTAACATGGAATATTTGTACCTTTACGTAGGTTTTCATCGGTGTGTTTCGGACACGACTTGAAAGCACAGACCTTAATCCAAATTAAATCTACATATTTATTATATAAAGGATTTTATTCAGATTTTTTATTGTACCCATAATTTCAGACTTAGTCTGAAATTTGGAAAAGTGGCCATAAACAAACTTGCGAAATTTCAGCCTCGTTAGACATACTTAATAGCTTATCGTGCCTCGTCGTGCATTTTCATTGAGCACGCGTTCTCATCCAACATCTGGGCCGCTGGTACATTTCGCAGTCATCATGGAGCCACTTCCTAGCGCGTTCCCAGAATTGGAGAGAGCTGTCAAGATGGCGCAGCAAGGCAACCCGCTCGTGAGCAAATACAAGTTCCCAGGTGATGCCTGCTACTTTTGGAAACGAGAGTCGCCGTTACCACTCTTTGAGACTTGGCAAGTCTTGATTTTTAAAGAATCAACCTCCTTGCACATTCTGTCAACTGTGTCAACTGCGCTGCCAACACTTTATACCAGACATGACCTCTTCATTTTATCTCAGTTCCCCTTTTCTGTTCTGCAGTAGAGATTTCCTATAGGTGCTGGTACCGCAGTGTCTCCTTTTCCTTTCTAGGAATGTGCAAAAATGTTACTTCTGCAAATTCATTTTTTCTCTTATTTGCTTATTTGCTCTTCCAGCTCCTTCTGCATCTCACCTTGCTTACACAACCTCGTGAAAATGACATCTTTGACAACTAATTCGCCCTCTGCCTCTGACTTCACAGAGCATCCAGAGGACACTGTGAAAAACTCACCGCCTGACCTCAAGAGCGCTGCCATCATGGTTGGTACTCATGGGTTTGCGCAATTGAACATGTAGTTCATGTTTTCCAAGGGTATTGCTGAAGAGTGTTTTGCAACTCTGGGCAGGTAAATGAAGATGCCATGCCTTCACGTGCTGTAGCTGTAGTAGTACTGTGGCTGCGACTTAAATATTAGAGTTAAAAACAGGAATTTACAAGATTGCTGGCATGCAGCGTGACTGTGCAACCCGTAAATACCACGTGTCAGGTCCGGACATCTATGCGTACCTTGTTGGCAGAAACATCCCGATGGGCTGATCAGGAGACGTTGGACAACAATGTCTTCGTAGACTACGACAGGTGCGTTGTTGCCTCGGTGCCTTGCAGGTAGAAAAGAATACAAAAGAAAGCATGTTGCTGGAAGTGTCAGGGCCCAGCAGGAAGAAGGAAAGGAAAGAGGCGAGCGCCTTGCAGGACGATTGTCTCCAATAAAACTGGAGCAAGAGGTCCAGTTTTTTTTTTTATGCGCGCGCAACGCGAATTTTTTTGACGAACATTAAAAGTTTGAGTTTTTTTCGACGCGCGCGTACGGCGAAAAAAAAAGTCCATACTCCCCAAACCTGTAGTAAAATCCTCACCAAGTAGTAAATCTTGCTATGGGTTTAAATGGATGAATTGGAAAAAAACATCTAGAAACCATTAATTCCATAATCTGGCCCTCCTTTAGGTCCTCTGGTGAGATAGTTGGCATGGATCTCCCCCTGGTAGTCTACGCCCACATTCTGCGGAGGCCTGCTGAATCTGACTGGATGGGTTTGGGTCCACCACCTGGGCCCATGATAGCCGGCAGCAGTAAGTTTTGATTGCATGCGAAGCTACACGTGTGGTATTAATATTGCATTACCATACTGTCACTTTGCTTGGCCATTAAATAAGCTCTTCCGATTTTTATTCTCCAGAGGGGATGCTGTGTGGCTCTGCCTACTTACTTTCGCAATCCACAAAGACAGTGATTACACTATCACGTTCAAGGAGAATATGCACTCGTGCCGACAACAAAAAACTCTGAACCCACTGACTCAAAAGAAGCTGAAAAACCCTCCTAACTCAAGAGGAGGAAGAGAAATTTCCCGAGCAGCTGGGCCTTTGACGCCCGGGGCCTGCCACACAAAAAGGGCCAGGAAACACAGACAAATTTGAAACCACACAAAACTAGGAAGGAACAGGCCAAGGGCAGCAAGTTGCTGAAGTCAAGGAGAGCAGGGGCTTAAAACTAAACTACAAACCATCTAAGGCACAAACATAAAAAGGATGGTTTGCACAGCGCAAGCTGTGCCAAGAGAGTACCAACTGACATTCGGTTGCACTTGCCTCCAAGAACAAGAGTACTTCTGCATGCTGCAGAGTACTCAGCAGTTTTCTTTTGTTCTTGTTTTGTCACTTTCAAAATTTTTTATCCTTGCCAGAGGCTGCATGGGTCTGTAACAATGTGGTGGACAAGTTTCACAGTATTAGGGTGTTGCACCAGGGTGGTGTTGCAGGGTGGTGTTGCACCAGGTGGTGTTGTTGCACCAGGGTGGTGTTGCGGGGTGGTGTTGCAGGGTGGTGTTGCACCAGGTGGTGTTGTTGCACCAGGGTGGTGTTGCGGGGTGGTGTTGCAGGGTGGTGTTGCACCAGGTGGTGTTGCACTAGGGTGGTGTTGCACTAGGGTGGTGTTGCGGGGTGGTGTTGCACCAGGTGGTGTTGTTGCACCAGGGTGGTTTCCGTAACCTGCATTGTGTTTCTTTCATTTTTTCTCATTCTTTTCATAGCCTGTGTGGCATTTATTTTGCAAAGGTTTTGAAAGTATGTATGCAGTGGTAATTGCTGTACTTTCCTGCATGTACTTTCTTGCAGAGGCCCTTCCGCTGGGCAAGCTGGATGCCCTTTCCTGGAGAAGTATGAATGTGTCACATCTACTTGAAGAGAGTCTGCCCTCTCCGAAGCATTTGGTGAGCGCAAATCATCTTTGTGCTGGAGCTGCATTGTACTGAAGCGCGTAAGGCAGCAGGGTTTTCCTCCTCCTCTTCATCGATGGAAATTGGATGTAACAATCAGTTTTTTAATTTTGCTTGTCATTGCTCTTTCAAACAGCTCATGTACATAACCCTGAATCAAGCATCAACATATATTTTCTTGCCCCTGAACCCTTTAAATTCAACCACCACGATGATCTACAGGTGGCAGCTCTTCCGCCGGTCACCCTAAGCTTTGAGGAGCTCATGGGTACGTGCAGGAAGATCAAATCACCGTCACTGCAAAGTGTAAGACTCAGCACATCAAATCATCGACCAACTAACTGCTTGTCACACGATTTGTCGCTGTCGACGATTGGGCGTGACAGTGCGCGCAAGTTTATCCTCTGTGTTTTGTGAGCAATCAGTCGTCAGCTTACAAAACTTCAACACGTGGCCAATGTTTGACCAGATCATAAAGGTAGTGGCGTGCCGTGAGACAGGCTGCTATTGGTACTTCATCATCATCTTTGCAGAGTCACTTTGCAAGCAGCAGATTTTCAGTTTGCCTCAGGGAGTAACCACTGTGCATATCTTCAGCAGCATATCAGCAGCATATCTTCAGCATACCTTCAGTTTGCCTCAGAGAGTAACCACTGTGCATATCTTCAGCAGCATATCAGCAGCATATCTTCAGCATATCTTCAGTTTGCCTCAGAGAGTAACCACTGTGCATATCAGCAGCAGCATATCAGCAGCAAATCAGCAGCATATCTCCAGTTTGCCTCAGGGCAGCAACCACTGTGCAGCATATCAGCAGCATATCAGCAGCATATCAGCAGCATAACTTCAGCATATCTTCAGTTTGCCTCAGGGCAGTAACCACAGTGCTATCAAAATTTCACAATGTGCTTCTTCAGCGCTCCCTATTAAAGAGCTTATGAGCCAACTGACGAGAAGGGGGTTCAGTTCCCTGTATGGGCTGGAGAAGAGGGACCTGGTGCAGATGTTGTTGGACAACGTCGACAAGGTGCTTACGTCTCATTTCCCTTGCTAGGTTTACTGGTATGAAGTAGTAAGGGCCCTTGAGTAGTGTGTGTGTATGTGTGTGTATGTGCGTGTGTGTGTATGTGTGTGTGCGTGTGCATGGTAGTGATACCCAGCTGAACGGACTGGCAGAAGGTTTCATACATCTCTTGCCATCACACCAAAAGGGTAACAATACAAACAGAAGGTGGTAGCTGGCCAAAGGCCGCGCAAGCAGTGCTTAAAAGCATTCCTGACATGAGATGAGAAGCAGGAAGCCACTTTGGCACTGGGTGCCGACAGCTTTTTTACTATAACTATTATAACAGACAAAAAAGACCAACACCTGTTTTGGTCCAACAAAGTACCATTAGAGGGATTGGGAGAGATAGAGAGGGATCAAAGGAACATATTGCAATATTGACAAGGAGAAGCTGGAGTACCAGGCTTTCATACAAGTAGAAAAGCGTCAAATGTTTTACTGATTCAAGCTACAAGTCAATCACCTATTTTTGTCATTGCAAATCTTAATGGCAATATACAAAGAGAATAGAAATTATCAGTTCTCTGCTTCAGATATAGAACTGGAGTTCTTGCGTAGTGAACGTAGGCACTTTGCATAAAGTGCTGTGTACTCTCGTAATTAGCATTCTATTTATGCCTTGCTTTAGCTCGGGTTTATTTCCCACCCACCCCCTCAGCTTGCGCTTGCCGGTGTTTTTGGAGGCCTTCCTGGCTGTGGGTTTTTCCAGAGGTTTCGTTGGCCTGGTGGATTAGGAGGCCTTACTGGCCTGGGGGGTTTTCAGAGGTTTTGTTGGTCTGGGTAAAGAGGCTTGCTTGGTGGTTTCTAAGGCCTTGCTGGCCTGGTGGCTTAGGAGGCCTTGCTGGCCTGAGGTATGAATTCCGGTGGCTTGTTAAATGCAACTGCGCTTGCATAAAGTGGGAATGCTGCAGACGTTTGTCTAGCATTCCGTTGAGGCCTTGCTGGCCTGCTGTGTGAAGCTTGTTGGCTTGATGGATGCAACTGGCACTTGCTGCCCGTGGGAATGTTGCAGACGTTTGCCTAGCATTTTGTGAGGTCTTGCTGGCATAGTGTGTGAAGCCTTTTGGCTTGATGGGTGCAACTGCACTTGCATCCCTTGCCAGCTTCGCTTTGACTTATGGGTGTTCCCATCTGAGCTTTCTTGGATCTGACATGCGTTTCTTGTTCCATTTGTCTTTTTTTTCAGTACTTGTGCCTCTTCTCAACAATTATGGGCTTGCCGCCCTTGTTTCTTGCTTCTTTGCGTTGTTTTGCTTTCATGAGGGCCTGCAGCCCATTTTCGATTCCAGTGTCTCTGGTTTTGATCGCCCTCCACGGAAGCCTTGGTGTAATGACGAAGCCTACAGCGAACTTTAGCATAGAACCTGCTTATTTCAAGCCCCTGTATGTTGATTACAAACAGATTTCTTTGTTCTAAGTAGTGTGCATTACATAATTAGAGTACACAGTAATTCTCTTGTGTGAGTACCAACACCATGATAGTACTACAGGTCCCTGAACATTTTGTTCCACAAGGCACTGTGTCGCAAAGTACTACTCGAGACATGGACATCGCCAAAGGTTTGTAAATTGTGTTTCTTTGTGCTCACAATAAGAGGCTTACAACTGTTATAATGTCTTTGTTGATCCATTTTTTTTCATCTTGATATTCCTTGCCCCTTTTCTGATAGCAGCTTAGATCTTAAAAAAATCGTCACAGTTTAAAAACACCATATTCATGCCATATTACATCTTGCTCCTTTCAGCCGCCCACAGCTTTGAAGTACAATCTGGAGCAGGAGGGAAATATGCAATTTACACCGGCCAGGTAGGCTCGTCATGTGGCCTGTGTATGAATAAACAGGTCCAGTGCCGGAAGTACTTCACATGCAAATTCATTTACACCGCACATCTTCGAATAATTCCTTTTGGCCACTTCATTGCAAGTGCCGTAATTTATATTAGCATAATTCCATGATACTTGACCGCTTTGAGCTGAATTGGGCAGTAGTTACATTGCGTGCGTGGCCTTCCTTTCCTCCAAAACCAAAGCCTTTTTTAACGTACTTTGCTGTGAATAGGAAAACGGGCAGCTCGTGCAGATCTCAACCTAGAAGGCTGGACACTCAATCATGCTACGCTGCCCCATCTGAATATGGGCAGTGGAAAGCCACATGTTAGAGGCTTGTTTCGTCAGTATAATTGCTTCACTAATGGAGGTAATGTCCTCAAGGTTGTAAAGTGCGTTTTTTTGCATGTATTTGCTGTGCCATTAGGGCATATATATATATATATAAAACGATGGTATTGTGTAGAGGGAAACAATGGGAAAGTGTTGATGCAGCATGTTTGTGAGGAGGAACGCAAAGACCGCTCATATAAAACCACCTTCATCTTGTAATACATTTGGATGAGAGTAAGCATAGAGAGTGGATGAGAGTAAGCATAGGGAGTGGTCAATTTTGAACTATTTTATGTGGTAAATATAACACCGATATGCCACCAGCCTAATTCAAACTACTTACCATATAAACCAAGCTCTACTGAGTATATGCCCTCTTAGTCCATAACTAGACAGTGACCATCTGCACTGTATGCCAACAACCCAACAAAGGAATACGATCGTAAATTCGAGCCTCCGTTACTCTCCACATCATCCTTTTGGGTGTGGGCGGTACCATCTACAACACCCACACTCTGAAGCCTTTCAAGGATCTGGGTCTCGATTCTTAAAGAGTTAAGAAGCTTGCCTCCAAGCTCCATGTGCACTCTGTGAACTTCGCTGCTAAACCTGTCCATGCCAGACGTGCCCTTTCCAGTACTGTTATCGACTCTCATCAGGAGCTGGTTTCAGGCCAAGCCTGCAACTCTCCTGATCCCCATTGGTTTTCCTTTTCGCGGTGGAGGAGCTTTACGGTACTCGGTACCAAAGTGGCTCCTTTTCCTTAATTAATGTGGGGAGTGGCTTTCACTGCCGGCATAGTTTTTTTCTTTTTCTTAATTTCTAGATGAAACAAGAGTAACAAAGTAAATGGGTAGCTGTTCTGAAAGCCCAGTGGTCCGTGGTCAGGCAAGACTCTTAGGGGTCGCGGGTTTGAATCCGCTTGGTAGCGCAAGTACTTAGCTGTTCGACAGCTCCATCTCCGTTTCCTTAGTCCATGCTTTTGTGGTGTTTTCACCCCTTGCGTATAATTTTCTTCAAGCACAAAGTGACTTTATCCACTCATAATTTTCTTCAAACACAAAGTGACTTTATCCACTCATAATTTTCTTCATACACAAAGTGACTTTATCCACTTATAATTTTCTTCATACACAAAGGGACTTTATCCACTTATAATTTTCTTCATACACAAAGGGACTTTATTCACTTTGTTGGATCTCGGATAAAAAAAACAGATTGTGACTGTTTTGGTCGCTAACAAGAAAACTAAAAACAAGGGCGGTGAGTTCTTCGGAGTTGCAAGGGCACCTTAGGGAGGCAGCATTTCAGCAGCATCTCCAGCAGAGCAACCATCCACATACAGCACCAACCTAACATTACCAACTCTCATCAGGAGCGGGTTTCCGGCCAAGCCTGTAACCCTCCTAATCCTCAATGAGGAGCATGCCCCAAACGAAACTCAACAAACATGTACCAAACTAGTTCTGCCAATAATGCAAGAAGGGTTGCCCGTAAGCTAGCAGGGCGTTGCCAATTCATACCCTCTGGCTATTACGGGCGTTGCCAACCCATACCCTCTGGCTATAAGCCAAGAGACATACAACCAAACAAACGCGATATTTACCTGATCGAAATCAAGTGCTGTATAGACACTCCTCCCCCTATTCAACAAGCAGACAAGGCACGACAAAAACATAAGCTGATAATGCCTCGTTTACTCGGACACCGCAAAACCCTCCACACCATCTTGCTAGGAGCAACAGGCACCATTTACAGCAGCCCCACAATGAATACAATGAAAAAATAAAGCCTATCATGATGTGCAATCCGCTCTGCAACAAAAATCATACAGATGAGACGAGACATTGAACACGAATTCCATTGGCACTGTTTTGGCAGAAAGATATCATCAGTTCTCGGCTTCAGTTGTAGAACTGGAGTTCTTGAGTAGTGAGCGTAGGCTGAGATCTAGCAGACACTTTGCATAAAGTGCTGTGTACTCTCATAATTAGCATCCTTTTCATGCCTTGCTTTAGCTCGGGTTAATTTCCCG
>Ga0307963_1000610_pt1:0-22500 | contig 24738 bp, 28 predicted proteins | sample OrgLakmetagen594_FD_201829 | JGI IMG/M metagenome (GOLD analysis project Ga0307963, IMG submission 201829) | Saline water microbial communities from Organic Lake, Antarctica - #594 | ecosystem: Environmental > Aquatic > Non-marine Saline and Alkaline > Saline | place: Antarctica: Organic... | reverse complement strand
CGCGCCTCTTCTCTTTTTCCCCCCTACTTTTGCGACTCCTTTTGGGTAGACATGCAGCAACCGACACCCCCCTTCCCCCTTGGCACTCTCACCTGCTCCAGCATGTCCATGTTGGGCGTGTCAGAGGTAGACAGCGACAGGTAGGTCTCAATAGCACGCGCAAAGTCGTTGTTGTTCTCGTATTTGCGCGCTTTTGCGATGATGGTGTCTGGCCCTGTGGCAGCCAGAGGGGCTTGTGACCCAGCTCCTGTACCTGTGGGTGTGTGTTAATGCATGTGTATGTGTGTCTGTGCACATGCGTAATGCTTGTCTGTTAGGTAATGCACACACACAGACCTGCATGATATGCATTGCACTGGTTCAGACACATGGAACTGAGACGTCATACTAGTATGTGACCCACATACCAACACACACAAGCGCACACACAAAAACACAAGCACACACATGCATGCACACATACCTACGCTCATGCATACACAAACACACGCACACACACATCTTGCACGCTTCTGCTGACACCTACTTCCTGCCAGCTCTGCCTGTATCTCTGCTGCCTTGTTGGGCAAGTTCCAGTCCTCAGCCAAGCGCAGGGCATCGTGCCACAGCCGCTTGTCCCTGTACATCTTGAGCGCCAGCTCGGGGCGTTTGGCTTTGAGGAACAGCGACTCGGCAACCTGCCCAAGTGTGTATGTGCATTTTCGTATACGTAAACGTTGGTGCTGTAGCTTGCTGAGAGATAACAGTGCAGCAGGTACTGCCTGAGCAGCATTCCAAACGAAGCAACGGCTTCATCCTAACAATTGCTTCACTCAATGGCCACAGGTTTACACACGTGCGCACAAACACACACAAACACCATCATAAAAACAAGCTGACACAATACACACGCACCCACCTGGTGATGTTGAGCCTCTGCAGCAGCTGCTGCCTGAGCCAGCATGATGTCTGGCATGCTGGGAGGGTCATACGCCTCAGCCACACGCATGGCTGCATCCCAGTCAGCGTTGTGAATGTACCTGTTGCGCATGTGTGTAAATGTGTGTGTATGTGCATAAATGTGCGTGTTAGGATGCGCATGTGCATTAAATTGTTGACAGAGATCGCGCAAAGAGTTTAGCACCATTGCCAAGTTAACTGCTGAGCAAGGCCCTACAAACATCACACTAACAAACGTGCAGACACATGCACTCACATGTCCACCGCCTCCCGTGGCTTGCTGGCGCTCACAAACTCTTGCTCTGCCTCTCCAAACCTGCCTTCATCTTCTAAGTACATAGCATGCTTCAGGTGTACCTGTACAACACGTACACACACCGACAAATACATAGTAAGGGCAGAGGCAAGGGTGGCAGCAAATATCCCACCCTCTACAACACTTTGTACTTCAGCTGCACGTAGACACAAACACACACATGTATATACACATAGCGAGTATTCCACCCTCTACAACACTTCGTACTTCAGCTGCGCGTAGACACACACACATGTATACACACACATAGTGTGTGCTAAGTGCTAAGGCGATGGTTGCAGCAAGAGTGCATGCCTGTCACCAAGAGTTCAACTTTGCTTCACTTACACAATTTTGAAACTACGCTTTTGACTTTGTGCTCATGGTACTCCTTTATGCTGCCTCAAACATTTACGTCGAACCCGTTGAACCCAACCAACTCTTCACGCTCATAAAGTGCAGCGCCTGCTCATAAATTGCAGCGCCTGCTCATAAAGTGCAGCGTCTGCTCATAAAGTGCAGAGTCTGCTCATAAATAGCAGCGCCTGCTCATAAAGTGCAGAGTCTGCTCATAAAGTGCAGAGTCTGCTCATAAAGTACAGCGCCTGCACATAAAGTGCAGCGCCTGCTCATAAAGTGCAGCGCCTGCTCAATCTTCACCTGAAACGGTTCAAAAAACCATCCCAGACACCCACCCCTTTCCGCATACTGAGGGCAACACACACACACAAACAGAACAGCGCTGTCAAGCCACCAAACCACACTCACGTCTGGCAGCTTCTGCTTGGCTCCCGCCTTGGCCAGCTCGAACGCTTGCACAAATGCCCCACTCTCTGTGGCGTAGTCGATGGCGACCTCCAGCAGGCCCAGTTTGCGCAGCAGGGCAGTGCCCTCCTCCCCATTCATGGTCATGGCCCACGCGTAGGCCACCTGTGGTGCAAAGTGAGGTGTGTGTGCGTGTGTGTGTGTCTGTGTGCGTGCATACAAGCGTACGAGTGTGCATGTGTGAGTGCGTGTATGTGTGAGACACACGTTGTAACATTGTGGTGATCAAAATGTAGGCCTACTTGAGTGGTAAGGTGTGTGTGGTATACAGGTGAGACGTGGGTGGAATTGCAGTTGTTGGTTCTTTGATGGGCTTTGCACACACAGTAAACCTTTGCCCAAACAATTGACACAGCAGCACACTCGCGCACCTGCTTTGAGGCGTTGATACCCCCGTACACCTTTGCCACACGCAGCGCGTCTTCCCAAGAGTTCTGCAGGGCCAAAGCAGTGTACGCAATCAGTGTCATCTTTGTAGCTGTGAAGTGTGGTCAGCAATTGCCTTCATAAATGCTGTCGTGACAACCCTTCTTGCGTAGCAGCACACGCATCGCCCTTGATCACAAGCAAGCATAACGCAAGGCCTACAGATCAGAGTAACAGTTAACCTGCACTAAATGCTATAGCCAAGGCCGCTGCAGCCCAGAATATATAAAATATAAAATACATTGGTGTGTTCATTCAACAATGTTTGCGCAACGCTCACCCCGGTACGGTACATCTGCACCGCTGCCTTCCAGTCCTTGCCGTCTGTGTAGTGCTTCTCTGCTTCCCTCAGGCTTCCTGCAGACTCCAGAGCCTGGCCTACCAGCACGTGGGTCTGTGTGGTAGGTTAAGTGTGTGCATGTGCGTCTGCTAAGCATGCATGCACGTGTCTGTATGTGTGTGCATGCAGGTGTGAGTTGTGAGTGCTTGTTTGTACGCATGCATGCGTGTATTTGCTTGTATATGTGCTTGTATGTGTGCATTTCTTTTTGAGGGCACGCATTGTGTACGTGTGCGTGTGCGTGTGTGTTAATCCGTGAATGCAACCATGGTGAGTTTTAAGTCTTGTCAATAAACGAAAATGGAGCACGCAGTTGCCAACAGGTGTAGGTGCACAAACAACGGCACTCTGTAACGGCACACTGAAACGGCACACTGAAAGCTGAAAGTCGCCTAGCAGTTGCACGTTTTGACTTATGGCTTTATCTGTAACTCTGTAACTCTGTAACAATGGTTTCAAGAAAGCTGAAAGCAGACGCATACCTGCGCCAGATTTTCCTTTCTGTGGAGGGCCACCAAACGGATCATTGGGTCGTACTGGCGTGCCTTCTTGTACATTGCGATGGCCAGGTCCACCTCATCGCCCTGTAAACAAGATCAAAACACATAGCTTAAGTTTGGAGCAGTAAGGGCCGACAAACAAATCATGGGTCATATTGGCGTGCCTTCTTGTCACTGCGATGGCCAGGTCCACCTGTTCGCCCTGTAAACAAGATCAAAACACTTTCTATGGCTAATGCACTGAAAATGTATTTCTCAGTCTGCTGCTGTGAAATTTCGCTGCTGACGCACAGACCACAGAGGCGATCGTGATATGCGCAGAAGCGACGCATCAGCTGCCAAGAAGGAAGTCGCTTTGAATCCAACTAAGCCGCAAGTGCACGTGGCTTTATGCAAAAAACGTACACAAATTTTACTTTAAAAGGAGAGATTGACACTTAAATGCAGCAGCTTGTATAGAAAAGGAGACATACTATCCTGAAAAGAAGGGATCGACGTTAAATTGTGGCAGCTTGAGTAATTAAGAGAGACGTGCACACTTAAAGGAGGGATTGATGCTAGAATGCAGCAGCCTGTGTTATAAGAGTGACCATGCATGATAAGTAATGAGTTATATCAGTTATATCGCACAAATAAAAACGCTACATGATGCTATAAGAGAAAGCATACACAAAGATCTTCTTGTCCTCTGCTTTGGCAGCGTACATGAAGCAAACTTTTCCCACCAAAATGCACTCACCTGGATGTACGCCTTCTCCGCCTCCTTCCACTTCTTCTCTGCCTCAAAGTCACGGCCCTTTGTGCGGTAGAAGTTCTTCATCTCACTGTCAGACAGGTAGCCACGAGCCACCTTCTGGGCGGCTTCCCACTTGCCTGTGTGAAAGCAGGTGAGACGAATGCGTCATGCCAACTTGAAAGCATCATATCCGTTTTTCCCATTTGCCTGCTAGCTAATGCTGACAAGGCTTACTTCCATGTATTCATGTGCATACCTGCACACACACACCTACCTACAGCCTCCCCAAGGCACATTCTCTTCCTCAGGGAGATCATTCAACAGCATTTAAAACTATTGTTTCAACCACCGGTACGTTGCAGGAAGGTCAGCCACACGCATCAGCACATGACACACACAGTGTTTGTATGTGTATGTGTGTGTGTGGTGTGTGTGTGTGTGTCTCCCTTCACACCAACCTGCTCGGCTGTACATGTCCACAGCCTCCAGTGCCATTCCTGACTTGATGTAGTAGCGCTCAGCCTGTGCGTGGGTGTGCATGTGTGTGTGTTTCTATGGTGTGACCTGGTCACCTGAATGTGGAAATTCTTCTTTCTCTCTGCGTATTCATTACTAACTCATCAATGGGGTTGGCCAGAACAGTATATATTTACACCGTATATGACTGTATACTTGGTGATTTCCCTGCCAACGAAACCATATAAACACCGTATATACATGGTTCTGGCCGACCCTATTTACCATTTACCATACCCTTACTAGCACACCACAAGCAGATTGCAGCCTTGGCGCGCTCTTCAATACAAATGCAGCTACAAAACGCACTATTATGAAAGCGCACAAACCCAAACGTTTGCTGTTCTGCCCTGATCTGGCATCATTGATACACGTAATATAAAATTCCACGTAACACACATCTACATGCAGTGCACGACATCTAGATTTCTGAATGTGAGCATCACACATGCATCACATAAACACACATGCACACACATCCATGCATACACGCATGTACACAGACGCAAACACACCTCATCCAGATTCCCAGCAGCTTGGTAGTGTCCTGCAATGCGCTTGAAGAAAGGCAGTGCTTGGGAGTGGTCCTGCAGTATGGAAAGCACGTAAACACGTTTTCTACGTTGAGGCAAAAGGAGACTGTTTGTGTGTGTATGTGTGCTTGGCCATTAAAATTGGCCATTGAAGTCTGGATGTGGATTTAAATTCAGTGTCGTGGTAATACGAGGTTTCCTCAAAGGCACATGCTTGTGCAGTCTTCCAGGGTTTCAGGCTTTGCTGCGTACCTCGAGGCAAACTATTTGCATTTTGGCAAGCAAAAACGTGGGCGACCAATGAAATCATGGCTTTTTAAAATGCGTCATGGCAAAGAGTTCCAACAGGTGCATCTTGTCAATAATGAAGGCAACTGCAGCGTGCAGCATTGGTCAACTTCCTGTCACGCCCTTGCGCACTCACACATGCATACACACACAAAAACCTCCACAAACACGCGACGTCTGCAACAAACGCAACCTAGATGCACGCCACGGACGCATATAAAATCAAACATCATGCATGTCATCACACGCAACACATACATATATATGCACGCACCAGGGATTCGATGATGCCAGCAGCTTTGGAGAACTGGCGACACTGCAGGGCTGCTTCAATGGCCTGTATTGGCAAAGAATTTATCACTTACAGTATTTAGCCACAGTACTTAGCCTGGTATTAAGAGGTGTTTTTATTTGTGTGCACCACAGATGCCGATCATACACTTAGAAAATAAACAGTTACTGGCGACCGCACTTGAAGCAGAAGGGTTGAGGTAAAAATAAAATTACTACCAGCGTGACCTGCGCACCAAGTATCTCTAATCTCTACGTAGAGGATCATGGAGCATTAAATGATCAAGTCGTCTATACTAATCTGTGCATTTCCGGCACTGTCTCTACTTTCCAGGTCAAGCTGAAATCTATACGAGTCTGCGCATTTCTGGTACTGTATCTTATTCCTTAATCAAAGGTGGCGGTACAGAAAGGTCAAATGGCTTGCGTCGGACTGTGCGTGTGGGCTCAGCGGTAATAAAAGAGAGAAATATCGTAGGCAACAGGGTGTGTTCAACCCACAGGCGTGAACCCAGGATAGAGAACAAACGTGTCTGAAGCAGACAGGGATGGGTACTACAATTTTTGATGGCTTCCGGAATTCATAATCTACAACGTGTTTATTGTCTTGACATCTCCAAGAACCATATTACCCAACCCTGGCAGTAGCAGTCGATGGCAGCATCTGTGGCTTTCAGGGTTTAGGTTTCAGGCTTAGGCTATCAAGGCATTATGTGACATTGCAGGGCTGTGATAAATTATGTCTACAGGCTTAGACCAAAAACCAGCAACTCACCTTCAAGGACGACCCTGACTCAATGTAGTGGTTGATGGCAGCATCCATAGCTTTTTGGCTCATCAACCAGTCTCCCCATTCCTCCTCCAGCTGAATCACATTTGAGGGGAACTCCCGGCGGGCTAGGTCAATGGCTCTCCTGCGCATTACACGATTGTGATGTGTGTCGCATTTCTGTTGCACATTCTTTTGTACAGCAAGCTCTACCGTGTTGCTTTTTATATCATATACATTAAAGGGAGGACTCCAGGAAGAACCTGACAGGGCTTTGGCTCCAGTCTATGGTGTGTGCGCAGACATATTGCGCACGCAATTGTGGCCTCAAACTTCTTTGCATTACGCCTCAGTGATTGCAAGGCATGGCTGCACTTCAGAAACATTACAGGGGCATGGACAAAATCATATAATCTTTCCGTTGCATGCACATAACAACGATGAATGAATGCATCTGCTATCTGCTTGCAGGCCCTTTTAATTGTAGTTTGGTACATCTTACTTGATTCCACACACTTTCTCAAAATTTCAAGACATGCTCTGCCCATTAACACGCACACACACACACCGGTGCGCATGGCACCTCCTGTTTACATGATGTGTAATTTGCAGGCCCCTAAATTCTCTTTAAAGCATAAACCTGCACTGTGCACGCCCACACACCTGTACGCATGGCCCCTCCTGTACGCGTTGAGTGCGTCTTCGCTGCGGCCTAGGTGCTCATGCACCTCACCCGCACGCTCGTGCAGGCCTGCTTTTGACAGAGAGGCCAGGATGGACTCCAGGAGGGCAGGGTCATGGCTCTGGTTGTAGGACACCACCACCTGTAGGAGTGCATATGTGTGTGCAAGTTGAGCTGATGAGACCTGCTGCTGTTGCGCCCCCCAGATGGCCTTTTTAAACTAAGGCTTGTTGTGAATTAGTTGAAAGTCTAAGAAATTTATGATAAAGCTGGACGCCACTACAAAGGCAGGATGGTGCCTTGCACAAGCAGAAGCCGGTGCAAGCAGCGCGGCTGTAGCCGAGTGGCGACTGCTGCAGCTGGACAGTCATGTTCAGAAGGAGCAACGCAGACGTTCATAAAATTGCTAGAATAACACAGCAGGGCATTTCAGTAGGCACGTAACATAGGTGAATGCCTTTGCTGATACCAGGACCAGTGTGCTCAGCTAGACTTCAAACTGCGAACTAATGCTCACACCAGCCAGCCAGAGCCCCAACCAAAGCAGTGACCTGTTTTACTGTAAGTATTTAGCCATGCTGAGGAGAACCGGCATGCATGAGGGAAAGACTGCAAACTAACAAACTAACGCTCACAATAGCCAGAGCCCCGACAGCATTACTCACATGAGCAGCTCTTGCTGGCAGGCCACCCTTCAGGTACAGAGAAATTGCACCCAGGTAGTCGCCCTGACTCTCTTTCACGATGCCTGCCTTCTCCTCTTGCCCTGTCTCCAGCAGCCACCTATGGACAAGGGGGAGAGACATGCAGTGTGATGTCCCAATTCTCCTACTGCCTTTGCTCTCTATCACGATGCCTGCTTTGTCCTGTTGCCATATCTTCAGCAGCCACTTCTAGGCAGGTTGCGACCTGTTCCTAGGAAACAATGAAAGCACGGTGCGCATTCGAGTGTATCTGAGACTGAAGCTTGCTCAATCTCGCACATACAGATAAATGGTGGGCGCATACAGAGCAAAGTCACGTCCATTTCATTTTGTTGCTGCTCCCCTACCCTGCCTGAGCACACCCTCAACAGCACACTGCAGCAACACCACAGCTTCTGCAGCGTGACGCAGCTTTGATTATCGTTGCACAAAGCAGCAACCGTGTTAAACTTACTTGTAGTGCTTGGCTTTGAGGGCATCTGCGTCTGGGTGCTTGTTTGAGGAAGCCACCCGGATGGCCTCGTCCCACCTGCGTGTTTATTACATTGTAAATCACAGCGTACGTCATACCACACACTCACACTCTGAACTAGTTGCTGCTCAATTTAACCTATTGCTTTTGTTCTGTGCTTGATGATGAGGACTTGAACAGGGTATGGCACAGGTGCTAATGTAGAATACTCTAAGCTGACTGGAGTTGCAGGTAGCAGTCTAGGTTGCAGTTCGGAGTTGCTGCATCTAGAGGCTCATAAGTGTTTATTGACGGAGCAGTAGATATGTGACCATTGGGACTTTCACCTCCATCCTAGACCACACAGGTGCAGCTTTTTTTACATCCACTTTTTCCGCTGCTACTGCTACCACCTTATTTTCACGAGCACATGGTTATTGCACTCAATAACTCAGTCAATTAGCTCATTGACTCAGGCTAATTAATTAATTCAGGCAGCTTTGTAGCTGAATTGTGCCGCAACTGCTACTACCACCTAAAATTCACGAACACAATACAAGCACTCAGTACCTCAGGCACATGCAGCTGTGCCCGAGGGACTACGCGGCACCAAGAGGAAAAAACTCAGAATGATGCAAAAGGGTGAATGCTTGCATAGGTCCACGAATTTATGAGTGGCCACTTCTGAGCACAGTTCTCACAGGATGCTTGCCAAGGTCATTACTGCACACTAAGGTAGCGCTTTGGCACTCACATTTACATTGTGCACGTGCTTTATGGCATGTAGGAAGGCACTTCAGGCCCTCCTTTAGCGGTGCACTCATGCGCACCCACACTCACATACGTGCACTCTCATGCTTGCATTGACTGTACGCACTAACGGGTAGAAGTATTTCGCTACATGGGCGATGCTATTAATGAATATGCCTACTTACACATATCTTGTCTGCACACTTTTGCCCACATGGCACAATGCTGTTGGACGTACTTGTGAATGTTTAGGCACATGGCGATACACTCATCATATTTCAATGCACAAACTTTGCCTGGCAACCGTGCTGCACTGACAACACGTACTTGTGGATGTTTTGGTACATGGCGATGCACTCATCAACCTTGCCCTGAGACAGCAGCAGGTTCTCTGCCACCGGCCATTGCTTGTGAAGCATGGCCAACTTGGCGCGCACCTGCAGAACACACACACACACACACACACACGCAAGGAAATCAAGTGAGGAAGGACACACGCAGCATCAATCACGTAAGGCCACTTTATGATGCTAATTTTGCAATGACTTGGCGTCAATTGTTTGAGGGCACACAATGAGGGGATGCAACCTTTGAGCATTTAGGGAGCAGCAGTCAGAGTTGCCTTGTGTACAATGTTACACGTCGCTAAGCAACGGAAGACAGTGTTTTGTTACACGGATTGAACAAGTCAAGACATGTTCTACACAGCTTGTGTCAAGGATGCACAGAAAAATACGAAAAAAGTGCAACAGTAGCTGGCTGAATCCCCGAGCAGCAGATAAGACGAGCATTGTTTCTTGGATTATGTTGGAAGAAGGTGGCCCTGCGTCTTCAACAGATATTATAAAACTACTAATGACACTCCTTATATAAGTACTAGAAATGCAACCTTTGTCATTGCTTTCCTAGGTGTTGGAAGCTCCATTTGAAATACTTTGCCCACAGAGCATTGCAAGAAAACAGCACTTTCACACTCACAGAATAGGAGTCATATCCATTGTCTCCGGTGGTTTTGGAGGCCAGCTGAGCCTGTTTGACCACTTTATGCAGGAACCGTGTGCGGCTAATGTCACCCAACGCAGCATAGCAGCGCTCTGCGATGACGACCTGCATAGAAGGTGTATACATACGCATGTGTGTATGTGTATGCATTTGTGTGTTAGTGTGTGTGTATGTGTATGCATGCGTGTCTTTGTGTGTGCGCGTATGTGTATGTGTGAAAAGAGGTAAAGATTGCTCAGAAGGTACAAGATTTGGCTGAGTACTTCCTCTTTCGAGCTTTAAATTGCCTAGTATTTTTATTTAAACACCCAACACACCTGCTTGCTGTTGCGCAGCACACACACAAACACACACACACAAACACCACATGAACATAAGTAGGGACACTAACATAAACGCACACCACATGAACACAAGTAGGACAACAGAAGCATGTACACACAAACCTGGTTGTTTGCCAGGGCCAGCTCACTCAGCTCCATCCACTGTGCCTCCGTCTCTGGTGTCAGCTGCAGGGGCTCCAGCACACGCACAGCCCGCTCGAAGTTGTGCTCGCCCATAGCCGCACCAAACTGCAGTACAAGAATAAAAGAGCGTCTGTTGTTTAAAGTGACAAAGCTATAAGGTGCATGAGCTAATGGCCCATGGCCGCACCAAACTGCAGTACAAGTAAAAAGGAGCGTCTGTTGTTTTAAAGTGACAAAGCTATAAGGAGCACTAGCCAATGGCCCATGGCAGCACCAATCTGCTGCAAAAAAAGGAAGAATAAGCCGCGACGCTGCGTTCTACACACTTTATACGCCAACATCCCCCACTGGTCAGCATCAGGCGGCAGTCATAGTGCACGCATTCACACATTTGTAAGCACTGCACTAAAATCAGCAGTATGAAGTGGCATACACACATGCTCATGCATAAGCATCACGCACCTGAATCAGTGTGAGGGCCTCGATCAGTTGCTCATCTAAGGCGTAACTGACAGTGTTGATGCCCTCATCCACAATCACCTCCGTGCGGTTGTTGTTGCGCTCAATGTCCATGAGCTCTCCTGTGTGTGCATGCGTGTGCATATACGCGTGAGTGCAGGCTTGTATGCACGTTTGTGTGCTGCATGTGTGTAGGAGTTTGTGTGCTTTTGTGTGACAGAGCATTCGTGTGTGTTGTGTGTGTATATGTGTATAGATAGGGTGGGAAGGTAGATCCGTGATGTTCACTTATCACGCAATAATTGCTCAATCCTTGTGTCACATGATTTCCTGCCACTAAATAAGAGTACGCAGTACGCATATAACACCCGTACCCCTTCATTCAGTCACGGGCCTTTCAAGCCAAACCAGCCCTAAACCTAGCCCACACCTACAGCCCCCCACCTTTGATAGGAAACATGGACACGCGGTCAGGGGTATTGATGGAGTACCACACGCATAGGTTGTCACGGCTCTGGGCCACAATGACATCACTCTGCAAAGGAGCGAGCAGGCATTGATGCGCGTGTGTTGCCTTTGTGCAGAAACAAAACCGAGATGCAGTAATTGGGGCAAGCAAGCTTGAGCAAAAAAAGGGCGGTTTGACTGTCAGTTCAAGTTGCATTTTTCAAGTATGCAAAGTGCAGCCATTCTAAAAGGAGATCACTGAATACAAAGGGCTATTAGGCAAGCACCAAATTCTTACCCACACATACCTGGCTTTCTCACACACACGCGCACGCTCACACACGTGCACACACAAACATACATACACACACACGCATACAGACAAACATACACACACAAACACACATACACACAGACATACACACATACGCACACAAAAACACACCTGTGGCACCCACTGCACATAGCCTGAGTAGTTGAGCAGCGTGGTGCGCTCCTGCTTTGCGATGTGGAACAGTGACAGCTGCCGCTTCTTGTCTCGGAACAACAGGTGAGTGCCACGGGGGTTGAGCTCCTGTACACAAACACAGGCACACACACACTTGTAAACCACCATTGAGAAATGTCTATACGTCTATAAAAAGGCAAAGCTAATGCATTTCAATTACGCAAAATTGGGGCTGGGCTTCCTACAAACAACGGCAATCCATGTGTGTGTTGTACTGACACTGCTAGGGTTGGCCAAAACCGTATATATACGCCATGCATGACCGTATATTTAAAATAAATTGTGTGCACCGTAAGTATACGGTTCTGGCCAACCCTATATACTGTTATTGGCAAGGTGTCAACTGCCGTGCAGACGTCACAAATTACGTACTGAACAACTGAAATTGTTTTTTTCATTCATTTCGTTGGCTGTAATATGATATCCCCTTAGCAGGCCTTCCTGGCTTGTATTGTCTAACCTCTCTTAAGGGAATGACGCACGTGGGTGTGCTTGAGCCTAGCTAGAACAAAGACCAGCATGCAAATTTCAAAGCGTATAAGGGGGCATAACAATGCATACAAAGAAATACACAGAAGACAAAGCCACATGCCGCTTACAAACACATGCAAACATTCATCAAAACACACAGGCACTGGCACAGGCACAGGCACAGGTACAGGCACAGGCATAGGCACACACACACAAACAAATAGGTACATACCAGCCAGTCAATGCGGGTATCGTGGTTGATGGTGGCCAGGGTGGTGTTGGTGAGCAGATCCATAATCCGTATGGTTTGCATGTCAATGAGGTACGACAGGCGTGCTAGTACGGTGCGTGACTCAGGCAAGTTGCCGCTGCGGCCATCACTCACGGTACCCTGTGTGAGCACGCGTGTGTGTGTGTGCGTGCGTGCGTATTTTACACTTGCTTTTGACGCTTCTTGTGGTATTGAATAGGTGTAGCACAGGGGTTTTCAGAACAACAGTGGGGAACACTTGGGAATGTAAAGAGCTCTCATCGTAAGATTTGTAGTTGGCAGCTACTAGTTGCGCATGATACCTGAAATAATGTTGTGCAAACATGACAGTTTGACGTCTGATATACCCCTCTCCCGCACACGACTTGTGCTCCTACCGTAACATACCTGCTGCGCGACCACGCTGAGCAGCGTGGGGTGCACATGCTCAGTGCGGCACACTCCCAGGATCTCGTTCCGTCCGTACGCAACTAACGTCAGCTCTCCCGAGTGGTAGATGACGCACACTGTCTCATTATCAAAGATGTACCTTTCGTTGCCTGCAAAGGTATGAGTGGCAGGGGGATACATGGTGTGTGATTACACAGGGTAGGGTGAGGGTCGATGGCTTTTGACCCCAGGTATTGAGTGCCTCTTTCCCTGCGTGTGGAGTGATATTGTGTGTTTCTGTGCATGGAGTGGTAGTGTGGATGTGCATGCCTGTGCGAGGAGTAGTGTTGATGTGGAGCCCAGTGCATGGAGTTGCAGTGTGTTAATGTGGGCCTCTTCTGAAAATGCGAAGCAATCCCACAAAGTATACACTGTAAGCCAAGTAAGCACTACGAAGAAATGTAACATTGCAATGAGCTGTCAATAACAGTTTAGTTTTGGTATTTGCTGCTTGCAAGTGGGAGAATTTATGCATGCACAAACACAAACTACCATGTATACACATACACATACATGCACAAAAACACACATTAAAACATACATAAGACACGCACACACGTACATGCATGCATGCATATACAGATTGCTTGCTTGCTTTTGTTGGACACACTCACCATCGTAACCACTGCATGGGATCTCACTCAAGTTGCAGCTCTCCAGATCACCCATGAGGAGCGTCTCAGCTGTGCGAGCCACAAGGAACCTGTGTATGTGGCATTTGCACACACTCTGTGGAACGGCAGCTCAGAAGAGAAGCATTAGGTGAAAGGAAGCGTCTCAGCTGTGCGAGGCACAAGGGGCCTGTTTTTGGTGTGCTATATGGATACAAAGCAAAAGAGTGAATGATTGTTTGGGCGTTGCATTGCCCAAGGCGTCTGCATGTCAATAGAAGCAGGGAAAGGAAATAATGGGATGTTCCGTATTGTTGTTATGGTGTGAGGTGTGGATAAGGTGAAGTATCTGGTCCAGAAGCTGAGTAACTGCACTCTCACGATGGGACATGCTTCTGGGCAGCCATCTATTCGAAGATTACTGCACAAATACACTCACATCCGCTGCACCTGTCCTTGTAGATGCTGAAATGCAGTCAATCTTGCTCTGGTTCAATGCTTTCACAACATGTGAGCTGCTCAACAGTGCACACATCCCCTGCACCTGTCCTTGTAGATGTTGATGCGGTCAATCTCGTACTGGTACATGCTCCTGAGCACGATGCGCTTGCCGCTCTTTAGCTCCTTCACAATCACGCTGCTCTTGCTGACGTACGTGAACTCAAACTTGCCCTTGTAGCGGTGACGCTGCGCATGCCGGTGGTTGAAACAAGGTGATGTGAGCGTTCATGTGTGAGGGTGTTGAAGTGCATATGTATCCGGCGTGAACATGTCTCCATGAGGTTCTATCAGGGAGATGTTAAAACGGTAACAAATGAAAACTTGGCATGAGATAGGCACGGGGCAGTATAGGTGATGGAAGAAGTTTGCGGCGGTGAAGCTGTGGGGGGTTGTTGGTGGGGGGTTGTTGGTGGGGGATTGTTGGTGGATAGTGCTGCTTGGGATAAAGCATAGGGCAGAGGCGCAAATGCCAGGGGTGCTTGCAAAGCGCACGTGTGTGGTTCGGGAGAGCTATTTTTGTGATCAGTGCGCTTTTTGTGCTCAGTGCCTGACTGTTAAGGAAGGTGTGACTAGTGGGTTGCTCACTTGCTTGCAGTTGAGAATGGAAGGCATGGGTGTGAAAACAAGAGGGAGCAGGGCGGTTTGACAGTCAAATACACAGGTACAAATGTACACACCACACGCCTGAAGCACACAAACGTAAAACCACAAATACATACAACTGCATTATACACACACAAATACTTTATGGCACGCACACACATACACACTTTGAGGCACGCATCATATACGTCCACAGCGCCTGTCATGTTTCCCACACAGAGTTTGGAGCCGTCTGGCTTCCAGGCCAGGGCAGTGATGGAGTAGAAGTTGTCCACGTGTTTAAGGCACGCCTAAATACATGACAAAAGTTGGGGCATGATGTTAGGGTGATAGCACCAGGATTCTCTTTGGGCTCTAAGCTTATGTCATGAATTGCACTTGCACTTTGCAGCACATAACGCATACAGATACACTTTAGGTGCAGACAGAGCCTCTGTACACAATAATACGCTCATCTTGCTCATAATTGCTGCATACAATGTGATATTGTCTATGTACAAAGCACGAATCATCTTGCTACAACACGCACGCACATGCACATGCACATGCACACACACACACAACCACACACACCTGCTCCCACACGTTCCTGCCCGCATTGTGGACGTACACGTAGAAGCGGTTGTAGGTGCCAAACACGACTGCATCACCGCTTGGGTTGAAAGCACAGGCCGTGAACTCTCGCACTCCGTCATCTCCACTGTAGTCAAACGTTTGAAGGGTGCGCCCACTGGTATCGTAAAATACCACCTGTCGGTTGGGAAGTATGTAGCATATGGATGTTGGATTGAGCTTCAGCTCACCGCTGTTCCTCACTGTAATTATACACCTGAATGCTCACTAAAATTTTCACTTAAATGGTACATTTTAGTGCACTACCTGCTGGAAGAGCGCGTGTGTGTGTAAGCGTACGTGTAAGTGTATGTATATGTTTGGCTTTGCCATTTGCAGGGTTGGCCAGAACCATATAAATACGGTGCATATACGGTATCTTTTGCAGGGAGATCACCATATGTACGGTCGTATACGGTGTATATATACGGTTTTGACCAACCCTAGCCATTTGGCCAAGCATCAGGTGTCTAGTTGCCAAGGCAATCGTCCAATTTTTGCATATTTTATGCACAGAGGTGCACACAAACAAGCCTGGTCAGCACGGGAGCCTAGCCACGAGCATGTTGGCTATTGCATAAATTGTGATCTTACTTTAAAGCCTCCTCAACACGAGAAAGGAAGCACCATCCAGCAGCTGTCCAGGACGCCCCTAGGGCAGGGAAGTGGCCTACACACCATCTACGTCCCCATGTGGCTCCACCTACCTTTTTGTCGTTGCCTGCCATGGCCATGCAAAAACCCTTGTCAGCCCCTCCAAAACCAGCCCATAACGTACATGGTAACTGCTGTTGCCTGTGCTGTCATGGCGGTGCATCCCACACTCTAGCTAGTACTCTTCATGGTATATCAGAAGTTTGCACATTCTAGCTGTCCCTCATGGTATATTAGATATCAGTAAGCAATGCTTGTTCCACTCTCACTCACCTTGTTATCATTGCCAGCTGTGGCGATGCACTTCCCCCACCCGAGAGCGTAAGGTACTGCAGAGTGCACTACCACCTGGGTGCTGCTCATCCCTGAGCCGCCCTCCTCCTAAATTGCGCATCAAACAGGCAAACAGTAAATTGCCAAGGTGAGTTGGGTTTTGTAAGGCAACATTTGAGTGCGCAGACTTGTGTTTGTGTGTCACACCTACAAAGATAACGTCTTTATCTTAATTGAATCCTGATTATGACAAAATAAACGGAGCACTAGAGCTTCCAAACTGTCCTGCATGTGATCTATTACAGGAAGTGTGACGCTTCTAGTCTGTCGCCATTACTGAGATTAAGGCCATGCTAACCATTGCAGGTGTGTGCAAAAATGGAAAGCAAACTACCTAGAGACTGAATCTCTTCACACCTGTGGGAAAGTGAAGCGATAGATGGAGCCGTCCATATGGCCACACACCACAGCAAGACCATTGAGACTCGTGCACAGAGACACCACGTAGCTGCTCTCCGGGTGCGCATACAGGGTGTAGGACTTGACCATGCCGGGCTTGACCTGCGCACGGAGGGAAAGCACGGGCAGGATATAGCAGAGCACACACACACATACATAGAGGTCAGGACTCGACTATGACGGGCTGACCCCGTAAAGAGTTGCAGCAAACTGGGAGGGCCTGAAGCGCTCACATGCACAGAACTACACAAACACAGGCAAGCACAATCACACACAAGCATATGCGAAAAAAGATGTGGGTCGTCAGTGAGTCTGAGAGAGAGAGAGAGAGAGAGAGAGAGAGAGAGAGAGAGACAGAGAGAGAGAGGGAGAGAGAGAGAGAGAGAGAGAGACAGAGAGAGAGAGAGAGAGAGAGAGAGAGAGAGAGAGAGAGTAGAAAAGGATGATGGAAAGGGACGCACCTGGCCCAGTTTAACCTTCCCGTCTGCTAGCCCAAACACAACATCATCACGTGTGCTGGGCCAAATGAGGCAAGTCACAGATGTGGACTGCAGGAACTTGTTGCAGATGCTCTTCTTGTCCGCCCAGGCATCACCAAGCCTGTTTAGAACAAGATCAGGGCAGAAAAGAGAGGTCACCGAGCAGGGCTGAGAACAGAATCAAGGCAGCGGAGGGAGGGTGTGGCTGCTGCCTTATTAAAATAAGTACATGTAAGGCACGTACGCGCAAGCACACAGACATTTGAGTGCCGGCTTTCAACACACCACACGATTGATGCAGTGGCACGGGCACACCGTTGCTCCTGTGCAACTGAGTTTGTTGCCATTGATGGGCATGACTATGTGCTTGACTTGCAGTGTGAAGGGCCTTAAGAAGAGGCAGAACAGAAGGGGGGTCTGAAAAGGGGAGGGCAATATATCAGTTTGCCTCCGAGGTTGCTAATTATAAGGGTCCATCCTGCACAAGCATGTTGAACAGATTTTGTGCGTAAACCCACCGATACACAAAGACTATATTGTCACTCTGCGCGATGGCCAGCCTTGTGGAGTCCGGAGAGAAGGCCATGGCCCTGACCACAAAGTTTGGGTTGCTGCCTTGGTCCGCAGGCTTGGTCCTGAACTTGTCCCTCTTTTCGCCATTGTCGTCGAACAAGTAAACCACGCGTTCACTGGTGACAGCAGCTAGCTTGGCACTGCAAGAGAGGTAACAAAGTAGAAGTAAGTTTACTCTCTCTAGTCTGCATTTTTGTAGTTGGGAGTGGAGTTCTCCGCACATGTGGGCAAACGTACTTGTTGGGTGTCCAGGTGAGGGAATTGACCTTCTGCAGCCCATCAGCGGAAGGCAGGATGGTCTTGAGGTACTGCAGCTTCATTGCGGATGCACCCAGGATCCAGAGGGGGTTTCAGCCTATGCTTGCATCCACAAAATTTCTTCGGTTTCAATTAGCTACTGCGTAAATTCAACAAATAAAAAATAAATACAGACTTGGAACGTGCGAAAAATTACCTTCGAAGGTTAAGTAGGTACCATTGCCAACCTCAATTGAAATTATAAACGGCAAGAGTAGCGAAAAAATGGAATGAACTAGCAATGACTACACCTCAACAACTTATACGGGGGTGACTAGAGTGCTAGGACCTCGACTCACCTCACCTTAGCCTCTTCAGGACCCCTTGTATCTGGAACACCAATGTCCACTGTCAAGCTCCCACGATTGCGCACCCGGGATGAACTGCTTAAGGTGGGTTCTTGCACGCGAGCGGTAAAGCCGTTAGCTTAGGCCATTTGCTTACACACACAGCCATTAGCATCTATCTGTATTGAGTGCAGCAGTCCTGTTCAGCACAGGTTGAAACAAGACACACATCGAAGTCCCCCTGCAAGCAAAAATGCGAGTGCTCCGAATTGCATTTGGGACGTGTGGATATTATGACCTGATATCATGTTTCCTTTTCCCCCAGTCCTCTCCCGAGCTGCAGAAGCTGTTCGGCGAGGACCCTGAGGCTGCAGACAGCATGTCGCCCTTCACGGTGCCCGCTAAGCCACCTTCGAGAGGTGTTGCGGGGACCATGGTCAGGCCTGTCACCAAAACCAGCGGCATGGAAACGCCACGGGGGGAGATGGAGGAGCTCACGGAGGAGGAGCTGCTGAAATTGGACCTGGAGAAGGTCAAGATGGAGCGCAAGACCCTGGTGCACTCAATCTTGGCTGCCAGGGACCAAGCAGGTTGGCAAGGGCAAACTTAGAATGCTTAGGGGGGGGCCTTGCACGCGCAGCGCTCAAACGACATGCCTTCATGACATTACATGTTCAGAAGGAGAGCTGTAAAAGGTGTCTGCCTTCCTTTTGCAGGCACTGCCGGGGGGGAAGCACAGCACAATGATATCAGGAGCTTGCGCAGGGAGATTGAGCTGAAAAAGTCCAAGCTAAACGACCTGCGGGAGGAGACGCGCAGGTGTGTGCATCTACATGTTGTGTATGTGTGTGTGTGTGTGTGTGTATGCGTGCATGTGTTTGTGCACAGGTGCATGAATGTTAAGTGTGAGTGTAAATTGTCCTCGCGCACGTAACGTGCCGGTAAGATGATATAAGCAAGTTCCTCTCCGTTCTGCTGTTTCAACCGACCTGCAGGAAGGAGAAATCCATTGACCGCACCAATGATGACAAGACAGATGCAAAGCGGCTCACGCCAGGAGAGCTGTCTGAGGAACAGGCTTACATCCAGCAGCTCCAAGTGCGTGTGTGAATGTGTCTGTGTGCGTGTTTGTGTCTGTGCTCGTGCATATGTTTGAATATTAGTAAGGGTGGGGTAGCGTTCGGCTCATTTTAGAATGCGCATATTTAGGCCCTACGCATACGCTGTCATCATACAACATGTTGGGTGCGAGCTTGACGTTTGACAAGCGCTCGCACGAAGATGTGCAGCATTCACTGACGTAAGTTCAATGCTCCCCTGCAGGACGAGATGAAACAGATTGACGAAGACCTGACAGAGGCTGAGGCTAAGAACAGGCTGTACTACCTGCTCGGCGAGAGGACAAGGTATGATATCATCTTAGTAGAGTCTGTATATAATGCCTTGGTGCTCCCTGTAACAATGATTGAGACACACACACGCACACACACAGAGCTCAGTACAGAGCATGTTGAACATCAAAACACGCATACAATAAGGTGGCAAAGGTGTATGTGCGGGTGATGAACGCACACGTTGTCTAAAGCTGTTTGAGAGCCTGCTCACGTCGATGCTTTGTGTCATTTATTACCTTCGCCACTCTCGTGGCACGTGTAGCCATGCATGCACCCGCACGCTCACTTTCTTTTTATTTCTCGGCTACAAAACATGTAGTATCCTGCCGTACAAAGTAATACAAGTAAATGGTATCGTTGTTGTTATCAAATGTAGCCGTATGATCGTGCATCACGTCATGCAGGCGCGAGCACCAAGCCATGGATCAAAAGGTTCGTGTGTCCCAACAAATGAAGAAAGACAGCCTGGATGACCTGAAGACGCTGAGCAGCTACCTTTATGATACCAGGGCCCAAAAGGTGAGCAATTGTGTAATGTGTGTATGCTAAATCGTGTTGGGCTAAGCTGTGGGTCAGTGGGTGTTTGACGATATGTTTGAAGGTCCATGCCACCTGATAGCTAAAGGCCGTTTTAGTCTAAATAACACTTTGGCAAGTTCCTTCTTGACGGAACGACAGGCAGCTCGCTCATTTACCAGCTAATACGCTTGCTGCACTCAATACTTATTTTGACTTACATCGCATACATACACGCCCACACTCACACACACACAAACACACACACACTCTCTCACACACATTCACACACACACACGTGCCTTGCAGGAAGCAGCTGAGCGTGAGCTTGCTAAGCTGAAGCGTATGCTTGAGGAGACACGCATTGATTGGCAGAAGAAGTTAAAGGAGAGGCGACGAGAGGTGTGTGTTTGTGGCTGAATTGCTTACTTAGATATTCATCTCATATGCTTTTTTGTCGTGCCTACAAAGTATCATCAGGAAAATTTACAGGAAAGGAGAGGCGTACAAGCCGGAAAGACCTCCTCTAGGTCATCACTTCATCAATAATTATCCAATGTGATCTGATACCCTTCCTGCATTTTTGCTTGCTTGCGCGTGTTGCCCTACATACACCTATGAGAGACTAGTGTGTATACTAGAGTGCTTAGTGACGTGTAGAAGTACCGACAAATGCACCCTCATACACACAAACAAAGGCACGCACACATACACTACACATTAACACACATCTCAGGTGCGTGAGCTCAAGAAGCGGCAGCAAAAGCACCTGGAGCGAGACCGTAAGGCCCGTGAGAAGCAACTGGAGAAGGACAAAGAGGCCAAGCTTGCAGCCGCAAAGATCAAAGAGGAGCATGACTCGTACGAGCTTAAGGTAAGGGAAAGATGCGTGGTTACTTTGTGTTTGCAACGTACGTGCTTGTACGTGCTAGAGGTGTGTTGCACAGGCGCGGTTATTTTTTTGTATGCGAGATGGCAATGGGTTGGTCACACGGGAGCCAAAAGGGGCGAGGCAGAGAGAGGGGTACCACTTTAAAAAAATTGGATCCCCTGAAGTGTACGCCGAGCTTGGCACTTTGAAACATGGGCTGTAAGAAGGTGTGACATGGTCAGAAGGTGTGACATGGGCAGTAAGAAGGTGTGACTAAGGCCTTAGGGGGGGTTGCAAGGAAGCTCATACTTGTGCGGACAAACAGGCAGGTAGGATGCCGTGCTCCTTTATGCCAATGCAGATGAAACGAGGTTGTGGATGGTCCCGGCCAACAAGCAAAAGTAGGATTTATATCCTAGGATTGATGCTTTGGCTACCGCAGGCTGTCACACGCACACAAGCACACACCCAGACAAACACACACACGCAATTGCCCCCACTCCACAGGTCCAGTCACTGGCCCCTAAAGTTGAAGCCATGGAGGCCAGCTGGAACCGCATCCGCACCATCAGTGGGGCTGAAACAGCAGAGGACGTCATCATGTATTGGGAGGGCCTCAAAGCCAAGGAGGAGCAGGTGGGATGGCATGTGGGCGGTGGCTGGAGCTGATCAGAGTGCTCTGTTGTGAGAGATTGCGGCGGGTCTTCTAAGTGCTGTTGAATCCGATTGAGAGCTCACTGTGTGCAAGGAGGACCGAGCATATGAAATATTGCAGCATCCCCCGTTTGCGATCATGCACGTCTATGTTTTACAAGAGGGTTGGACCGTACCTGCCTTGGAGTTCAAAAGAGCACATGAATTTTTTTTCTGCACAAACACGCATGTACACACAAGCGCAAACACACACTGCACAAGTATGCACACACACATATACACACGCAAACTATCGCACGCACGCACACACACACACACATATATATATATATATATATATATATATGTACAGATGCGTGAGCTGGTCAAGCTTGCAGAGCAGCGAGAGGCTGCAGCCAAGGGCGACATTGCAAAGCTCTTGGAGAGCAGGGCAAGCATGTAGGTGCTTTCTTGTTTGCTGCTACGTCTTCAGACTATTCTTGCACCAACAAAGGAGTAAAAGAAACAGGTTAATAAAGGACAACCCACCATTCACCATGCACATACACAAACGCACACATCCCTCTCTCTCTCTCTCTCTTCCTCTCTCTCCCTCTTCCTCTCTCTCCCCTCTCTCT
>Ga0307963_1000599_pt1 | contig 24826 bp, 33 predicted proteins | sample OrgLakmetagen594_FD_201829 | JGI IMG/M metagenome (GOLD analysis project Ga0307963, IMG submission 201829) | Saline water microbial communities from Organic Lake, Antarctica - #594 | ecosystem: Environmental > Aquatic > Non-marine Saline and Alkaline > Saline | place: Antarctica: Organic Lake... | reverse complement strand
GGATTTGATTTAAGTGCTTTCTCATTTACAATCTGTACTCATTTGTTGCAGCCTCCTGCCCTTAACGAGGTCTTGGGTTCTGCTTTGCTCGGTCATGTACTACCTCTTGTGTGTGCTAGTGGACGCACTGAAGCCTATATGCCGCTTTGAAACCAATCCAAGGTGCTCCATCAGCATTATAAGTTACGTGCTGACACTGTATGCAGGCTTTAGAAGCAAAAGAGGGAGTGTCAATAAAGAAAGAGACCATTCCTACAGCCAATATCACTTTCCAGGTTTTCTTCAGGTCAGTGGCATTTGAGTCAGTGATCTAGCATGCAGCACCAGTACGACAAGATAATGTACGACAAGATAATGTCACAAGGGAGGTTTATCGCGTGCTGATTGAGGCATTCCTCAAAATCTGATGTCAATGACTGAATTTCAAGATGTTGCTGCTCTTTGCGTCTGTGCTCTATTTTGGCGGCAGCCAATCCGTCATATCGTCCCCTTCTTCTTTTGCACATTTGCCTGACGTATTTACACATCATTAACACATTATTTACACATTTGGCTGCCGTATTTACACATTTTACGCATTATTTACACATTTGGCTGCCGTATTTACACTTTTTTTGAACATTTGCCTGACGTATTTACACAAACCACGGCAGTTCATGAGTACAGTCTGCCCACATACGCACCCATACATAAACTAGCTTAGATTCAAACATACATGCACCTGTATGAGCATACAAGCATATATGCACATGCACTCGCATATGTACTCACACTTCACACTGCAAATGCACATGCAAACACAGAATTATATGCACGCCATGCAGGTGTTATTCCTAAATTGAATGCACTTCTTTCTTTCAAATTCTTGCCTGGGTTAGTCACACAAACCATGGCAATTCATGAGGTCTAGTCCGCATACGCACTCACACACACACAAGTGCACAAACACAAATTCAAACACACAAGCACCTGTACGCACATACACACACATGCACATGCGCATGTACTCACACTACACTGCGCACACATATACACACACCATGCAGGTTCTATTCAAAGCTGGCAGGCATGACTGGCACTGCCGCCCCAGCTGCAGCAGAATTCTACGAGCTTTACAGGCTGAAGGTGAGTGCAGTGCCAACCTCAGTTTTGCAACCAACGCATCTGTGCATGCTGTGCTGTGTATATATACTATGCTGTGTGTATATATATAACGACTACCCCCCCCCCAATAAATATGGAGGGGGGGTAGGCACGACTGTTTGATCCTTAGTAAAGTCTATATATATTGCTCATTGTGACGATTTTCCACACAACTTGATGTACGGCAGCCATATTAAGGACAGCAGTGCTCAATATGTTGAGGCAGGATTGTCTGCTCCCCCTTTCCAATGGGTGAACGATGTCTGAGCCCACTGCACACCCAGGTCGTGCAAGTGCCCACCAACAAGCCCCTAATCCGCTCGGACCTGTCTCCGCGTCTGTACTTTGACCCAATGGGGCGTGTGAGTGCGCTGTGCCGTATTGTCGAGAGCTGCTGGGAAAACTACAGGTTTGCCCTCGAAATCGCTTGGTACAGGTTATTTAATAATCTGTTTGGATGTATTTTTCAGTATGAGGCCTCCCTACTCCTCAGTGTTTGTACACTACGGGTTCAAACACGCCTGGTGGCATGAGTACTCTGTTGCCCAGCAGCAACGTCTCCGTCCGTGTGTGTGTGTGTGTGTGTGTGTCTGTGTGTGTGTGTGTGTGTGTGTGTGTGTGTGTGTGTGTGTGTGTGTGTGACAGAGTACTTTGTTGTCCAGCAGCAACGTCTCCGTCTCCTTATTCAATGCCTGACATATGATCAACTCTTGCATGTCAATTCTACACCTTTCTGGATAACGCTCTGACTGACTATTGTTGAATCTGCTCTGGTCATTCCTGTGCATGCAGCACAAATGTGGTGAAATTATTTTCTTGCTTTTATCCAACCCTTTGTTGTGTATGATCCCATCGGTGTGGGTATTAGTTTGCCAGTATCATGTTTCCAGTCTCTGATAAACACTGCCACCGTGTGATATTGCTTGCTCATATGGTGGGCCTGTTCTCAAGTTCTTGCATCGTCTTGTGGCTCAGATCACCTCTTGGAACAAAGCAAAGCCCTTTTTTGCGGGTCTGTCTTTGCTCACATCCCTGATCTGCCATCTTACATTTGTTTGAGCGCATCTGCCATCTAACATTACTTACTTATAGAAACATCATCCATCGACCTACATTTGTACTTCTGCCAACTTGCTACTGTGTAAGCGCATCTGCCCCCTTACATTTGTGTGAGCGCACTCCTCTCCTTGAGCTGTTCTATTCACCAACATTCTACTATTGAGCTGATGCTTCCAATCAAATACCCAAAGCAAGCCTTTACGCCACAAAATCTTACGTGAAAACTGTGCCCCTTTTTGTGTGTCTGTTTCTAAATTTTTATTGCCTTTCCTAGCGTAATCTCTTTAGCTTACGGTGCCACTTTTAAATTGCCTGTCCTAACACTCTTTGACTCACATTGCCACTTCTTAGATTGCCTGCCCTGACGCTCTTCAACTATTGGTGTCACTCCTTGGACTGTGAATCCTTTCATAGGCTCCCCCAGCACGCAACATGTGTGTTTCGTGTTGTACCAATCTATTAATAAACTTATGTTCAAGCCGAATGCCTTGCTTCTGAGTACACGAGGAAGACTTTGGCACAGGTTGTACGGATGCACAAGGTGTGGTCAATGCAAAGGGCTGACTTGTACGATTTCTCACTTCCTTTTTGCTGCAGGCCCATCCTGATTGGCACATCCAGTGTGCAAGAGAGTGAGCTGATTGAAGCCGCCATCTTGGAATTTGCCAGTGACAATTACATCACACAGAAAAACTATGTCCAGATTTTAAACGCCAAACCAGACAGGGTGAGATTTTGAGTATTCCTTGACATGGTCAGTCGCTCTTCTTTTGTGGCATCGCTCGATTAGCATACGTAGGTTGGACGTGTGCATGCTGTGTTCCAAATGTGATGTGGGCCAAATTGAAAAGCAACTGCCGTGTGCCTTTGCAGCAGCTCAACCCCCATGTCTTTGCACCAGTGCCTGTGCACCAGTTCAAGACTTGTGCAGTCTTGTTCCTTTCCGTCTTGGTTCCACCGAATGTCAAAGAAGATAATGCACTTGGTTAACGCTTGAGATTAGAGCAGTTTACTGCTTTTGCAAGGCTGTCCAAACATAACCCTCATGCTTGACCTTCTTGCATTGTTCAGTTTTGTGGCATTCACTTTTTGATATACTAAAACACACACATGCACAACACACACATGCACACACACCTCACACATGTCCACATTTCTAAATATATACACATATAAACACACGCACAATCATACATATATGCACACAGGTGCGCATGGAGGCTCAAATCGTGGCTCAGGCAGGCCTTCCTGGCGTGGTGACCATTGCAACCAACATGGCAGGCAGGGGCACGGACATCATCCTGGGAGGCTCAGCAGAGGGGCTCACAAAACTGCTGCTATTCAAGCTAATTTACAAGCGCCTGATGCTAGGTGAGTGCAAATTTGTGTGCGTGTGTGCATGTATATATGTGTGTGTGAAGGTGTGTGTTGGTTGTTGTGCATGTGCGCATGTAGACATTGCGTGCTCTCCATGCAGATGGGGACAGTATCAGTTGTCCAGCTGCCCGCTCGTCCTTACTGCCCTTCCTGCTCAGTATTTCTGCCTGAGTTCATCACAAGTTATTTTCTTGATGTACTTCATGCAGATGAGGAAGGAGACAGCTTGCCCCGTCTGCCCCTATTGCTTGAATCTGGCCCCTTGAATGTGTTCATAACAAGCGACCAGGAGGAGGAGCTGGAAGGGGGTGTGCTGAAGGCTATCAATGAACGAAGGCAGACGGCCCAAGAAGTTGGTGGAGAGTTGTTACCGGACGAGCTGTATCGAGTACGTGTATGTTGTTGTCCGCTCAGCAGTTTTCAATGTTGGGGTTCAATCATGGAACTAAGAGCATGCAAGCTCAGAGGAGACTTGACTAGCGCTGCGAGAGGGTCTCGCTTTTTCCAATAGGGCCTATAGTTGAAGAACTGCACCCACCTGCACACAAGGTTTTCATGTCTGTGTGGTTAATAGTTTGTCCATTGATCACACTCAAAGCTTAGTCTGTGTTTGTGAAGGCAAAAGCAGCAAGCTGCTGACGCCTTGTGCTTATAAATCCCCACCCCTGTGCCTGATGCCGAGGAAATGAATAGAATTTGTGCAACACAACATGGATGAGAGAGTTACCATATTGATAAAACATTCACTGTTCTGTCAGAGCTGTTGATCTGCACCTGTCTGTCCCTTTCAAACCTCATCAACGCTGCCCGTGCTGCTGTACTGATTAATCATTTCTCAATTCACAACAGGAGGTGCTAGCTCCCGTGCTGCTAGCTGCCATGGAGGGTGAGAAGTTCAGGCCGCAGAAGGCACCTGCAAGCAGACCCCAGCAACCATCAAGCAAAGATCCACAACAAGGGCTGATGACCTATCAAGAGGCCAGTGATCTAGCCACTTGGGTCATGGAGATCGCGTACCTCATCCGCCGCAGTGTGTACAAGCGCATCAAGTACGAGTTGTTGTTAAAGCCTTTGTGTGGCTGTGTGATGAGTACTTGCTGGCTGGCAGAGTGTGTGTGTGTGTGTGTGTGTGGCTATGTGATGAGTACTTGCTGGCTGGCTGTGTGTCTGGCTGTGTGATGAGTACTTGCTGGCTGGTTGTGTGTGTGTGTGTGTGTGTGTGTGTGTGTGTGTGTGTGTGTGTGTGTGTGTGTGTGTGTGCGCGCGCGCGTGTGTGTGGCTGTGTGATGAGTACTTGCTGGCTGGCTGTGAGTACCGAGCACGGGTCGTACTTTGAATACTGTGAAAAGCTAGCCTGGGTCGTAGTGTGTATACTGTGAGGAGCTAGCGTGGGTCGTACTGTGTGTGGCTTAAAATACTTATGCTGCTGAGTTTTGATGCGGTAGGACTCTGTTGGTGGTACTCACACTGTTCTCATTTCTGACCACCGTAAATCACACAATATGGTGGGAAAAGGAGACGAGTGTATTTTAGGCACTGACAAATGAATGTATTGATAAAGAAGGGAAGGAGATGAGTGCATCATGGGCACTGGTCATGTACTGTTTGCTTCTAAGGACTGCATAGAGCAAGCTACGTAAAAACACGAGCCCTTCTTGCAGTGCGTGCGTTCAAACATTTGCTCTCTCTCTCACACACACACACACACACACACACACATACACACACACAGCGAGAAGAGCGGTGGCCAGCCCCCCACAGCGCTGCAGTACTCGATCTGGTTTGCTACCAACATCCGAGATGTACTAGCAGAGCAGGAGGAGCTGTATGTCAACGCACCCCAGGTCAGATGAGCTGTTGTTTTGCAAGGCTTTAATATAAATTGCATGAATGCGATCTGTAAGTGCAACTGCAAGTTTTTGCTGTGTAGTCTTTCGGCTCAACAAGTTGAGTTGGCTAAAACCATACATGCACGTATATATAAACGGCGTTTTGAAGAGAAACCATTTATATACGGTCATGTATGGTGTATGTCTTTGGTTCTGGCCAGCCAGCCAACAAGGCAAAGTCCTCACATCCATGATGAGGATGGACCCCTCTGCAGCACTCTGTTTTATTGACTCTCAATCTCTGCTTTTTATAAAAGTCTAGGCCAGCCACTTCCTCTTGTTTCCTGAACGATTCCAAATGTTTTGCCCTTTGAGGGCCGTGCTTACTGCACAACTCATCTTAGCAACAGTCAGTGCTTCATAAATGCTGTGCCTGCTCCCCTTCATCCTTTGATCAATTTGATCTGCTCCCCTTCATCCTTTGATCAATTTGATCCGGTCCAATTGCAACAGCTTGGCCTCAAGGAAAGGCAGCCATAGTGCCTGGTGGTGTTGTACTGAAGAACCTGGCACACATGAATCAAGCGAATGTACTGCTGCGCGGATGCAGGGCCAGAAGTTTACTTTGAAGACTGCAGTGTACCTGTGGATGTGGTTGGACAACGAATGCTACAAGTGAGTGCTACGTAGGAAATGACAATGACAATGACAGCAGCGGTTGTGTAATGGAAGTAGGTATGGTTGTGGCTGCGCAACGCCTGCTACAAGTGAGTGCTGCGTGAGAAATGACTATGACAGCAGCGGTTGAGTAATGGAATTATAAGCTTGGCTGCACACCACTTGCTACCAGTAGGTGCTGTTTAGAAGTGGCTGCGACAGCAGCTGCGTAAAAAAATGGATGTGGCTGCACACCACCTGCGACCAGTGGGTGCTGCGTGAGAAATGACTATGACAGCAGCGGTTGTGTAATGGAAGCGTAAGCTTGGCTGCACACCACCTGCTACCAGTAGGTGCTGTTTAGAATTGGCTGCGACAGCAGCTGCGTAAAAAAAATGGATGTGGCTGCACACCACCTGCGACCAGTGGGTGCTGTATGGGAAATGACTGTGACAGCAGCAGTCGTAATGAAAGCATACGCTTGGCTGCACACCACCTGCTACCAGTGGGTGTCAGGCAGTCAATGGCAATGAGCAGGGTTGGCCAAAACCAGTTAAAATGCACCGTATATGACCGTACGCTTGGTGATTTCTAGGGATCGGCGTATAGCGCTATATGAGGCAGTTCTATAGCGCTATACAGCGATATAGCTCTATATTGTGCTATATTTCAGCCGCTATATCTGCCAGAACTCCCCCTTGCTGAAGGAATTTCGGCATCGGATTTGGAAGGCAAGCAGGGTACTGTGCACAATACTCCCTGGCAAAAAATAATTCGAAAATTGGTTCTGTCGAGCTCTGGCGGGATTTAGGTCCCAAATATAGCGCTATATTTGTGGTTCTGTGCCACACACACATGCGGACACAGGCAAGCCTAGAACAGCATGTCCCCTGGCCAATCTGTTAGACCAAGACTGAGCTGAGCGTGCATGCATGCTTATGTGCGTGTGTGCGTGCGTGCCTAGGCCTGTGTGCACGTGCATGCGTGCGTGTAAATATGTGTGTGTGCGTGCGCCCGCGAGTGCATGCGTGCGTGCGTGTGTGCACGTACGTGCGTACGTGTGTGCACGTACGTGCGTGCTTGTTTGCGTGCATGCATGCATGCACGCGTGCGTGCGTGTGTGCGTGTGCGTGCGTGCACGTGCGCTCGTGTGTGTGTGTGTGTGTGCGCATGCGTGCGTGTGTGTGCGCGTGCGTGCGTGTGGGTGCGCGTGCGTGCGTGTGTGTGCGCATGTGTGCGTGTGTGTGCACGTGCGTGCGTGTGTGCGCGTGCATGTGTGTGTGTTTGTGTGCGTATGTGTGTTGTGTGTGTGCGTGCGTGTGCGCGTGCATGCATGCGTGTGTGTGTGCGCGTGCGTGTGTGCGTGCGTGCAAGCACTGCAGGTGTGTATGCCAGCACTTGTGTGCAAGTGCAGGCATGTCTGTGCATTTGTCCCTTGTGGTGCTCAAGATATCTTGTATGGTACATTACTGGTGCTTATGATCCCCTGTGGTGGTCCTCCCATGATATGTGGTGCCTACAGCACTTCAAAGGGTACGTGTTTGTGTTCTATGGACGCCCAAGAACGAATTTGAGCTGAATACGAAGCGTGGGCATGAGCCGTATTGAAACGATTCGTATACTTCAATTTTGGCACGCGCTATATTTGAAAAATATTTTAGCGCTATATAGCGCTATAAGCAAACGCTGATCCTTAGTGACGCCCATCATATATATTATATTATCATACATACATTATATATGGTTCTGGCCATATACATTAAATTATATTATATTATCACATATACATCATATATGGTTCTGGCCAACCCTAAATATGAGAGTGGCTGATGATAAAGACTGTGGCGACATTAACATTAAGCTGCTCTGTTGCTCTCACTGCACCACTGCACATGGTTCTCATTGCACGTTAAACATAATGGAAATCTGTGCAACCAACGCACATCAGGCGTGCATCACATATCACATACCCAAGCTGGAACCGATAAATTGCTTACCGGCACTCCTACAAGCTGCTTGGACTCATGTTCTAGCTACCTCTGTGATCTCACCCTTCAGGTGGGGTAACTACGTGCGCAACCAGGGGGGCCTTCTAGTTGTCGGCACTTCCTTACAGGTGGGTGCGTAGCCAGGAGTTGCGCTTAAACACAAAATATGAACGCTTGGTAGAATGACGCAGGTCCTTTTTGCACAGGCTGGCTTTCTCTGAATTGTCAGCAAAGCGCACGGGTTGTCCGGAATGTTGAGTACTCAAGTGAGGGGCGCGCGAGCGCGCACACACACACACACACACACACACACACATGTTAACTCACACATACGCATCATGATCTCCACATTGACACGTGCAGGAGAGCCCGCGCGTGGAGTTTCAGCTGCGTGGACGTGCTGGCCGCCAGGGAGACCCAGGCACCTCTCTGTTCTTGTATGACGTCACAGACCCACTGCTCAGCATGTTTAATCAAGCAGGTGAGTTAGGGCTTTGTGTGTGAGCCACTGGGCCACTTCCTCCATCTGTGATGCTAGTCACTCGATCTGTAATGCCACTCACTCCATCTGTAATGCTAGATTGCTCACCCAAATGGCAAGACATTTGCTTTTGTATTTGCAAGAGCACATGCATGAACCTATGTCACACAACGAGTCTTATACGTTGCGTAAAAGAGTCTTGTACGTTGCATAAAAGAGTCTTATACGTTGCATAAATTAGTCTTATACGTTGCATAAAAGAGGCGTACGAGCTGCTGCGCTCCAGCAACAATCTGCATGCATCATAAAGCGACTCCGTACATACTAGGCGTTCACTCTAGCAGGAAACACACCACCGACACTTTCTGTGCAAATTCCTCACGCTGCAGGAATGTATGACGCCGTGCAGGAGATGGACAAACAGCAGGGTGCCTCTACTGTGCTGGACGGTGCGGTGGTTAAAGGGCTGACACGCTATTGCCAGCGCTTTGTGGAAAACCAGTTTTCAAACGCTCGCCTGGAGGTAAGCTCAACGTACACGCACTTGTTCGTGAAGGCTACGTTTGCCCTTGTTCTAGTTTTGGTACATGTACACTTTCTAACTGATATTTTTGAATCAGATCACACAGGAGGTAAGCTCAACGTACACGCACTTGTTTGTGAGGGCTGCGTTTGCCCTTGTTCTAGTTTTGGTACATGTACACTTTCTAACTAAACTATTTTAAAATCAGATCACACAGGGCCAGTCATTGCTCAACAACGCAATGGACTTTTGCCTTTCACTCCTATGCTCTTGCTCGGCACGTGCAAGTTGTTGTCCGTGACGTATTTGTGCTGATTTTACACAGCCTGGTCTGTCCCATGTATGCCGGAAAAGGTTCCACGCATATTGACACACACGCACGCATACACACACACACCACAGATGCTGCGGTATGACGAGATCCTGGAGGACTACCGCCGCAGTGTGTACAGCCTGCGCAAACTCCTTTTGCTGGGCACTCAGCAGCAGCGGACACAGGTGTGTGCAGGTGCAGGGGTTGGGGTGGGTGTTGTAACTAAATTTGTGCTGCGTGGCCAACGAGTGAATTGCCCTGAAGGCCTTTTGCATGGGCCTATGGCAGCAACAGACACGGGTTAGTGCAATTTGGGAAAATGGGGTATGCGGATATCATCAGTACTTAAAGCCAACGAGGATTTTGCACTAGAAGCTGGCAGGCACAACACGCTGCGCATTGCAGTCATACGACATCTTCAAGCCTCGTTACTTTGCGCCCTGTCCCATGAGGAGCTGCTTGACTTGAGGTGCTTGCTGGAGTGTAACGTTGGGGAGGACATCTATCTGTTTCTGAGTCATGAGGAGCTGCTTGACTTGAGGTGCTTGCTGGAGTGTAACGTTGGGGAGGACATCTATCTGTTTCTGAGTCATTTTCATCACTTGGTCCAGCACGGCTGCATTTGAATGGCAATGATGAGTTTGATCCGGTTGCACTTGCACTCTTCACCTCTTTCTTTAAAAACCAACGCTTAGGAAACTCTGTGGCAATGTATCAGCATTACTGTGGCACCAACAGTTCATGCGTTGCAGCTACAACAGCGCATGCTCCACGTACTGTGCTTAACCTCAACACAGGCGTTTTCTTACAAGCTCCCCTCAGCTATTTGAATGCATTCATTGTCACTCCTTTTTGCATGTGCATGTGAGTGTGTGTATATACATGGTTTTGTGTCTGCATGTGTGCAGGTGCTCTACATGTTTGTGCGGTACTGAGCAGGCCAGCTGGTGATGCATGTGCATGTGTGTGTACATATGGTTTTGTGTCTGCCTGTTTGCAGGTGCTCTACATGTTTGTGCAGTTCTGGGTAGACCAGCTGGTGGACAAGTACATGGGTAGTGGCAGCTCTGCTAACTGGATGTCTGACACGGTGCCCCTATCTGAAGTGCCCAGTGAGGTTCGGGCAGCCACTGCCAGTGCCGCGGACCGAGCTGCCAGTCTATCAACCAGCGCCTCCGGTAAGAGGCTCGTTTCAGGGCTGGTGTGTACGTTGATGTGTGAAGTTGCGCGTGGCTGTGTGTGCAGGTGGGAGTGCGCTTTGCCATTGACAGTTGCCTATCAGGATGTGGTTAGTCTAACGCAGCCTAGCTCAAGTACACCATTATGTGCAGCATGTTACACCGAAAATAGTATGTGCAACGCCTGATGTTACACTGAAAATAGTATATGCAGCGTGTTACACCGAAAATAGTATGTGCAGCGTGTTACACCGAAAATAGTATGTGCAACGCCTGATGTTGCACCCAAACTTTTTGTCGAGATATTCATTGACCTATTGCACTCTTCTCCTTTGTAATCCTCCTAAGCCTTCATCGTATTCACTTGCACATGGGAAGTGCACGTGCTACTTTACTAGTCCTTCATTTCCTATGCTCCCTTACAAGCTCTACAGGGCTACCGCACTTCCATCTGGCCCTGCACGGCAATCTGTGGGCCTCACAAGCGTTTTATATACACCACATGATCAGCCGTCACACACCTGCCGCACTTCCATCTGGCCCTGCACGGCAATCTGTGGGCCTCACAAGCGTTTTATATACACCACACACATGATCAGCCGACGCACCTGCACCCAGGTCTTCTGCCCACTTACCCAACCCACGCAAGTGCCGCTTCCCATCGGCTCTGACCACCGTTTGATGACTGTATCTGAATCCTGCACGTTTGATTTTACTCGTGCAACCCTATACCTTTCATCCTACACATTCAATCACACAAACGCCACCCATGGGACCACAGGATTTGCACACCACGTCGACTGTACCTTACTTATCACCTCTCGCAGGCGTTCCATCCCCCATGGGCACTGAGCGCCAGTGTGTCAGCCCCTTCCTGGCTGTGCTGACCCAGCTGGAGCAAGCTGTGAATCCAGGGGGGCGTCTGAAGCACGTGCAGTGGGAGTTCCGGGACGTGATGGTGAGTCTGCGTCAAATGGAGTGCAGGGCTTGCAAAAAGAGCCTGCGTCGGATGGGCAGCGCTTGCAGGAAATCCCGGGATGTGAGAAAAACTGGTGTGGGGCAGGAAGAGTCTGCGTTAAATGGACAGTGAGTCTGTGTTGAATGGACAGTGCTTGCAGGAGGATTGGGGTGTGAGGAAAACTGGTGAGGTAAGGTGTGAGATGAAGTGAGAGATTAAGGACGAGGTGGCAGTTGAGAAATTTTACGCCTTACACCTTTATATTTGTTGCATTTTAAGGAATTTGGATACAGCTCTCAATGTGCGCATTGAAAATGGAAGGTCAGGATGCTATCCATGGCACGTCAATTTAGTTGGATACAGTTGTTTTAATGTGCAAATTGAAAAAGGAAGGCCTGGGTGCTAAGATTTGATTTTTGATGTGCACATTGTTGGTTTGGCCGCAGTGCCGTGCACTTGGTCATTCATTCCACTGCCTTGATAGTGTCGTCTGACTAAGCATAGCAGAACTGAGGTGGGCGGGTAAGAATAGAAATAGGGGTGATCCGTGGTTGCAGACAAGAATTGAACATAATGCAGACAACAATACTTAACAGGTGTACAATGGCGTCGGTGCACGGCTTCTTGCAAACGAGAACCTTTTGTGCAAACCCTGCACCCAAGAAAGAGTTGTGTGCAATCCCTGTTATGTGCACGGCGCCAATGCAAACACACATGCACACACATACACACACACGTACACGCAGGCATATGTACTAACACACACATATATACCAACACACACATACTTACAAACAAAAACGTACTTACAAACAAACACATATATACAAACACACACACACACATATACAAACACACACATATATACAAATACACACATACACACATACATACAAACACACACATACTTAAGTGCAGGATGCGTCCAAGACCTCCGCCACCCGCAACGTGTTGGAATTTATGGGCGTGCTGAAGCCCATTGGCCAATCAAAACAGCAGAAAAAGACTGGAGATGCTGAGCCCTCTACAAGTGAGGGTGCTCCACCCCCCCCTCCTAATCTGAACATGCTCAGTATGCCACTCAACTTTGACTACATGGAGCTACTGAGCCGAGAGGAGCGTGTGGAGCTGGGAACCTACGTTGCGCAGGTGTGTGGGGGTGGGGGGGGATGTTAAAATGGGTGCAGATTTGGGTTGGAGCTGGGAAATTACATTGCGCAGGTGTGTGGGGGTGGGAGGGGGGGATGTTAATATGGATGCAGATTTGGGATGGAGCTGGGAAATATTTGTGGGTGGGTGGGTGTGTGGGTGTCCGTGTGTGTGGGTGGGTGTGCTTAAAATTACATTGCGCAGGTGTGTGAGGGTGGGAGGGATTTTGGGGAATGATGTGCATTGGTGTGTGTGCGTGGGCGGACGTATGTGGTTGATGCTGCTTCACTCTCTGTGCTACTGATGGGCATTGCAGCATTGACCCATCCGTTGCCCTCGGTCAGAGTGGCGCTGGAGGAGGTCTGCTATTTTGGTCACACAAAGACGCACTGTTTGCATTTCACACAAACACTGGCACACACACACACACACACACACACGCACACACACACGCACTCACACACACGCACACACACACACATACACACACAACGTATATACATGCTTGCCATCCCCTGACTCCAGAGCGGCGGCATGCAAGGCCCCCTAGACTGGATGCAGCCCTTGGCACGCAGTCTGGGCCTGTCGCCCCCCCCTCCCACCCTCAGTTGGCCCGCCTTCCGAGGACGTCTCACTGCACGGCAGCAGCTGGCCATCACCACCCATGCGCAGCTTTACGGCTTTTACAGCCCGTCCACGACCACGAGCGAGGATGATAGTAGTAGCAGCAGCAGCAGCAACAGATTTGATAGTAGTAGTAGGGATAGGACGGGTGGTGGCAGCGGTAGCAGCAGTAGTGGGAGTAGGAGTGACAGCAGGAGAGATAGCAGTAGTCATAGCGGACCTAGTAGCAGTAGCAGTGCAGGGGAGCAGCAGGGTGGGGTCGGGACAGTGGCCGGAAGTGAGAGCGCTTCAGACACAAGCGCAGCCGAGCGCGCGAGCAGCAGCAGGGGAAGCAGCACCAGTGGGAGGGGCAGGGTCCGTAGTGGGACATCGGGTTCAGCTTCCACGCAGCTTCCAGAAGACCTGCTGGGGTTTGGGCGGGGCCAGGGCGTGCCTGCAGCGGTTCTGCAACGTCCGGAGCTGTCAGGTCCACATGCACAGACAGTGAGTCATGACTACGGCCTCATGCACAGACCGTTCACATGCACATGCACAGACCGTTTACATCCACATGCACAGACCGTCCACATGCACAGACCGTGAGTCATGACTACGGCCTCATGCACAGACTGTCCACATGCACATGCACAGACCGTCCACATCCACATGCACAGACCGTCCACATGCACAGACCGTGAGTCATGACTATGGCCTCCCATTTTGTAGTGCAATGTTGTGGAGAAGCGAGCAGTCGCTGGCTGGTAGAGCAGCATTGCTGTCCGGGCTGCATGCACATGATGTGTGCAATCACTTCCACCCTTTCCAATTACTTCCACCCTTTTCTAGGTTAAAAAGTTGTTGTAGACTGGGCAGTCACTGGCTAGTAAAGCTAGCAGCATCCTTTGCAGCTGTCAGGGCCAAACACACAGATTACAAGTCTTTTCGTCTTTTCTTGTTTTCAAGTACACGTCTATTGTAGAATGGGTCGTGCATTGGTCACGCAGGCTGCTAAAATTCACATTTAAATTTACAAACGCAATTCTGCCCAGCACTGCAACCACTTCTACCCCAAACAAGGAGAAAGTTGGCCTTTGTTTGGTTCAAACTATGACTGATGGTTTAATAAAAGACGGTCAGGAAAGTAAAAGAGGTGTTTGAGGGGATTGGTACTGTGTCAGCAAGATATGCAGCATTTTACAAAGCCCTTCTTTCTTTCCATACCACTTGCTCACACCACCAGCAAAGTACCTGCTGGATGTGCCAGCCGTATTTGTCAGCATTCACATTTGTGTGCCTTGACCGTTGTGTATGTATGTCTGCCTGGTATGAGATTTGCAGGCAGGGATAGTGCGCGATCACTTGGGGGGTCATAGCTATTTGTGTGCCTTGAACGTTGTGTGCCTTACCTGTGTGCCTTACCTGTGTGCCTTACGTGGAAGTCATAGCTACTTGTGTGCCTTGACCGTTGTGTGTGTGTCTGCCTTGTATGGGATCTGCAGGTGGGGACAGTGCGCGATTACTTGGGGATCATAGCTATCCACGCCTTAGAGCTGCGGCGGCAGGAGTCTGTGGCGTTGCTGATAGGGGCAGGCATGGCACAAGTGGATGTGGATGCGCATGAGCAGGTGCGTGTCGTTACAGCACGTCGAGGGACGTGCACGTTGTGTGTCTCTGTGTTTACAACCATAAGTGTGAGAGGACATATGTGTGAGTGGACAACAAGGGGCAGGCATATATAGACTAGTACGCTAGTACGTTGTAGTGTGAAACTGCTAATCAAGTAGAAGCTCAAAAGCACGATAATCTTTCATTGTGTGTCTTTTTGCTGCATTGTACAGCTGCAACGTTAAAAGCCACAGTCATACAGGGTTTGGTCAAACAAGTTGAATTATTTGCCGTTACCGTACGGTACCTTATCGAATGCGGGGTTTAAAATAATTGCAGCACTTAATTAATAAGCAGCACTTAACTAATAAACAAAATGCGAGTCTATGCAAGGGCCTTCTGGCCCTCTGAGCTGCACCTATATGTGTATGCACGCGCGTGTGCGCGTGTACGTGTGCGTGCGTGCGCATGTGTGTGTGCGTGCGCGTACGTGCGTGTTATTGTGCGTGTGTGTGTGTGTGTGTTTGTGTGTGTGTGTGCGTGTACGTGTGTGCGTGGGTTGCGTACGTGCGTGCATGTGTATGTATACGATTGTGTATGTACGTGTGTGTGTACGTGTGTGCGCGTACATGTGTGTGTACGTGTGTGTGTGCGTGCGGGCGGGTACGTGTGCGTGCATGCGCATGTGAAGGGATTGATGACGCCCTTCCTCTTGGTGTCCTTCCTCCCCAAGAGAGGGCCAGCCTCCCAGCCGTGTCCAACTTGGGGGTCTTGAGGGGCGGCTTTCCCGGCCTGTCCGTCATACTTATTACAAATAATTAACCCCAATGCGAGCTTTGCGAGGCCCTTGTTACTTTGCGACACTCTGCGAGGGGGTGAAAAACGTTCGCGATACGCGGTGATATAAGTACCGTACGGTATTAACTTATAATATGTGTGGCTGCACTGCAGCATCCAGGAACACTCTGATAAGGCTTGATTGAATAAAATTCATGAAATAAGTCCTAATACATACTAGCCTCCCCAATCATCTCTAACGCACACACACTTGCACGGGCAGCCTGTGCTTGTCGCTACTGTTTCTCCTTCTGACCTTCGACCAGCCACTTCTCCAACAAAGTTCTTAGCCTAGTGCAGGAGGCTGCAGGAAGCATTTTCCCGATAAAAATGATATATTTGGATCCTCACGTCGAGAGCTTTTGATTCGTATATGTATGGGTCCAATCGGAGGGGGGGGAGGGGGGGCTGGGGGGGGTCAGAGTATTTTCGGACCCCCCCTCCAATAATTTACTGGGCCACTCCTGCGGAATTTAAATATATCATCGGAATCCTTAGCTCAAGCCCAGTCGATTGGCACCCTTTTTGAGCAAATTGGGTTAAGAGGGGGGCGTCTGTGACTCATCCAAAAGTCAGAGGCACACGCGCTCGGGTGCAGGCCGCGGGGTGAATCAAGCCGATAAAGCAGCAATTTACCCCAAACTTACAGGATTGTGCCAGCATGATTTAGTCAGTGGAATTCTGAAGAAATGGAAGCAATTTTGGACTGTGCAAGCCAGTTATGGGTGCCTAATAGGTCACTTGTGCATGTGCGTCTGTATCTCAGTTTTTGTCCCATAACTCTGCAACACTTCAGTTTTAGGTCTGGATGATTATGCAGATGGATGCCTATTCGAAAAAGGAGCAGATTGGTACCCTTTTCGTTTGGGGAGGGGCACTGGAAGGGGGGTTGGGGGGGGGGGGGGCCCTCAGGGGTGTCCACCCCAAGAAGTAAACGTGCCTTCCCAAAAAAAAACATCCTCCTGCCTAATGTGTAACCTAAAATGTAAACCATAAGCTCTTTTAAATTGGTATATTTCTGGCAAAGACTGAATGTCGGCAAATGTGAGCTGTGCTGCATTGCACTTATCAAATCATGTTAGAGCAGTGGCCGTGCTAGAGAATCGTGCTGTGCACCTATGATTCCATCAGAATAAATTACAGTTTAATGCCATTCAATTATGCAGATCAACTACTACCAGAGCGGGGCCATGTTGAGCTTGCTGGATGCTGTGTGGTCAGTGTTTTTGGAAGAAATGGACTCTCTGAAGAAGTCAGTCAGCGTCAAGGTGACTTATGTGTGAAAATGTGCGTAGGAGGAAGAGCAACAGTGAGTAAGGGATCCTATGCTGCCAGTGGATGTCCACACAAACATCAACGAAATGTGTGCTCTTTGAAGATGAGCATTCAGAGATTGCCTTGCAACCCTTGAATTGTGCCCCCTTGAATCGTGCTAAGAGAACCTGAGCTCATAGAAGCTGAGCGTAAAGCGAGCAATGAAGACATGGCAGAGAGGAAAAGGCCCATGACGAGTGCGTGAAATTGTGTCATGCTCAAACGCTGCCTGTGTTTAGGCAGCAGTGCTATGAACATGCTTGTACATTTTGTCGCTGTATGGTAAGGGGCTGTCTTGCTTCTTGCCTTAACTCGTTCTGACTACTTCTTTATGTGATCACAGACATACGGGGTTGGCACGCCTCTAGATCAGTTCCGCTTAGATGCAAATCGGGCTTTTCTTGCCACGATTGCTACGTATCGAGAGCTTGTGGTGGAAAAGGTGGGTGCTCAACAAAGTCTGCTTTTTATTCGTATTAATGGCAGTGTTATGCGAGTCAGAGTCTGCATTGGCGTGAGACAGAACAAGGGCATTAGAAAGCTCCTGTGTTAAAAACTGGGAGGAGGGTCCAAGCAATCACATTGAAGTCAAGGGTTCTCTGGTCACTACCACTCAGGTCATGGTGCCTGACATCATGCTCACCGCGCCGTTTGAAGACGCTGCTGGAGAACACAACACTGCGCCCCCGGCTGTTGCAGCCAAGCTTGATCAGCCAGCAGGATCAGACAACGGCAACAGGAGAGAGGATTCCAGTGATACCACCGTTCAATCTCCATCTGATCCCGAGCATAAAACTCAACTTGCATGAAATGAAAGCAATCAGCCTCCGAGCCGAAGCGGCGCTTTGCTCGCTGGCATCTGATGAAGTATTTCTCGCTCATGGTCCATTTCATTCATTTCATTTATCAGCCGCTCTCAGTTGTGCATTTGTGTATTCGATTCAGAAGACCTTTTTTATGTGATACGCCAAAAAGATTGCCAAAATATTGTAATTTAATGCACGGTTATTAATGAATGTATGGACTGTTTGATACCCATGGCGCATTTACAACGGGTAATGAACATACAATACATGCAAATTACTGCAACCTGTGGGTTAATAACATCCTAACATGATAATAACAAAATCAACATGATCTGATATACCTAACATCATCCGATGTCCCCTTTAAGACCAAATGTATCATTATGGAACACAGAACAGGCACCCTCTACATATTGAAAACATGCGGTATTGTTCAAAATCTCAACAAGTCAAACTTGCCCCCTTTGCCCATAAGTAATAGACAGTGCTCTGCACATCCTTTCTGGGTGCCAACACACGCAAATAAGTTTAGTTTAGTTTGGATTACAAAGGCCTCCAGCCAGGCATGGCTGCTCAACCTATAGGTCCCAACAAATAAATCAATCAAAAAGATCGACAGCTGCACTAATAAATTTGTAAACTTCTGAGTTATGTTGAAAACAAAACCTTTGATATCACCTTCAGAAATATTATCATGCAAATAAGGAACATGGTCACCAAAAGACACAACTTAGCATGCCGCATGATATTTAAGGCTATCAGCAGAACAGGCTCTTTAGGATCATGCGTTGTCTCCTTAGATATAGACAACAAACGGATGACCATGCAACGAACGGATGACCATGCAAAATCTCCAGATTCCTGACAGCCGAAAGGGGATTACAAGGGGGTTACAAGGATGGCCTACAGCCCGAGACTCTGGCTGATGGCAATTGGCTGGTGAAACAAAATCAACCAGTGTCGAAAATTGAAACTAAATCTGACACAAATTTGAGGAGTCTGTATGAGTCTTGATTCAGGAATGCGTTGATCTCAAAGTCAGTGATACTGTGATGACAAGCCAAGAAAGGAATAATTCAGAGCTCGAAGGAGCAAACACACGCAGAGTCTTAAACATTCCTTTAAAAAGGTCTCTGTATCTCATGCGCAGCTCGCACACACTTCAGCACACTTGCAAAAGAAAAGCACATGCTTCTCATCTTGAACTTCTCCACACTCACATTTGACAGCCGAAAGTAGAATTGTTCCCAAATGGCTATTCCCACCCCGCTTTTCAGATAAAGATTTACCTCCAGCCGCCCAGATCTTGTGCTGGTCACTCCAACCTCTGCAAAAACAAAAAAAACAAACTAATGTAGGGGGGTGTTTTCTTTGGAGTGGCAGGGAGCAATTGAAGGAGACTGGGAGCACCCCAGCGGCACCGCCAGCCGCCACCAGCAGGCAGAGCCACCAATCCCAGACAGCACCGACCCAAAGACCTCAGCAAACCTCAGCGTGACATCCACCTTGTCGAGATCAAGTACTGTGAGGACACCAAACCTTAGAACCAGCTGAACGCCGCAAAGGAACAGCACAAAGACCTTTTGCAGCATTCTCCAAGGAGCCTCCGTTTCTCTCCACATTATCCTTTTGGGTGTGGGCGGCACCATCTTCACTCACACTCTGAAGTCTTTCAAGGAACTGGGTCTGATTTTCAAAGAGTAAAGAAGCTTGCCTCCAAGCTCCATGTGCACTCTGTGAACTTCGCTGCTAAACTTGTCCATACCAGACGCGCCCTTTCCAGTACTGTTATCAACTCTCATCAGGAGCCGGTTTCAGGCCAAGCCTGCAACCCTCTTGATCCCCATTGATTTTTCCTTTCCTTTTCGCGGTGGAGGAGCTTTACGGTACTTGGTACCAAAGTGGCTCCTATTCCTTAATAAGTAATGTGGAGAGTGGCTTTCACTGTCTGCTATGCTGCTAAGAAAGGAGGCAGAGGGAAGGGAGTGATGAGCGAGAGGAGTGGCGGGCATGTTCATCATGCACGCGTTCGTGTAACCGTACGGGTCCGTGTAACTTGATTGCTAATTTATTCCTGAATTAATTACCAGTTACCAGGTCCACTAATGTACAAGACAGAGCTTTATATACGGAGCAGAATGGTTTTCGCGTACAAAAAATAAATTAAATCTTTATATAATTTCGTTCGCCTGATTTTTGATTTGTGACACTAGGGCTGGACTATATTCGAGCCTTTGTTCTTGATTTGTGATGGAAACAGACAAATCAGCTCTGACCCTGGAAACGGTACATGTACAGATGCGCGCACGCACGCACTCACGCACGCACGCCTTGCACGCACGCACACGCACACACCCACGCATGCACGCATGCACGCACGCACGCACACGCACACACCCACGCATGCACGCACGCATGTACACACATATACCTGTATACACACATGAAGGAAGGACAACCTGCGCTTTTGCCCCAGCTGTTAACCAGGTCATGGCCAGCATGTGGATGCTGCAGCTGGGGGGGTTCCCCTGGTCTCGCACGCATGCGTGCACTGGTGCCTTGCCAGGTTCCGGTGGGTCAGCATACTGTTCACACAAACACACAAATTCACAATTCTTTACATATTTTATGTTCTCACACACACACACACACACACACACACACACACACACACACACACACACACACACACACACACACACACACACACACACAAACACACTCACACACTCTCTCTCATGTGTAGGTGTCTTGCATGGCTTCAAGCTCCGAAGTGTTTTTTGGTGACCTGCGTCACTATACTCCCACCACCTTAAGGTCTGTAAAGCGTAATACGTAATATGTAAAGCTATTGCATTTTAAGCAATTCATCAGCAGCAATTCTGATTGCAAACCCCCTTACATCCCTCCAGCTTTCATAACTTTCTCACGGAGGCTGAACTCGCTACAGCAGGCAAGGCAGCACCACATTTGTACCTTGCACAGCAAGAGCTGAAGGGCACAGGTTGGTAGACGTTGCTCAACACACGTGTACATGATGCTCTGGTTCAGTGCAACACGACATTCTTGTTTGGTCATAGATACTGTTATGCATAAGCGAGTAATTTGGTGGATGATGATGTATGTCTGTATGTCTGTATGTAGCATGAGCACAAATACACACAGAGACACACATGCACACACACTTAAGCACGCACTTAAAACACAATGCCTCAGGCCTGGAGCCACTGCTGCGCGATATCTCAATGCCTGATTGCTTAAAAGGGCGAAACGTGACCAGCATAAACTTGTGGATGTGCATCCAGGTATGCGCACAGCATTGAAGGATTAAGCAAGGAACAGTTGCAAACATTTATGTTTGTCTGAAAGGTTGGCCAGAACCAAGAATGAAGTACATGCAGCATATGAGCACATGGCCTTCTGCTGTAAAACTCCCTGCCAAAGCATTGTACAGTTCTGGCCAACCCTATGTATACGTGTGTTTGCGTGGGTGATGTGTGCTCATGTTACGCCTCCCATTCATCTTGCATCATTGAATGCCTATTATGGCATTTATAAACACGTAGGACAGCATATTTGAAGAATATTTGCATTCGCATGCACAGACACACATACACATGCAAGCGTCCACGCACGCGCAGAAACTCACACACGTACAGATACACACATGCCTGAACACACGCACATACACACACGCACATGTGCACACGCAGGGCAGTAGGTCCAACATCCATTACGACCCCTATTCCAATCTCCTGTGTGTGGTCTCGGGGCAAAAGCATGTAACCCTTTTCAGCCCTGCATGCACTCCCTTCCTCGCCCCTGCTGACCTGACCAGCGACTCTGCCAACCACTCTATGATCAATTTTACTCAGCCAGACTTTCAGAAGCACCCTGAGTTCAAGTGAGTCCAATCCCCTGCACAAGGTGTATGTGTGCTGTCCGTGTGTGTATGTGTGTGTGTGTGTGTCTGTGTGTGTGCAATCAGGTGTCAAAGTTGGGGCAGAGACGTGCTTGCCTCTGGCTTAACAATCATAACTAATCCGATTAAACGTACGCTTCTATTTCTGCGCTTGCAGGTTGGCCATGCAGCAACGGAAGGAGTTCACGATGCAGGTGGGAAGCATGCCTGCTCAGGATGGCTTCTGGTTGGTTATAAACAAGGGAATCGGGCCCAGATCAGGCCAATCTTACGGGTTGGTGATACATCAGTTGTGTGAATGGAATGCTAAGTCAATCATCAGGCCTGTTGGATAAAAGTCTTGCGGTTCAGCCATCGCAGCAGTCACAGTTGTTCTACTTTAAAAAACGCTTGGTCAAGCACATGGTCCTTGTGCTAAACTTCATCAGTCACAATGGATAGAATTTTGAAGGGAAAAGCTCCGCTGGTAGTTTGAATACGGTTGGGCAGCATCTGTCATGAATCATGAGCCTGTATTTCTTACATGTTAAAAAGGCCAGGCATTTGCATTTGTCAGCAATGACAATCCAGCAAAGCTCGGACAGCTCCATTCTTTGTATGCCACTTCCATATCTCAACTGTCCCATTTGGTGATCAAACAACACTGTGTTCTTGCTCTCTTTTCGGTGTGTGTGTCTACAACTTGTCAGTAGAACCACTCATTCATTGCTCAATTCAGGCTGGAGATGCGCTTTTCATTCCAGAGGGCTGGTGGCATCAAGTGGACTCAACAGGTGGGGTCGAAGGACACTGAGCAAAATGGGGCCGGCCACAAATTATACAGCAAACAGGTGTAGAAAAACAAAGACGATATGCCTGGGTCAACTACATGAATCCTATAAATAGGATCACTAGCACCTTGTATCTTGTATGGTGCAACCATCTGCACCGCCACCGACTGCGGTATGACTTGTGGTAGGTGGCATCTCGCTTTCCTCTCTAATACTTTCTAAGGCGCTTCGGCTGCCATACTCTGCCTGTGTTCACGACCCCTTTTGCCACTGCCAGAGCTCCACAACCAGGCAAGCTTCTCCGCCCACTCAATGCAGGCATCACTGTAGCCGTAAACTTTTGGTGGCAGTCCGCACTCACCTCAGCGCTTCGGGAGCAGCCTCACTGCCGCTTCTACCACCTTCGGGTTGTGATGGGAGAGGCCCTTGGCGGCATGATAGACCAGCTCGTTGAGAATTGCCCTGCCGCTGACTTGTCTCGCCTCGGAGCGAATTGCGCTGCTGCTGAGCCGTCTGGCCTCGAGGAGCAGGGGCAGCAGCAAGGGCAGCAGCAAGAGCAGCAGCAAAAGTTGAATGTGCAGCAGAGTCATCATCATCATCAGCAGCAGCAGCAGTGCCAGCAATTAAGCAGTGGAGAAAAGGGCACAGAAGTGGCAGCACCGCCGCGTGGTCTTGCCTTGTCCCTTACGCCTCGTGAGGCAGCAGCCGTACACATAATTGTCCAGCTACTGTTGCCGCCTAAAATCAGAAGTGATGCCAGCTGCCTCCAGGCCTGTGATGTTGATGGCTTGGACAACAGGAATAGCTGCAATCCTCTGCGGCTACCTTCTGACCCATTGTCGTGCTTGCTTAGGGCTTTGGATACTATAGAACTGGTGCATTGTCTGTACGAGATCTCTCAGAGGCACCCCCATATCGTGCAGACTATGTTTGACGTGCACATGACCCCCATGGCTGCGTACATTTTGACCCTTAAACTAGAGGCAGCCGAACAGGAGCGTGTGTTTCCAGATCTCCAGAGGATAGAGCAGTCGGAGAATGAAGAGGTGCAGCAGATGGCTCCAGGGGGCAGCCCCGCAGAAGGCATGCAATGTCTCCCTGTGGCTCACATCAGTCAAGCCCAGTTCTACTGCAGCCTATATGGGGCGTGCAAGGACGCCGACAAGGTGCAGACATTGAGTGCTTGTTTGTGTTTGCTCATTTATGAGAGGATAAGTGCTTGTTAAATAAATTTCTTCCAAAGCTGAAAGAATGAGGATAGAGGAAAATACTCTGTTTAAGGGCGATATAAAACAGCCGGCTGTATACAAATATGGATCAAGTTTGTGTGCATGATCTGATGGTGCTCTGTTGCAGATCAAGTTGAGTATAAATGCATGCCGTTGAAGTGAAGGCATGTGTGTTCAGTTTTCAAGCATCAACATGGTCACATGATGTGAGACAGAGAAGATCCATCAATTTTGTTGTGTTTAGACTGTTTTGCTCAGATCACTCGCGTGATCCATCACGCATGACCATGAGTGCTTCTTTATTTTGTCCCTTATACCCGCAGGTCTTCAAACGGCTGCTTGATCTTCGCCAAGAGCTGTCACAGCAAGCCACGAAGCTCCTTCTCGAGCATGTTGTTAGGATATAGCAAGCTGTTGCTAGGATTTAGCATGGGATACACTCTGCTTGTTAATGTGTATGCACGGGATACACACTGCTTTTGTATGTGTATCTTGAACTTAAATTTGGGGCTTGCCAGGTTCGATCCATTCTTGACAAAGACTCACTAACCATGATTTCAAAGCTGTAGATTCACGAGTTAATTTCGATGTCTAATACAATAATAATAAAGAAATTTATAAAATGAATCTTAACCTGCGGAATGGCTCCATCCCTTCGACAAGCGGGCGTCAGCATCCACAACCAAAATGCTTCCAAGCGCCCACGTCATTCCAACGAACAGTAGCCCGTCAAAACAGGCATCAACATCGGAAGGGGAGGGGGGCACGTCTGTGTGCCGGGCGCCCGGGCAGGCCATCAGGGACAGCGGAAATTACGGATGAGTCCCCCGTCGTGCTGGAGAGAGATGCACCCAAACTGCCCAGGCCAGGCCGGTTCCAGCAAACGCTGCAGCGCTCCTTCACTATGGGCGGCTTGGGCTTACACTCCGCAGAGTATGGTGAGCAAATAAAGACACAAATATGCATACTCACACGTGCACACACACACACACACACACACACACACACACACACACACACACACACACACACACACACACACACACACACACACACACACACACACACACAAAACACACACACAC
>Ga0307963_1000596_pt1 | contig 24897 bp, 26 predicted proteins | sample OrgLakmetagen594_FD_201829 | JGI IMG/M metagenome (GOLD analysis project Ga0307963, IMG submission 201829) | Saline water microbial communities from Organic Lake, Antarctica - #594 | ecosystem: Environmental > Aquatic > Non-marine Saline and Alkaline > Saline | place: Antarctica: Organic Lake... | reverse complement strand
CCGCCGCAACTGCATGCCAATATATTACTTATTCAGCAATGAGCTGTGGCAGCGCCTCCGCCGCAACTGCATGCCAATATATTACTTATTCAGCAATGAGCTGTGGCAGCGTCTCCGCCGCAACTGCATGCCAATATATTACTTATTCAGCAATGAGCTGTGGCAGCGCCTCCGCCGCAACTGCATGCCAATATATTACTAATTCAGCAATGAGCTGTGGCAGCGCCTCCGCCGCAACTGCATGCTAATATCAGAAATGAACTTTGGCAGCGCTTCTGCTGCAACTGCATGCCACCCACCTCTTCAGCAATGAGCTGTGGCAGCGTCTCCGCCGCTCGCATCAGCATGCCATCTGAAATGATGCGAGACCCAAGAAACGCACCCAAGGCGACACCTACACAAGCATGCGCAATATGATGTGCTTAAATCCGTCCTATAAGTAAAAGAACGCAGGCCATTTAACCATTCTTCACATTAAATAAGGAGAAGGAGCCACTTTGGTAGCGTTAATAAAGCGAGAACGCTGACACTGAGAGGATCTGTAAAACCCCTCTCGTATTTGGATTTGACATAAAAGAGCTGAATGTATTCGACGGAGGTAGCACCCAAAGTACTGAGAGGGCCTACAGGTACACTTGAGTGGGATACAGGTGCATTTGCGCTTGCAGGTGCGCTTGAGTGGAAATCCCGGCTATACTTGATTGGATTTACAGGCACACTTGCGCATTTGCGCTTGCAGGTGCGCTTGAGCGGCTGCGCTTGCATGTGCGCTTGAGCGGTTGCTCTTGCAGGTGCGCTTGAGCGGAATTCCGGCAACACTTGATTGAATTTACAGGCACACTTGTGCATTTGCGCTTGCAGGTGCGCTTGAGCGGAATCCCAGCTACACTTGATTGGATTTACAGGCACACTTGTGCATTTGTACTTGCAGGTGCGCTTGAGTGGTCTTACAGCCACGCTCATGCAGGGGTGTAGCCCACGTGGACTTCGCTGGTGTTTGTGCTTTCGGCCCTCGATGTTTACAAACCACAATTTCTTTGGTTCTTTTAGCCCTCAATGTTTGCAAACCACAATTTCCTTATTTCTTTCGGCCCTCAATGTATGTTTGCAAATCTTTTGGTTCTTTCGGCCCTCAATGTTTATAAACCACAATTTCTTTGGTTCTTTTAGCCCTCAATGTTTGCAAACCACAATTTCCTTATTTCTTTCGGCCCTTCATGTTTACAAACCACAATTTCCTTATTTCTTTCGGCCATCGATGTTTGCAACCCTTTTGGTTCTTTTGGCCATCGATGTTTGCAACCCTTTTGGTTCTTTTGGCCATCGATGTTTGCAAACCTTTTGGTCTTTTGGCCATTGATGTTTGCAAACCTTCTGGTTCTTTCGGCCATCAATGTTTGCAAACCTTTTGGTTCTTTCGGCCATCGATGTTTGCAAACCTTTTAGTTCTTTCGGCCATCGATGTTTGCAAACCTTTTGGTTCTTTCGGCCATCGATGTTTGCAAACCTTTTGGTTCTTTTGGCCATCAATGTTTGCAAACCTTTTGGTTCTTTTGGCCATCAATGTCTGCAAACAATTTCTTGTTAGCCTGACTGGCCAGGCAAGTCACCCCTTCGTACTAGATTTCACAAACATACACAGAGCATTTTTACTAATATTTCGACCTAGATAAGGACGTGCTATTATGTCAAGTAACATCAACTCTCAGATCATTGTTGTTAGCCTGAATGGCCACGCAAGTCGCCCTGTCGTACGAGATTTTGCAAACATAGCACACGGAGCACTTGTATCAACTACCTAGGTGAATATCATACACATTTAAAATATGATGTAAAAGATGACGTACGGGTATCTTACAAACAAGCAGTATGAACAATATCTGGTGTAACATCCACTCTCATCTGGGACACACACACACCTGGGAACAGGTACATGTTGTTAGCTTGGCTGGCTACGCAAGTCGCCCCATCGTACTTCACATTGGGCTGAGGACTGCCGGAAGCAAAGATCACCCTCCCCTGCATTTTGCATGCATCGGTGCAAGCAACGAGTTGAAAAAGGAGGGATGTGCATGAAAAAGAGCTAGCGTGCGCGCGTTAATGAGTGAGTCCTGTAAGGAGAAGCTCATCACGGAAACACTCATCAGACTATGGGAACCACAGTCTGATGCTGGATACAATTTGTGCAACCCATTTTCAAGCCCCGCCCCCTTTTGCCAGGCTGACGAAGCAACGTTGACAACGAACACGGTGCTGGGGGTGGAAATCTGTTACAAGTCTGTGTGAAGAGTGTGTGTGTGTGTGTGTGAAGAGTGAGCGCACCTGAGTCACACGCACAGCATCCTCGCTCGTGCACTCCATCTGGCTGATGGGGTTTGACATAGGGAAGATGATAGGGCGCGAGCCCTCCTGTCTGCAGCCCTCGTCCATTGCTGCAAGGACCTCATCTGTGAACAAGCGTCCGGCGCCAGCGAGTCCTAGCAGGACGGTGGGACGGACCTGACATGTGTGTGTGCGCGTGTGTGTATGTGTGTGTGTGCGCGCGTGTGTGTGTATGTGTGTGTGTGTGTGTCAAAATTACGAAATCCACCACAATGCTTTGTCATTGAGATCCTTCCATTGTACCCTCACCCGTTTGATAACCTCCAGCAGCTCCTGGCCTTCGTTTGATTTGTTTGCACGCGCAAATTCTTGCACATGCTCAGGTAGGTCATCTCGGGCCTATGAGAGAGGAGGTTGAGAGCAGCAGGATGATATTCGAACAAAAACATGCCCATTGGTGTTGTTTGCACACACACAAAGCCTTGCACATGCTCAGGTAGGTCATCTCAGGCCTATGAGAGAGAAGGTCGAGAGCAGCAGGATGATATTTGAACAAAAACATGCCCATTGGTGTTGTTTGCACACACACAGTCTTGCACATGCTCAGGTAGGTCATCCCGGGCCTACGAGAGAGAAAGTTGTGAGCAGCAGGATCATATATAAAAATATTCCCTTTGCATTTGATTGCACGCGCAACGTCTTGCATGTATTCAGGCAGGTCATCCCCGGCCTACTAAGAGAGAGGGCCTACATCAGGGAGGGTGAGAACGGCAGTATCTGTATGGGGGATACTTGGACATTTGAGCATCATGGTATGTGTGCTCTCTAACAGTAGCAGCACATTCATCTTTTAAGCACAAGCACGTAGCTTAAGCTGCCTTTAATGCACATACATAATACTGATGTGCATGTGTGTGTGTTTGCGCACACCCACGTGTGTGTGTACATGTTGTGTGCGCATGCATTTGTACAATTGCGTGAATGTGTGTGTGTGTGTGCTTACCCACCAAAAACATCTTACCTTTGTTACGAGGCCTTTGTGGTCTATGAGCCAAAACCGATCCATGGCTTCCTCCTCTGAAAGCCCCTGCTTTTGCATGCCTGCAATTTGCAGGAGTCGTTGAGGCCATTACCTAAATTATCATCAGAAAATAAAGCAAATAATGGTTCCATTTGTGCTGCACATATTTATAACGACAAGGACAGGACATTGAATGCACCCTCATATGCAAAACTACCTTGCAGCGACGAAACCAAACCTCACACCAAACAAATCAAAACCATTCAAGATTATACTGCTGACGCAAATTCCTTCAACTTGTACGAGATCTTGCTGCAGCTTGCAGCAAAGCCGAAAAACTCTTCAGATCTACACCATATTTCCCTTCCGTGTTGTATGTTAGTGTGTTAGTGTGTGTGCGTAAAACATACATCACTTCTCTCACCCAGCACGATCCTGCGAGCATCACATACCCAGTCACCCTCCTTTAAACACCCTGAAATGTGTGTGCAGATGTGCACACAAACCCTCACACATAAAAAGAGTTCACCCAGAGCAATGACATGCACCACAAACAGGCTTGCAGATCCTGCTCCCAAACAAACCTTCTAATGTTCACACGCACACGCGCACACTTATGCTTGTATGCATACATATAGAAACAAAACAAAGCCTCAACTCACCCAGTACAAGCATGCGCACCACACCCAGGCCTGCAGATCCTGCCCCCAGACACACCTCTGATGTTCACACACACACACACACTTATGCCTGTATGCACACATATAAACACACAGCCTCAACTCACCCAGTGCAATCATGCGCACCACACCCAGGCCTGCAGATCCTGCCCCCAGACACACCACCCGCTGATCCGCCAGATCACGGTTGCTCTTCCCCTACAGGCACATCATGTACATGCACAGCATCATGTACACATCATGTACATGCACAGCATCATGTACACATCATGTACATGCACAGCATCATGTACAGGCACATCATGTACATGCACAGCACGGAGAAGCACTATGTGCAAGAACATGCACAGGTGCAAATGGGTGCAAGGAAATGCGTAGCCATACCGACATCTGATGTTTGTTAAATTAAGCTGGCACAAACACACACACGCCACCCGCCATGACGTGCACACACACACAAACACACACACACACGCCACCCGCCATGACGTGCACACACAAACACACACACACACGCCACCCGCCATGACGTGCACACACACAAACACACACATGCCACCCACCATGACGCGCGCACACACACACACGCCACCCACCATGACGCGCATGGCCCCATACAACCCAGCTAGGGCGGTGGAGGCAGTGCCTTGGATATCATCGTTGAAGACCAAGTACTCACTGTGCGTGTTTGTGTGTGTGTGTGCTTGTGTATGAGGAAGCACAAAATGATTAAGAACGTGTATCGTGTGTCTGCGTTCAAGACATACATATATGTGTGCTTTAGTGTGTCAGTGTGTGTGTGCCATGTCTACACAAGTGTGTGTGTCTGTGTGTATGTGTGTGTGTGTGTGTGTGTGTGCGTGCCTGGCGCAAGCTGCTGAGAGAGACAGACAAAAAACATCAAATTGTGCATCAGCCTCGCGTGTTCCCACCATCATGACAAACAATCATCCCGCGTAAATCATAAGCAGTACGGGTGTCAAAGCGTGTGACCATCTGAAGCTGGAGTGCAAGACCAGGATTCCTCACACGCGGCACGGATTGCTTCGCGGAAGAGAAACTCATACGGAGGAGAGACTGCTGGCTGATGGAGTCATGTCATAACTAACTTTTTGAATGCCGGAGCGGTCCACAAATGGATCAAAGCATGCACTACAACACGGATTTGTGGTTCAATCAGGAGGGCTCTGGCTGACGGGGGCGTGCGCTTACCAGCCTCTTAACATGCCGATGCCATACACGAAGGGATGAATGCTCGTCACAATCATAAACCGCACGTCCTTTGCTCAAAAGCAGCAGCATTAAAGTGTGCATGAGCATCGACACGTACACAACAACATGTACTTATGGTTCAATCTGGAGGGTTCTGGCTGACAGGGGCGTGCGCGTACCAGCCTCTTGAAATACCAATGCCATACACTCCATCAAGACACATGTCCTTTGCTCACAAGCAATACAAATGTCTGCATGATATCAATACAATATTACAATGCTCGTCACTCCCATCAAGACACATGTGCTTCGCTCACAAGCAGCATGAAAGTGTGCATGGGCATCAATACAATGCTCGTCACTCCCATCAAGACACACGACCTTTGCTCACAAGCAGCATGAAAGTGTGCATGGGCATCAATACATTTTCGTCACTGCCATCAAGACACATGACCTTTGCTCACAAGCAGCATGAAAGTGTGCATGGGCATCAATACAATGCTCGTCACTCCCATCAAGACACATGACCTTCGCTCACAAGCGGCATGAAAGTGTGCATGGGCATCAATACAATGCTCGTCACTCCCATCAAGACACATGACCTTTGCTCGCAAGCAGCATGAAAGTGTGCATGGGCATCAATACAATGCTCGTCACTCCCATCAAGACACATGTGCTTCGCTCACAAGCAGCATGAAAGTGTGCATGGGCATCAATACAATGCTCGTCACTCCCATCAAGACACATGTGCTTCGCTCACAAGCAGCATGAAAGTGTGCATGGGCATCAACACAATGCTCGTCACTGCCATCAAGACACATGACCTTTGCTTGCAAGCAGCATGAAAGTGTGCATTGGCATCAATACAATGCTCGTCACTCCCATCAAGACACATGTGCTTCGCTCACAAGCAGTATGAAAGTGTGCATGGGCATAGTAATCCTGCAAACACCTTGCACGCATGCCTGTAAGCACCTACATGAATGCCTGTAAAAACCTTGCACGCATGCCTGCAAGCACTTTGCACGCATGCCTGCATACACCTTGCACACATGCACGCATGCCTGCAAACGCCTTGCACGCAAGCATGCAAGCACCTACATGATTGCCTGCAAGCATCTGCACGCATACCTGCATACACCTGCACGCAAGCCTGCAAGCACCTACATGCATGCCTGCATACACCTTGCACGCATGCCTGCAAACGCCTGAAAGTCACCCGCTGCTTGTGCATAACACCAAAACAACATCACTTACTTGCGGTATCGATTTAAAAGAGCGTAGGCGTGGCTGATCGAGAAGTCCTCAAATTGTAGCACAGCGTTGGGCCAGCGAGACATCACTGCCGTCACAAACTGCATGCAAGCAACCGAAGGTTCTATTAAGCTTGCATCGTGAGATGGCGGTGGATTATTTACAAGTAGATAAATAGAGATCACAGATACCAGCAAGAGTGATATGAGATATGAGTGATATCACTTTGCTTCACTTCAAGATCTGGAGTTCAAGTGCCACACACTGAACTCAGCAGTTCTAATTCGCTTGCATCGTGAGATGCATAGGGCTCTGTCATTATTACCAAGGAGAACACAACAACTCAGAGAAACCAGAGAAACGGGATAACACTAAGGACTAAAATATAGAAAAGAGGTGAGGGAGGGAGGGAAGTATGCTAAAGAGAGAGTTGTGTTCTCCAAGAAATAAAAAGAATGGAGAAGGGAAGCAGAAATCGGAGAAAACCAGAAAGTGAGGACATCTCACTTTATGCTACACTTGAAGAACCTGAGTTCAGGTGTTTCACACTGAACTCATAAGTTTGTCTGAGCACATATGGGCACATACACGTACAAGAACGGATTCCTACTGCAGCAGAGAGTTAGGCCAGCGAGACAGCACTGCCATTATAAACTGCATGCAAGCATCACAAGGTCTGTGTGGGCACGTAAACAAGAAAGCAATTACGCTGCAGCACAGCAGTGGGCCAGCATGATATCCCTGCCAGTAATTGACTGGAAGGTTGGCCAGAACCTTACATATATCGCATCTGTGGTGTATAATCGTTTTTATTTGGGGCAGGAAACTTCATACATACGGCCATATCCACTACTGTACAAATACACTACTGTACACATACATTATTGTCATATATACTACTATTGTACATACGGTCATATACCTACACTGTATAGGTACAATTATACACTACTACTGTACATACACTAGGTAGTCATATACACTACTACTGTACATACGGTCATATACACTGTACAGGTACAAATATACACTACTACTGTACATACACTAGGTAGTCATATACACTACTACGTCACATACACTACGGTCATATACCTACACTGTATAGGTACAAATAGGGTCGGCCAGAACCCTATATGCACGGTGCATACACGGTATATTTGGCATGGAAATCACCAAACACACGGTCATGTACGGTATATACCTATATTCGGTTCTGGCCAACCCTAGGTGTAAGCAATTCTGGCAAAACCCACTGTATCACTTGGGTCTTGGGTCATACGCACAACAGGATTGACAACAGAGGAAAAATTATCAAAAAAGTTGTTCAAGATTTGTCAAGGCAAATGTTCACGCTGTAGGCTGGTTGCGAAAGACCTCCGAAGCTTTGTGCAGCATTGCAAGAGAAGAGGACACAGGCAGTCAGATGCTGCTTTCCTCACTGTAATGTAGACTGAAGAGCCACTGACGGTGACAGGATTGCTACGCGATTTTTGAAAGGAACACATGAGAAAAGCTGCACTCACTGCCGTGACACACACACAAACACTCACACACACAAGCTTTCTACCAATTACACTTTCTATATTTTTGACTGCGTGCGCCTCTGTGTGCAGATCTTGACATTTTCGACATTCAAAAACACACAGGCAAACACACACGCGCACACGTACACGCATACGTGCACACACACACACATACATTACACACGTGCCTTTGCATAGAGTACAACTCAGCAGGGCAAGAGTGGGCTTGTAGAACCCTATATACACACGCACGCAAACTCCGCACCTCATCCATGATGCTGTAGTACTCCTTGCCAGTGATGCGTGGCTGCCTCAGCCCAGCATACAGAGGGTCATTCCTGAGCTCCTCGTTGTCTGTACCCACGTCGATGACCACGGGCAGCACACGAGAGGGAGAGAAGCCTGTGTCGGAAGTGATCAGCACACGTGAAGGTTGAGGTGTTGACGCCACAGGCAGCACACGAGAAAGGAGAGAAGCCTGTGTTGAACTAAGATTTGCGAGTGCAAGGGCCTCTGACTCATTGATGACCACCACAGAAAGTACACACACACAGGTAGCAGAACATTAGAGCTGAGGTGCTGAGGATTGCAAGTGCAGCGAAGTACAGGTCCAGCTTTCCCACAGAGATTGCGAGGCCATTGAGTGCTTCTCATCAAACCTCTGCTGCAGCACAGTATCTGCTGCAGCGCGGTTCAAGTCCAGCTTTCTCACCGGGGTCACAAGGCCATCCAGCCCTACATACATCATATGTACAGCATATCATATACGCGTGTACACATACTCACGCCCGCACACGAGCAGTGACGTACAGCAGCTCACAACACACCTTCTGCAGTGTAGAATAAGGCCAGCTTGCTCAACTCATTCGGCCCTACATAATCATAGCACAGCATACCATATACGCGTGTACACATACTCACGCCCGCACACGAGCAGTGACGTACAGCAGCTCACAACACACCTTCTGCAGTGTAGAATAAGGCCAGCTTGCTCAACTCATTTGGCCCTACATAATCATAGCAGCATACCATATACGCGTGTACGTGTACTCACATCTGCACACGTACAGTAATGTACAGCAGCTCATAACACACCTGCTGCAGCACAGTACAGGTCCAGCTTTCCCACAGGGATTGATATGCCATTGAGTGCTTCTCATCAAACCGCTGCTGCAGCAGATAGCACACCATACCATGCAGCAGAAGCAGCAGATACCATTCCATACACGCGTGTATGCATACTCACATCTGCACATGTGCAGTGACGTACAGCAGCTCACAACACACCTGCTGCAGCGCAGTACAGGTCCAGTTTTCCCACAGGGATTGCGAGGCCATTCAGGCCTACATCTCCCAGCCCGAGCACCCTACTGCCGTCTGTCACCACAATGGCAGAGACCTCCTCTTGCGGCCAATTGTATACCATGGCTGCCTGTGTGCGTGCGTTGGGGTGTGTGTGTGTATGCGTGTATGCGTGTGTGTGTGTGTGCGCGTGTGTGTGTATGCGTGTACGCGTGTGTTGTGTGTGTGTGCGTGCGCGCGCTAACAGATAGACACACCACTGCGGTCGAGCCAGCGGTGAAGTGTAGCGGCCTTTATTAGACAGACAAGCACTTTCATCTCTGTCTGCCCTTCACAAAGTGTTAAGGATGCCCAAAAGATGGAGCTGCAAATGGGGCGAGACAGCATGCTCTATGGCCAAAGATCCTGGAAGCATACACACACATCCCCTCACCCTCTCAAGCACACACACACATATATAAATACACACATAATACTTTCAGCACCCAGAAGACAGGCTTGCTCTTACCCTAAACTGCCTTTACAACTACAAACAGTATACAAACACTAAAAATTTAAGTGGCACAAGTGACCACAAGTGAGCACAAACACAAGCGACCACTTCATCAACACGAGTGACCAACAGTGACGGCAAGACAGGCAGTGGCATCTCCCTCAAGAGAGAGAAACCTCCTTTTGATAGGGAGTCACATTTTCTCACACCCCACACAGACTGGCTCCTATCTTTAAATGATGAGGGAAATGGGCAGTGGCTTCAACAGGGCAATTGTTTATGCTCTTCTTTTACATCATTCCTTTCTTCCCTTTTCCCACCCACCATCTCTCCTAGCCTGCGCAGCTTTTTTGTTGTATACTCTCACCCACCCACCCACCCACACACCATCTCTCCCTGGTCTCTTGACGAGAAAAACATGCCTCTGGGTCGTCGGTACAATTTGTGGAAGTTCACTGCCACCCACCCCACTGTCGGCGTATACACAATGGGTGCCATCTCCTGTGTGTGTGTGTGCGTGTGTATTTATGTGTGTGTGCGCGTGTGTGTGTGTGTTTGTGTTTGTGTGTGTGTGTGTGCGCGCGTGTGTGTGTGTTTGTGTGTGTGTTTGTGTATGTGTGTGCGTGTGTGTGTGTGCGCGTCTGTGCGTCGCCTATTACTCGCAACGTCCTGGGACCACATGATATGTTCTCTCTCCACTGGACAGTTAGTGTGTGCAGAAGGGTTTTCCACTTCCTATCCAAGCTTGCGCATTTGTTGGATTGTAAACACTTCGCTTTCGCCCCACAGGCAGCATATACACAACTGTGGGTGTGCACTATTCCATGTGCACAATAATATGTTCCTTGACACATGTTACTCGTGTACGTGTAGAGTTGGCCAGAACCATGTACACGTTCAGTGTACGCACAGTATTTTTGGCAAGAAGATTACCAAATATTCAGGGTTGGCCAGAACCGTATATGCACACCGTACATGACCGTATGTATGGAAATATCCCTGCCACTTAGCAGGGATATCACCATACCAAAACACGAATATTACCATACCAAAAGGACCGTAAATACACCGTACATATATATGAATGGTTTTGGCCAACCCTAGGAATATACGGTCATATACAGCGTTTACTTACGGTTCTGGCCAACCCTATGTACATGCCACAAGGTGACCCCGACGGCCTTCCATACACCTCCTGCTTCAAACTGCAGAGCAAGCAGCATTTTTCAACTCACATCAACTCTCATAAAGTGTCACAACATATCAAATAAAGCTGCCACTGTCGTACATTCCAGAGATAATGCAATTAAAAACTGCATGCAAAACTGCATTCAAATCTAGGTGCCGCTCACCGCAAACAGCCATTTATCTAGTTGCATGCATACATCAGTCCTCATTGCCGCTCACCACAAAATTCTCCATCAAGACTTTGAAGAACAGCGTCTCGTTCCGGTCCTGCAATTCCTGCAATGCCTTCCACCTAAAATCAGGACGAGTAAAGAGCTATGCTTTGGAAGCAGGATGGCAAAAATCTCAAGCTCGTAAGCACATCGCCTCCCCCTCATTCTTGGTATCCTCAGGGTGACGGTCCATGCTTTTTATGTGCCCAAAACTCACAGATGATGCCTCCCCCTCTTTAATTTATTGCGGTCGGTTGGTCCTGGCAGATGCTTAATTGTCTACTGATGTTGTTCAGTGCTGCACTGTCACAAACAGCGTTGTGCCTTTTTCCCTTTCCAGGTTTTTTTTTGCAGGTGCTACTAGTCTGGTGCTAACACAACAAGTATCACAGTGTTTACACGTTTTACATATGCAGCCTAGCAGTCGCACGTTTTGACTGATGGCTTTATCTGTAACTCTGTAACTATGTAAGCACATGGGCCTATGGGTGGCTTGGAGCCTTTGGCTGCAGATGGCTGTCTGCGTGCCTTTGGTAGACAGTTATGGAAGCTTCCGCGTTCCCTAGGCGACGAACAACCAACTCAGAATTGGTACAGACAAGGGAAATCCGACTGTTTAATTAAAAAAAACTGTGACAGACTAGTCTTAAAGGATATTGACACACACACACATTGTGAGCATTCCAAAGAGATCCAAACGTGCAAAGGTAAGCCGCCCCCCTTTTTTCAAAGCATTCACTGCATGCTTCAACGTCCCGGGGACAGGTTCCAAATAAGAGGGGACTTTTCAGGGTTAGGTGTGTGGCAACTTGTGGTGCGTTCAGGCATCTGTGGTGTGTGTGCATACCTGGCCAACCCTGTTTGAAATAAGCTCCTTATAGCTGACGGTGCAGGTCCTGCTGCAGCAACAACGCTTGCAGCAACGCTTGCAGCAACGCTTGCAGCTGTGAGTAATTACCAATTCATGTGCAATTGCAATACCTTGCCACAAATTGATCTACTACGACTACTACTATCACTTTCCAGCGTTTGCTTGCTCAAGCAACGAGCAGGATGGCTGAATGAGCTTGAAATTGACCACGCCACATTTGTCAGTCAAGTTCAGTCAAAGGGAGCACATACAATGGAAGTTGTTACATGATGAAATTAGATGGAGGATATGGGACGCAATGAATGGCTCTCGATTACAAAACAGCAGGGTTGTTCAGTTCGTTCTTTTGGGAGCAAGGGTTCGATAAAGTTTGTGAAAGTTCTAAAACCTTCTAACTGTTCAAAGGGTTCAATGTGCAAGGAACATGCAGCCTTGCCCACATTAAAGTCGACCTTGACCTACTGCACACTTTTTGTCTCGGCTACAGTCCAAAACTATTTGATGGGCCTGCCTCCTTGTTCAAATTCACACGCTCCAATGCCTACTGATGACAACTCATGGTGATGTACTGCACACCTTTCCAGCAACTCATCTTGGCTTGTCAAAATCATTTCCCCTCCTTGATACAAAATCTGCCAATGCCCTCACCTCACTGAACAACTTATATCAATCTACTGTACAGCTTATACTAAAAGCCAACATGCTAGCCATCTACACCACTGCCAGCAACCTACAATCCACGTCAGCCTTTATTCCCAAACATACACTTGCCTCCTTGCCATCTCGTTTGTGACCCCACCCAGCTTGACGTCCTCAGGGGGAATCATCTCACGTGGAGTGTAGAATTCGTCCATCACACGCCGTGCCTGGTGTGTGTGTGTGTGTGTGTGAGTGTGTGTGTGTGTTTGTGTGTGTGTGTATGTGTGTGTGCGTGCATGTGTGCGTGCCTGTGTGTGTGTTTGTGCGTGTGTGTGTATGTGTGTGTGTGTGTGTGTGTGTGTGTGTGTGCGAAAGTATTAAAGCTGTGGGTCCCTAAATTCGGTTCAGGTGACAAGGAGCTCATCCCATGGTGTGTAGCACTCCATCATCACACGCCGTGCCTGACGGAAAGTACCAAAGCTGTGGCTCCCTGAAGTCATTTCAGCTGACAAATAGCAGCTGGCAACAAAAGAATTTGCACGCTAGCATGCTAACCATCTGGCTTTCCCTTTTGACCCGTATTTTTCGTTGTCATGGATCTCACTCCTAACTCCTTATTCATTGGGGACAGGGTTGTCGGCTACGCTACTGCTACGCTACGGCTACGCTACGGAATCCTAGCAGTAGCTGTTGCCTAGCAGTAGCCTTTGCAAGCTGAGAAAGTCTTCAATGCTGTGAATAGGGAGTGCTGCTGTGCTTGCATGGGCTTGCATAGGGGCTTAAGAGCGTGGCTGTTGAGTGGATGCTGTACAGACTCCTGCACTGCACACATTGGCTAGTGCAGCCAAGGATTGATTAGGAGGAGGGTCTTGCTGCCTCAGTGCGGCAATGTTGTGCAATGGTGCTCCAAGTCCTTCCAACCTTTGGCTTCAGCTGTGCAGTACTTGCAGCATGGTTGGTGTCCCTGCCCTTTCTGCTGAAAATTTGGTCTCTTTGTTTGGACTCTGCACTTCCACTTGCCTCCATCCACAGCCCAGCTCACGCTCACATAGACAAAATTATATGTATCATCTGCATATAATATATAAAATAGCATACACGTTGGGTGCAATTCTCATGGTGACCCCGGAGTCCAAGGCACCTGGCCGGCAAGGCACTTTTCTGTAGACCAATGCTACGGCTACGCTACGCTACGGCTACGCTACGCTACAATTTCGTGACCGTAGCACCGTAGCCAACAACCCTGATTGGGGAGTGACTTTTCTGCCTGCAGAGCCATTGCTTGCTTATTCAAAATCAGTGGAAAACCGACCAGCACATACTTGCATTTCCATGGAAAGCCTCCGAGGGGGGAGCAGTCCTGTATGCAAGGTGGAATGTTGTCAGTATTTGAGCAATGCTGAACGAATAAGCATCGACAGAGGCAAGTAGAGACACAATTAAAAAGAAGAAACTACACAGGCAGCGAAAAAACCACTCCCCACATTAATTAAGGGAAAGGAGCCGCTTTGGTACTGGGTACCGTAAAACCCCTCCACCAAAGCCACACAATTCATGGCATGTTATCAAATGAAAAAAGTCTGCAACACACACAACTCCTTATTCCTGTGCTCCCTTGCAGCTCCAATCCACTATGATTAGAAAACGCTTCATACCATCGCACTTGACACAGGTTTCTAAAAATACCATGCAATGCAGCTTCAGTCATTGACGTTCAAATGTGAGTTTTGTTCCGTTGCGTGGGGCACGGATCCTCAATAACGTCCTTGCTAGTTTATCCTGGCAGCTCAGCCAACCACAATTAGGAGTGCGCTTTGTAACACATGTGTGTGTGCGTGTGTGTGTGTGTGTGTGTGTGCAAGCGTGTAAGCGTGTGTGTGTGTGTGTGTGTGTGCGTATGCGCATGTGCCCCTGAAACATCATTTAGCATCTGCACTAGGCTTACCTATCTTGCAGCCCAAGTTGATAACACGCAGTATTGTTCTCTGTGCCATATGCTTTGCAATACGCAGCCCCTGGCAAACCCTGTAGCATCTGCAGTAGGCTTACCTCGCAGCCCAAGCCGATCACGTTCAGGAGTGGGGAATGCAGTGCCTTTGTTGTACCAAGGGTCTTTAAGCAGCTCCAAGCCCCTGCCAGGTAGACAGGCAAGAAGCAGAATTTAGGTTTAGGGTTTAGGCAAACAAGCGGGATGCTGACTATCCTTGTTCCAGAGCAGCTCCAAGCCCCTGCCAGGTAGACAGGCAAGAAACTTTGGTTTAAAGGTTCAGGCAAACAAGCGGGATGCATGTCTTGTTTTCACGGACTGCTGGCTATCCTTGTTCCAGAGAAGCTCCAAGCCCCTGCCATATGATTACGTTGTCAAGTGTGGGGTACGGATTTACTAGCAGCCTTGTCCAATTAGGCACCTGCCAAAGCACACACATGAGTAAACCGACACACGCTGCAGTGCGTCGCATAGGGCCTTTCTGTTGCACCATATCGAGCCTCCACGACCTCCAGGCAGATCATTGCAATGGTGTGAACTGCTTGTGCATGGATTTGCACGAGAGATTCAAGTGCATCATTCATGCCTTGTCAGCCATCACGCGGTATACGTTTAAGCCACAAGATACTGTATGCAGAAGGCGTGGACCATATGGCAACATTCACAGAAGATACAGCTTACAAAAAGTGTTCTTGCTCGTATTTCATAGTTCTGTTTCCTTACCTCTTTATAGAGGGGTTTCTCCTTTATCAAGGAGAAGAGACAGCCCACCTCAAGCGGCAGCACAAGAGTTAACTATTGCTGGACATGGTGTTACAAAGTTACAAAGGGCGGATGGGCAGGTGAGTGAGCTGCTTTTTAAACATGCTGGTTAATTTTATCATGACCTTTTCATCATAATGCATGACAGGCTCACCTTTTATGTACGGTGTAAGCCACACGCTGCAATGGTGGCTCAACTGCGCAGGAGAAACGATCCAGTGGTAGTTGATTTGGAGCGTGACTGTGTACTCATGGACTTGCAAGCCAGACGCAGCAAAGGTGGCTCAACTGCGCTGGAAGTTTGATTAGGCGGTCGTTAGGTTTGGAGCGCGATTGATTCACAGCAGTATCAAAAACATCAATTATTTGACGTGTGGTTAAAAACATCTTAAGCAGCCGTAGTTTTGGATGCCTGATCATGAAGGAACGTACATGGCTTTGACGGGTTGTCCTGGGGGTCCACAATATAGTGCAGCTTCCGTTTGGGCCAATGACTTTGCCCAGCATCAAGCGTGTGTGAAGGGGCTCCCCTCGTTGCGCTGAGCTGGGACCTGTACGCATAACATAAAACAACAAACTTTGTTATGATAAGCGGCAAAATTTTGCCGCAAGTTGCTGCTGACGCGCATTTAGTGTATGCAACGAAATGTTCAGGCCACGCTCGTGCGTAGAGTTAACCATTAATGTGGACTGTACATGCCTCAATAAATATACCCAGCCAAAACTCACAAGACAAATACGCTACACATGGCCGGATTATCTTTCTGAAGGATGAGCCGACGCAGCACAAGTATCAACTACTGCCTACTACGTAGCAGCTCCATTCCTTCAGTAAAGAAACACACACATGCAAAAATGTGTGTTCATGTTTTGCAAATTCCGACTAAATTCATTTTGTACACACAAGTGTTGTCTTACCTTTTTTCAGCTTCAACTCACGTGTCCCCTTGGGTTTGTTAGAACAAAGGGAGAGGGGGAGTTCATGCTCAAACCATTTTCTTACAGTTATCCTTCAGCAGGAAGTACCTCCTTGCAAACAGCGTGTTTCTGCCTTCTGGAGACTGTTTCATGACCACTTATACAATGCTTCATTGTCCATTGCCGCAAATGTACGCTTTCACGCCTGGTCAACCGTACACTGACTAAAGGCTGAAATCACACCTTTCCTGGTGGCCGGCTGGTGGGTGGGTACCTGCATAAATTTCACGATGTGGATGGAATTAAATGAGCCTAAGCATGCACCGTCAGTGTGCGTGCGCTGACGCATGTGCTAAAGCAGTTGCTGATGAGCTTGCAACGCTGCAGTGCCTTACCGTTGGGGTCTAATGAGCCCCATGACCTGCAGCAGGCTGGCAAAGTGCTGCTCAAAAGTTGAACCCGTGCACTCTTTGGCAAACGCGAAAGCATAGCTGCCACTCCTTTATTGTTAGACCATCTTTATTATTTGCAAGACGAGGCAACACCTAAATTATAATAAAACTTGATTAAAGTTGAGAATTTTAGAGTGGCTGTATCATGATGAAGGTAGAAGGGGCTTTGTCTGCTGCATTTGAATCTTGGTGGATGCTGTGAAAGGGTGAGTCATTTACATGCACATCTAGTGTCTTTCTGCTAATTGTGAGAGGATAAAGCACTTTGCATCGAGCTTGCACACGCACACTCGTTGTCTCTCAATGGCTATTGGGCAGCAGGCTGATCTAAACTCAAATAATCAAGCCTAATAGCACATCTGAGCAAGGCATGGCTTAAGCTTCATTGAGAAACACAAGCACACATGCACATGCACACACACACACACACACACACACACACACACACACACACACACACACACACACACACACACACACACACACACACACACACACACACACACGAACACTCACACACACACACACACACACATACGCACACACGCATACTTGCACGATTAACCCCCAACACACGGAAACAAATCACATGCTCAAGTACTCAAATATGACCCCAACCTATGTGCACACCCAGGTCAAAGAAATTCACCAGGCTTACTTACATCTGAGTACAATGGCCTTCGCTTGAAGGCACTTTTAGCTACCCTTTGTTTGGAGCCACTCCCTACTAGCCTTGCGTCACGTAGCCTCACGTCATGCTTCAGCACGCACTAGTTGCCTTCAGCATAGCTGCCATTGTGGCCCCCTTCAGCTACTACGTCGGTGAGTCCTCAAATTACACCGTGCACATCATGCAGTGTAATAATAGTGATCATACATCATGCAGTTGTAGAAATACTAGTTGCACAAGCGTCCAAGTTAGAGACCTCTTGCACGCTTTGCGATTCAGACGTGGGCGCTTGCACGTGCTTGTGTGGGCAAACATCAGCAACGCAGCCTCACTATCGCACACAGGTGCATTGCGCCTCCTAATGTCCACGTGCCCTCTTTCAGACGTGTGTGCATGGGGTCACGCCACACATATTTGAAAAAGCACGTGTGTGTAACTCTATTCAAATAGTTTGTAATAGCTGATTGGCTTTTAACATTCGTGCTTAAGAAGCGCTAAACCCTCCGCCTCTAAGATGCGCAGGCATGCTTGTGTCCATTTACAAGTGCTTCTAATGCCTATGAAGCTGGCGCAACGTGCATGGCAAACACACAAACACACACATGCATACGCACAAGGACACACATGAGCGCGCATACGAACACACACAGACACGCACATACACACACACACGAAACACACACACACAGGGCTGGGTGCGCGCGTGCTCAGGCTGCCCCAGATTACGGGCTACCTTGTGTCGGGCATCATTTGCGGCCCCTACCTGTTGGGCATCCTGTCTAGTGAATCACTGCTGGATTTGAATATCATAGAGGGGGCATGCCTGAGCATCATCGGGTTGGCAGCGGGGGCGGAACTGGACTGGCCATCACTGTCAAGGGCTAGGAAGCAGGTGCGTGTGTGCGTGTGTGTGTGTAAGGGGGGAAGGTAGGTAGAAGTGGATTGGCCATCACTGTAGAGGGTTAGGAAACAGATGTGTGTGTGTGTGTGTGCGCGCGTGTGTGTGTGTGTGTGTGTGTGTGTGTGTGTGTGTGTGTGTGTGTGTGTCGGGGAGAAAGCAGTTGCTGCTTACTAAGCTTAAGCTAGCATTTCCTAGTGCTTTTGTGCCCTCTGTTTTACAGAGTACATTGCCTAGCTTTTAGTGCTTTTGTGCCCTCTGTTGTACAGAGTAGATTGTTGACCTAAGTCTTACCTTTGAATCACTGCTTACCAATTAGTCGTTACACGAGTGCTTGGGATAACATTTGGGGGGCGTGCAGTGTCACGGGGGATGGCCTACCTAGCCCCCCTAAGCTGTCAGTACATGCCGTCAGTACATGCATATGGAAAGAACAAAATACAAATGCACCGCTGTTGCTGCCGCGACTGCCTTTTTCCATCAGGTGTTCGGGATAACGTTTGGGGTGTGTGCAGCTTCATGGGCCATGTGTTACCTAGCCCTTGATTGGACCGGCAGTCAGTTTATGCCCAACTCTGATGGCCACACCCTGACGGCTGCTGCTACTTTGGGGGCGACACTGATGATGGCACGCTCGCCTGCGTCCGCGGTGAGTTGCTGATGCTTTGTACGTGCTCTAGCTGTGTTTGATTTGTGCATCAACGATTGACGGATATAGGTGTTGTGCATGTGTTTTGGGGCAGGGTTTGCTGTGCATGATGATGGCGCATGCTCAACTGCATCTGCGTTGAGTCGCGGATTGTTTAAGCACTTTGCGTGATTTTAACACATTTTTAACATTCTAACCAGTGCACTAGATCATTTTGTTGGGTTTGAATCGATTTGCATACTAGGGTGCTTACTTAATATTGCAGATTGAACGTTAAGGATTGTAGTAGGTTGTCCACATTACTTTCTGTCCTTCTTGCACGCATGCATACAGATTGTATATATGCTGAAAGATCTGAAGTAGTGATATCAATTTATATCATGCCTATGTTTATGAAGATTTGAAGTATTGATATCAAGCAAATATGTGTGAACTGCAACATGCTTATTAATGTGCATATAAATAGCTTGCTGACAAAAAAGAATTCGGAACTACCAGCCCCACAAAAGCATGAGCTCACACGCCTTAGCTTTTCAAACACACACACACTTATACATGCAAGCGCACACACACACAGATAGCTGTGCTGAAGGAAGTAGACGGCAAAGGCCCGTTCTGTGGCCTTGTCATGGCTGTGGTGGTGGTGAAGGATGTGTTTGTGATCATGGCTTTTGCACTCAACCTGGAGCTCATTCATGCGGTAAGCAGGCAGGCCTATCCATTGCATTTGACTTCATCAGTACTTGAGTAGGATGTGCTTGTCGATATGGCTTTCGCGCTCAACCTGGAGCTTATTCATGCAGTCAGCAGGCAGTCAGGCAGGCAAGAAGTCATCTTTGAAGAGGTCTTACCCATTTGTTACATTCATCGTTCCTTGTTCTTTGATTAGCACGTGTTCCATAGTCATGGCATTCCTACTCAACCTGGAGCTCAATAATGGGGTAAGCAGGCAGGTAGGCAAGAACAAGAGGTCTTATTACCTATTTGTTGCATTAATCTTTCCTGTTTCTTTGAGTAACACGTGTTTCGTAATTATGGCGTTTGCGCTCAATCTGGATGTGATCCTTGTGGTGATCCGTGTGGTGATCATGGCATTCCTAGCTGAACCTGGATGTGATCCTTGTAGCGATCTGTGTTGTGATCATGGCATTCCTCGCTCAACCTGGATGTGATGCTTGTGGCGATCTGTGTTGTGGTCATTGCATTCCTAGCTCAACCTGGATGTGATCCTTGCGGTGATCCGTGTGGTGATCATGGCATTCCTCGCTCAACCTGGATGTGATCCTTGTGGCGATCCGTGTGGTGATCATGGCATTTCTAGCTCAACCTGGATGTGATCATTGCGGTGATCCGTGTGGTGATCATGGCATTCCTAGCTCAACCTGGATGTGATCCTTGCGGTGATCCGTGTGGTGATCATGGCATTCCTAGCTCAACCTGGAGGTGATCCTTGCGGTGGGCAGTCAGTCAAGGGATGTGTGAAGTCTATCTGCTGCATTTGACAGTTATTAGTAAGATGTGTCTATGTCGCTGTGGCATCATTGTACCTGAACTTTTAGGACTAATCCTGCATTCATTCATTTTCGTCTGGCTATTGATGGGTGAAGCTTTTGTTTCATGACGGCGTGGGTGTTTTACCTTCCCGTTGTGTGTGCTAAACTGGCTCAAGTACGTGTGTTCTACCACTCTCAAGTTGGAGTGGCCAGGACTGTCTGTGTGGCTATTGATGGGCGGAGCTTTTGTCACATGAAGGCACTGATGATTCACAGTCACGTTGTCTATGCTCAATCAGATCGAGCACGCATGCTCTATCTCTCTCAAGCTGAAGTGGCCAGGGCTGCTTGTCCGTTATTAAGGCTTTGATGCCACAAAGTGTGGTATGTGTGTGTGTGTGTGTTTGTGTGTGTACGTATGGTTCAGACCGATCCTCTGTGTGACATACTTTGTGTGAGTGTGTGTGCGTGTGTATGTGTGTGTGTGTTTGTGTGCGTGTGTGTACGTGTGGTTCTGACCGATCCTCTGTGTGACAGACTTTGTGTGAGTGTGTGTGTGCTTGTGTGTGTGGTGTTTGTGTGTGTGGCAGACTATGATGAGCAGGGCCTGTGCCAGTTTGATTGAGCATTTGAAAGACGCAGCATGGACATATTACACCCCCCCCCCAAGAAGAACGCAGGCTTGTACACCCATTCACTTACCACGAGATACTTGAAGCTGTAGCAAAGGCTGGCACAGTACTTTAGGTCGGCAATTACATAGAAGCAGCTTGACGCACGTCCGCCACCAGAATCAGGGACCACTTTATTTTGATCAGCACAAACCACGGCAATGAAGCAGGTGGACCTGCACACGCGCACATGCACACACACACACACGTACACATACACACACGTGCGCACACACACATACACACACACACACACACACGATACACACAGGTGATCCTTCCCCAAGGCTCAGAAGTACGGCTGCTCAACTTTTTGCTGCCGCTGATCAGTGTCACCCTTTCGATGGCTCTGGGTGCTTTTGGGGGCCTTTTGTTGGGCACGCTGCTGCTGAGATCGAGGCCCTCTGTGCCCCCGTCTGTGCTGCAGAGCAGCACGCAGCAAGTGGCAGAGGCACAGCAGGCCAGCAGGTGCGTGTGTGTTATTATGTGATCATGCGTATGTATGGGTCTCTTACACTGAGCAGCAAACAATTGAAGGCAAGGCACAGCAGGCCAGCAGATGCATGTACGTGTGTAATTGTGAGTGTATGTGTGTGGTCTCTATCACTGAGCAGTACGCAGCAAGTGGTAGAGGCACAGCAGGCCAGCAGGTACGTGTGTGTGTGTGCTTTTATGTGTATGTATTATGTTCTTACACTGAGCAGCACGCAGTAAGCGGCAGAGGCCCAGCAGGCCAGCAGACGTATGCGTGCACGTTTGTGCGTGTGTGTGTGTGTGTGTATGTGTGTGTGCATGTATGTGTGTAATTGTGAGTGTATGTGTGAAATCTCTAACACTGAGCAGCACGCAGCAAGTGGTAAAGGCAGGCTAGCAGATGCGTGCGTGTGTATGTGTGTGTGTGTTTGTGTGTGTGTGTGCGTATGTGATTGTCTTCCATGTTTGTGCCAACAGTACTGTATGTGTGTGCAGGATAAGCAGGTAGACGCGCAAGCACTGATATTGAGTGTCTGTGTGTGCAATCGTTTGTGTAGACAGTGTTGTTCTTTACTGATGTGTGCGCAGGGCAAAGCAGGCAGGCGTGCTTCTCATGGCTCACATGCACTTTGTGTGTGTGTGTGTGTTTGAGAGTTTATGTACATATGCGTGCAAACAGTGCTGCCCTTTGCTGATGTGCTGGTGTGCGTGTGCAGGGCAAAGCAGGCAGGCGTGCTTCTCATGGCTCACATGCACTTTGTGTGTGTGTTTGAGAGTTTAAGTACATATGCGTGCAAACAGTGCTGCCCTTTGCTGATGTGCTGGTGTGTGTGTCCGGGGCAAAGCAGGCAGGCGTGCTTCTCACGGCTCACATGCACTATGAGTGTGTGTTTGAGAGTATATGTTCATACGCGTGCATTATGTGTTGTCCTTCAATGATTTGTGCGCAGGGCAAAGCAGGCAGGCGTGCTTCTCATGGCCACCTGTGTGTTCCAGGTTGCGCACTACTTCCAAGCTGAGCCCTTGCTTGCGTGCGTGACAATGGGCATGGTGGTCGTGAACAGACGGTGAGTGTGGGGGCGGGGTTGCGATAAGAGGGTGGGTGTGGGGGCATGTTCGTGAATGGGTGATAAGTGTGGGGGCATGGTTGTGAATAGGCGGTAAATGTGGGGGCGTGGTTGTGAATGCCTGGACATAAAGTTTGGGAGTTGGTCGTGAATGGGCGGTAAGTGTGGGGTCGTGTGCTTCACAGGCTTGAAGTTCATAATACTGAAGCCGAGTCCCCATGAGGTGTGCTGTCTGGATTGTGCAAGAATTGTGCAGGTTACAATGAGCAACGACCCTTCTGCTCCTGGCATCACCTGCCATCCCACGTGCACAGTGCTGTGCTGTGCGGAGCAGTGCTGTGCTGTGCTGTGCTATCGTGACCCTACCACAGCTTGACTGCCACCTACAATTGTGTCCACGCATATTCATGCGTTCCCTTTGTGAGTTGTTTTGCACAAAGTCGCGCCTCTTAATATTGTGAAGATTTGAACAGCCAGCTGTCAACACCAATGTTTGGTTTTCCAGGGTGCTCCCCTGCTTTCTCCCGCCTCTTCCATGGTTGCGCAGCAAATAGCGCGCCTGTTGGCATCTCCATAATATTGACAGAGAGTGAACCCTATCTTATAAATGTACGGCTCTGGCCAACCCTACACATATCAGACATAACACGGAAAGACACCTGGAAATTTGACTGCTAGCTGCCTGAAACCCAATACCACCTGCTTTCCCAGAACATATGTCAGTCATGTGTAGGGTTGGCCAGAACCGTATATTTATATACACCGTTTAATACCGTATATATTAACCTTTCCCTGCTAAAAACACCGTACATACATAGCATATGAATGAGGTTCTGGCCAACTCTTGTCATGTGTGCGTATAATGATGTAAGCTTTGCAGGCCTGTGCACTTACACCGTAAAGTTGGATTTTGGACCGTAATCATCCCGTACAGTACGGTCCAAATCCCGGTCGGCCAAAATTACAGTGTCAGTCCGTACAAGACGGTGCCACCATACAGTACAATGCCGTAATTTGGCCGTTTGGCTCCAATTTCGACCCAAAACATATCATTTTTTATGAATAAAACACAAAATATCAACCAGGAATCAAGTAGTGCGTCTGACTCTGACTTTCCATGCAAGCCGCTGCTGGGCCCTTCCCCCGAGCTGATGCAGCCTTAACACAGCCTCTGGTTGTTCAGGGAAGCATTGTGTGACGTCAGCACATAAGAGGACCACACTGGGGAGCGAAAATGGGAGGTTTTGGGGTGGAGAGGCCTTCTTGAGGCCATTTTTTCACTGGCAGTGCCAGCTTGCCACCGTACCGTACACCGTACAGTATATTACTGTAATTACGGTAAATTACGTCCTCCAAAATCGTAACTACGCCGTAATTTTCAAAATTACGATGCGTACAGTAACAAGCGTACCGTACCGTACATTGTACACCGCACAGGCCTGAAGCTTTGTGTGTGCTGAAGTGCAGTGTGGGCTGGATGATAGTATATTTGTAGGGTTGGCCAGAACCGTATATATGCACCGTATATGACTGTATATTTGGTCATTTCCCTGCCAAAATACTGTACATACACCGTACATTTATGGTTCTGGCCAACCCTATATATATTTATGCTGAGCTGCAGCAGGGAAGGGAAGAAAAAGACAAGCTCCACCTTCTGCTTGTTGAATTGCCTCAACATGACCATGGACGTCAGGCGCTTCACAAATAATGACATGACCATGACATATGTAAACGTCTACATGTATTCATAACGTCTACATGCATTTACCTACCCAATTAAATGTCTAAATGCTTTCTTAAAGTCTACATGCATTCATACGTGTACACCATTGGTACAGGCATGAGCGGGCTGAAAAAGAGAAGGATGAGCTGCACCACCTGCTCGCCCAAATCATGTCCTACACCAATGTGGCCTTCTTTGGTCTGGCTGGCGCCTCACTCAAGCTGGTGCGTGTGTGTACAAGTGTGAGTGTATGCCTGTTTTTGGGGGGGTGTATCTGTGTATGCGTGTGTGTGTATGTGTGTGTGTGAGTGCGTGTGTTTGTGAGTGCGCGTGTGTGCTGATATGTAGGCAAGACCCTTATAATGCATGTTGGGCTTGCATGCAGAACCTCTGCACTTGCTTGTAATTTG
>Ga0307963_1000594_pt1 | contig 24906 bp, 26 predicted proteins | sample OrgLakmetagen594_FD_201829 | JGI IMG/M metagenome (GOLD analysis project Ga0307963, IMG submission 201829) | Saline water microbial communities from Organic Lake, Antarctica - #594 | ecosystem: Environmental > Aquatic > Non-marine Saline and Alkaline > Saline | place: Antarctica: Organic Lake... | reverse complement strand
AACACCCAAACCAACACCCACACCCACACCCAAAACCACACCCACACCCACACACACACACACACCCACAAAAACACACACACACACACACACACACACACACACACAAACACACACACACACGTGCACACACACACACACACACGCACGCACGCGCGCGCACACACACACACACATACACACACATACACACACGCACACACACATACACACACACACTCCTGTTTGCTTGCTGCCCTTTGGAAAATATAAGAAAGTAACGTTCATATGCAGGGGGGTCAAGCCTGTCCAAGAAGGCTCACAAGCTTCTGGGGAACCAGGTGCCGATGTCGTCATTATCCTCGGCTATGCATTGTTTCGAAACGGGTCTGCCACCCGTCCTCTGCAAGCTCGTGTGACAGCTGGGGTGCAGGCCTGGATGCACGTGCGTGCGTTTTGTTCAGGCTAAAATACCATGCTCACATTCTGTGTACAAAACAGCTAGTGTAGCTATCGTGTGGTCTCTGCGGTAAGAGGAGAATTGAGGCCTACCTGGATGGTTTGGCCGTGCTCCCTCTCAGTGTGCTGCAGCTGTAACCTCTGCGTTAATCTAGCGTTAATCTAGCGTTTCTGCTGAAAGAGTGTACTATACACAGTGTATTTCAGTATACCTAACCCATGCCATTTCATATGCTCGATGTGATTACAGGTAGGTATTGTGCAGAATTTCCTCCTTTACCGATCTACTGGTGAACTTGTTAAGAACCAAATAGCACATGTCGCTAGGGTTGGCCAGAACTGTATATTTGGTGATTTCCCTGCCGAAAATGCCGTACACACACCGTTTTTTATGGTTCTGGCCAACCCCTACATATGTTGCCATACCCTCTATATGTACTCATCGTACATGACCGTATGTCTGTAAATTTCCCTGCTACTATTCACCAAATATTTAAGGTTGGCCAGAACCATATATACGGTGTAAATACGGTAATTTTGGCATGGAAATCACTAAATATACGGTCATATACAGTGTATATATACGGTTCTGGCCAACCCTACATATATGTAAACACCATAAAACATGTAAATGCATGGCCAACCCTACACATGTTGCCAAACCTTCTACATGTATACTCACTGTACACGACTGTATGTCTGAATACTCCCCTGCTAATATTTATATTCACCATACACCATAAACACATGTAAATGCATGGTTCTAACCAACCCTACACGTATTGCCAGTCTGTACAGTGACACCAATTAAGCTGGAGTGTCCACCTACTAAGCAAAGGCCGTTTAGAATTTAGGGTTTTCCCTCCCTTCAGTTGTTAAGGCATGCACCACCTAGCAAAGAACCTTACACAAAATTTCAATCCCACATCCCCCTCCCTTGCTCTTTGGGCTGCAGGGACAAGGGGACAACATTATTTTTAGCGGAGCGTACCCAGGGCAAATCTCAGGGTAAAGACTGCATTTGTTGAGCGCAGTTCCTCTTTGCATTTTAATTCCATTGCGCTTGCAATAAGTTGAGCGGCTTTATTGGAGCATCCCCAGAGTGCATCTCAGGGTATGAAAGGCATTTGTTGAGCGCCATTCCACCATCGTGCTCGTATTTAATGAAGCTTCTAGTGGAGCGTTCCTAGAGCGCATGTTAGGGTGCGTGATGCGTGTATCCTGAGCATGTTAGGGTGCGTGATGCTTGTATCCTGAGCACCTCTCTTGTTTCCTGAGCACCTCTCTTGTATCCTGAGCATGTTAGGGTGCGTGATGCTTGTATTCTGAGCGCCTCTCTTGTATCCTGAGCACCTCTCTTGTATCCTGAGCACCTCTCTTGTATCCTGAGCATGTTTAGGGTGCGTGATGCGTGTATCCTGAGCACCGCTCCTGTTCGCATTCCTGCACTGTGCTTATTAAACAGTGCCGTTTGATAAGGCAACGACAAAAGTTCAATTGAGCAAACCCTCGTCACATTTCAGTGTTCAAGCCGCAACTCCCGTGTGCTGTGCAGAGAGATTGCTGTCGCAAGGTGGTTTATATAGTACCACTCCTTGTCGTAAGGTGGTTTATATAGTTACCCCTCCTGCCTGCAGGAAGGTAGCTACTTTGTGTCCCACTGCCTCCATATTTGTACATTACTGATCATGGCAGCAGTAACTGCAGAGTAAAATTTCACGAATTGAATTTCCGTGTTAAACAAAAGAACCTGAGCTACGTGCCTGCGTTGGCCAACACCCATGTTTTTGTTGGAACGTGCTTGGGTTTGCTGCTGCTGCTGGCTCAGCAATGTTTGAGCATCCAGATTTACATAGCAGTACAATCCGCCTAGCTGTGCTCTTTTCAGGACTTCTTTTTGCTGGTTTAAAATGAGATCCAGCATGCTGCTCCCATACGTTAAAAGCAATAATATGTGCTTTAACATTAAAAGCAACACGTAATGTATATATGTATTTAAAATTAAGCAGTTCCCGGAAGGTCCATTTGCCCGACTTGAGCAAAAAATGAGCACACACACACACGCAACCTCTTGTGTGCTTTTAAACCAGCCTTTCACATGCTGCCCTCCACACGCATTTCCACACACCCGTCACGCACTATTTCATAACCTTAAGCCTGCGTCAAACAGGCACACATTCCCATTAATTTCTCAGTTGAATTACGCGGCTACTTCCTTACCACACATATACCATCACATACGCACTGCTCTTCATCATCCGTGTACCTCTCTGCTTTTGCTTCCCTGTGCAGCCGCAAAACAGTGCGATGCTCACATCTTGTTCTCCTCGTACACCTGCGCAGGTACATAACAGTTTGGTACTCACATATTCTTCTCATAAGCCCGCGCAGCTACCAGCTACGTAACAGTGTGGTACTCACATCTTGTTCTCCTCGTACACCTGTGCAGCTACATAACAGTTTGGCACTCACATTTCCTTCTCCTCACACACCTGTGCACAACTACCAGCTATACGTAACAGTGTGGTACTCACATCTTTTATTGTGCAGCTACATAACGGGTGGGGGGGTGCGTAAGAAGAGTGAGGCAGAGGTAATGCTTGCCCATGGGTTAACACAGCTGCAAAAGAGCCAGAAGCCCAACGCAAGCTACGTCCAGCCAGAGCAGGGAAGTCCAATGCAAGAGAGAAGTCCAACGTCGCAAGCTACGAGCCAGAAGCTCAACGCAAGCTACGTCCAGCCAGAGAGGTGTGTGGAGGGGTTGCTTGGGTCAAGGCAATGCTTGTGTGTGCGTGCGTGTGTGTGTGTGTGTGTGGCTTGAGAGCCAAGCTGTTTGGCAAAGGCAGGTCAGAAGTGAAATGTGGAACTCAAGATCCATTTGGCAATGTGAGCTACAATTGAGCGAAAAAGGGGGAAGTATCGGGGTTGGGGGGGGGAGCGTAAGGCACGGCATAACAATATAAGGGCAGGCTATGCCTGGGTGTGTGTGAATGTGTGTGTGTGTGCTGACGTATGGATTACAGGGTAGCAGTATGTGCAACAAGCAGAGTGCCAACCAATATTGTTATTGATGGGCAGGATACAGCTGTCACAAATTGTAGCAGTTGAGGTGCTTCAAGTGCTCGGATTGCAAAAGCACTGTGATACTGCTTGAGGCTGGCGTTTCTGTTGTATTTTGGTTATCACTTTAGAGGCGCAAGCTGTCGTGTGCCTAAAGAAAAGAAAAGAATCTGCTGGTAGTGATGACACAGCCAGCATGATCAAGATGTGCATTTAAACGATGACATGAAGTCAAGGCCCCAGAATGTACGGGATTTCCATAAACTGTTGACCAGATTTCCGTAAACTGTATATACCGGGTATGTATATGACCCTATATATACGCCATATTTCCGTATGCACCGTACACATCAGGATATTTGGAGTCACTCAGAAATATTTCATAAGAGGTCATTCTGTAGCTCTTGAAAACCTGAGCACGATTTTAAGCCAAACAAATGAATGGTTGGGGTGCTAGGCATGCTTTAGGCCGAAAGGACCCAAAAATGCCCATTTCGAACGTTGAAAGGGGTTCAGTAAAGCTGATCACGTAATGCACGTACTTTTTTAGAAAAGGGAAGCAAAGGAGTGCTCAGTAATAAGAGATGCGAGGGAAAAGTTTGACCAGAAACAGCAAAAGGGACAGTTTCTGCTGGGAAGTATACCCGAGTCTGAAGTGTATCACTTGTAAATCCTGTTCAAGTATGTGTCGTGGCTTTATCTGTAAACACTGTAAAACTCTGTAAACACGGTATTGCCTCTGTAAACACGGTATATCTGTAAACTATGTAAAACTCTGTATCACCTGTAAACACGGTGGCTTTATCTGTAAACACTGTAAAACTCTGTAAATTCTGTATCACCTGTAAATACGGTCCATATACAGTCGGCCCAAACCTGCTTACGGTCATATGGATGGGGACATAGTTGGAATTTTCCAAAATCCGTACCAGATATATAGCGTATCAAAAACACGCCGTATTTTCTTGAGTATTGTTTGGGCCAATCCTAGCCTTACTAATAGTAGGTCTTGTCGTAATGAAGGGTAATTATGGTGCCTTTTGCAATTCGGCAATAACATTCGTTTATATGAAAGGACAGACTCTTCGCCCACAAGCAAACTGCATTCTGACATGAAACTCCGGCGCACGCGCATACACACACACACGCACCCACACATGCATGCATGCATGCATGCATGCATGAAGGAACATGCGCACATACATATGTTCACATATACACATGCGCGTACAGGGATGCAGGCATAATGGTATACTCATACAGAGAAACAGGAACAAAAGATATACGCGTACAGGGATGCAGGCATAATGGTATACGCGTATACGCGTATAGGGAGACAGGCATCAAAGATATACTCATACAGGAATACAGGCATCAAAGATATACGTATACAGGGATACAGGCATCAAAGATATACGCGTACAGGGATACAGGCATAATGGTATACTCATACAGGGATACAGGCACAAAAGATATACGCGTACAGGGAGACAGGCATCAAAGATATACGTTTACAGGGATACAAGCATCAAAGATATACGCGTACAGGGATACAGGCATCAAAGATAAGCGCATACAGGGATGCAGGCTTCAAAAATATACTCATACAGGGATACAAGCATAAAAGATATACAAGTGCACACACCTATCTTAATAGTTTAGCACCTTGTTACTCATGCTCCCTGCAGTTGGTACCTGGAAAGGAAGTCAACCTCAACATACGAAAATGCGATCCATTCCCTCGAGATTGTGAAGAGCAAAAGGTGTGTACTTTCTTTCCGGTAAAAAGCACCCTCTGCTTGAGGAGTTTCACACGCGCGTACGTGGGTTGGCCAGAACCATATATATGCGGTGTATATACGGTATTGTTGGCAGGGAAATCACCAAGTATACGTTCAAATACGGTGTATATATACGGTTCTGGCCAACCCTACACGTACGTCGTACGTACTCACACACTCATACTTACTCATGTACACACATATGTTCACACATAAGCAATAAGCATGCACACATCACATATGCACACAAATAGTCTACTCCTAACCACTGGTTGTGGTAGTAGTCTGGTGATTGTAGGTATCTTTTGTGTCCCTGTACCTGGGCCCTAGGGTTGGCCAGAACCGTATGTATGATATATGCGCTGTGTATGACCATCTATTTGGTGATTTCCCTGCCAAAAATGTATATACACCGTATACATATATATACATGGTTCTGGTCAACCCTTATCATACAGCCAGCTGCTGGATGCACACCATGCTAACCACGCAAGATATGTTTAATCCACCTTTGATCCACAAGGCACGTGAGATCTTTGTCCGTGGCTTATGATCTCCATACATTCCGACCGACAAGTGACCCATACAAGATCCTCGGTTTTTCACCTCTGCTTCGGGTGGCAATGCATTTTACCACATCACAAAATAATGTATGGAGTAACAAATTCAGGCCTGCACATAATCTCAGCATACAATTTTGCACCGAGTGACTATTTTTGGCCAGCAAATGACCTTGGCATTCATTTATCCCCCACGTAATATGACCACCAAGCTGCTTTCTTTTGCTAGTGCAAACCCTAACCCTGCTCAGTCTCATTTCATGATGTCGATCACAAACCTTGCCACAAGCTTTGATGACCACACATGATGATTACACATTGATGATCACACATGTTGATCACAATCCTTGCCATGGGCTTTGTGTTTTGCATCCATTCATGTCCCCCTTCCCCTTTTGTAGGTGGTCCTCTATCTTGCTGGTCACCAACACCTTTCACCAGTACCGGTCCTTGCTACTGTTTAAGAAAGCCCTTGCTGAGCTAGGCATGCAGTGCCAGGTGAGGAGAAGGCGTGTGTGTGCACAGAAATACGCATACAAATACACACGTACAAATACAAGGCACTGCTGACCTAGGCACGTAGTGCCAGGTGAGGAGAAGGCGTGCACAGAAGCACGCATACAAACACACACGTACAAATACAAGGCACTGCTGAGCTAGGCGTGTAGTGCCAAATGAGGAGAAGGCGTGTGTGTGCACAAAAGCACGCATACAAACACACGTACAAATACAAGGCACTGCTGACCTAGGCATGCGGTGCCAGGTGAGGAGAAGGCGTGTGTGTGCACAGAAGCACGCATACAAACACACACATACAAATACAAGGCACTGCTGAGCTAGGCGTGTAGTGCCAAATGAGGAGAAGGCGTGTGTGTGTGTGCACAGAAACACGCGTACCCACACATTTACGAAAAGAAAATATATAAAACAAGCCACAGCTGAGTCAGGTGAGCAGTGTCAGGTGAGGAGGAGATGCATGTGTGCACACATATAAACACATACAGAGACAAACACACACATGCACATTCACACATGCACCAGGCATTAATGATTGTTTTAGCAGCGACGCGTCGTTTTTCAAGCACTTGGATATTTGATATACATACGGAATAGGGCAACCTGTAAAACTTTCAACAGAATTCATAAGTTGGAAAGAGGCAACCGGAAGAAATCAAACTTCTTAGTAGCTGGAGGAAAAGAAAGCAATCGTGATTCCCGTAGTAGCGGCAAGCGAACCGGGAACAGCCAAAACCTGTTTACGCAAGGATACACACACATGCGCATACACACGTGCACCAGGCACCAGTGATTGTTTTAGCAGCGCGCGCCGCTTTTTAAGTACTTGTTGCTTTAAGCGGTGGCACAGCGACGCGCGGCAGGGCGTCGTGGGGTACCCTGTATTGCAAAGCTGCAACATCAAGTATTTTGGGGAGTACCCTGTAGTTTATGTTTGGCTGGTCAACCACCTTTGCTACAGTACCTGCATTTTGGGTGTAGAATCCAAACTTTCCCTGTGTAAAGCCCTTATTCCCCTTTGATGGGGTCTCTTAGTACAACAGAAGCCATCTTGGCAGTTGCTTGGGAAGGGCTTTGGTGCTGCACGCCTTATGACTTGCACACCATGAGCATAGAAAACTAGGCTTGAATTGCTTCACATCCAAAACCTCTAAAAAATAACTTTGTACATAAAAAATACACACACGCAAACATACGCACCCAACATGTATTCAGTATGACCGCACATGTCAGCACGCGCACACACACACATACACACACACACACACACACATCTGCACATGTGTATAGTATGTGCGCTCGCATGCATGCAAGAACGTGCAAACACACACGCAAACACATACACACATGCAAACGTATTTGCTGCAAACACATTTGCTTCAGGTGCAAGTGCTGGAGGTTCCATTTGCTGGGCATGCTGGCTGGGGTGGTGGTGCGTATTTGGATGGAGTGATGGACTATTTAGATTTTGTACGAGAGCCAGCTGCCATGATATACAACATGCGCACCCTCATCGCTTAATGTATGGGGTGTTGTGTGTTTGTGTTTATGTTTATGTTTGTACTATGGAGAGAACGTGTAAGGTAAAAAAATAATAAAAAATTGTCCTGGACGCCTGCGCAATGATACTGGTGTGAATTGGATGTTGGTATTGATTGATTGAGGGTATGCGCATGTAAGGTTGCATGATTTTGGACACCCTTGAGTCTGTAAGTGCTATGGTATTAACTGCATTAACATCAAAAAAATGTTTAAGGGTATAAAGAAGTGTGCAGATGCCCTGGAAGCCGAGTAGACATCATTTTACCGCCATGACCAGGCTGCTGCTCTTGTACCATGTTGTGCGCGCAAGCAGGAAGGTTAAGCAGAGTAAGACCTTTTGTCTTGTGTGTACGGCTTTTCCTGGCTCCTGTTGATACCTGCATGGCTTTACAACATCTTGTAGCTGGGTGGTTCTTGTACAGGATGCATCAGAGCTGCATATCCGTAAGGTGTATGCGCGAAACCACTAGCAGGCATCTTTATATTTTACGAATGATGCTGGGTGGGCGAAGGGTCACGGACTGGCACCTCTCCTTTTCACCTTATTTAGTCCACTTCCTGGCAGCATGACTGTTTGGACCGATCATCATTGATAAACACACGCACATGTAGCGCTTGTAAGTTGCGCTCCCACAGAGACTCCCTGCTGCGGCGTTTGTGGTGTATGGTGTATGCATGGATGGCTTGTTGCTTCATAATCCGCAGCCTTGTGTTTAATAACAAGGCAGGAGCTTAGTAATAAATTGCGTGATTCAATGATGCTCTGAGTGCATAAATGTGTGTGAGCCCTTTGTGCCCAGCTTTCCAGATTTCCTCTCCTCACAGACTGAAAATCATCACAATTCATTACTGTATGCACAACAACCACAGATTTGCATCCTATGGTCAGGTGATAGAATGAAATCTAATACGGTGTCACCTACTGTTGACACTATTTTTTTGCTGTCACGCTGACTAATTTGTCATTTTTTTTGAATGCTTTTTTTACCCTCGCTTGTTCAGCATTGTTCTTAGTAAGAAAGGTGTTCAGGCAATCCTAAGCCTGGGTGTGTAATAAACTAGCAGCTTGTTACTCTTTCTAAAGCCAGCCGCCTGAAGTTGTTCTAAGGTCAGTTGAATTTTGTCCTTGCCAATTTGTGTGAATAACTTGTAAATGTGCCGACTGCGTTTCGTATGCTTTCCCTCATAAGACTTGTGCAGTAGACGATCGTAAATCAAGTGATGATTCACAATGATCTAAGAAAGAGGTTGGGGAGTGGGGAGTGGATTGGTCGCCTTCTTCCCTGTTCACCTCTGCTTCAGCCCAAAAGTATAAGTCGTGGTGATAAAAGAACCTTGATGAGAATTGGATTGCACATCCTGGCCAAACAACCAAATAACCGTAAAACCGTTGCTCACATTATGAATCCCAGGAGAACTCACACGATTCGTCCATACCACTGATTTAGCATGACATCGACAATAAGGAAGCTGCAGCTGATCCATAAGCAAGGACTAGCTAGCTTTGCTGCTAGATGCACGTGGAGCTCTGCTCATGATCCTGCCTAGCTGTGTGCAACCAGCTTTGCCTGTGCAAGGCCTTCCATCGTTACTTTAGTGGTCCAAGTAGTGTTCTTACTAACCTGCATCTGTCTGCAGAGCTTTCAGAGTACAATCATTGCGCTAAAACGCAACGATTTTTAGTCTGACCTTGCAATCATACACCTAGAGAGTGAATCAGTCATGTCTGTGTACCTGCCAGTGTGCATTCAATGGCGTCAGAAAATTCCTTGCTCGGTTGAAACACGGCTGAAACACGGCTGAAATCAACTGTGGGGATAAAACCAGTTGCTTGCGTCGCACTTCAACCGCATTTTCACAAAAGAAACTGCAAAAAAGTTCTGGAAAAAAAAAACTACGCAGGCAGTGAAAACCACTCCCCACATTTATTAAGGAGAAGGAGCCACTTTGGTACCTAGTACCGTAAAGCTCCTCCACCGCAAAAAGGGAAGGAAAAATTAATGGGGATCAAGAGGGTTGCAGGCTTGGCCTGAAACCGGCTCCTGATGAGAGTTGATAATACCTAGGTAGTACTGGAAAGGGCACGTCTGGTATGGACAAGTTTGGCAGCAAAGTTCACAGAGTGCACATGGAGCTTGGAGGCAAGCTTCTTAACTCTTTGAGAATTAAGACCCAGTTCCTTGAAAGGTTTCAGAGTGTGAGTGTTGTAGATGGTGCCACCCACACCCAAAAGGATGATGTGGAGAGTAACGGAGGCTCCTTGGAGAGTGTTGCAGAGATCTTTGTGCTGTTCCTTTGCGGCGTTTAGCTGGTTCTGAGGTCTGGTGTCTTCACAATACTTGATCTCGACGTGGTGGATGTCACGCCGATGTTTGCTGAGGTCTTTAGGTTGGTGCTGTCTGGGGTTGGTGGCTCTATTGGTGGCTGGCGGTGCTGCTGAGGTGCTCCCAGTCTCCCTCAATTGCTCCCTGTCACTTCGAAGAACCCACCCCCTTACATTAGTTTGTTGTTTTTGTGTTTTTGCAGCAATGGGAGTAACCAGCACAAAATCTGGGCGGCTGGAGGTGAATCTTTCTCTATCTGGGAAGAGGGGTGGGAAGAGCCATTTGGGAACAATTCTACTTTCAGCTGTTTCAGGAATCTGGAGTGAAAGGTTCTGAAATCAACCTTGTGAGGAGCACCCATACTCAATTACAAAGCCAAGGTTGCACAACACATATAACGTACAGGTGCGTAGTCTTTAGCTAAGGATTTCTAATTCAGATAGTAGCTACCATCAAATGTTGTTAACACACTGAAATGGCGACGCAGTACGTGTGAGATACCGGACAAAAATAAGAACTACATCCGATCAGGCTCATGATTGCGCAACATGACAAGAGCAGGGGGAAATAATTGCACTCCAATTACGGTTTATTTCCTCTACTCCAAAACATTCACTGAAACTGTCGATACTGGAGGAGTTCGTCTAGCATTTGATCAAGCATGTCGCCAGGAAATCTTCCAGGATCCTGGAAAAAAGTTGCAATAGAGAAAGGCGTTGCAATACTATAGAGTTGGACTGAAAGTCGCAGCAGCCAATCAGCCAGACAACCTGGCTGAAGGTCAACCCCTACTGCAATCGTTGTAAACAATATTGCAGACCTAGACTGCAAGCCCTGGCAGGTTTTTGATGAAGAATGAACGGGAAGAAACCAGGCTCCCTTCCCTGAGCACGACAAGGGTTAGGAAAGCGAAGCTAAACAACGGCTCCCTTGCCTAAATTGGAAGCAGTTTTCGCTGCCTGTTTTGTTTTTGAAAAGTGGACTGGACGTCAATGATTCAACCACCAAGTAAGCAAAACGAGGAGCTTGGTGTGTGACATGCAAACGCCTTTGAAGTTTAACAAGTAGGCAGAACCTTAAACACACTTGATTGGCAGGGAACCTCCAAGACATACTGTCATGTTTACTGTGTACAAGTGGCTCAGACCAACCCCACACATCTTTATGAAAGCTGGAAGGTGTTGCAGCACAAATAAAAGTTAAAAATGAACAAGGTGCATGTACAACTTGCATGAATCAGCCTTGTGATGTTACTTCATGACCTTTATGTTGGTTTGTAATGTTCCACCATGGGTTTATTTAAAAAATAGAAAATTTGCCAGAATAATCAACAACACGCCATGCAGGTTCACATATACTAGTTGTAATTCAACATTCAACCCTGAAAAATTAGAGGCAGACTGTACGGACTTTTTGTAAGGATCAAAGCAAATCACTATAACATTTCTATCAAAGCAAAATAAGGTAAGGCTAGGGACGACAGCCGTTCGCACCACATAGGGAGGTCGAGCCTTTTTTGGTTGTCACGATTGTGAGATCACAAACGGGCAAACAGGAGTGCATTCAAGAGGCAGCCCCCCCATCACACACACAGTAGTTTTTGGGGTTCTAGCACGTGCTCACTTGCAACAAGACAACAAAACGCTAATGCAGACTGATTGAAGCCCTCAGGCAAGGGCAGTATGGCTTACTGTTTGTGCTCCAAAACGCTCACACTCCAAAATGAGGCACAGACTTGGTGGCTTATCTTGAATATCTAGCAAAGCTTTCAGAATTTGACCTGGATAAGGAAATTGCTGAGCTTGCACGCGCACCTGAAGACTGGGTAAAAGCTTGATGGCTTCTTCTGAGTTCTCTGGCATCAGATTCATGATGACAGGGATCTCAAAGTGATGGCACCCTTTCTCAGTTAATATCCTGTGCAAAAGTCAGCAGAGACGAATAACAGCTTAAACTGACATTAAGAAAAAATCCACAGGCCAACACATAATCAGCCTAAAATAAGGGGCGATGACGCGCACCATAAAACAGCACTTGCGGCTGTGCAAAAGATCACCAGTCAGGGAAGGATGCGTGAACAACCTACGGCACGCATCGTTGTGGAGGTCCAGGAAGCCAAGACAACGAGGTCGTGCATTGTCGTGGAGGCTTAGACAACTGAGAGGCATATGACAACATGCTTCTACAAATTAAGCAGATAGGAACAGCTCGTTTTCAAGTGGCCCACCTGCTTCCACAAAAACGATTGAATAGAATGAAACTCATCTTCAAGTGGCCCACATGCTTCCACGAAAACAAGGAAATAAGATTAAGTTCAATCTCCACGTGGCCGACAGCTCATCCCAATTCTTACCTGCGCATATCCCTGACAGCCTCCTCGTTGTGCGCTTGTGCAAACTGTGCCGTGTACTCCTACGGGAGAGGGCGTAATTAACAATGCATTTTCTTGCGGTTGTGGTTTCACTGTCACCGCAGGCAGAAGAAGGCACCAATATTCGAGTGCTTGTGTGCGGTATTGCATGTGTGTTTGTGTGCATTGTATGCTCATGTACATATGTATAATACGGATGTGTGAGAAGGGGAGGACGCCCATCGCTTACTGCAGCACATTGGATGGTTGTGTGAAACAGTGTATGGAAGGTGTAACTGGCTGCAATTGGTAAAGACGTGAGTTTAAGTAATCTCTGCACGCATGTGTGTGTGGGGGGAGGTATGTGTGTTTGTGGTTGAGTAGGTGTTTATTTGAGTGCACAGGTAACTGTGCGTGCGCGCCTTGTGTGTTCTTGTGTTTGTCTTGTGTCTGGTGTTTGCTTGGGTGCGTGCTTGGGTGCGTTTTAGTTGTGCGCAAGCGTGTGCTCGTGTGCGGACAAACATGAACCATCTGGTGTGTGTGTGTGTGTGTGTGTGTGTGTGTGTGTGTGTGTGTGTGTGTGTGTGTGTGTGCGTGCGTGATACATACAGGCTTGCTCGGCAAATCAAAATGAATTGCACTAAATGACGTACCTTCGTTTTCTTCAGCATTGCTGGTGGCTGGTACTGGGTGCCCAGCTTGTCTTGCTTCTGGTCAAGAAACTGATCCAGCAGGATGCTAACCTCGTTATTGGACAGAGCATGCGCCCGGTCCCGTCCAGAAAAGGCTGTTAAGGTGTACGTGTGTGAGATAATGCGTGTATGACTGCGCATGCATGCTGCGTGTGCGGTGTCCATTTGTACGTGTATGTATGCGTGTGCATGTGTGTATGCAAGTGAGTGCAGGTGAGAATGAAAGTCAGTGCACGTGAGCGTGTGTCTGCGCATGTGTGTGTATATGTGTGCATGTGTGTGCGTGTGTATATGTGTGTGTATATGTGTGTGTGTTTGTATGTGTGTGTATGTGTGTGTGTGCACGTGTGCACACGTGTTTGTATGTGTGTGTGTGCCGTGTGTGTGAGTGTGTGTGTGTGTGTGTGTGTGTGCACGCGTGTGCACACGTGTTTGTATGTGTGTGTGTGAATGTGTGTGTGCTGTGTGTGTGTGTGTATGTGTGGTGTGTGTGTGTGTATGTGTGTGTGTGTGCATACGTGTGTGTATGTGTGTGTGTGTGTGTGTGTGTGTGTTGTGTGTGTGTGTGTGTGTATGTGTGTGTGTATGTGTGTGTGTGTGTGTGTGTGTGTGTGTTTGCATGCGTTTCCGCAACCACCTTCAGGATCTGCGTTTTTAGCCTCTTCAGGTGGAAGGATTTGGTCCATTTCTACTGAGAGCGTGCCTTTACCGTTTCGTTGACATTAATGCCAGTAACGAGGGGTACTTCGTTAATTTATATATTCTATTCTAAAACTCGCTGACCAGGTAGGTCCACATACACCAACAACCAAAAATGGAGAACACAATGCCCCAGAGCACCGGTCGGGTGACCCGTTCAAGGGCGAAGCAACTCGACGGCGGGATGAACACGCCCTCAGGTGACTAACATGGGGGATCGCTGACAAAATCACCGGTCAACCCTTTCCACTCCCGCCACTAGAGGCAGCACACACGAACGCGCTCTCTCTCACCACGTACCTTGCGACACGCACACAAGCACACACACATACTGGGACCTACGTCCGCGCGAGGCTGTCCTTAATGCCCGCGAAATTCACTAACTTCCCTCAACAACCGTGACGCGGCAGGCCCCGCCCCCTGTACGACCGCCAGCAAAGCAGGCAAGGACGCCACGTTCTCGAATGCGGCCGCAACGCCCCAGATGCTGTTCCAGGTGCGGGAAAGGGGAGTGCGGTGGGGGCAGTGAGCAGGAAGGAAGGTGCTGTTATTGTAACTTCCATTTCCAATCGGCCCTCCCCGAACTCAAAGATCAATCTCCGCGCCGTGGCAATCGTAGGACGTCACCAACCTGACGACGGCCAGCAAGAAGAAGTCCTCCCAGGTTGCCGAGGCGTCAACCAAGAAGGCGCCTCAGGAGATCCATCAGGCTGCTGATGTCCCTTCTGGCTTACCAGAGGAAGCTGAATCAGATGCCACCACCCGCAGCATGGATGCAGTCAATGGGCACGAGCAGGGGGAGGAGCAGGCCACCGAGGCGACACCTGAGCGCACACCTCAGCCTCTGCACTTAGCCCAGACTGCGAGCAAGGCAGAGCAGGTGTGTGTGGTAATATATGTCATAACCTGGTCAAGGTTGTGCAAAGCATGTGGATCAACTGCAAAATGACGCTGGTCCAGCCTCAATTGAGACCACCAACCTATCTATCCTGTGTACTGTGTTTGACTGCAGGGTCAAGCATCAGTCACCACAAAGACCCCCCTGACAACAGTCAAGCATAGTGCTGCTACCCCTGCTTTGAAAGAGTGTGAGGTAAGGTGGTGCCTGTACGTTGCTGCAGACATGCTAACACCCATTGACCGATCTGCACTTTGACTTGGACCATGTAAGTTGCAACAGCAGCAACACACGTGCTCTCATTCATCGTGCCATGCAGGTTTCTAGCACTCCAGCGCCCTCTGCAGCCCCAGAATCTGCTGGCACACCAGTCACGGCTCGCCCTGCATCAAGGAACTTGGAGAAGCAGGTGAGGATGTGTTGGTTGCTTGTGTGAGCCCATGTCTGCTGCATAAGGTTTGCCCGTGCTTGTGAGGACCAATTCCATGCTTGTCGTTAACATTTTAAAGTAATGACAGGACTAGAACAAATCGGTATTGCTGTTGCATCTATGGACCTTACACCATTTCGGCGCTGTTGTATACAGGTGTCCATCTCTACACCCAAGGAGCCCAAGAGCGCAACTCTTGCTCGCCCTGTGGTAAGTTGGGCTTGAGAAATTGTCAAGTGCAAACCCTCAAACGCGCTGGTGATTGGTAAATGATCATGCTTTTAGGATACAATACTGCATCTGAAAAGCTGCCTGGCTCTACCTAGCTCAGAGTACCTGCCGTACTTTTCAACCTGGCAACGGCATGAGACACCGTGATTATAATTATAATATGCTGTATAATTCCAGCTCAATACTGGTCGTGACAGAAATGTACGACATTAAAGCTCCTTGCTTACTTGGGAAATGCTCCTATACCTCGGTTGCTACATGAAGTGCACCCTCGGTGCAAATTACATATTCTATACCACCCTCGGTAACCCAGCCTTGCACACTCATTCTGCTGTTCACCTAATAGGTGCGCACGCCTTACCGCAAGGCTGACCCAGAGACACTGGCGCGTGAGGAGGCTGAGGACGCCGCTCAAGAGGTCAGTTGCGTGTATACCTCCTATGTGCTGGGCATATGTTTTCATCAAGGCAGAGGGCGTTCTTGTGTGGGTGTGTGGGTATGCACACGTGCCAGGTAGAAGGTAGTCATATTGTCAAGATGTGGCATGCATGCGCTGTTGCAAGAGCGCCTGGTGTTTTACAAAAATCGTGATGCAAGGTAAGGATGATGAAGAATCACGGATCATGTATGTGTATGCAGGTATGCTGCCCCTCCCAGTCTCTATTTGTCAAATAAGCAGCCAAAGGAATGAACGTGTCCTCTCCCTCTCATGTGACCCCGCAGGCAGAAAAGGATGCTGAGGATGAGATGCTGCAAGCCATGGGCAGCAACGAGGGTGTGGCAGGCAGCCAAGCAGGTGGGGGACGAAGGCGATGGTGTATGTGTAGGGTTGGCCATTACTGTATATGTATACGTGTAATATACACATTATGCTTAATTACATTATTACATTGCATATGGCTACGTCATACAGTATGTATGTGAGTCTACACGGGCAGTTGTGCTGTGGCAGACAAGAATTGTAAATGTCCAGATTGGTATTTCAGATATGGACACACACAATCGCACTGCTGGATACTGTAATCATGGGGGTTGGTTGCGCAGAGTTTGCAGCATCTATACTTCTGTTGTGGGCGTGGAAGGGAATCACTGGTCACTGACATGTAGCTTCAATGAGGATTTTGATCTGTACTAAGTGGGAGCAAGTTTTGTGTTTCTATTAGCTTATCATTGGCAAGATCTCTTGTTTATCTGACCCAGGCCCACCAGACAAAGTGCTGTCTTTTCTCTCCCAATTCTAAAGCACCTATCAACTTACACAAAACACACAGCGAGCGAGCTGTTCGGGGAGTACAACGACGAGGATGGCGAGCCCATTGGCGCTGTCGAGTACGCAGGCAGTGATTTCAACAAGGAGCAGGAGCAGATGGAGGGACAAGAAGACGATATGGCCAGCCCGATGCCCTTGACCATGACCCCAGCAAGCCCAGCTGTGTGGTCCTGTAACACGGCCAACTCAAATGGTGTGTTTATGTGCGTGGCTGTGTTTGTGCATCAATTGGCTGTGTGACCTGCAGTGTGATCTGTAAAGTAGCCAGCCTGCTAGTGCTTTTGGGCAGTGTGGGCGGGCGGCTGTTCAGATCTGCGGGTGTGCACGTACTGTAATGCATCTAAAGCTGCCATGTATGTGACCGAGGTGCGCAGTTCAGGCGCAATAAACATGTGTCTGGTGTCCTTGTGGTGTGCACACACGTGGTGGAAAGTGGACATGCCTTTCAAAAATAAAAAATCAACACCCTCCTGATGGGGGTCAGGAACGGGGATTTGGGGGGTGGGTGGTCATTTGGGGCTGGAAACTCAAAATTTACAAGTGACTGTCAGGATTTTTTTTAAGCAGGCTCCTGAATGGGCCGTGCTTTTTTGGTTATTTGTCGCCTTTATAGGGAACTTAATAGTTTGACGACTCCCTAGATGACTCGCATAAGCTGCCCGACTCTTTCTGGCATCATGGACCAAACCTGTCTTGCTTATTGTATGATTGTATGACACCCAATACCCAGGGGGGTTGGCCATCTGGATATAAATGTTACCTATATTAAGAGCCAATTTCAACATCCAATACCCACAGGGGGCTGGCCAGAGCTGCATGTCATGCATCATGTATCACGAGCCAATTGTGAAAATGACGCTTTTAGCAGGAATGCCTCCACATGTAGTATGTTTGCAGCTCTGGCCAGCCTTACCAATGTTAGCAAATAGCATATAAATTTAGGGTAGGCCAGGACCATACTTCACTATTTCAAATACCAAATACCGCAGTTACATATCGCTCGCACAGACGTGTGTTGAAACCTTAATCAGTATATGGTATATTTCATTACATTACAGTTTTGGCCCTCCCCACATACATGTAATGATATCTTGCACACACAAGCACTGCAATAACCCCCTGATCCTGGCGCAAGCACCCACCCCCACAGCCACCTCTCTTGCTTACCACCTCCCTTATTGGTGCCAGCAGGGCTATTTCTCATTGACCACTCCGCCAACATCACAACACAGGTGACGTGTCAGCCCAGCCCAGCCCTTCCGTCTTCACTTTGGATGCCGGGGCCACCCCTGCACAAGGTAAGGAAGGATTTTAAAGCTGTTGTTGATCCTGCAATTGTTCACAGTCTGAAGACGCTTTTTTTGACGCCTCTTTGTGTTTTCTTGTGATGTCAGGGCCACCTGTTGGAACAGGTGACGGCTTTCAAAGAGCATTGTGATCCCGCAAACATTTATACGTCTGAGGACGCTTTTTAGTACTTCTTTGTGTCGTCTTGGGATGTCCAGGCCTATTTAGTACCTTTTTGTGTCGTCTTGGAATGTCCAGGCCTTTTTAGTACCTCTTTGTGTCGTCTTGGAATGTCCAGGCCTTTTTAGTACCTCTTTGTGTCGTCTTGGGATGTCCAGGCCACCCCTGCATCAAAAGCTCATTTGAGGATTGCATCTTGTATGTACTAGTCAATGGAGTGCACCTGAGGAGTGTGCTCGAGTCTTGGTACTACTCTTTCATGTTAGTCTTGATCTGTGGAGCACACCAGCATCAAACTACCTACAATGATGCAATCATATATAGGGCAAAGCGTCGACACTTCCATCGGTCTGTTTTGCGTTGCTTTTGGTGCCCAGGCTTATTTCCGACCAACGCTCCTGCTGGAAACCTGGAAACAGAATTAGAGACTTGTGTTTGCTTCCTAGGCTGTAAGCACAAAGTAGAGGTGCTGGTTGGACAGAGATCTCTAGGACCCTAGCCATTAATTGTACCGGTCCTCACCAAAGGCTGACCCTCCTCTATTGCAGTAAACTCCACAAGGGTCTACAAGAGGGATCCAGATAAACAAAGGGGTTTTGAATTGAACCCCCTTTACCTGCGCCCATCTGTATATTACTTTTCCTCATGCCATAACTTGTTACCTACACAGCCTCTGCTCTGACTCCCACAAGTGCATAGTCGTGTCAACAGACCCACATCACACACTCCGCTACCATTTCCGTAACAGGTCCCTGACTGTAGTGATCTATCATAGGCCTTTTTTTTTTCTATAGCTCAACTGCCCTCGCTGGCGGATATAGCTGTGTAACCCTAACCCTAACCCTATCATAAGGGAGTTCACCCTCAAAGCTGCATTGCTTTTTTGGCTTACGCACACACACACAAACACAAACACACACACACAATTGCAGGCAAGAGCACAGCCGCACCCAGCCCTGCAATGTGGTCCACCATGGGAGCAGAAGTTCCCACCACCCCAGGGTGGGGCGTGAACACCACCACACAAAATACACCCCACACCACCGCCATGGAGACTGAGGTGCCTGGCTCAGAATTCAGCACACACACGTGTGCACGAAGCGTAGGGAGTGCGATGCGCCCAGGCTTTGACCTCGACGATGAGGAGGAGGCAGAAGAGATTATGGAGGAGCAGGTGTGTGCTTATGTGGGCTGCGTGGAGACCTGATTTGTTTTGCAGGGGTAATTTGGGGCGATGGTGTTTGTACGTAGGTATATGCTTTTTTGCCAAAGAAAGGAACATTGGTGTAACTCAGTGAGAGCCCTCCTTTTTAGTCTTAAGGCAGCATTAATTGCATCCGCAGTATCAGTGATTGTGCAGTTGCTGTTATATATGCACAAGCGTACAGATGCTGTGATATATGCACAAGCGTACAGATGCACAAGACTTGGCACAAGTTGCTGTGATATATGCACAAGCGTACAGATGCACAGGGCTTGGCACAAGTTGCCTCTTCCGCCCTATCAAACACAAGCACTCTTTGATGCACATACACAAAAACACACGCACTTGCAGGAGCAGCCAAGTGCTTTGGACTCCCTCGCCAGTGCCGAGGCTGCACTAGCTGCTGCTACGGCACGTGTGTCCACCCTGCACGCCCAGCCCACCCCCTCCACGCAGGAAGAAGCCGGTGTTGCAACAGAGGCAGCTGCCCCTGAAGCTGTTGCCCGGCCAAGGCTCAAGAGCAAGGTCGTGGCCAGTGCAGCGTACGACCCAAGGTGCGTATTTGTATATCACATGTTATGTGTCTTGTGTATTTTTCTTGTGCAGATGGTGTGCATGTGGGTCAAAGTTATGCCGGTTGCCCGCTAAAAGCAGTGTACCAGAAGTAAATGTGCGTGTGCAGCACGCATCTGTTAGTTGTAATAATTTCAAACGCTGATCACATTGGCCGGTCGTGAGAGCACAAATCTCACAGCTTTGCTCGCATCACCTTGCAAAACATCATCATTGTGTACATCGACCATCTGCCTATTGCTTGAAACCTAAAACTCCCTTGCAACTACTGATCAGCCGTATTAACGCACCAACATCAACCTCTTCCATCTTATAGCTCATGTGACCCTTTCACAAACTTTTGAACCACAGATCTCTAAACCAGATCCGTCGTGAGATCAAGGAGGCTGGCTTGAAGCAGAAGGCTTGTGCAGCTTCCTCCAAAGAGGCGCAAATGCAGGTGGGTTGAATTACTACAGACTGCTTCAGCTGTGTCTCCAGTGCATATTTCTTCCTCTCTCTCTCTCTCTCTCTCTCTCTCTCTCTCTCTCTCTCTCTCTCTCTCTCTCTCTCATATCGCAGCTCTTCTTCATTGCCTCAAGCATATGGAGCTTGACACGTATGTGACTGCTGGATCTTTCCTTATAGAAGTGTTGAGCATAAACTTTAAAAAAGTCATTTTTTGCTGGAAAAAGCTTCACGTGCATGCGTGCAGAATAATCACACACACACAATGTTACTGCTGTAGGCATCTCAGGTGCAGAACCTGACGGATGTGCGCACCACACCCCTGGTATGCAAAGCTAGCTACGAAGACGAGGAAGAGGAAATTGAGGACAGTGAGGAGGTCTGGGGCGAGGATGACGATGTTGCGCTGGTGGGTTGCCCTGTGTTTGGGCTTTTGAGCTCTGTCAAGTGGGGAGAACGCCAAAGCCAAGAGTAACTGCACACTAACGACGTTAATGCATTAATCACATCAACTGTGTTCGTGCTGACAAAATGAGGAGGGGGCTGTTAAATCTGGTGCCCAGTCAGTCACAAAACACAAGGGGTGCAGGCCGGTCGGCCCGTGGATGATTGCCTTTTTCTAGACCAGCTTGGTAGCTCCTGCTTCTGTTTGCCTGCGCCCGTAATCTGAATAATGATCCATTCCACACGTCATCATGATTAGTTTGTGTGCGTATGTTGGGTGCAAAGGAATCGGTGACTGATACGCTTTACCGTCTGTGTATGTGTAGGGGGCAGACGATCAGCTGGCTGCTGCCATGGGTGGTCTTGGCATCCGACCAGCAGGTGCTAAGCCCGAGACTCTCAGAGGTCTACCCCTCCCTCAAGGTAAGCCCTTTGCCTTATACACCGTGCATGTGTGTATGAGAGAACAGGGTTGTAGATCTGAAAGGCGTGAGACCAAATCCTGCCCTTCCATCAAGGCTGCATGCTCTAGCGCTTGTGACACTTGTCTATGAAATGGCACAAGCATATTCTACTCCTCTCTTGATGCACATGTTGACGAGGCAAAACAACAGATTGCACACAAGATTTCTATCATCCCCTTAACCTTCTTTTTAATTACCTGCGTGCAGGCACCCACAAGCGTTTTGATGATGAGGGTGAGGCTGTGGAGAGCCCCACTTCTGGCAAGCCTCAGCTACGAGGCCTACCTCAGGCCACAGGGCAACACATCCGCTTTGACTGATTCATTGAATCGCAGAGCCCCATATGCCTGTGCATCTGTATACCTGTGCCAAGCCCAACTTCAGGCTGCAAATGCCTGTAGGTCTGAGGACGCGTTTTCAACTTTGGTGGTGACACTCTGATGCCCCACTGACCAATAGCTGCCAATGCAGCGAGCTGCTTTTTTCCCCTCTCTTATGTTGCGCATTTCTGCCATGCTCGTGGCTGCCACCCAAATGGTGTGTAAGCTCCGGTACTCTGGTTTGTGCTAACAATTTTGTCGTGTCACAGTCACACTGTGTTAGTGATTTTCATTCAGTTTGGTTTGTTTTACGAAGGCCTCCAGCCTGGCATGGCTGCTCAACCTATAGGTCCCAACAAATAAATCAAACAAAAAGATCGACGGCTGCACTAATGAATTTGTTCTGAGTTATGTTGAAAAACAAAACCTTTGAAATCACCTTCAGAAATATTATAAAATAATGGTTCAAGGTTACAAAGGATGGCCTACAGCCCGAGTCTCTGGCTGATGGCGATTGGCTGGTGAAACCAAAACAACCAGTGTCGAAAACTGAAACTAAATCTGACACAAACTTGAGGAGTCTGTATGAGTCTTGATTCGGGAATGCATTGATCTCAAAATCAGTGATACTGTGATGACAATTTAAGAAAGGAATAAATTCAGAGCTCGAAGGAGCAAACACACGCATGAGTCTTAAACATTCCTTCAAAGAGGTCTCTGTATCTCATGCGCAGCTCGCACAATTCAGCACACTTGCAGAAGAAAAGCACATGCTTCTCATCTTGAACTTCTCCACACTCACATTTATCACAAATGCTAGAACCACCATGCCATTTGCAAGACTCCACTCTCAAATGGTGTGCACGCAATCTGAACTTGCTGAAATTCCTCAACACATGTTTGTCCAAATCCTTGTACAAGTAGGAGGAAATAGAAAATGGAGAACATCTAGGACCACTCTCAGAACTCCCACATCACTTGCGATACGTCACTGCTTTCTTGTCTCAGGCAAAGCAAACCAGTTGTGATAAGCCACAGACTTTTTTAAACAAGAGCAAGGGTCTTGATTATGTGCCTCTCTCCAAACTGCCTGATGCCTGAATCTCAAGTCTATGCAAATTAAATTAGAAATATTCAGCTTCCTGCAATGTAATAAGTCACTTCTGTATACAGTGCCATTTTGCAAATCACCTAAAGCATCCTTCATCTGTCTAGTCCAACAATTAGAAGCACCAGAATTCCCAATGGAAATATCTGCCTTCATAACATAGTATGCGATTCAAATCAACCATCTTGTTCCAAAATTTGACAGCTGACCTGAACCAGTAAAATTGCAAGGGTTCCTGCGCGCATTTTCGAAGCACACACCAGTTTGCAGAAGTAGATTTAATTTCCAAAATTCTCTTTAAGAAGTTGAACGCCGTGAGTGCGACCTGCAAAGGATTGCTGAAACCATTGTCATGCTTCAGAAATTGCGTAGACCAAATCTGACTGGCATACATGCCAGCCAGCTGACAACGCATATGTCTTGAAAAGCCACAACATCGCATGAGGCCTGTCAGAAAATTTTCAATACCAAACTCTTTCACTCTACGTAAAGCTGCATTAAAAGGCTTCAAAGAATGGGACGCAGCATGGTGTAAGTTCATGTGCTTATTAAATGACATTCCCAGGTAGGTAAAATGATCTCTCTCTTCAAGCTCCTGATCGTAGAGACAAAAAACAGGAACTGCGGAATTTCGGTACGCATTAAAATAAACTATGTAGGATTTCTGCACATTAACTGTAAGTCCTTTCCTGGCAGCATACGATTCCAGTCGTCTCAACCTTTTCTGTAATTGGACTGGTTCATTAGCTGTCAAAGTCAGGTCGTCAGCGTAGAGCATGTGAGTTACCCTGAGCCCCTCAGTGCCAGTAACAGCACCCATAAAGCCATTCCCAAACTTATCATCCACATCATTGATAAAAAGGGGAAAAAGGAGAGGAGATAAAGGATAACCTTGTTTTACACCTCTTAAAGGCACAGCGGAATTACTGGTACTGGAAATTTTGGCACCATCAATCACAACATTCTCATCTCCATCGTACATTTGTCTGATAACGTTGATAAGGTGAGTGGGCATCCTGATATTATTTAAATGATCCCAAAGGTGGGGTCTGTCATTAGTAGTGTCATACGCATGTTTAAATTCAATAAAGGCCGTGTGAAGGTGGGAACAACCCTTTGGTTTAATTTGTTTGGCAGCTTGGAAGTGCCTTTAAATAAACATAGGCTGGATCGTGCTACGGTCTGGATAGAAGCCAAATTGCGTTTAAGGAACTTTTCGGTTCTCAACAAACCACTTAGTCACCAGTTTTCTCAAAATGTTGGCGTACAGTCTATACAAAGTCCCACTCACAGCCAACATGCGGTAGTTGTTGGGATCAAGCTTAGAGCCTTTATTATAAACAGCTGAAAGTAGAACTGTTCCCAAATGGCTCTTCCCACCCCGCTTCCCAGATAAAGACAGATTTACCTCCAGCTGCCCAGATTTTGTGTTGGTTACTCCCATTACTGCAATAGCACAAAAACAACAAACTAACGTAGGGGGTTGAGTTCTTCGAAGTGGCAGGGGGCAATTGAGGGAGACTGGGAGCACCCTAGCAGCACCGCCAGCAACCAGTAGAGCCACCAACCCCATACAGCACCGACCTAAAGACCTCAGCAAAACTCGGCGTGACATCCACCTCGTCAAGATCACCAACTACCCTCCACCAACTACCTTCGTCAAGATTACCAACTACCCTCGTCAAGATCACCCCGCCAAGATCACCCCGCCAAGATCACCCCGTCAAGATCACCCCGTCAAGATCACGCCGTCAAGATCACCCCGTCAACCACCGCCACCCGTCAAGATCACCATAGCCAAGATCACCCCGCCAAGATCACCAACTACCCTCCACACCATCGCTCCAGGGGCCACTTGCCCGCATGGCTAAAGCCCTTCGTGACCTTTGCCCCCCCCTTCTACTCGTCACTCACCACCATTCCACCAGGCCAATGGTGTCTACAACAACCTCTATGGGGAAATCCCTACATCCAACTTGAAGCACGCCGCACAAAGCCCACACGCGAGCTCCACCCCCACCTCCTTCACCTCAACACCCTCGGAGATTTAGCCCAACTCAAGAGGCAGCTTCGGCTCCCCCACCCAAG
>Ga0307963_1000593_pt1 | contig 24908 bp, 35 predicted proteins | sample OrgLakmetagen594_FD_201829 | JGI IMG/M metagenome (GOLD analysis project Ga0307963, IMG submission 201829) | Saline water microbial communities from Organic Lake, Antarctica - #594 | ecosystem: Environmental > Aquatic > Non-marine Saline and Alkaline > Saline | place: Antarctica: Organic Lake... | reverse complement strand
TCCTCCCCTACCCCCATCCAAGTACACATACCCCCATCCCCCTCTTACACACACACGCACACACACATGCACACACACGCACACGCGCACGCACACGCACACGTACACGCACACACACACGCACCCACCTAAACTCAGGGTGGACGGTTTCAGGGTTGAGCTCCTCACAGATTTTGTCCAGTGAAGGCATCCAGGAAGGTGCCAAGTGACAGTTCTGTGTGTGTGTGTTTGTGTTTGTGTGTGTGTGTGTGTGTGTGTGTTCATATACGAGTACGTGCAAGGATGTCAGCTTTTGTATGCATGTGTGTGTTCTTTCTGTGCGACACCCAAATGAGAGAAACTTGCATGCTTCAATTTAGGCATTGCTGTAAATAGCCAAATATGAATTGAAAACACCCACCTGCTTCCTGCATGGACATCCTGCGCCTGTGTGCACTAGGCATCCACACACACACACACGCACACACACACACACGCACACACACGCGCATATAAACAGGCACACAGTCACACACGCACACACCCTCCCACCTGCAGCAACACCCAGGTGCCGGCATTGGCACCCTCTGCTATGAGCGCGGCTGCTTTAGCTCCCTGGCCTTGACCCAAAGACACTGCTGACATGCGCATGGCCATGCCCGCGCTTTCTGCAATAGCACACCGCGTGCGTGAGTGCGTTTGAATGTGCGTGAGTTTGATTTTGTGTACCTGTTCCTGGGAACCCGTACGTGTGTACGGGTGCGTTGGAGTGTACGTGTGCATAATATTGTGTTCCTGGTAGCTCACACGCGTGTGCGAGTGCGTTTGAGTGCGCGTGTGTTTGATGTTGTGTTCCTGGTAGCACATAGGCGCGTGCAAAAGGGTTTGAGTGTGCATGTGTGTGTTTTTGCTATTGCGTTCCCCTTTGTTGTGAGCATGTTTGTTACAGGTGCTATTGCGCGTGTGCGTGGTGCGTGTGTGTATGTGTGTGTGTGTGTGTGTTTGTCCATGCATGCCTGAGTGTTCGATGTGCGAATCACAGGGGACATAACGATACCTATGAAATATAGAGATGGGGTCATCGGAGGCAAGGTGTCCCACTCTTGCACCAAAACAGACTCGTCCCCATTCACACTACAATCAGGCACACACACTCACACACTCACACACACATACAAGAACAAACACTCACTTGAAAACCACGCAAATAGCATACAAAAATGTTCACACACATACACGCAAACACACACTCACACACACATACATACCTGCAAACTGTGCCAGTGCTGCTGTTGGGTCTGAGCCGGGGGAGAGCACAAAAATGAGGGGGGTGGTGGGGTTGGAGTCTCTGTAGCAGGCCTGGAGGTCGAACAGGGGAGGCTCCACATACCTGTAGATATGTGTGTGCGTGTGTGTGTGTGAGTGTGTGTGTGTGCGTATGTGCACTTGTACGTAAGTGTGTGCATATGTATTTGTGTGACACTGTGTGTGCATGTGTATGTATGTGTGTTTGAGTGTGCGTGTGTGCATGTGTATGTATGTGTGTTTGAGTGTGTATGTGTGTGTGTGTGCGTGTGTGTGTGTGTGTGCCTAACCATACTTGTAGCAAAGACAAGCGTCGAACAGAGGCAAGGCAGAGTTGGACACACATACTACTAGTTCTTACAATGCATAATGCACCCTGCAGCCTTGTCTAGCCCCTGATGCACACCCTGGAGCTTAAGCAACTGGTGCTGAGGAGGATACACTACTTTTTGCGCCAAGGTGTATAACTTGGGGTTGGCCAAAACCGTTTAGGTATATGCACCGTATATGACCGTATATTTGGTGATTTCCCTGCCAAAAATACCGTATATACACCGTGTATATATGGTCCTGGCCAACCCTACGCAAAAACGGTTCCCACACCACACCTAGCCACATGCTGCCTCGAAACCTCCAATTGATGACAGTTATTAAACAAAGCGGCTGTGTCCAGATAACTTAGTGCCCCTGCGTTGTTACATGGCAGGACGGTAAGACTGCAGACCTACGGTCACGTTTGTTTTAGAGCACTCGTTACGACAGATCACACGCGCACACACACAGATCACATCCTACCTACTTTTTGCCCAGCTAGCTTGCACAAAGTCCTGAACTGCTGGCAGCAAAAATGCAGACCTGCACGCACTATCTTGCATTGAAAAGCTCCCGCTACTGCAGATCACACGTGCACACACACACACACACATCGCACCCTACGTACATTCTGCCCAGGTTAAGTTGCACAAAGTCCTGAATTGCTGGCAGCCAACAAACACTATCTTACATTCGAAAGCACTCGTTACTGCAGATCACACGCGCGCACACACACAGATCACATCCTACGTACTTTTTGCCCAGGTTGGCTTGCACAAAGTCTTGGATGGCTGGCAGCACTTTGTCTGGGCGGAAGCAACGCAGGATGAGCAGCTTGCGGAAGGAATCCAGGCTGTTGTACAAGCCTGGATTACACAGAGAAAGAGAGAGAGAGCAATGCCATGAAGTGGTGATGTCATAGGAGGAATCGGAATCACCCATGCTGTTGTACAAGCCTGGATTACACAGAGAAAGAGAGAGAGAGAGAGAGCAATGCCATGAAGTGGTGATGTCATAGGAGGGATCGGGATCACCCATGCTGTTGTACAAGCCTGGATTACACAGAGAAAGAGAGAGAGAGAGAGAGAGCAATGCCATGAAGTGGTGATGTCATAGGAGGAATCGGAATCACCCATGCTGTTGTACAAGCCTGGATTACACAGAGAAAAAGAGAGAGAGAGCAATGCCATGAAGTGGTGATGTCATAGGAGGAATCGGAATCACCCATGCTGTTGTACAAGCCTGCGGCACACACGCACACACACACACACACACACAGAGGGAGAGATAGAGAGCAATGCCATGAAGTGCAATGTTGTTTAAATCTAAGTTGCCCAGGCTGTTGTACAAGCCTGTGGCACACACACATAAACAAACACACACACACACACAGAGAGCAATGCCATGAAGTGCATTGCTGTTTTATATTGAGTTGCCCAGGCTGTTGAACAAGCCTGTGGCACACACACACACACACAGCAATGCCATGAAGTGCATTTTATTTCCTAAGTTGCCCAGGCTGTTGTACAAGCCTGTGGCACACACACACACACACACAAACACACAAACACACACAGAGCAATGCCATGAAGTGCATTGTTGTTTTATTTCAAGTTGCCCAGGCTGTTGAACAAGCCTGTGGCACACACACAGAGAGAGCAATGCCATGAAGTGCATTGTTGTTTTCTTTTAAATTGCCCAGGCTGTTGTACAAGCCTGTGGCACACACACACACAAACACACACACACAGAGCAATGCCATGAAGTGCATTGTTGCTTTCTTCTAACTTGCCCAGGCTGTTGTACAAGCCTGTGGCACAGACAGAACGCAATGCTGTGAGGTAGTGACGACGCATGATTTGAGCCGCTAGTTGCCTTCTTCTCAACCTAAAACATTGCATGCGTTTGTACGTATGTGCTAGTTAGCAAACAATCATTTTCAAATTCGAGCCCTTGAGCAACATGAGGACGTTGTAACAAAGCATAAGCACACCTGTGCCCGCAATCTGACATACCCACACAGGCACAACACACATACCAGGCAGGGTGACTTTGTGTGGCTCTGGAAAATCATACAGCTTTTTCCAATCTGCATCTGACTGCTCCACATTCTGACACACACACAAATACACAACACACATACCAGGCAGGGTGACTTTGTGTGGCTCTGGAGAATCGTACAGCTTTTTCCACCCTGCATCTGACTGCTCCACATTGTCAGCAATGCCCACGAACGAGGACAACTGGTTCAGCTGCAGGATCTCCCGCCAGCCTCTGTAACCAGTTTGAAAAAATGGTGGTATACACAAGCGTGTCTATACATGTGTGTGTGTGTGTGTGTGTGTGTGTGTGTGTGCGCTCTATCTATTCTTGTGTGTATGTGTGTGTAAACGTATGCTTGTTCCAGCCCGCCTTCAACCATTTGTACGCTGCCAGCAGTGCTTGATATGCCCGTAAATGAGGTTGCAGGGGGGCGAAGCCTGATGGCTAGACATTTTGTAAAAGACAAATAAGCAGATGTGCGCACTTGTCAACAAGCCACGTGGTTGGGTTGGGTCTAGGCTGCACGACGCTAAGACCTCCTGTTAAGAGGAACATCCACTCTTCCTGGTTGATGCTGTCCTGCAAGTGTGTGCGTGTGTTTGTGTTGTATGTGTGTGCACACGAGTGAGTGTGTGTATGTGCGTTGCATGTGTGCATGGATGAGTATGCGTTTGTCAGGAACTGTGAAGGAAGTGACTGAGACGTACAGAACCCTATTGGTGCGCTGGAATATTTCTGGAATGCATCAAAAAACGTCCAAACCGGATCCGGGCGCCATCTTAAACATCACGAGGTGTGCGCACGGTGGGAAGGCTTGCACATAATACAGAGGCAGATACTGTTGACGCTGTGATGAAGGTCACTGACCAGCTGGCTGCCTCACCTTGAACTCCATGATGCGCGCACACAGCAAGAAGGCAAACAGCAGCTTGTCCTTCTCAAACAGCGACCTGCATAACAGTCAGAAGGGCGGAGGATGGCAAGTCATGAGCTTGCTGGGACAGCTTGGCGTGTGTGTGTGTTTGTGTGTGTGTGTGTGTGTGTGTGTGTGTGTGTGTGCGTGTGTGTGTTTGTGTGTGTGTGTTGTGTGTGTGTGAGTGTGTGTGTGTGTGTGTGTGTGTGTGTGAGAGAGAGAGAGAAACACAAACAGCACAACACTCTGGGGTGCAATTGGCATCGTCAAATTTTCATAGCTCTCACGGCGTATGGTCATGGCAGTACGTTATAGGTTAATGACAACTTAGTATCAAAAAATCTTCTTTCCAAGCACCCTTTTGCCTTCCTCCAGGCTTCCTTTCAGGATAGCCTGACAGGAACAGGACTTACTGACTGCAGTGTCTGTGTGCAACACAACCCTGCATTGTACTGTATGATTTACATCATGTAGCCAACAATGCAATGACTGGCAAAAGTGCGCGCAGCACAAAACTAGGTTATCCATCATTTTATCATTTTCTGTAGGCATGAGCCTATAGCAGGTGGGCGCTTGTAACAGGAGTGAGCTAGTAGTTTAAAATTGTCACACAGAACACACATATATAGGGTTGGCCAGAACCATATATATATATACGGTGTGTATACGGTATTTTTGGCAGGAAAATCACCAAATACACGGTCATATACGGTGCATATATACGGTTCTGGCCAACCCTACACATATACATTTCTGCAGAAAAAAAGTGACAAGACAGCTACACAGGCAGCGAAATCCACTCCCCTTCATCGTTCATAGAGACAGAAGCCGCTTGGCTCAAGCACGGGAGCTCTTCAACGGTCTTGCCTTTCCCAACTCACTGACAGACATTGCAATTCAGAGGGAGTATGCAGCGTGATGTGCAGCTTTGGAACCCTGATCGAGTTCCACAGTCCTTTTTATTTGTATCACGACGCACAAGACATCGCAAGTACGTAGGGTTGACCAGAGCAATATACACGGTGTGTATACAGTATTCTTGGCAGGGAAATCACCTGATTGAAGGTAATATACGGTGCATATATACGGTTCTGGTCAACTCTTCTCATAACTCACCGACAGAAGTTGCAATACAGAGAGTACGTAACACACGAAATGAACGACCAAGAAAGAATAAACGGCTCACAACTCACTGACAGACGTTGCAATATACAAAATGTACGTCAAATAAAGCACGAGATGAACGAACAAAAGAGTACAATTAGCTCACAACTAGGGTTGGCCATATATGTACGGTGTATACACAATGTTTTTGGCAGGTAATTATAATCACCAAATATACGGTCATATGCGGTGCATATATACGGTTCTGGCCAACTCTTCTCATAACTCACCGACAGACGTTGCAATACAGGGAGTACGTAAAGTGATCGTAGATGTTAGCAAGCCGTTGGGGCACCGCAGGGTCCTTAGCTGCCGCGTTCACGCTTGCCACGAAGAGGTTGACAAACCACAGGAGGGAGTACTGGTACATTGGGTCTATGTTGGCCTGCATGCAGTGCGTGTTCAGGTATAGGTGAGCCTTTGTGTGTACGCCATGCCACGAAGAGGTTGACAAACCATTCATCTATATTGGCCTGCATGCAGTGCGTGTTTAAGTATAGGTGAGCCTTTGTGTGTACGCCATGCCACAAAGAGGTTGACAAAGCATAGGAGGGAGTGCTGGTGCATTGGGTCTATGTTGGCCTGCATGCAGTGCGTGTTAAGGTATAGGTGAGCATAACATTTGTGATGACGTACAGTGCTGTTTGCGTGTGCACAATGCCACTATGAAATGATAAAATCTCAGGAGGGAGTGCCGGAGTATGATGTCTATGTAGATCTGCACACAATGTGTCACAATGTATAGACCATGCTATACGTGTGATCTTAGTAATCACGTTTTGCGTGTGAGCGGTTTAGGAGGTGAAGATGAAGTGCAGCGGGTACATCAAGCTGTGTTGTGTATCACTTATCAATTAGTTATGCATTTGAGCTGCCTTTTTCTGTGTGCATGCATGAGCTTCTATTGTTCCAAAACTTGCATGCACTGCTTCTTTGGCAAACGAGTCGGAGAATGTTGACACGAACCATTGACAAAGCACACCTCTTGTTTTGTTACACACACAAGAAGCAGCTGTTTTCTCTGCACGTTCTTGCAGTGCACCATTCCGAACAGCATGCTTCAGCTGCACATAAAAAGCACCTACCATGTCGGAGATGCAGAAGAATAGGATAGAGGTGTAGTCCCCGCAAGGTTTATACCCGGCTCGAGTCGCGTCAATCTCGCGCTCAGTGGATTCAGCAGCCTGCGGCAAAATGTGGCAAACGTTGTTGTGTCAGCGCTGTGCTTCTACATTATGTGCACTACATTGTGTGCCTCTACATTACGTGCACTACATTGTGTGCTTCTATGTGCACTACATTGCGTGCCTCTACATTATGTGCACTACGTTGTGTGCTTCTTTGTGCACTACATTGTGTGCTTCTACATTACGTGCACTACATTGTGTGCCTCTATGTTATGTGCTTCTATGTGCACTACATTGTGTGCTTCTATGTGCACTACATTGTGTGCTTCTATATTATGTGCACTACATTGTATGCCTCTACATTATGTGCACTGCATTGTGTGATTCTACATTATATGCACTACATTGTGTGCCTCTACAATATGTGCACTACATTGCGTGCTTCTACATTATGCGTACTGCATTGTGCATTACGCACTATGCAGAAACAATGCACAGATTCAGCTTTTTAAGCATGTGCAACTGCACCCAGGGTCTGTGTACTCCTTTTCCACTGTCAAATGCCACCCACAAACCCCCACTGGCATCGGAGCACAAACGGCTGCACGTGCACGAACGGCTGCACGTGCACCTGCCAAACTTTGCTTGAGCATGCCTTAGTTCTGGACACGATCAAGATGCAGGGGTGCATGTCACCTAGAACGGATAGGGCAGCAAAAAACAGCACCCCACCTTCTGCTTCTCAGCAATCTCATTCCCGAGCAGCTTTGCGTCCGTGATGATATGGATGGCGATCTCGTCCTCCAAAATGTTGCCCTGCAAAAACAGGGCACACGTGTTGAGCGACTGTAAGCTTACACTTGTGTGTAATCAGGGTCGGACGGAAACATCTGAAGTATGGTGTACGCATGCAAACAGCTTTAAACAGAAGATTTTCAGAAAGTATGCGGTCACAAATGGTGTGCGTGCACAATTTAGGCCAGCTCTACTCAAGACACACAGAGTGTTATGGAAATTAAGCCAAAGAGGCACGGTAATTAAACTGTACTTTCAAGAGACAATGGCATCGCACTTAATGCATCATTAGGGTACGTAACACAGTGAAAGTTGCGGTAGTAAAGTCACAAGTGCCATCAGTTTTTGAGACGCAATACGGTGAATGTCAAGGTAAAAAAACCGCAAGTGCCATTAGGTTTTTGAGATGCAACACAGTTAATGCTGCGGTGGAAAATTTACAAGTGCCATCAGTTTTCGAGACGCAAAACAGTGAATGTCGAGGTAAGAAATTCATGTGTTTGGGTTTTAGTTTTTTTGAGACGCACACATGAATGCTGCGGTAGAAAAACCACAAGTGCCATCAGTTTTTGAGACGCAAAACAGTGAATGTCAAGGTAGAAAATTCATGTGTTTGGGTTTTAAGTTTTTGAGACGCACACAGTGAATGCTGCGGTAGAAATACCACAAGTACCGTCAGGTTTTTGAGGCGCAAAACAAAGCAACAGAACCCTAAACAGCTGTCCACTGCATAACGTTGCTAACTCCTTTATCACCCAGCAGCCTCTGCTTTTGTGTGCGTCTATCTCTTTTGCATTTAGGCTCCCTATACCCTTTCCTCACCTGGCTGTTTGACAACACCTCCAAGATCTTGTCCTCAATCTCCTTAAGCTTGCGGCTGTTCTCAGCGCCCATGACAACCTGCAAACATGAAAATCGATTTGCGCGTGAGAAACCCTCTACAGCAAACATGTAAATTGATTAGCGCATGAGTAACACTCTACGGTGTCTGAACACTATAACAACAAAATCATCAGTTCTCTGCTTCAACTGGAGTTCTTGCGTAGTGAGCGTAGGCTGAGATCTGGCAGGCACTTTGCATAAAGTGCTGTGTACTCTCGTTTTAGGCATTCTTTTTATGCCTTGCTTTTGCTCGGGTTGTTGCCTTGGTGTAATGACAAAGCCTACAGCGAACTGTAGCTTAGAACCACTTTGTGGATAATGTAAATTGATCAGCGCATGAGCAACACTCTACGGTATCTGAACACTTTTACAACAAACCAATTTGTGAATGATGTAAATTGATTAGCGCATGAGCAACACTCTACGGTGTCTGAACACTATAACAACAAACCAATTTGTAGATGATGTAAATTGATTAGCGCATGAGCAACACTCTACGGTGTCTGAACACTATAACAACAAAACAATTTGTAGATGATGTAAATTGATTAGCGCATGAGCAACACTCTACGGTGTCTGAACACTATAACAACAAACCAATTTGTAGATGATGTAAATTGATTAGCGCATGAGCAACACTCTGCAGTGTCTGAACACTATAACAACAAACCACTTTGTGGATAATGTAAATTGATTAGCGCATGAGCAACACTCTACGGTGTCTGAACACTATAACAACAAACCAATTTGTAGATGATGGCAATTGATTTGCGCATGAGCAACACTCTACAGTGTCTGAACACTATAACAACAAACCAATTTGTAGATGATGTAAATTGATTAGCGCATGAGCAACACTCTACGGTGTCAGAGCACTATAACAACAAACCAATTTGTAGATGATGGCAATTGATTTGCGCATGAGCAACACTCTACAGTGTCTGAACACCATAACAACCAATTTGTGGATGATGGCACAACGAGCAGAGCTGGCTCTTATTCTCACTCCTGCTTACACTAGCACAGACAAAGCAACACCCCCCACACCCACCCTTTCCTTCTCCCACGACACACACAACACGAAGCACAGCTTGTAAAATATTGCACCACCAGTAAGGCATTCTGCTCCTCCAGGTCTGTTCTCCAACGTGCGCAGTCATCACACCTCTTTCCCTCACACACAAGATCACGTACAGAACGCATTCACCCACAAAACACAAAACGCAAAGCATCGCACCAGTGAAGCCTTCTGCTCCTCCAGATCTGGCCGCTCTGTCGCCACTGCCACACCAAGCATCTGGTCACTCAAACCCGCGGGTGTGATCATGAAGTTCAAAAGCGTGACCTTCACCGATACCTCTGGCAGGTAGTGGGGGTTGCGCAACTTGGTGGTGATATAGAACCTGCACGTGCGCGCGTGTGTGTACGTGTGCGTTTGAGCGTGTGTGTGTGTGTGTGTGTGTTTCACGTTGCAATGAATGCGCTTGAGATTGTCTTGACACAAATCAAGCTCGTAGCAGGGATTTGACTTCTTCAGCACACCCAAAGACGATGTAACACCAACTGAAGGTTTCTACACTACAAAAAAAATCAGCACAAATGGTACACCTAAAGGAACTGGAGAACTCCACTGTGGTGTCCCCCAAGCGGATGCAGTTGTTGCCCCCCTGCTTGAACACTTGCTTCAGCAGCAGTGGCTCCAGGCTGGGGTCTAACTCCTCACCTGTTGTTGTGTATGTACTTGCATATGTGTACACGTGTGTGTGTGTGTGTTTCATTGCCGACCACTTATTCTTGGACATGTACAACCACCAAGGTGGGTTAGCGCTGATACAATTTCACTTGTCTGTTGGCTTGATGTGACGTGTGTATGTGTACGTGTGTATATGCGTGGGTGTACGTGTGTGTATGCGTGGGTGTACGTGTGTGTATATGAAGCAGGTGCGCACGCATCCCTGTGCCAACCAACATTCTCAAACAGCACAGGGTACTTACCAACATTCTCAAGCAGCACAGGCAGTCCAAACTGGATTGAGTTCTCCAGGGTGCGCATGTATTCACCGCCCTCTGACAATTTGATGACCTGTGGGGGTGAGCAAATCAACCGCAGAGCAGACATTACAATAAAAATGGGAATGAGCCCTTTTGCATTGCACGCTCACTCGGAAGTCTTCTTCGAGCTACTGCCTGAATGACAATAACCCGTCGGTCGGACCTCAGAACATCACACTTGCGGTGAAACTACCGACTCATCAGTCAAACCTAAAAGGTCATCCATACTAAGGGTGTACCTGCTGACTTGTACAAACACCTCACTCAATTCATCACACTTGCGGTGTAGCTTTTGACCCATCAGTCAAACGTCCACGTTTTTTAGGCTAGAGTTAAATCATCTATATCTGACAAAATGTCACCTGGCTCCAAATTGCTCCCAGCCCACTTGCACGCAACAGAAGCCTACCCCACACGCAAACATTACTTCAAGTACATGCTCCAACTTACTCCCAGCCCACATGCACGCAACAGAAGCCTCCCCCACACACAACCATTACTTTAAGTACACGCTCAAATTTACTCCTGGTGTCGTGTGAATTCTTGGTGTGGATGCAATTTGTGCTGCTGTGTGTGCCTGCGCACGCTCCCAAGGTTGCAAACTCACCGCGAGCTTGTTTGGCCGCTCCAAGTTCTTGATCCACTTGTTGGCTTGGCCCTGCATGGGCATGTGCAGCACCGTGCAGGTTACGGACAAGCGAAAAAGAGAGGGAAAAAAACAGAAACTAAAGGTTGAAACCACTCTCCACTTTAATTGAGAAAAGAATCTGCCCTTGGTACTGGGCACTGCAAAACCTCCCCCACCATAGGAAAGAGTAAGAGTATCAATGGACACATGTGGGCAGCACACATCACTAGGCCCTAGCAAGCACAGAGGCTACACAGCAAGATGACGCACAGCCTGACAAGCAGGGCAAAGTTGGTGTGCGAGAAGTGCGCGCAACTAAGCATACAGGCTAACAAAATGAACTCTTTCACGAACTGCTCCCAGCATGTTTTGCACTTTGTATCAAGATGGCTTTGGGATGAGGGCAGTCTGGCAGTAATTTTGGATTTCACGTCAATTGTTTTGTTTGGCGTTGTGAGCTTCACCTGAGGGTGAGGACAGGCAAAGGCCTTGACTGAAGGCCGTTTCCCGTTGCGTCAGTCCTGGTGATCCTTGAAAAAAAAACGTGAAAATATTACCTGAGGGTCGACACACAGGGGCCAGCGCCGTGCGTTGGCTATGATGATGGCGTTCTCGATGGAGAAGGTGTCGTTGGGCAAGCTGGCGATCTGCCACTCACGAATCTGCAAGGTTGACACGTAATGACGCAGGAGTTTCACAAAATTGATGATCGTTTGCTATGATGTATTGACACGTGAGGACACAGAAATCTCACAAAATTGATGTTCGTTTGCTATGATTTAGTGTTCTTGGTGTAAAGGGTGTCCCTGGGCAAGTGGGCAAGAGGGTATCCCTGGGCAAAGAGGGTGGGCAAACAAGGTGTCCCTGTGGGCAAAGAGGGTGTCCCTGGACAAAGAGGGTGTCCCTGGGCAAGTTTGTGAGCTGGGAGGATCAAACGAGTGAGAATTTAAGTTCCAAGCTATTTTACAAACCAGACAAACCAGAGATGTTTTCATCATGGAACGCATGCAAATGCATGTGGGAAAATTCAAGGTGAGATTGCACAGAGGCAGCATTAGTTACAAAATAGGAGGAAAGTTTGAAGTTGAGGCATCAAAGAGCTGATCTTCCCAAGCTTTTTCAAGGCTGTATAGATAGCAACAATGCAGCTAAGATGGTGGGACAAACATGTACTTTGGTGGTGTATGTGTAAGGCCTGTGTGTATAAGGCCTGGCGAGGTTCTATTACACAGCACTGCCCCCTGAAAACGTAGCTCACCTTCACAGGGTCGCCCAAAGCTGCAGCGAGGCTGAATCGGGGGTTGCAAGGAATGCGAGCGACCCTGTTGAGCACACAGTCGTAGGTAAAGGGCACAAGTTTGAGCAAAGGTAAGGCAAGGTCGTCATGGATGCAAGCAATTGTAAGGAGCAGACATTTGCAGTCAAGAAATGTGAGGGCAAGTAAAAAGTAAAGCTGGAGTGAGGATTGTGCGGAACGGCAGCAACCCTGCAGCCGTGCGATACACACACACAGAGAGAGAGAGAGAGAGAGAGAGAGAGAGAGGGAGAGGGAGAGGGAGAGAGAGAGAGAGAAATAGAGAGAGAGGGAGAGAGAGATACAGACAGAGAGAGAGAGAGAGAGAGAGAGAGAGAGGGAGAGAGAGAGGGAGAGAGAGAGAGAGAGCGAAAGAGAGAGAGAGAGAGAGCGAAAGAGAGAGAGAGAGAGAATGAAAGAGAGAGGCAGTAAGGGTGTCAGTAACTTGGTTTTGAAAGAAGCTGCTGTGAAGCTGAGGAGTTAAGGCAGAGTGTGCGGACAACATAACAACAGCGAGGCCTGGGACCTTGTCGTCATTTACCACCCCTTTCGACTCATTGATTTCAATGGTGACTCACTTGCACATCTCCAGGAAACCGCGCACAATGCTGCCACGGTAGGTAGGAGTAAAGGCACCAGCATAGGCCACCACACCCGCACTGATCAACATGTCCCCTGTGAGATTTGTGAACTCCTGGGCAAGGCTGCTGGATGTCTCCGTCCAGCGTGCCTTCTCCCCACCGAGCCCGCCTGTTTTGAAAAGAGGGAGGATTTATGACCAGACAAGGGACGCGGTTAAAGAAGTAAGGGCATCAGAGATCATTGACGCCTGTTTTGAAAAGAGGGAGGATACACGACCAGACAAGGGACGCGGTTGGAGATGAGTGGGCATCAGAGATTAGAGAGGATACGCAACCAGATGGGCAGCAGAGAGGATACACAACCAAATGTGCGCCAGAGATCATTGACGCAGTCACAGAGGTGGGATGGCCACAACCTTTTATGAACGGTGTTGACACAGTGTTTTGGGCGTGAGCGCGTTCAAATGTTACACTCACACACAGGATGCGTCTGCAACTCTGGCTGGCCCACAGACATTTGTTACAACATCAGAATGATTTTGTCTGCTGTGCGTGAACATCAGAGTGTTGGGGTGGACGAGTGAAAGCAGCACTTACCTTGGCCCACAAACAAAGCCATCTGATCAAAGATTGCTAGCACAGCCGCAGAACGTAGGGCGGACCATACATGACGCACTCGCCACAAAACACACAGCCAACACATTCGTTCAATTATTCTGTGCACACCAGTTATGGTACACAGCCGCGTACACATGTACATACACACGTACACACACCTATGAGTTGCTCTGCACGCCCGAGCTTGAGAGAGCACTGCTCCACCTCGCCCTCCAAGCGCTCTTTTTTGTGGGTGTTCTTCTGCAGGCTAGCCTGAAGGGCAGAACGGATACAAAGCAAAAAATAGGTGTGTTTGTGGGTGCGTATTTGTTTGTGTAAGTGTGCCTCTGAGAAAGTGTGTACGTGTGTATGTGTGTGTATGTGCGTGTGTGTGTGTGTGTGTTTGTGTGTGTGTGTGTGTGTGTGCCTCTGAGGAAGTGTGTACGTGAGAGTACGTTCCTTTGTTTCATTCACACACATAATGCCTAAGGAGGTGGAGATCCCACTATCAAGAGCCCTCAACCAAATTTCTCTGATATCCTTGGTATGGACATTGAGCAAAATAAGTTTGTGTGAGCACATGTGAAATTGTGTATTGATGGCATGCATCTTAAGTGCCCAAGCAGAGAGCGCTCCAATTGGCAAGAACCCTCAATAAATGTCTATAAATTTACAAACAACTTCTTGCTACCGACATATTTAACCCTTTATGTAGTATGATTACCTGCGCAATCGACCGCAATTGACCACTTGCCAAATGGGAGGGTGTCTGAAGATGCAGAGAGCGGTTATGACATGCACGCGCACTTAGGTAAATGTACACAAACATAGGTACAGATAAAACCGCAAACACATCTCAGCTATCCACCTCCCCCACCTTCATACCACCTACACACCCACCCATCCACCCACACACCCACACACATAAGTACCCCTCTCTCAGCTCTATGCCACACAAACACACATCTCAAGCTAGTCACCCCCCTTGCCTGCATGCCACCTACACACACACACACACACAAACACACAAGTACCCCCCTCTCAGCGCTATGCCACACACACACACACACACACACACACACACACACACAAACACACACACACACATCTCCAGCTAGCCACCCCCTTACCTCCATGCCACCAAGCTTGTCCATGATCTGCTGAAGCTCGTCTTGCTTCTGACGCAGACCGACCATCACCTGTGTTGGCAAAAAAATTACAGGACAGGAGTGCATGCCTGGTTCCAAACTGTCCCGACAGGACAACCAAGCGGACGCGTTGGCTTGCCAAAGGTGTGTAAGTCCTTCAATAGGTGCCTCAGCAAATCCTGGCGCCAGTCAGCATGACTTATACAATAATGCCCGACTACAAAATGTGCCACAAAAGGACATCCAACCACAACTTATGCCTGACTTCAAATTGTGCCACAAAAGGACAGCCAACCACAACTTATGCCTGACTACAAACTGTGCCACAAAAGGACAGCCAACCACAACTTATGCCTGACTTCAAATTGTGCCACAAAAGGACAACCAACCACAACTCCTGGCTCCAGTCAGCAAGACACATACATAGGGTTGGCCAGCACCGTGTATGACCGTATGTATGGTGATTTCCCTGCTTAAAATACCGTATGTGCACCGTATATACCAGGTCGCCCCCGTGAAAAACCCACCCTACCAGTCTCATTTAGCTCTCCACCCAATTTAAAGCCCCCTATTCCTCATCTGAATGATAAATACTTGATGTTATATCTAAATCATTGACATTTGCTGGAAATTTTGCATTCTGGGGAGTTCTGTGGGGCCCGCAGCGTATTTCCATAAACCTTCAAGCATCTGCTGAAAGAACAAAAAATCAGCTATCCAATGTATTTCTCAGGTCACGGAATGGTGGAGTGGGTGCAGAGATATGCCTGCGCGGAGTTAAGTGAGACTATTTGGCTGGCAGGAGGGTGAGTTTTTCACGGGGGCGACCACCTATAAATGTATGGTTCTGGCCATCCCTACACATCCCTACACATACAACACCGAAACAGAACCAGCCAGCGAGCATATCAAAAACTTGGGCATGGGAAATGCTTCGAGCCTAAAATGTAGGCAACAGAAAAGCAGAAAAGGCATAGAGTCTGGTATTGACCCGCATGACTGCAACGGTAATTACGAGGTGGCCCTGTCAAAAGTTACCAAACAAGCTTGCCATGATAACCATGACAGAACAAACAATACCATCCAAACAGTACCATGACAAGACCAACAACACCATGATATGACCAAACAAGCTTGCCATGATAACCATGACCAAGTGTCATTCAGATGGATCAGACAGTATGCTTGGCAATTGATAATACACATGCACCTTCACACACACACACACACACACACGCACACACACACACATACACACACACAAACATACGAGTCGCAGATCACACACACACACACACAAACGTCACAGTGCACAAATTGCACACCACACACGTACACACACACCTCTTGGTAGCTCTCCTCTGCCTCTGCGAGCTTGGCCTTTTTCGGAGCAACCACTTTGGCCACCTTGTCGTAGCTAGACATGGCATGCACCCACCTACATACACACCAGGCAGAGTAGAACACGACGGTCAGATGATCAAATCTACCCGTGAGAATTAAATACACACCACAAGGCATGCACGGTTGTGGCAAGATGCAACATGTACTACCAACTGTGCATGTGGGCCGTCATGTGAGGCGAAAAGACACAGCCAGGCTGGTTTGCTGCGTGGGGCTGGCAAGGTTGATCAGTACGTTTGGTGACACACATACACACACGCACATGTCACATGAGATATACGCGTGTGACATGTGAGATATGCATGTCAGATATGTGATATGTGTGAGATATACACGTGTGAGATATACGTGTCACATGTGTGAGATATTTAGTGTGAGATATACGTGCCACATGTGAGATTAAAACGTGTGAGATATACATGTCAAATGTGTGATATGTGTGAGATATACATGTGTGAGATATATGTGTCACATGTGTGACATACATAGTGTGAGATATACGTGTCACACGTGTAAGTTATACGCGTGTGACATGTGAGATATACACGCAGCGGTGTGATTATATGACTGCTTTGATGAACTGGTACATTCAGAGCAAACGCTCAGTCATACATGTCTTTGCTTGCCCTACTGATGCAAACACCATAAGGGAATATTTTGGCCTCGTCTCTGCATAACCCAGGATGTGAAGAAACAGAAAGTAACAGGAACAAAAGGAGTCAGAGAGACGCATACACACATACACACAAACACATGCACAGAAAAAGCTCATGCACGGCACAAATGATCAGCAGCAGCAACATGCCTTCTAGTCCCTACTACTCACTTGCACAGCCCCTCTGCTGCTGGCGATGCCTTCTTTGCTGTCTCTGGCGTGAAGGTCTCGTTTGTCAAATACTTGGACCTACATAGATACATAGATACATAGATATCTACACTGTATATACTGTATATACATAGATTTAATAGACACATAGAAGGTGCAGAATGCCAGAAGTTCGATGGACACATGCCACGCACAGGAGATCGGGAGCACAGGCATAGGGCGCAGCCTGACTGTTGAGGATTGAGGCAGAAGGGCGTGCTGGATTGATTAGGAGCTTAAACACTGTGCCAAGGATTGAACAGAGCCATCTATCTGTAAACAATCTGTAAACAAAGACGCATAAGTATATGCATGGGTGCAAGAGTCAGTTTTGGGCGAAACCGTGCAAAAGTTAAACGCCGGTGCTCTGTGTGCCAAATAATGCAGCAGGCTTATTATTTAGTTCGTTTTCAACCTGCCTGTCCCCATCTATAAAGGTAGTATAACAGTCACAAAGCTTCTGCAGGCTTTTGCATTTCTAGCTCAGAACAAGCAAGGCCAGCTCAGAACAAGCAAGGCATTTTGAAATGTGTGCCTTGGCATGCTTCCATGCAAGCAGCAGCAGCAGCAGCAGTACCACGAACCAAATGTCATACCTGATCTCAGCAATGATGCGTGGGGCGATGTTGTCCTTGTCATATGTCTTGAGGCGCTGCAAGAAATCCTGTATGGGTGAGCAGCATGGTAGCATGGAAAATGTCCAATGGCTGCATCATGACCGTTTGAGTGCATCCTGATTGCATCATGATTGCTTGGCGCCTCTTTTCATAGGCAAACACACCTTGTGTTCAACAGGCCACCCCTCCTTGTATTCAGCCAATAGGCAATGATGATGTTCAGGCGATAGGCAAACGCACCCCCCCTTGTGTTCAGCAGGCCAACCCCCCCCTCCCTTCACCAAGGAAAAGTGCCACCATATTACATGTTGTGGCACTCTTTCTTTTGAGCAGCAAGTACACCTTGTTATCATTCGGCAGGCCAACCCCTCCTCCCCCCCACAAAGAGTACACCCAACTGCATGTCGTGGCGCTTATTGTAGTGAGCAGCAACCCCACCTTTTCATTCAGTAGGCCCACGCTGGGCTTCCAATAATCAGCGACCATTTTACCAGAATCATCTTTGATCTTGGCAGGCTTCACATCCAGGATCACACACACAGCCTCCAGCACCTGCACACAGAGTTCCCACAAATTAGCACACACAGCGTCAGTAAATACATATGCAACTACACACACAGCCTCCAGTATTCCTACAAACAAGCACACACAAACAGCGTTAGCAATTACTTATATACGCAACTACACACACAGCCTCCAGTACCTGCACACGGTGTTCCCACAAACAAGCACACGCAAACAGCGTCAGCAGTTACTTATTTACGCAGCTACAAACACAGACTCTAGCACCTGCACACTGTGTGTGTAGCAAACAAAAACTCGGCGTTCCTTTCTACATCAGCGTTAAATGGGAGCTCTTGTTCAAGCACAACGCCATCTTTTACCAGCTTGATACCTCTTGCCTGCTCTGTAGCTTCCAGGAGCTGCAGCTCCTTCATATAAAAGCGGCTCTATTACCTCGCTACTGACAGCCGTGGCTCTATTGCCTTGCTCCTGACAGCCGTGTGACTTCCCCCAACTTGTTCTTTATAACACACCACAAGGCCATCTCTTACCAGCTCTGTAGCTCCCAGGAGCTGCAGCTCCTTTTATACAAAAGTGGCTCTATTGCCTTGCTCCTGGCAGCCACGTGACTTCCCCCCACTTGTTTTTCATAGCACACCACAAGGCCATCTCTTACCAGCTTGATAGCCCCCGGGGGGTTGCCTAGCTTTTTTATGTAGCTGATGTCTGCCTCCTTGATGGTGTCCAACGCGGTGAGGGCATCATTAAGAATGGGGATGGCCTGTGGTTGGAAAGAGAAGGGGGGTTAGCAGACACAGATGCGTGCAATCATACAGATGTGTTTTGTTCGGGACAGGGATGGGCTGCACGGGAGGGAGAGGGGGTTCAATGACACATAGGTGTAGGTACAACTGTGTGTGTGTGTGTGTGTGAGTAAAACTGTGTTAAATGCTTTGGGTGGCTTGTATGGGGGCCGGTCTGCGTTGAAAAATTCAGGATATGAATCAGCAGATTGAGAGGAATTCCATCGTGTATATGTAGGTATACGTAGGTATGCGTAGGTGTGGTATTATAGGGTTTTTTGTTTATGAGGGAAATGGCCTGTGTGGAGGTATAAGCTCTCATTTTAATGACATAGGTTTTTGGTCAGAATGACTGTACAATACTAATAGCAGGGACAATCTTAAGACTCAGCATGTCGAGAGAGCTGTTCCAGGCAAATCGTCATTCCGGAGTCCAGCAAGAATATAATGCAAGAGGAAAGAAGGGCACCGACAGCTGTTTGACATTTCTAGAGAGGCAGTGCTTAATTTGAATGTACTGGCAGAGAAGTGGCATGTGCTCAATTTGAAATTATTGGCAGTCAGGTAGCTGCTCACTCACCTCTGCCAAATCAGCCTCACACTCATCCTTGATGGCCTTTGCAGCGTCTGCCTTCTCCTGCACACGTATTTCTTCCTCCTGCAATGCACCAACCCCAGCACCAGTCATACTTTGATATTAAGACATTAAGATTTTTGATATTTTGATGACAGATTCTGATACAGATGGGTCACATATTCGAGGACTGGTGATGAACATGTTTCACACTCTTTGGCCATCATTATTATCCCACCCAGATATTATTGTAAGGAGAAGGAGAAGGAGAAGGAGAAGGAGACTCCTGCACACGGATCTCTTCCTCCTGCAATGCACCAACGTAAGTACCAGACGAAACATGACCTCACGCAGCTGGCGACACCACCAGCGTAGAAAAGTAAACTAGACAAGTAAACGCACACGTCATCAGAAACGTGGCACGTGACGCAAACGAAAAAAACCGTTGCAAAAAACAAACGTTTCTCCTGCATACGTATAGACTTATTTTCCTCCTGTATCTGTGAACAAAGCGATGTAAAATTATGTGAAGCCCATGGCCTGGCTGGCTATTTAGCTCGGTGACCCCTCAGGGCTAGGGTTGGCTAAATATGAACTTGGCGTGTGTACGGCGATTGTCACGAGGAATCCTCAATTTGCTTAGGGTTTAGGGCTTAAAGCCTTATTACAGCTTATACCTTACGGAAGGTTGTACCTTTACTTAGGTTTAAGGGTTTAAAGCCTTACTTTAGGTTATATATGGATCCTGAACAGTCTTATATACACATGCTATCCCTACTCATGGCCTCTACCCCTACTCATGGCTCATAGGCGGGTGTACGGTTTTCTAAGGCTACGCACAGAAAGTTGTAAGCCCAATGACAAATGCACAGACACAAATGGTCCTACTAATGGTGCACAAATGGTCCTACTAATGGTGCACAAATGGTGCACAAATGGTCCTACTAATGGTGCACAGACAGTCTTACGTGCACAAGCAGGTGAAACAGTAATTTACGTGCACAAGCAGGTGAAACAGTAATGGTGCACAAACAGTCTTACGTGCACAAGCAGGTGAAACAGTAATTTACGTGCACAATCTTACGTGCACAGTCTTACGTGCACAGTCTTACGTGCACAAGCAGGTGAAACAGTAATTTACTAATGGTGCACAAACAGTAATTTACGTGCACAAGCAGGTGAAACAGTCATTTACGTGCACAAGCAGGTGAAACAGTAATTTACGTGCACAAGCAGGTGAAACAGTATTTCACGTCAAAGGGAGGGTGCTTGCACACATATCAGCTTACACTAAGCCAAACACATATCAGCTTACACTAAGCCAAACACGCAAGCCAGTTGACAGGCACACAGACACAAAATTAACCATACAAGAACGAGCATACCCTCTTGTGACATACTAGCTATAACATCTCTTACACCAACAACACACAGCAACACACTCACGCACTAGCCATATCACACTCACAGACACTCACAGACACTCACAGACACTCACAGCATCAAACTCACGCACTAGCCATAACATCTCTTACACCACCAATACACAGCGACACACTCACGCACTAGCCATATCACACTCACAGACACTCACAGCAACACACTCACGCACTAGCCATATCACACTCACAGACACTCACAGCAACACACTCACGCACTAGCCATATCACACTCACAGACACTCACAGACACTCACAGCAACACACTCACGCACTAGCCATATCACACTCACAGACACTCACAGACACTCACAGCATCAAACTCACGCACTAGCCATATCACACTCACAGACACTCACAGACACTCACAGCATCAAACTCACGCACTAGCCATATCACCTCTTACAACACCAAGACACACACAGCAGCAACACACTCACGCACGGACTGTCACATGTCCAAGCACACTCTCCTTGTGACTAACCTACCCTTGCCACCTCACACCTCGTTATATGGCACACACAGCAAAAACACAAGCACACCTTGACAATGGCTGCCTTTGGTTCCACCACGTCCTTCTTCTCGCGCGCAATGCTTGCCATCAGCTTCTCCACTTCGGCCACCGTGCGCACCAGCTGGGGCTGCAGGGCCTGCAGCTCTGCTTGCATGCCCTCCACCTGGTTAAGTGTGTGTTTGTAAATGTGTGTGTGCTTGCGTGCGTGTGTTCATGTGTGTGTGTGTGTGTGTGAGTTCATGTGTACACGTGTGTGCGTGCGTGTGGTTGTACACGTGCGTGCGTGCGTGTGTTTGTACATGTGTGTGCGTGCGTGCGTGCATGCCCTCCTCCTGGGTAAGTGTGTGTGTTTGTACATGCGTGTGCGTGTGTGTGTATATGTGTGTGTGTGTGTGTGCAAACCATTGTCTGTGCAATTTGTGGGTAGCTTTTATGCAAATACAGTTTACATGCTGGAGGCAACAAAGCAGCCTAAAAACAAGTCAAGGCAGCACTCAATGTTCTGATGCTAGCAACGTGATTGGCTTGTACAGAGGACCTTGCTTTAAATGCAACTACTTCAAAAGTCATACTGCAAATGTAAGTGCATCAAATGTCATGCTTTAGCTTTAAATGCAACTACTTCAAAGGTCATACCGCAAATGTAAGTGCATCAAATGTCATGCTTTAGCTTCTAATGCAACTACTTTAAAGGTCATACTGCAAATGTAAGTGCATCAAATGTCATGCTTTAAATGAAAGTGCATCAAAGGTTGTACTGCAAGTATAGCAACATGATTGGCTAGCACAGAGGGCACACTTCAGATGCAACTACTTCAAAGGTCATACTTCAAATGCAGCGACATGATTGGCTGGCAAAGAGGTCATACTCACAAGTGTCGGAGCAGCTGCGCTTTGAACTGCAACCATAGGCACACAAAACACACCTGCCCCGCGCTGCAGGTCATACTCAGATTGCAGCTGCGCTTTGAACTGCAACCATAGGCACACAAAACACACCTGCCCCGCACTGCTCCGAAGCTTTTCCAGTCCCACTTGGTAGCGTTTGCGGAGCTTGGTTTTCTGTAGGATGTCAGCGTCGTCAAATGTGTGTGTGTGTGTGTCGTCAAATGTGTATGTGTGCATATGTGAAATCATGCATAGGGCGTAGCTGGACTTGGTCAAACACCATAATACCATGCAATGCTACAACGAAGCTTACACTTCTTAAGCTATTTCAGCTTATAAGTAGTGCATCTACGTTTTTGACCTGCATCATAGGTCTAACCATAATAATATCATAAAAAGTCTCAACAAGCATAATGTTTGCGCATCAGAGCATACAGCTTCTAACACACTTTAAAAATGCAACACACGTGCACGCAGTCGCGTTGTGTGGAAGCAGGACAGCTGTTAGCAGGCCAGAGCATGCACGCACAAGAAAGCAACACACGTGCACGCAGTTACGTCGTGTGGCAGCAGGACAGCTGTTAGCAGGCCAGAGCATGCACGCACAACAATGCAGCACAGGTGCACGCAATTGCGTCGTGTGGCAGCAGGACAGCTTTTAGCGGACCAGAGCATGCACGCACAAGAAAGCAACACACGTGCACGCAATTGCGTCGTGTGGCAGCAGGACAGCTGTTAGCAGGCCAGAGCATGCACGCACAACAATGCAACACACGTGCACGCAATTGCGTCGTGTGGCAGCAGGACAGCTGTTAGCAGGCCAGAGCATGCACGCACAACAATGCAGCACACGTGCACGCAATTGCGTCGTGTGGCAGCAGGACAGCTGTTAGCAGGCCAGAGCATGCACGCACAAGAAAGCAACACACGTGCACGCAATTGCGTGGTGTGGCAGCAGGACAGCTGTTAGCAGGCCAGAGCATGCACGCACAAGAATGCAGCACACGTGCACGCAATTGCATCGTGTGGCAGCAGGTCAGCTTTTAGCAGGCCAGAGCCATGGACGTACTCTCAGAAACCGATGCACACACACACACACACACACACACACACACCTGTGTACGCTTTGCCTCCAGTAGGGTTTTGAAGGAGGTAATGAGCTCCAGGTAGGAAGTAGGAGTCACGTACAGGTACCGCCCCGTCTGTGTGTGTGTGTGTGTGTGTGTGTGCGTGTGTGTGTGTGTGTGTGTGTGTGTGTGTGTGTGTGTGTGTGCGTGTGTGTGTGTGTGTATGAGTAGTTGTGTCGCCCTTGATTCTGAACGCCAACAAACAATTGGTTGCAAGCATTTGCGTGAAGCTGCCGCACAATTTGGTGAGTTGTGTGCAGTGCGATAGTGCGATGCGTGCGATACGAAAAAGTGAGTTGGATGCCAAAATGGTCGTTGAGTCGAGTGAGGGTAAGATATTAGAGGTGAATGAGGGTGACGATTTTAGAATGTCAAAGGAGACTCAGTGCATGTGTGTGTGAGCTTGGGGGGGTGCCATTTACAGAGGCAACACCACAGGAAACGGTGAGCAATGCACGCTTGTTTAACAACTTTTTTCAATTGCTTGCGCTTTTGGCAAAGCTGGAGATTCACGTATTCATGAAGCATCGCCCTTCAAAAAAGCCTGATGCTCACTTGAGGGAGGAGGTAGGGGTGCAATCACTCAGAGCGAGGCCATTCTTGCACATGCAGAGGACTTTTCTGCGCAAGGCACAGAAGTCCTCTGCACACTGTGCCATTGAAAAATGTATTGCACATTGCACAACCCACGCACAATGTGCCATCGGAAAATGTGCCATTGAATATTGCATTGCACAACCCAGGCACAATGTGCCATCGGATAGTGTGCCATCGAATAACGTATTGCACGACCCAGGCACAATGTGCCATCGAATAGTGTGCCATCGAATATTGCATTGCACGGCCCAGGGTCACCTGTGTAGAGCAAGTGCTTGTAACATACTATTTGCTGTTCGCGCATGCAAAGTACATTCACATACACACACAAACACTCATTTGAACACAAGGATACCCACGCACCCACCCACCCACCCACACCCACCCATTCACACCCACACATTACACTAGCTCATACACACACCTGCAGAAAATCTTGGGAGACCTTGGTGATGTATCTGTGCATTTCTTGGCACAGTGTGACGAGCTTGATGCGTGTGGAGTCCTCCTGTGTGCGTGCAGCCAAAAGATGTGTGCATCACCTTGTGTGTGTGTATGTGTGTGTGTGTGTGTGTGTGTGTGTGTGTGTGTGCATTTCTTGACACAGTGTGACGAGCTTGATGCGTGTGGAGTCCTCCTGTGTGCGTGCAGCCAAAAGATGTGTGCATCACCTTGTGTGTGTGTATGTGTGTGTGTGTGTGTGTGTGCAATTCTTGACACAGTGTGACGAGCTTGATGCGTGTGGAGTCCTCCTGT
>Ga0307963_1000592_pt1 | contig 24939 bp, 26 predicted proteins | sample OrgLakmetagen594_FD_201829 | JGI IMG/M metagenome (GOLD analysis project Ga0307963, IMG submission 201829) | Saline water microbial communities from Organic Lake, Antarctica - #594 | ecosystem: Environmental > Aquatic > Non-marine Saline and Alkaline > Saline | place: Antarctica: Organic Lake... | reverse complement strand
CTCCATGTGCACTCTGTGAACTTTGCTGCTAAACTTGTCCATACCAGACGTGCCCTTTCCAGTACTGTTATCAACTCTCATCAGGAGCCGGTTTCAGGCCAAGCCTGCAACCCTCTTGATCCCCATTAATTTTCCCTTTCCTTTTTGTGGTGGAGGAGCTTTACGGTACTCGGTACCAAAGTGGCTCCTTTTCCTTAATTAATGTGGGAGTGGTTTTCACTGCCTGCGTAGTTTTTTCTTTTTCTTTTTTAAGCAAGCTAAGTTGTGTCTCTCAATGATCATATATCTTATTTGTGTGTGTGTGTTGGCATCCAGAAAGGATATGTAGGGCACTGTCTAGTTGAGGGCAGAGGGAGCAAGTTATGCTTATTGAGTGCTAAAAGTGTAAGCACACGATGCGGTATGTGGTTAAAGCCTTAGACCATACCGCATGCTTTTGGTTGTACAGGTGGGTTCCTGTTCTGTACTTCATATTGATGCACTTGGTTTTAATAGGGACATAGGACGCTGGTAGGTAAGCGTTGCTAGCGGCTCCATTGGCAGTGTCATTTTTGATTAGGGTCTGGTGGTATTCATGGTAGTTTGCTACGGTATTGGCATTACCTATATTATGGAGTGGGTGCATGTGTGCTTGCAAGGCGTCATGGTAATTGGATAGGTACCAGCGCCTTGTGGTAGGTGATTGGGCCGTGTTTGTATGGTTTCATGACCTTTATCATCTTTTGCAAGCCAGTAGATATCATACAAGGGATTTCCCTCAGAACCAGCTGTGATTTGATTAAAGGGTGGGGTCTGGGTGCCTGGCCACAGAAATGCATGGAATGCCCCCAAGTAGGCCGCGGGGGTGTGTTCAGACAAAATTGCCAGCATTTAATTCCAAACTTGCAGTTTACGCAATGCATCATGCACAAGTTGCATGATTGAAGTAAAAAAGTGCACTGGCAAAGGTTTTGGCTGGATTTGTGCACTAAACAGGTGGTCAGTGCAAGAGCGTGCGCAACCAGTTTTTGCCCTATAGCTCGTCAGGTATTGCATTATTTGGCATGAGAACTGTGCAGGCAGATAGCTGCTTGAATTCTGGGCAGATTGACACCCTTTTTATTAGTTGGGGGGGTCAGGATGGGGGTTGGGGGGGGGTGTCATTTTGGGCCGGAGACCCAAAATTTACACGTGACTGTCATGAAATTTTTTTGAGGCCTCCTGGATCAGGGCCCATTTTTGTAGGGCGGTGATGATGTGGGGGGAAGCATCCGTGAAAGCGAGTTTTTAGTCTTTGGCTCGTATGTTTGGAGGTAGCAATATCTTTGCGTGTGATGAGGCCTACACATTTTAAAGCAAGACTAGGGGGTGGGTGGATGTTTTCATGCATGTGAGCCGCTGTGTTTTGCCTTTCCAAAAGACCTTTGAAGAATGTCGAGACGCTCAGGGGTGAGCATGCCTTTTAATTTTCCGTCTGTTGTAGATGCAAGCTACTGTGGCAGTATACACTTCTGGGGGTATAGGGTCGTCTGAGGGAGATTCAGGGTCGTTTCTTTGGCGCTTCATGAGATTAACGTCAGTGATTCAGTACTTGCAGCGCCCAGTGGCTACAATGTCTACTTCAGGGTTGGTGGGCTGGATGTCAAAATGGACTTTGTTCCGAAGTTTGATATCATAGGGCTGGTATGAGTTTCTTTCTTGGTTGGCTGAGAACCCTTGTTTTTGAAGATCATTAAGATGTGTGTCAGGTGCAGAATGCGGTAGGTTTGAAGCTGTGATATGCTCTTTGTACCGTTGAAGGCTGCATCTAAATTTTAACCAGTATTTTGCAGTTCTTCTGGCTTCCATTCCGGGTCCCACGAGACTTTGACCAACTCTCTTTTGAGAGATTTAAAGGTCTGTTCTTTCTTTTCATTTTCATTTAGGTTAACACAGGCATGTGTCATTGGTGTCAATAGCCTCTCGCTCGTTGGTATTGCCAGACTACTAAGATGCGTAAGCCCCAGTTAGAAGCAAAGCTGGTGCTTTGCTTTGCTGGTATAGGATGGTTGGGAGGCAGAGGCCTGCATACCACCAGGAGTATTGCTCAGATATTTTTAGGGGCTGTGTTCAATGTCTCGTCTCATCTGTATGATTTCTGAATGCCTGTTCCTGAAGTCCACGACAAAACGACTGAGATCAATAAAAATCAAGTAGGCTCACAGTTTAACAGCTTCTACTTAAACATGTATGATTGTGTCAAGCCATCCATGGCTGAATGAATGTGGGAGGACCAGCAGTCAGGATACCTGAAGCTCAATCGCATATCAGCTTGCAAAACCTTTTTCATCGTGGAGCTGTTGCATTGGGCAAGGGAATTGTACAGACGCATTGCAGCACGAAAAGTTGAACTGCCGGGGCTCCAGGCCACACTCTCGCATAATGCAGCATGAAAAAATGGTGTCTTTAACTCCAATAATCCTTTCCAGCACTGTCAAAAACATGTATGTATGGGGTTATTCATCTCTCTGCCTTGTCGTAAGAAAGGAGTAGCCTATATCTGACTCGCATACATGCCAGCAGAAATTGTGTAAGTCTTGAGAAGCCGGATGTGAGCGTGAAATCTGTTGGTAAGGTCACGGCTCTGGACAAAATGCTTGACTCTGAAAGTACCAGACATGAATGGTCGCAAAGCTGCGTCAGCTGCAAGGCTCAGATTGATCTGTCTGTCACACACCATACTGAGGTATTTGAAGGTGTCTTTGCAAGCGAGGGAGCTGTGTGCCATCAAAGAAAAGGGGAGGCAAATAGCTAGCTATGCCTGGAGTCGAAGCACATCACCTCAGACTTCTGATTTTTCTGTCAAGGATTTCTTTTGGGCGTAAACTCTCAGTTCTATTCCGCTTGCATCATAAGATGCATGGGGCTTTGTCATTATTACCATTATTACCCTGGGCCTCCACGGTGCTTGGCACCCTTCAGGCCTAGCCTGGAAAAAGTACCTAATAAAGAGAAGTAATTACCGGATGCGTGGTACCAGATAAGAAATTGCCTCAAGAATGAGGGTTTGTAGGAATGAAAGTTACTTAGAGTTATGTGTGCCCAAAGTGTCCCAAATTAGCGTGGTGTGCCGTTGAAATTGTTGTAGCCGTTGTAACCTGCCTACGAAACCGTTTGCAGCAGATTGGTTGTGGTCATGTGTGTGTAGCAGACGTGTGAGGTGGGCCATGGCGATTCCCTCCCGCATGACCATTTACATAAGGGGGTGGAGCGGGGGGCGGCATAGGAAACGATTGCTGAAAAGTAGGGGCCGGATGGAGTGGTGCATTATAATAATGTTGTCGAGGCATGGAGTGGTTCAATGTCTGAGTGGTAAAAGGTGGGCGGCGTTTGGGAAGAAAGGGAACAGGTGCCTTACTGCCATCACCAGCCTTCACGCCCAACTTCTTAGCGAATTTTCTAGATGACAGGTGACTAGATGGCAGGTGACTGTGGTTTAGTGCGTTGCCGAGTTTGTCCCAACCGAATGTCGCTCCAAAAAAGAGATTAATAAATTGCTTCTTAAGCACCCTCAACACACCTTGGATCTCAGCCACCACTTTCTTGGCAGTCTTGTGTGGAGCACCCGCTTTTTGGACGTTGTTAAAGTCAGACTTGGCGTGCTTGAGTGCCCTGTGTAGCGGCTTCTTGAGCTCAACTAACCTGTCACGCCTCTCTTTTGCTGGAAGCTTGTCGTTGAGGTTCGGAATAAATTTGGAAGCCAGCTTCACTTTGAACTTCTTCTTGTTCTTGCGGTGATAGGCAGAGTCAGAGTCGGTATCAGAGTCAAAAGAAGAAAAGGAGGAAGAAGACGACGAAGATGACGAGTCAGAGTCAGAGTCAGAGTCAGAATCGGAAGAGGAATGTGTTAAGTGGATATATGTATCGCACGAAGCACATAAATGGCATCTGTCGGATTACCCTTCTCAGCAAAATTTCATTGGTATTGAAGCCTTGTAGTAACCCACCGCGGAAATTCGCGGATGGCCTCAGGTCTTGGGTTCGAACCTTGGTAGTTTTCCGATTCGGTAATTTTCGACAAGTTGGGATGCAAAGTGTTTAGTCAATCGCTTAGGCACCTCTGGCGAGTTGACCCTCCACCTGGAACTCTAGCAGGGAGCCTAGTCCACTCCGAGGACGGAGTTGCCAAGGGGGGAGGAATGTCATGTGGATATATGTATTGCACGTAGCACATAAATGGCATCTGTCGGATCACCCTTTTCAGAATGCCAGCATAGGAATAAATCCAATTTCTTGACACCCCAATGATTTCATTTGATTTCATTCCTTTTTTAATTTGCACCACACAAGCGGTCAGAAAAAACATTCCTCTTTGTGTTGTATGCAAAATTCTCAAGTGGCTCTCGCATTGAACACAGCCAAAATCAAATTACAGGCGAGCCCCTCCTTGGTGGGGAGCGACTCAGGCTCCTCCTTGGAGAGCGGGAACGGCTGTACGAGCGCCTGCAAAGCAGCAGAGTGAGAAAATACAGTAAAACGTCATATAAATGCATTCTAATTTTTTTATGTCTTTTTCAAACTTTGAAACACAAAGTCTGCTGCGCCCTCAAACCGTCACGTTGGACCCATGGTATGCCAAACTATGTTCTGGGACAAGTATTGGGACGCAGGAGGTGTGTGAAGAAAGTGGGTTTAGGGGTGCAGGAGAATCAATAGGAGGGTGGTAGAAAGCCTTGTGCACTTGTGAATAACCTGTAGACTCGCAAGCCAGACGGGTGTCTTGCAAGTTAGCTGCAAATCACACACAAGCAAACGCAGACGAGCTCTCCCTACCCACTACCTCATGCCATGATGCATGCATGCACTGATCCTCCAATTTGGCCTACCAGCAGTGATGGTTCACCTTTTGGTTTACTTATTCTGTCAGAGCATGTAAGTAGCAACTCAGCTTATCTCACATATTTGTGAGGACAAGGACAACATACCTGCGACCTCTACCTCTGTCATCGCCCCTGTCCGCTTCTGCCCTCACGCCTGCCTCGTTCTGTACAAACTCGACGGTAATGGTGCGGCCAAGCAGGCTGCTGTGGTTGGTCTTGCGCTGCAGGAACACACCAGGAACGCACTGCTTGGCATAATAAGCACAACAGGAGCATCTCAGCACCAGCCCATGTTTAAAGAAATTTAGAAGCAAATTGTATATACCCAGTGTTGTGCACATACGGCGTCAATCACAAATGGCATTGTCAATTACAGTGCTTAAATGACGTCGACGTCACATAACCGTAATTAACAGTGAAATTCATACTGACGGTGAGAAATTGTAAGTAATGGTGCGGCGTCAGGTGCTCAGTGGCTCAGAGTGCCAACTCAAGCTCCGATTTCCCCACAAACAACATTTGCGATTTGCGATATTAATAAAAAATGTCCTCCGGTAATCAGGCCAAGAAAGCTCGTGTGGCCCTGAGTCAGTCGAGCCTGGCCCGGCCTGGCCAGCTGCTGACAATTTCCCACCGTAAATAACTAATTCCTGACGATTTCCCACCGTAAATAACTAATTCCTGACGGTTTCCCACCGTAAATAACTGTAAAGCCGACCGTCAGACGTCATAATTTAAAATCACCGTAAATTACGCCTGAGGATTAGTTTCTGACGGTCAAAACCGTAAATTACGCCTGACCGTCAAATGACGGTTGACGGCGTCAATAGTAAAGTGCACAACACTGTATTTACCGTAGATCCTCAATCACTTCGTGAAACCAAAATTTGAAAAATAACAATTTTGGTTATTCTTAACTCCTCGGGGTCCAACTCGGAGCTTGCCTTGCCCTGGTGCATGCACAAGGGCATGAGGGGAATGGCAGAAAGGCAAGGGGCACATGCTAGGCCTGCCTGAGTGTTTGGACAGCATCACACGTGACAAGCGGTTGAATTATCACCTCCTCTCCCCTCTCTTCCTCTCCTCAAAGGGGAGCCCATCCTATGGATTCTGAAAAGCAAGTGTTGGGTGACTGGGCACGCGCGTATGCGCGCATTGGGTGGACACAGCCCCACTGGGAGGCTGTCCAATTCAGACGGGCCTTTCGCATGAGCAAGCCGGCCTTAAACAAGTTGCTGGGAAGGTACTGTGCCTCAATAGCCAAGCGAAACACGATCATGCGCAATGCCATTCCTGCTGCAAAGAGATTGGCTATCTTTTTGGACTGGGATGGTTCTGAGTCCCCTCACCAGCACCTTGCCCGCACATATGACATTAGCAAAACCGCAGTTTGCAACATTATTCATGACGTTGTTTTCATTCCGTGCAAATAATTTGTGCCGAGCATGATAAGGATTGACGAGTTCTCAGGCTTGTTCTCCTTGCCATGCTGCGCGCTTAAGGCGCGCACTGCCACTGGTAGCAACATTGGCTACCTGCTACAGGTGCTCCTGCGCGTGTAGCTCTCCTGCTGCGTGCGTAAGCGCTTGCAAAGAGCCAGCCTGGCTCTCCCCAGCCTGGCTGCCCTCTACCACTAAATCGAAGCCCCAGCCCTCTCCAGGACACAGGTGCCTCTGTGCATTGAACACCACTTGCCTGCTCCTGCTTGTCTCCTCTCTGCTTGTGTTTAGACTTGGCAGGAGTCTTTGAAATCCCCCTTAGAGCCTTTAGAAAACATCACCACCCTGACTGCTACAACACAAAATTCATAATTTTAACGGATTTAAAGATGGTTTTGTACGTTTGAGGACACATGTGGGAGCAGTATCCAATTCTTTTGGGGGAGGTCCCAAACGGAAAACATTGCTCAAAGCCTCTCCCACCCTGTTTATGGCATGTTGCAAAAAACATTTCATGACTTGAAAAGAAATTTGGGGTCCAGCGTGTGACCGCAAAATTTTTGTCAAAAGCAGGAGGCGCCAGAAAAAAAACGTTGGATAGGCACGTATGATTTTTGGACTCCCTGAAAGCCCCCCCAAAACCCCCCTTCCGGTGCCCCCATCCGGACAAAAAGGCCCCAATCTGCTCCTTTTTTGGCGAAGCCCCCTTCAGGGGCGTAGCCCCTAGGTTTGCCCGTTTCCCACCAAAGTTCACGCGTGGCCACCCAGCCTCACCCAGGCCACCCCCCGCCCTGAAACTTTGGCTAGCCTCCCAAACAAAACTGCTAGGAGGGTAGCCTAAATTTGCAGAGCTCAGGTTGTCTAAGTGAAGTTATATGGACCAAAGTTGAAATTTGGGTAAAAGTTTGGCCAAACTTAAATGCATAGCACTCAGCCCACCTCCCGCCCTGGAACTTCGGCCAGCTCCTTAAGTATGCTGATGGAACAACTTGTCAAATTTAGGAAGGTGACGTGAGGAGTACGCTGGAGTAATCAGTCTGAGACAGGAAGGTTTGACCAGCCCAGAAACTCAGCACAGATCCCCCGGGCAGCCACAAACTCGATAGGCTCCATCAGCATGAATTCCTGAGCTCGTAATTTGGGGGCGGGACCTTGGGGAGGTTTGTCAAAAAAAGGAAAAAGTGTCGGAGATTTCTGATGAATATGACATGAATTTATTAGTCAATTTCAAGTTTTTTTGCTGCCGAGGTCTGTTGGCTCATGCTTGCATGGAAGGTGACGCTCACACACACGCACACCCACCCACCCACCCACACACACACGCGCACGCACACACACGTGCACGTGCACGCACTCACATGCACACACACAAATGCATGCACACACACTCACACACGCACACACACACGCACAAACACACATGCACACAATACACACATACTTTCACATACGCACACACTCACATACTTGCACGTATGTGCAAGCATACATGTGTGCACGCACACACGTACATACACACACATAACGTGCATACACATACATGCACGTACAAAGGCACACGTGCACATGCAAGCACGCACGCATGCACGCAACAAAAGAAAACAGGCAATTTGTTATAAGGTTGCACGCAAATAAAGAAGACGCCCACAACTGCTTCGCCAACTTTTCAGCGTTGCTTGCAACACTTCCCCCACTTGTCTAATAAGCATCCATCTGCATACTCATCAAGACCTGAAACTGAATTGTTGCAGAGTTCCGGGGCAAAAACTGAGATATGGACGCCCATGCACACATGACCTACCAGGCACCCACAACTGGCTTGCACAGCCCCACATTGCTTCCATTTCTTCAAAATCCTACTGACTATCTCATGCTGGCACAATCCTGTCAGTTTGGAGTGAATTGCTGCTCCAGTGACTTGACTCACCCCGCGGCCTGCACCCAAGCACGTGTGCCTCTGACTTTTGGACATGTCTACAGACCCCCCCTTTCACCCAGTTTGCTCAAAGAGGGTGCCAATCGACTGGGATTGAGCTCAAGAGTCCGCTAATATATTTAAAATTTTGTAGGAGTGGCCCAGTACATTTTTGGAGGGGGAATTCAAAAATCCGGACCCCCCCCCTACCCCCTTCCGATTGGACCCACACATATACGAATCGAAAGCTCTCGACGTGCGGATTCCAAATATATAACTTTTAATCGATTTGGCTAAAAGTTATGCTTACTGGAGCCTCCTGTAAAAAGTGAAAATTCATCCCTGAAAATTTTTACGTGTACCGCCCCCTAAGGGGGTCTTGGGGTTATTTTTGGAGTTTGAAGGGACTTCGTGAGGGTCCTGTCAAGAACTAATTTGTGAATTCGAAAGCCCCCCACTGCTGGCTGCTGCTGCTGCTGTTGCTGTGCAGGCTTCTGGACAGACTGGCCATTGGCTGCATGGGGAGAACGACAGCTGTGAGTGCTTGCATGTGTACTTCCCTCAATCAGAGAAGCAACCTTCTCTTACCCACTTGCCATCTTCACTCACTCTATGAGGATGCCCCAGAAGAAGGGGCTGAAGGAGCCGTGAAACAAGAAGGATTGTTCTTGGAGCAGCGAGCATGGGTGCCCCACGGGCCTCTTCATCACAGCCGTGCCCCTTGCCTTTGCCTCATACTCTGCCAGCTCCCTGAGCTGCCTTTCCCTCTGCTTCTCATGGCCTCTCTGCTGAGCAGCCAGCCTCTCAGCTGGGGACTGGGGCTACAAGGACAGGGCCAGGGCCCCCCGGGATTCACACTGGGACAAAAAGCCATTTAAATTGCCCTCAAAACCACTAAACAATATTAATTTTTGACTTCAAATCCAGTACGGAGAGGCTCGGGGAATCATAAAAAATTTTTGTTTTGGCCAAACTATTATTAATTTCTGAAGAGACCGAGAATCTACGGTCAGCCCAGCCAAGCCCCACCAAAAAAGGGGGAATTGATGCCCCTTTCCTGAATTGCACATCTGAGGTCACCCAAAGGTTTCTATAAATGTAACACCTTTGCATAAAAATTAATGAGTTTGGGTTCAAGGGTGAGAGTGGGGGGCTGGATTTGTGCCATTTCCCTGCCAGAAAGGTGGTATGGGTGTAGAAATGCGGGTTTTGGTCCGAATTTCACCAATTGTTTTGTTTCCAGATAGCTTTAGGGTCAAACCATACCCATCAAAGCAAAAACAAGGGGGGTGAAAATTTGCCCCTAAAGGACTTAGTGCGTGGGCCTGTTTGCTGGGCAAAAATGGTGCATTTCTGGAAACGCTGGAAACAAGCTTTCTGGCCATAACCTGAGTGTCGGGAACCCTTCAGTATGCTCTCAAGGCATGCCCTGTCAAGTTTTATGGTCTGGAATGCTGAAGTTGGGCGGTGGTGGGCAGCGACAACATTTTTTAACTTTTCCTGCTCTGGTCTACTGCCACCATGCACCCAGCAAGCATTGAGCTGTGACCATTATGCATGAAATGCCACGATGGGAACTCACCTGGTGCCCTGAGTGCTCTGTTCGAGCCTCATCTGTCGTTAGTGACAGCTGGTTCTCCCAGCTCCGTGCAAGCAAACATATGCCCTCATGGCATTATTATCTTATTAATATTTCATTCGTAGCTGCACAATCGGCCGGGCATTTCTGCCAACGTACTGACTCTCGATTTAATGCGCCATTTCCCTGCCAAAACCGAGGTCAAAATCGGACCACCACCCCAGACCCCCGGACCTTCACCAAAATGTCTTCAATATCATTGCAAACACCCCTGGTAAGTTGCTGGCACCAGAGGGGAGCTTTTGGAAATCTATTTTTTGGCAGGAATTTCCACCCTGCCCACCTGGGCACCTCCCGCCACAAACTGAGTATGCAGGGGTGCTTATATATATCTATCTAAGGGTCCTGGATACTTAAATGTACTTTTAGGCTTTGGGGCAAAGCTTTTGTTTACAGAGCAGGAATGGCTGACCTGATCTACGGTTAATGAAAAAACAGCTGTGAGAAAAATCTCAGATACTCACCAATGCATACTCAGCATCCTCAAGGTCATCATATTGCACAAATGCGTAGCTTTTTTTAATCTCCACTCGTTTTATTGGTCCGTAGCTGCGATAAGCAGTGTAAGTGTGTTTTGTAGACGCGTAAGCAGTCTGTGCCACAGCAATAAAAAAACATTTCGGGTCAGCACATATACAGCATACAGGGCAGGTTGGAAAAGACAAGCCTTATCGTTTATTTTTGTCCCCTCTCCTATTTATACGCCATCTGGCGTGCCCAGCGGAATGCCATAATGAGTAGAATAGCCAATTTTTTACGAGCCCAGCCCCTTGGAAATGGAGCTAAATAAAAGATCTGACAAGACCCACCTGTCAAAATGCTTCTCAATGTCACGTTCACGAGTGCGTGCCAAATCTACGGCACAAGTGAAAAGAAGATGTATAGATACTTGAAAGCTTGTGCCTGCCGCGTTTAAGGAGCCTATTTTAGTTACCCTATACACCAAAGTTCAATTGCAAGCACAGTGACAAGGAAGCTCAACACACCATAAAAAACACAAGAGACATCATACAATCACGTGAGCAATGACACGCCGTACATGTGCAAAGTTCAAATTGTCGCATTTTACACAGCAACAGCAGAATTTTGAACATCAAACCCACCAAAATTCACCACAAAAAGTGTAGTGGATGGAGCAACCTCTCTCTTTCGGTCAGCGTCTTTGCTCTGCAACAGTAGCAACAGATGCAAGAAGTGGTGGCTTAGTTCCAAAGATGCTGTGCAAGAAAGAGGATACCAAATGTCACAGTTTGGAAGCAGGACAATTTATTCATTTCATGATGACATAATTATGTCATGCAAGGATGCATCATACTTGTATCGTTTGTCCTGTTGGTTATCCTACATTTAGCCGTACTGATTAAAACTAGTCCGTTGTTTGCATATTTTTTAAGCAGATTACATTGCAGTTTTCCGCCCAGAAGTGATTCACCAGCAAGAGATCTGTTGCAACAAATTAAAACACATCCTTGATATACTGCACCTTACCGTATTCACCCCGGAACCCAAAATTCACAAATATTAAAAGTAACCCGGGTAACCCCAGGGGCCCTTTCAAGAAATATTTTAGCCATTCCCGCACCAACCCTGGTGGGCATTTAGCCCAGCCGGTGCGTGTGTGTGTGCGTATGTGTGCACATGCGCGTTAGTACGTGTGTATCTTGCATGTGTGTTGGTGCTCCCCTCACTGCTGCTACTGCAGCTGTTGCTGCTGCCGCTGTTGCTGCTGCCGCTGTTGCTGCTGCCGCTGTGTGCCTTGCTTGTGCATGCACGTGCTGATGGTGCAGCTTGGGCATGGGCCTGGGTGCGTGACCTCTCTGTATGAGCTACCCCACCTGGGTAATTGTCAACTGCCGAGTTGCCTTGTGCCTGCATGTGCAACCACTGCAACTTTCTCATCCTTAACCTCCACACCAGCAACCCAAACCTCAATCTCGAATGGCTCGGTCGGCATTCGCTGCCGGTTTGAAGCTGCTTGCTTTCCGCTGGTACACCCCTTGGGGCGCGACAGGTGCTGCTGACGGGGCTGGGGCGGGGCCTGGGTGGGGAGCGAGGGAGGCGAGGGAAGGCCCCAGGGAGCTGCTCATCACCAATCAGTCACCCGCCAAACTTTATTTTCAGCAATCCCGGACAGCCCCAGAGCCTCAAAATAAATATATAACAAACAATGCCGGCATCAATCCGGAGCACAAAAAACGTTATTTAACCAGGGTGATATAGGAAAGGTACGGTAGCCCCTTATTTTTTTGGGGGGGGGGCGGTGATGCAACCACATAATACGGTCGTTCCATGTTTTCCGTTGGTGAAAACAGTAAAGAAAATCCGTACAGTACCGTAACGAATGCGAGCTTTAAAATATTAATTAATAAACCCTAATTCAAGCAATGCGAGGGGGCAACACATAATCATTAAACACAATGTGAGCCTATGTGAGGCCTTTTCGTCTCCTGATTAAGCAAGCAAGGCCTTCATGTATGTTGACAAAGGCAGAAGTAGAATGAATCATGCGTTTAAAGTCAGGCCCACCATTCCCAGCCAAATTTCGTACCTGAAACGAGCCTCACAATTTTTCGACTTTTAATGGTTCCGGGTAGAAAGAAGAAACATGAAACACACAAACATTGGGTTTGGGGTCTGCTGTGTGCATCGGGGGCTGGATTCGTGCCATATCCCTGCCAAAAAGGTGGTTGTACCCATGCATGGGTGTAGAAATGGCACAAATCCAGCCCCCCCTTCACATCCGTATTTCAACACCCATGCCATCTTTCTGGCAGGAAGTGGCGCAAATCCAGCCCCCCATTCACACCCTTGACCCCAAGTTACCGTACATAAAGTATATCACCGCCCCTAATTACAGTTATTTGGAGGGGGCGGTGACATATTACTTGTGAAACGGTGGTAAATTATATATTTATTTCTAGGGGGAGCGGTTCAGATTTTTAGGGGGGCGGTAGCGAAAAATATGTATTGTTGTTAGTGGCGAACGGAGAGGATGCCCCCCCCCGCTCTACCTGCACCTCCCCCCCCGCCCGCCTGCAGCAGGCAAGAGCGGACCGGGCTGAGCAAGAGACAAAGGAGCGCAAGAACAAGGACTTGCAGCCATGCAGAACTCGCAAACCTTGGTTTGACCCCACAGGATTGTACAGTTGGCACTACATTGGCATTCTGTGGTTATGCAACTAATGAAGTTGACAGGGATGCAAGCACATGCACAAGCGCGCACGCACACACACATACATACACAAACACATATGCACTCTAGCTACAGCACTCAAGCAGCACGCAAAGCTAGCACACGCATGCAGCAGCAGTAGCAGCAGTGACAGCAACAACAACAAGAGTGGCTTACTCCTTTGAGAGGGGGTGGTTGCTGAATGTTAACTAAAAAATTGTGTGCCCCCAAATGCGCATTTCAGGAAGGGACATGTTCCCCCCCTTTTTGGGGTGTTTTGACCCGAATTTGATCCCAGGACCTCTAGAAAACCTGTTATTTTGCAGCGGAGCGAACTTTTAGGCGTTTTTAATAAATTGTTTCAATTGATCAAAACACTTCCCGAGCGGTCAAAAACTTTTGCGGCACGCGGTGACATAAGACGTAAGTGACAGCTCGCAGTACGGTAATAGTATGACCTGACATTAAATTTCCGGTGTTGCTTTGGGCGGATAGCGGTGAGGTCGGGCCTGCACCGACAGCTACTTGGCTGGGCGCATAAATCTAACTCCCTAGCTCTCGCTAACTGTGAAAAGAGGCTCGAGAAAACAGGGGGCTGATTGCATTTTTTTTGAACAAAACGTATTTTTCCAGTGGGGGTGGTGAGTAGGGAATGTACAGTAGCAATATTTAGAGTATTGGAAACAATTGTGATACAAGGCAATAATAGCTCATTTTGTATCAAAATTTGGCACACCCAAAGTTATTAGATGTATATCCCACTTGTTACAGTATGTCGATTCCAGAAAGTCAGAACAAAACGATGACTTCATAAATTACTTAGTGTACTGCTCCTTATGAATTATGAGTACTACTTATTGCAAGGTGCCAAAATATTAAAACAATGAATTTGAAGCTATCAGGTTTCTGAGAGGATTCTCAAGCATCAAGATGTATAAATGTTATGTGTTTGGGATCCTACTGTATCCCACCCTCACTTCTCCTGGGATGCTGCTGGACCCTGCTGCTACTGTTGGACTGCTGCTGCTGGAATCAGTATGGCTGCCTGCAGCATGCAAGCTTGGCTCTGCCAATTCCCTTCTGGAGGGGCTTGTCACCCAACCGAGGCTGTGCATGGGTCTGCCCACTGGGCCTCTGCCTCTGACAGGAGGAATGCTTGCAAGCAATTGCATCTCAAAAAGAAAGCACAAGGCCCCCACGGGCAACTTTTTGCTGCAACCGGTTGTCATGGTGGCAATGTTTCCCCTTTAAAACGATGGAGGTCTGCAAGGGGACCCGTAAACTACCGCAACAAAGTGTTTCGTATGCAATGTCTTCTAAATTTTAGTAGTTGCTGCCGCAAGGGACGAGGGGCCCAAATACTTTTCTTAGGTCATTGTGTAATGGTCAGTATCAGTACGGTTTTGACCCGTACTTTTTAGCCCTTCAATAATTTCCGCAAGCCTCCAACAATTGAATTTAAGCATCGATTCACGCCCAACACTCTTATGCCTTTTGATACCTGTCAATCATGCAGCCCGTACTTCAAAATTAAGTTGTATACTTAGTGCCGGTTGAATCTCATACCTTGCACCGTAATTAAGAACCCTTTTTTAGCCACCTTTTCAAATCGCTTTGACGGTGGAAACATACAATGCCTTGTGAATCATCCATTTGGTCTGTAAACAAGAGAAAGGTTCCACACATTTGCATCTAAAAGTCCCAGATTACGAATTTCTGTGAGCACTCCAAGCAGCTTCAATCCTATCTGGAGCAGAGTGCGACCTAGTAGCGACTGTGGCCCAGAAATTAGCCTGCACGCCACAGCAATCTGATAATGTTCAAGATCTGCAAGTCTGAAAATCCTACACCTGGAAGCATTTAGCACATTCTGACTATAGAAGGGTTGCAACTGAAAATGCACATGAGCGCGAGAGCACATTTCGAAACTACGAGCTAAACTTGGGCCTTTTTACTTCCCTTTGACGTTCATACCCATGCATTTAATGCCATACATTTCCCAGACTGCGCCCACAGCAATAAGGGCTTGGGAGGCGTAGTCCCTATCAGCAAAGTTTTGGTTATGTCTCATGTGCAAGGTTACTGCGACATGGCCAACATACATACATTATCACGCACATGTGCACACACTAGCACAAAAAAACACCTTTTGTACTTGCAAGTAAAATACATGCGCAAGTACACACACCTTCGCCCACTGAACACGTAATGGACGACGCTTGTAGCCGACCTCTTTGCCGTCCAGTTTGCGAATGGCGCGGTCACCCTCCTTGTCGTCTTTCATGTACACAAAGCAGAAGCCTGTGCAGGCACAGGAACATATGTGTTTAGGAAAGCATTGAGAGTGCAAGAAGCAAATCATTAAATGGCATGGAATTACTAGCAGGGAGACCTTCAAATATATTCGCGGTCATTTGAGCGTACATCTATGATTTTGCCCATCGGCCCCTAGCCATGCTGCCTGGGTGCCTCAGCACTGCCCTTTATTTGTAAAAAAAACAATTACCTCACATTTGCTAGGTGGGTCTCAACAAATTGAAATCAAAATTAGAGTGACGATTCAACAACCGCAGGGCTGAGCAGATAACACCAGTGGCCACCCAACAACATGCCTATTTTGCAGTGTCTGGTGATATGTTAGCTTGCAAGGAGGGATCCTTGCCTGTTGTCTGCAGGGATACCTTTAAATGTTTTGTGGTGTGGGTCTGAGGCTAAACGCCACGCCCAAAACTTACTTAAATATTTGGGCAACAAGGCTCTCTGGCCCACCCCCTCAAGCACACTTCGCAGCCATGCAAATAAGTACCGTAACACCACACGACACTGAGCTCGTCGGCAACGGCGTGAGTCAAAACCCCTCACAAATACCTCACCTGTCTTCATGTCGATCCGAATGATATCCCCATACTCTGCAGCCACACCAGTAGGAAGGGTGGGCTGTGAAAGTCAAAGAGCAGCTTGAGTATGTAATGAACTCTATTATAGGTGCAGCGTGGCAGGTAAGATTTCACATCAAACCTTATGCACGATATGCAAACTTGCAAGCACACCATCCGTTCCACCATCAATTCCACTTACCATAAAACATCTTGTAAATCTCTGCGGTAGTGTGGAGCACGGAACATAAATGAGATATAAAAGTGCGCAGCATTTGAAACACAGCAGATACCCAGGAGTTGTTTGCATCCTAACCCTTGTTTTTCTCACCGTTTTCCGGCAGGTCATACTGCAGAAAGACAAAGGCGGGACAAAGAACGTGAGTTAGGCAAAAGAGGTGCGCAACTTGTTTGTCTGTATGTGTGTACATGTGCAGAATTTGAGTGAGTTTTTACGTTACCGTGCTTTTTTGCATTTGTAGCACTTATGCACTGGTTGCGCATGTTATTGTGTACATAGGGACATGCATACTTGCTTGCGTGTGCGTGATGTGTGCGCATGCATGCTGAGCATGATGTTTGAGTTCATTGCACGCTTGCAGTTTTACGTCAGCAATATCATGTGTGCATATACAAATGTGCATGTAGAAGTCTGTGCGTATGACTGTGTGTGAAGTGCGCGTGTTTGCACGTGTGTAAGTGTGGGTGAATGGGCTGGTGGTGTGTTCGTACGTATGTGTGTGTGGGAATGTGTGTGTGTGTGCGTGTGTGTGTGTGTGTGTGTGCGCGTGTGTGTTTGTGCGTGTGCGTGTGTGTGTGTGTGTGCACGTGTGTATTTGTGCATGTGCGTGTGTGTGTGTGTGTGTGTGTGTGCGTGCGCGTGTGTGTTTGTGCGTGTGCATGCGTGGTGTGCATGTGCGTGGGATATATTGTGCACATGTGTGTGTAAGTGTATGAGTAAGCAAGAGAGCGATTAAATGCGTGCATGCGTGTCTGTATGTGCAGGCGTGCCTGTTGTGTGTAAGTACTTGCATGTGCATGTGCGTGGTGTGCATGTGTGGTTGCGTGTGTTGTGTGTAAGTGTGCAGTATTTGCATGCGTATGTGTTGGTGCACTTGCGTGTGCCTGACTGTGCGTATGTGTGTAGGCGTGTTTACGTGAATCAGTGTATGTGTTTTGCGCGTACGCATGACGCATGTGAGCGTGTGTGTGGATGGGTGGGTGTGCGCACGTGTGTGTGTGTATGTATGTGTGTGTGTGTGTATGTGTGTGTGTGTGCGTGTGCATGCGTGTGTGTGTGTGTGTATGTGTGTGTGTGTGTGTTTGTGTGTGTGCGTGTGCGTGTGTGTGTGTGCGTGTGTGTATGTGTGTGTGTGTGTGTGTGTGTGGTGTGTATGTGTGTGTGTGTGTGTGTGTGTGTGCCTTACCTCATAGTTTCCGCAGTAAACAGGCCTCTCAGCCATCGATTCCTAGTTTTAAAAGTAACAAAATAATAATTGTGAAGGTGGGTCGGCGTCAAGTTGGCTGTGACAAATGTGACATGGCACTCTGTTCAGGATGAGGAACAAATTTTGCTGGACTGTTCGCATGAACATTTTTTTAGACTCCGCACCTCAATGTGAAGATGAGGACTTTTGGGAAGCAACCTAATATTTATGGTGTGGCCTAATTTGTGGCTGGCTGGCTGGCTGGCTGAGTGCCTAGCCCTTTTCCCTTGATTTTTTCTCGGATATTTTTGGTTGGTTTCAGGCGTTTTCCAAGCTTCCGCTCAGATGCCCCCCAGAGGCATATATAGCGATGTGACCTTACCTTACCTTATCTAGAGCTTCTTAGGCTTACTAAGCGATTCTTTAACAGGCTTGTTTTGTGCTTACTTGAGAAGCCAAGGCACATGATCACGCTTACTAATCCTGGGTTACCTGCTTGGCTTTCCAAGGAAGGAGGAAGCATTACCGAGCACTAAGCCATTAATTGAATACATCCTTACTTGCTTACCTGCCGTCCTGGCTTCTTTGGCTTACCTGTTCGACTTCTTCAGTAAGACAAAAACCAGGTTTTCTGGTGAGCACTCAAGAAGCCTAAGTGAGGCTTTCTAACATTCCGACGCTGCTAATAAATGAAGCAATACACCCATATTGCAACAGACAGAGCTGGTGCGCTGGTGCACTATGGCAAATAAGAAATAGCATCCTCTACCCCCAGCGCACGGACAGCATAAACATGCCAAACTCCTAGAAACTATCGTACGCCACATCCAGCTATCTAAACACACCATCCATCTTTACAAGGTTAAAGCTCATGCTGGCATTCTAGGGAATGAGTGCGCTGATGTCATGGCAAAGTGCTCTGCGGAAAATCAAAATGGCCACGATATCCACATGATTAACATCGACGCCCATCCCCATTCATCCATATTCTGGCCAGCAAGGGTGGAAAACCATCCCACAGCTTGCCTATCGGATACTCTTAACACCTGCCAACCAGGTCCTCCAGCAGAAAGGCTCTCCATTTTCTCAGATCTCAATGCTGCACAAGCACATATGCACGACCAACACAAATTAAGTCCTGAATCAAAAAGGGTTTCAAACCATCTGTCCACAAATCGCTACAAAATACCAAGAACTGATCAAGCGAGAAGGCATTGTCGAGAAAGGCATTAGTAACTCATTACGGAAAAATGCGTCACTTCTGGAGAAAAGAAGAATGCCATGCTCTGTCGCACAGATTTGTGTACAACCAAAAGCGTGCCGCTCAGTGCAGCCATATAGAAGGCCCACCAATCTGCCCCATCTGCCAGAAGCTAGACGGCACTACCACATGCTGTCAGGCTGCAGTCATCCCATCATAAATTAAATGATTGTTAACAGGCACAACGATGCTGGACAAATGGTTATAAAAGCGATCCAACAAGGTACACAGGGTGCTTGCCTGCTAGCACAAGCAGACGTAGACAGTCATGAATAAATGGTACAACAAGGCAATATACGCCCTTCAGAGGAGACACAGATGGGAATAATTCCAATCTGGCTCTTACCCTCTCTATGCGCAACAGCGGCGGAATTTTAGCAAGCCAAATGCAATCATAGTTACTCCGACCCAGCAACCACGCCCTCAAAAAAAACAAAAAACACGTATCACACTAGGTCTGCCAATAATGCAAGAAGAGTTGCCGGTGATAACCTGGCAGATGGCGCTGCCAATCCAGGGTACCCCCTGGCTACGATACCACAATACAACCAAACAAACGCTATACATTTTGATCGAAATTGAATACTCGTAATCACTTCCCCTACTTAACAAGCAGAAAAGGCACGAGAACAACATAAGCTGCTAATGCCTTGCTTACTCGGACTCCGTAAAATGCTTCACACCATCCTGCTAGGAGCAACAGGCACCATCTACAGCAGCCACACAAGGAACCCACTCCAAAGCCTCGGAGTTACTGGTCTACATGCCACAGCACTCATGCAAAAATTAAGCGATCAGATCCGTAACAAAAATCAACCGAGACGAGATTTGAATACAACCTCCACAATATCTGAGCAATACTCATGGTGGTGTGTAGGCTTCTGCCTCCCAACCACCTGATCCCCACTGAACAGATCCTCTTATTTTATTCTCCAGGTAGAATGTTGTGTGTCTCTGCATCCATTGGGTGGTGCAGAACACAGAACGTCCTTTCCTAATCCATGCCGGTAGTGTTTACACCATCTGCATTTTATTCCTATTCTTTTGTGGCAGTGAGCAAAAGAAACAGTCAACAGTTGGATAGCAAAAAAAATCAAACACATAGGCGTCAATCAAATTAGGGAACAGTTCGATGACTGCAGTGCTATTGTTAAGTAGAGGAGAGAGAAAAAGGGAAAGGAAGCGGCGGCTATCAGCGGCGTTACTGCACGATCTTCATTAGCTCTGCAAGCAACAGGAGGGTGGAGCAGTAGGAAGTAGGAATTAAGGCACCCCCATTGGTTCGTGCTACCTTCCTGTATATTTCCACTAGACAGTGACAAGTAGGTAGCATTTCTCGTCATAGATTAGGAAGTAACCCCTGCGAGATCTACTGTATATATGATCGAGGCAAATGCGGTGGTGCCTATTTATACCCTATTCTGGAGGTATTTAATGCTTAATTGCACCAATCCGCCTCCTCTGCACTGAACTACTTACTGCGTTAAGCCATGGATTGATGTTGCATTGTCAAAAAAAGGACACTTATGTGTGTGGAAGTAGCGTAAAAGAGAAAAGAGAAGGGATTAAAGCACTACCAGACACTCAGGAGCAACCCGGGCTCACCTATGTCAAATAGCAAAGTCTTGTCAATCATTCCCTTGTTTGACAGCACAAATCCAAGAGCACGCTGCCCCTGTGATATAACATGAAGCAATTGTACCCAAAAATTGGTTAACAATGTTTAACTTGTGCACCTGCTTCTGAACTCTAAGAAAAAAGGCTATGCAGGTAGTAAACCCCTTTCCACCTAACTAAAGGAGAAGGAGGTGCTTGTAAATACCGTTTCAAGGAGACTTACTGCAAAAAATGACATATTTTGTATTCAAACTGCACAAGCTTCTGGTTAAGCAAGTTGTAGGTTGCACCATTCGCGTTCTAAAATTCATAATTACCCTAGTGTAAATGATTGTAAGCAGCATTTACTTGCTCTCAAATCATGCATGTGCACTTTTGTGCCAGACTTCACTATCCAGCTACATACTCCAAGAAATAAGCAACGTTTCCTATGTAGTGGTGTTCACCCCCAAACAAAGTTGCCCCAAACCAATTTTTGACTTCATGGCTGTTTAAATGGGGCAAAACTGGTGTGCGAAACCGGTCTCAGTGTCCGGAGTGGTGCAGTGGTTGGGGAGATACAGGGGGTGGCTGTTTTGGCTCGGATTGAGCCACTTTCTAAAAACATGCGCACCACCCCTTGACCCGACAGACGAATTATATAGAAACTAAAAGGTCACTCTGCATGGGTTTTATTAGGCTAGGTTCGGCTCACACCCAACTTCGCGAGTTGACTCGCGAGACGAAATTCCCGCATCCAGCCCCCCATTTCCACACTCCCGATTTGCGGAATTCCTGCTCTCACACTAAATAAAGCTTGCTGTATAATCCGGGAGCCCGGGAGCTTAGCAGCGGAGCCACAGCAGCGTGAAATCACCGGACGGCCACCCTAGCAGCACCAGCAACATCCAGGAGGAGCTCCGTGGAGCAGCCCAGCTTCAGCATGCATGCATAGTATGATGGGGTGTAGACTTACCGAGAAAGATGTAGGCTTGGGTCCCTGCTTGTCCCACGATCCATCAAGGTACCCTAGTTCTGGCGGGACTATGATTCTCCTGAAGCCTCCGACCTGCATCGGAAGGAAGGGAGCCACATATGACTTATTTATTATTGTATGCATTTATCCCTAAGACTTATCCGTAAGTTTTGTCCGTATTTGTCTGGATCTACCTGTGAAATTTGTTGTTATGGCATCAGACAGCGATGCAGCACAGGCATGAAAGTTGAAGTCCTTATCCAAGTACTGAGGTTGCTACATAAGAGGGATGCGTATTTAAACTCACAAAACAAGATAAAGGCCCATGAGACAAGCCTGAAGGCGCCTTAAATTTGATGGTAGTGCAACAATCTGCTTGCTCACCTTCATACCCTGCACAGCCTCCTCAAAGCCTGGTATCATCGTGTAACTGCCCAGCTTAAAGCGGATGAAGTCTTTGTTATCGCCTGTGAATGCACTGCCTTTGGGCTGCACAAGTTGCATGGGAAAGAGCAAATCAGCAGTTGGGATTGCGGGAGGAACAGAGCATATCTGCTCGATTTGAAAGGAAAAAGTTAATCGTCAGAGCACATACACAATAATTTCCCCTGAATATGCGTGCAACTTCGTGATGACAGAATGTGGAATCAAAGTCTTGCAGATTATTGCAGAGATAACATGTCATTGGGATCAAAAACGAAGGGCGCAGCGTCTCGAACTTGAAAAAACGTTTCCTGTTCGTACAAACCTGGCAACAAAATATTATCTAATTGCAAACGTGTTATGTTTCAAAAGAAGCATCCTGGCTCTATCAGGCACAAGGCTTGGCCTCACGCTAATTACCGTACCGTACTTATATCACCGCATACCGCGAACGTTTTTCACCCCCTCGCGGTGTGTCGCGAGCACATAAAATAACTAAGTTACGAGGCCTCGCGAAGCTCGCATTGGGCAAAATTAATCACTTTTGTGAGCATGAACGGGAAAGGGCTGGAAAGGCCCCCAAGGGGCACAAACAGCTTGTTGTGGGCATTATTCAAGCCCAGTAGACGGACAGCAAGTGAGAAGGCGGCTCCAATTGGAGAGGACAGGGCAGCAGAGTGGGATGCAGCAGCAGCAACAAAGAAGAGGCCACCTGGAGGCCTAGGCTGATCTGAGGCACCAGCAGCAGGGGGTTCTTAGGGGAGGAGCAGCAATGTAAGCAGGTGCCATCCTTCACATGCATATGTACGCGTGCGCGCATGCAGGCATACGCGCGTGCATACGCATGCACCTGTTATTTTTAAAGGCGATGCGTCGTGTTTTAAGCTTTTTGTGTCGCTTTTTAGTGGTTTTACAGCGACGCACCAGGTCGTCGCGTTGTACCCTGTTTCGCGCGTGCGTGACGTCAGAAAATTTTTGGGAGTACCCTGTGTAGCATTTTAGGGCCATATGTTTTGAATAAAAGGAGTGCAACAAGCGGGGAAGAAAGCTATTCTTTGGGCCCCAGCCAACCCAGCAGCAGCTTCCCCATCCACCCCTGTCAATGCAGCAGCAGTAGCCGTTTCCAAGCATGCAAGCTAAACCTGCCATCCCGCGCACAGACAATGCACACATAAGCAACACACGCACGCATGCACGTAATCACGCAATCATGCACGCACGTCCTCATGCACGCATGCAATCACGCATGTACACACGCACGTACGCATGCATGCATTAATGTACGCATGTACACACACACACACACACGCATGCACACGCACGCACGCACGCACACGCACGCACACTCGAAGTACATCTCTTTTCGTTTAAACATGTTTTATTACACACACGCCAAAATTTTTGGCCATTTGTTTTAAGAAAGGCTTGCGCTACACACCTTTTTGGCTTAAGCACCCTGCGTAGCAATTTAGATTAAAATGCTGCACCCCCCAAAATTTAAAAACTTAAGATTAAGAAAACACTGGCACATGCGTGTGCATACACGCACACATGCGCATCCCTGTGCATGCATATGTATGCACACGCGCACGCATACGCATGGACTTGTGCAAACGCAAGTATGCTCACACACGTGCAGCTCAGAAGGCCAAAAGGCCCTCGCATAGGCTCGCATTGTGTTAAATAATCAAGTGTTTCCCCCTTTGCATTGCTTGCATTGGGATTTATTAATTGGTTTTTCCCAAATGTCGCATTCATTATGGTTTTGTACGGTACGTAATAATCTCATGCTGCTTAATCACGCCTGCCTTCTATTATCGCAATGACTGTACCCAAGTCTCCCTTGACTGACAGTTGTTGAGCTGAAATTCATGACCTTTAAGCGTCCCGTTAAAGTAAATGGTGTCACCCACTACAAACCTACACATCAATAATAGTCTGGTGACTGCTATCACCTTATTCCGAGCCTCAAATGGCCTTCCATAGTAGCCAATAGTATAGCCGTCCCAGTCAACCACTGCAGTCATGCCATCTTCTATGGGCTGCCCCGTGCCTTCCTTAATGTCCTGGGAAATCAGGGTTGCGCAAAGAAAGGGATGTTGCCTTGTCATATATATATTTTTCCAATGCAGATAGTAGCTGAGACAGCAGCATTTTGATACAATTTGACTTTGATAAGACAGTTTGTAGAAACGGAAACTTTCTGGGGAGGCGAATGCTTACGCACCTGGTATTGCAGACCAGATGGAGTCAAAATGTAGTCAGAGTACCTGAGAGAACCCGAAGAAAGATTGGGAAGGGAGCGATATACAAAAGCTTAAAGAGCATGAAAACATGAAAACGCAACTAAAATTGAAATGGCTCAGTACTTTCACAGGGAACACAAGCCACCTCTGCAGTAGGCTCCTTTGCTTATCTATTGAAACGATTGATGTTTGTTTGTGCAGCTCAAACGCAACTAGTAAAAACAAACGTCAAGCAGTGGGTGGTCTGGTAGGCGTGTTGGCTTGCAAAAAGTGGTCTGCATGCCAGCTATTTGTAGCTTTACAGGTAGAGCGATCTAGCGTAGGCAACATAACATTTTGACCTTTTGGCCTCCCCAATGCGAATATCAATGGAAGAAGTGGTCTACAGGAACATAACTGGGAAACTGATCCAGGAGGTATAACAAGACAAATGTGGACAAAGCCGGCGACGACAATTTATCTGTTGGTGCTGTGAGCAGGTGATTGCTTTTTTTCTTGCAGATGCTTGAGCAGGCAAGCACTGCTGTGCAGCGTGACAAAAGCAGAGCATCATTTTTCTGCCACATGGTGGAAGGAGGAAAAGGGGAAAGCCTGATTCGCTTCAATTAAATATGAAGACCTAGCAAAAAAGACAGGCAGAGGCTCGACGCACCGCCCTCGAGCCTTTCCGTAGTCTTTGTTTTTTATAGCTTCCATGGGCTCGTACTTGCTCATCGGAGTGGCCTCTGCTTCTGCTGTTGCTGGGGCCACTGAGGTAAGTGCTCCAACAACAGAGAAAAGTGCCCCAATTCCATGCAACAGGTGTTCTCTCCGGTGAGTTTGCCTGCAAGCATGTGTGAGTGTAAGCGTGAGCGCATGAATTGTGCCTGTGTGGACCTGTGTATGCATGTGCGTATGTGCGTGTGTGTGTATGTGTGATTGTGTGATAGTGTGTGTGTGTGTGTTTGTACATGTATACCTGGGTACGTGTGTTTGAGTGTGTTGCGTTTGTATGCATGCACGTGCCTGTTTGGACCTGTGTATGTGTAAATGTATGTATATGTGTGTCTTATATAGGTTTGCTGTAATGTGAATGTATGAGTTTATTTATGTGCGTGTGCACGTGAACGAGTGTGTGTGTGTGTGTCTGCG
>Ga0307963_1000588_pt1:15000-24998 | contig 24998 bp, 20 predicted proteins | sample OrgLakmetagen594_FD_201829 | JGI IMG/M metagenome (GOLD analysis project Ga0307963, IMG submission 201829) | Saline water microbial communities from Organic Lake, Antarctica - #594 | ecosystem: Environmental > Aquatic > Non-marine Saline and Alkaline > Saline | place: Antarctica... | reverse complement strand
TCTCCAGTGTGTGATTGTTGTAGATGGTGCCACCCACTCCCAAAAGGATGGTGTGGAGGGTAACGGATGCTCCTTGAAGGATGGTGCAGAGGCATTTGTGCTGTTCCTGTGCGGCGCTCAGCTGGTTCTGTGGTCAAGTGTCCTCACAGTACTTAATCTCGATGAGGTGGATATCACGTTGAAGAATGCTGAGATCTTTGGGTCGGTGCTGAAAAGGCATTGCAAGGTTTGTTCTAAATAATTAACAAAAGGTGTGTCTCTTGTCCGGCACAAAAATTGTGCGGGTGTAATAAAGGCAGACTGGTCGCATCCCACCCGGTCAAGCTGCTGCTAAAGGGATACTGGATCAGTCAAGGCAAAAAATGAATATGACAGAAAGAGCTCCTTGTGTAACCTAAACAGCTCGAAGCTCAAGAGAGCTTATCGGGCCCATTTGCGAAACAGGTCAGATGCCTGTTTTTTCTATTGGTTCAGATGCACCATACGATTCTGGAGCAGTTTACCCTCAATTCTTTCCTTGGAAAAGTTGTGCGGGCTGACCTTCTTCTTGCAAACAGAAGTGATACATTAACATTACAGGTTCTGCATGCGCTCCAAGATTTCCCTGCGTATTAGCAGCTTTTAGATGCCATATGATCTCGTGAGCCTATTAATCTGAAACAGTTTGAACTCACTCTGCGCGAACATTTCATTGGGGGCTGGAGAGAGCTCGAAAGTTCAACAACTCATGAGACTCATAATTCCAGCAGAATTATGAGGATTTATCCAGAAGGCTTCAAAAACAAATTTCCTGACAGTCACGCAGTCGCAGACTGAGTCACGTGTAAATTTGGGACCTCTGGCCCAAAATGCCCCCCCAAAACCGCTTCCTGACCCGTCGGCTGCGAGCGCTGCAGGGCAAAGCAAAAAAGGAAAAAACAGCCATTCATAGGCAGGTTTCCTTCTTGTCCGACTGAACACACCCCTATACAAACAGCTAGGTCATAATTTTGCACGAGCCTTCCAGCAAAAATCGGACAAGACGAGTAGCTGCTTACGATCATATATAGAGGGTGTTGTGTCCGTGAGAAAGCAAACGATTGGAATTTAAAAGGGAGGAGCTCAAGCTGCAAGAGCCGCACCTAGAATTGCGGTGTTATGTCCCCTGAGAAAGCCTGATTTGCTGCTGACACACTCAGAAGGCTGCAGAGCCTGCTAATCCAGAGTCTAAACCCTACAAGGAGCAAATTCATGCTGGGTGCAGGGCCGCAGAGTATACGTGCCGTACTTATGCAACACAATTGTGCAGAAGCACAGCAATTGCCAAATCTGAAACACCATGACCTGCACTGCCTTCGTCTCCTGTCTCTGTTGCCCAGTCCTGGGTTGGTTTGCCTTGAAGGACATGCCATGTAACCGGGCCTTTTCGGATAGGAGTAACACAAACAAAGGAAATGGATCTCAGTATGCTGAATTTCAAGAAAGTTTGCAAGACAATTTACTATTTGAACTTGAAAAGGAGGATCGTCAGCGTGCAAGCTCCAATTCTTGGTGTGTGCAATCTGATGGTATGCATAATAATATTACTTAGAATTCTAAAAGTTGAATGAAACGTTCCGAGTTGAACATTTCTACTGCCAAAGCGGCTGCAGCAACTACAAAAATGTGGGCATCTCAGCTGATGCCTTTTCACAGGCCATCCCTGCTTGCAGCGCGCATGCGTACTTCTTCTAAGCCTCAGCTGCCTCCTCTTCGGCAACTGCCTCCTGTCCCTCCAGCAGCTGCGCCTCCGCTCGAGCCTGCAGAGTTTGATGCAGGAGGAAACTATCCTGGCACCCTGCCTATCAAAATGTGACTACCAATCGACCAATCAATCGACCAATCAACCAACAGTCAATCGATCAATCGATCGACCAATCGACCGACCATTCAACCAACCATTCAACCAACCATTCAACCAACCATTCAACCAACCATTCAACCAACCAATCGACCAACCAATGTGACAATGACTACCAAAATGTGACTACCAACCAATCAACCAGCCCTCCCAACCGAAGGTCTGGTCTGCAGGTACCTGGTCGGTGGTTATGAAAACCGCGTCCTCAAAATTAGGGAAGAATCTCTGTGCGTTATCCAAATGTGGGTAGGTAGTTATAGTGCCTCCTTCCACCTCCTGCACAGTTGGAGGTGGAAACCTGCACAGACACAGTTTACATACTGCTGAGACATGAATTTCTGCAGAGCTGTGTCTGATAAGGCAGCTCAGCGAAGAGAATCGAATGAGGGGTGCTGCAGAATGAACAAGGAATTCCGCACACCTGTCAAGGGGGTGTGGTTTGGTGAGCCCCCATTCTGTATCAAACCCACACGGGCTCATGGTGGATGACATGCGTGCTAGGGGTTAGGGTTCAGTTCCCTGTATCAAAACAAGTTAAAGTGTTAATTTATTTCAATTTATTTCAAATGGTGTCGTGCAGATCCACAAAGTTCGTACTTCGAGTTTCCTTATGGATCCCTAGTAGAAACGAACCACAAAACGCGGAAATATACCACCGACCGGTGAAGCAGACCTTCCTTTTTAATTTCGCAAGATGGAGGTTTCATCGCCTCCTTACCCCTCAAACATTTCAGCGCCAAAGAGGACCACTTCGCAATCGGAGGAAGAGGAAACTGTAGAGGGCTCTTCTGACGAGGAGTACTGCGGTGATGAAGATCAAGAGCCCTGCAGCAACAGCAGCAGCAGCAACAGCAGCAGCAGCCACCACCACCACCTACCCGCCGACGGTTGGCCAGGGACTGAGGAGTGGGCAAAGCTGCGACAGGAACTGCTTGCCAAACATATGATGCCTGCACGTCTTCCCAAGGATGCGCAGGACAACCTGCTGGGGACAAGCAAGGCTAGGAGGTGAAGACAATGGCCGATCGAGCTGAAAGAGGTGTGACAAACCTATTATAGGCAACCCTGATATGCCACTGTCCATGTTCTTGTGTTGTTTTAAGTTTCAGAGGCTTATCTGTATTAGGGAAGTGCAAAGACGGCTGGTGTTTGCTTAACGTTAATCCGCATGAACACAATTTCTCCTACCACCATTTGCCAATCAACAGGTCGTGATGAAGGCGGACGTACTGGTGTCCTGTGGCGGCAGCTGTCTGACCACCTCTTCTTCCCGGACACTCTGTTGACGACGCAGGACCTCCCAAAGGAGCAGCTGAGCGCAGCTTCCTTCACAACCGCTTTTACGTTCTCCGAGGGGCCGGAAATGCTGAATAACGTGCGTGCACGTAAGGATCAAGGCGCTGTGGGCGAGTTGGAGACAGCCCATGAATCAGCCCTCAAGGGGCGAGGCATGAAGCCGCGACCGGCAGGACAAGGCTCCTTCACGCGCGTCCTATCTGTATGCGGGCACGGTAGGGTGAGTGAAGGGGTGTTTTGGGTGGTGGTGCACATGTGCATTTTGGGTATTGTTTGTTTGTTGGGGGGGAGGAGGTGTGTACTTGCGCACGCCTGACATCATGGCTTACATGTCCTATGGCTTACCTTCTACCGCATTGATCTACGCATTGCTTTGCTGATCTTCCGGTCAACACTCCAAATGGAAGGGTTTGTTTAAAAGGTGATCAGCCACATTATTGATGTGGTGGATGAGTGTGTATGTTTTTATCTTACCCATGCGTCTGTACAGAATCAATGTTTCCAGGCATGACGTCCGTCTAATGCCTTTATAAATATGATCCGCTATGTTTGGCTAAACATTCAGGTCAAGAAGAGGAAGCAGAGTGGATCAGTGGTCCAAACCTTCTTCAAAAGCCAGCCACTTGTGAGTCGTGTGCTTGAAAAACCACAATTGAAGTTTACTAGTTAATGCACATACTAGTTAATGCACAGTGGGATATATTAAGGATGTTTTGGTGTAGATTGTTTCAAACAACTTTTCTAGGCCTCCCTTGTCACTAATTTCCCAAATCTTTTTGTAAAGGCATGTCCTACACTCACAAAGGCACGGATTTACATAAAAAAGGTTTCGGGACATTTTTCTACAAGGATAATTGGTACCATCGCAAATAGATTTGGCTATGGTGGCCTGGCTGGTTCATGGTGATTGAAATGCTTTGTATCATATAGGAGCCCTTTTATTTGAAGACTCTGTCTTACCCACAGAGACTAAACAACAGAACATCAGGAATCCGCCAGTTTGCTCGTCATTCCGCTTTTCAATGGCAAAGATACTCAAAATTCACCTTGAAGTTCCAGACACCTGTACCTTCTTGATTAATGCACTATAGATTCAACCTCAATTGGGCAGCTTTGCAGTGCAACACAGCGAGCAGTACTGTGACGGCCATTACGTCAGTACTGTGACCGCCATTACGTCAGTACTGTGACGGCCATTACGTCAATAATGTAACGGTTATATTTCAGTACTGTGACGGCCATTACGTCAGTACTGTGACGGCCATCATGACAGTAATGTAACGGCCATTACGTCAGTACTGTGACGGCCATTACGACAGTAATGTAACGGTTAATATGTCAGTACTGTGACTGCCATCATGACAGTACTGTGACGGCCAGTACATCAGTACTGTGACGGCCATTACGTCAAGGTGGGCACCATTATACAAGGTCCTGGTGAAGATGGACATGTTCAGAACGAGGTGCATGCTCTTTTATTATGCCAATCCCATCGGGGTCGTGATCTGAGGAAATATATTTCTTATCTGTTTGCGCCTTTTTTAGAGGACTTTTCAGTGGCCCATCCCTTTTTGCTGCAACAGGTCAACAACCAACTTGTTCATAATTTCCTTCCACACCAGAACACTAGACTTTTTCTCTTTCTTTCTGAGCTTATGGATTTATTTGTGGCTGGCCGAGACCGGTCAGCAGCCGATCAGCCAAACAACCTGGCTGAAGGTCACCCCCCATTGTAACCATTGTAAACATTATATTAAACATGGTCAATACCAGAGGGAAAAAAACGCAAGTCCACGCTGCTCTAACTTTTAGTGATCCAGGTAGAAAATGGACTGCTGGGGGTCTGCATCAGCTGGGACCAACTGGTGACATACGTGCTGCCCACACTCTCCTTGCAGCTTACATATGCGCCAAGCCATGATTTGCTGTCGTCGCTCGCTGCACTTCTAAAGCCGTTTAATTGCCTGTGCAGTCCAGGTGCCTCTGATGCAGGATCACTAAGGGGCACAGCATCCTTGCAAGGCGATTGAGGGTCAGACTGCGTATTTGTGTTTGCTGCCGCCTTTGGTGCTCCTGTTCCAGCAAGCGCTGCCTCCTCGCCCTTTCTTGGGCTGGCAATGAAGGCGTCTAGGGAGCTTGCACTTTTTTCTTGTAGCATTGCGTGCGTATCGCTCCACAATTTGAAGGTAGCTGCACAGAAAATGAGAAGGGAGCAGGGGGGTGACAGATCAGAACATATTGAGAGTCAGTTTAAAACGAAAAGTGGGATTTCTGCGCCTATTATAGCTATAGCCATATAAAAGTTTTCCTGTGCGGTCACTCTTTCCAACAGTACAAGAGATTTTAACCATAATAGGCAAAACCGCCTCGTTTCGTGAGGCCAACCAACTGCCCCCAAGAAAACTAGCCTCCACACTACATAAAAAATGCGTACCAGCTCGGCACAGACGAGAGCTCGCAAGCCCTGCACTTGCTCTTGCTTTAGATGCCCCAGCTTTGTGTCCATCCGCCCCTAGTACGACCTGCGTAGAGATGAAACATAAGAAAGCATTACAACTAGTAAGCTGACGGTGCAATTTGTGGCTTATTCCATTTTCAAGCCAGGTAGGCTTACCAAACAGTTTGCACAGAGCTTACATAAAGCTAGGTTCGAAATAGGAACTGCATATACAATGTACGTGGCCACAGAATAGACAACATTAGCAACGGCACACAGTCAAACGCAAAACAGAGAGTTTCGTCAGACCTAAACGAATTCCAAAATCCGCTCTTACTGGATATCACCTCTAAGGTTCCCAGACCAGGCTTGGGAGGCCGAGGCTTGTAGGGAAAGCGCCCTGGGTGGGCAGACCAGGAGATGCTGGTGCCTGTCCACATTAACGCCACAAGAGCATAGGTAACCAAGCACATAAGTATATTATGAAGGGCAGACCATTTGGAGATGCTGGTGCCTAGTGTCCACACAAATGCCATAGGAGCATAGATTAACAAGACACATAAGTAAATGATATATGATAGCCCCAATAGAAGGGCAGGTCTGGAGGTGCTTGTTCCTGTTACATCAATTGCCATGTGGCATTCACTAGGTTATTAAGCACGCAAGTATGTGCTGGGTCAAACAGCACATCTAATAGTGTGACCAGATGTTTGCCGCTTTCACCAGAGATAACTTACGTTTCCCCATGAATGCCCATGATGATGGACGGCATGCTCGCTGTGTGAACACCACTGTAAAGATTACGCAGATAGTCAAACCATCCACACCCGCAGAATCCGGTTCTGCCTTCAACACTCACCTGAGCTGACTTTACGAGTTTCTGAGGGGGTGAGCCCTAGGGGCTCCGGGGGTGGGGGCACAATATACATAAGTGGTGGCTGGAGCCTGTATATATATGTGAGAATGTGTGTAAAATTGTGCGAGCGTGTACGTGCGTCATGCATTTTTTTATAAGAAAAGCGGTAGTTGATTTCCAGGCATTGTCTTTTCCCTGGAGGCTCCCTCCTCTATCGGCTCCTGCAGTTCTGAGTGCAATCCCTAATCGCATATTTGTATGAACCTGCCCTATGCACCTCCCTCATGCACCAACCTCTAATCCCTCTTTCAAGCTTACAAGTGTCGGTCCAAGAAAAAGGCATCCACTTTTCCAGACACCACTCATATTCTTACGTTGCCTATAACAATATGGGGTTGGCCGCTATAATCGCATTTACTTGTTCTGTGTTCCTTGCCAAACATTATGCATACGCGCATACAGTCCTCACAACCCTGGAACACAAGCCACAACTACCTGAACGGCTGCTGCAAGCAGCCCTCCACCCGGCCTTGCAACCTGCCTGAAATTGCCCTGTGCAATGCCTTCTGAGCAGCCAGGTAGCCAGCTGAGCCTGCACGTTGACAAAAAAGCTCAGTCGTGAAAAACAGCAGCTTGTGCGCGTGAAAAGTGTTCCAGCTTTGATGCTGCCCTGTAAAAATAACGTCTTCTGAGCGTCAAAGGTGTCAATCGCACCTGCGTATAATTTTATCCACTTTATGGTAACTAAGTCCGCTGTATAATACATAACAATATCCATTTAATAATCGCACCTGCGTGTTCGTTACACCTATAATCCACCTAGAATAGCCTGGTTTATACACGTGTCGTAAACGGGGTCGGTCTTAACTGTACTTTAATCATTTCACGTAAGTTGCAAAACTGCATGCCTCTTTTGTACCAGACGCACCTTTTTAATACAAAAAACGTTGTGACTCAGTTATGTTTCCATGCCAAGCCTGGAGTCCTCTTGATCTCCATCTCTGCCTTTTATGGTGAAGGATAGCAGTACTCAAGTACTCAGTGAAGCGCCCTTTCTAATTCAATATTACTTCTTATTATAAATTATAATCATTGTAGGGAGTGGCTTTCACTTCCCGTGCATGGTCTTATCAACAATTGCATTCCTTGTCGTACAGTCCAAGTTATGTTTCCCTGCCCAAATACTAATCCAGGGACAGGTGTGGTCGGAAACATCGCATTGCAAACGTCACACGGTACACAATCGTACACTTGGTAAGCTCTAAAAATACAATTATTATACACAATCTCTGTCAAACCTAGAGACAAGCTGCTTCGCCGCAGCCTCCGTGCAGCAGTAAGGCCAATCACCTTTTTGACGGGGGTGAGATGGAAAGCAGTTTGAAGTAGTGAAGGCCGTGTTTGACCGGTCTACACAAGAAGAGGCACTTGTGGTTTATGGTATTGTAACACCCTTGAAACAGCCCCACCCCAAACCAGCGTACCTTACAGCCATTTGCTCTGACTATGCTTCTGTGACACTTTAGACAAGCCCCACCTCAAACCAGCGTACCTTACAGTCATTTGCTCTGACTATGCTTCTGTGACACTTTAGACAAACCCAACCCCGTACCTGCGTACCTTAAAGCCATACGCTCTGACATAACCAGCCGACTATCAACCAATAGTCAGCCAACCAATCTGGGGTCAGACCCACTAGTATGTGATGCCATATTCAAATTGTTTAGGTAATTTTAATTATGCTCTACCCCTTGGCACACTCATGAACACACAATACTCATAGAAAATCCATCACTCAATGCTACAAGAGCAGTCGCCCCCCAAAAAGGGATGTTGAAAACACAGAATTGAAAAATGGGCCAACAATTGCTTGGGCATCCTTGAGCTTAAACGTTGGTCATAGCTGGCTTGCACACCAGAAATGGAAGAAGTCAAAAGCGCATTCAAGATGATTAATTGTATCCTTACTTTGCAAGGAAATTTGCCTAACAATAACATTGGACTGAGACATGATACACAGACACAAGCACACACCCTTTTCACGCATCCTTCACAACTCGTAAATTAGCCTCTAACCAACATGTGCTCAATTTTCCCCACCTGCTGGCTCAAGCGCTTGTGGTATTGCGACTACAAGGCTCGTTAGGTAGATTGGCTCTTCTAAAAGAGAGCTCAACAGGCAACCCTGCAGTGAAGGTCGGCCGTTTTGTGTAGCACACGTGCAATTGTGAATCTCGTAAAGCATCAGCTCCTCCAGCACAGAGCTTGTGAGGCAACGCTACGGTAACAGTTGGCCAAGCTTTTGTAGGACACATGGCTTTGCTCCTCCAGCAAAAAGTTCGTAAGGTAATTCCCCTGAGGCAGCCCAGCAGTGAAAAGGTCGGCCATTTCCAAAAAATCGATATTATGTGCTCTGTGCCATGTAGGCAAGGGTGTCTATACACTACAAAAGCCGCATGCATGTCTGTAGGAAGAACAAGTAGGAGTTGGAGCCTGACGGACAAATAATCAGTGTAGGCCCAAACCTTACGTCGGGCCTTCAATTATATGACACTTCAACTCAGCAGCTGTACTGTTAATACATACAATATATATATCAACAACTCATGGCCAGCCGTGCTGCAGAATTGAGGTCATTTAAGCAAAATTTCCTTAGAGCAATCCCACTGCAGCAGTGTAAGTGCTACAATCGTGTATCCCCTACCTGCAACCCCAAACAGCTCCACCTGGCTAGCTTGTCGCTGCAGCTCAGAGACAGCGTGGCGTCTCCCTGTGCATTATGGTAATTATTACCAGGTCTGAGCAACAGATTGTCTGGCCGGGCTATCACAGTTACTGATATTGTGGCGTCTCCCTGCACAGAATGTCAATCACACGCCAGCCTTGAGAACAACAGATTGCTCAATCAGACTTTTACATTCACTGACAGCGAGGCGCTTACCTGCGGTGATTGCATTAAGTAAAAAGGTAGCAGGGAAGCAAAAAATGCTTTCGCAACCGAATGCGTAGCTGGACTGCCACATTTGATGAATGCGTGGTGGTATTACAGTATCGGTATAAGAGGAGCAACATGACGAAAGGCTTACGGTGAGAATATTGTGCAATATTGTGTAAGCGTGGTCACCATGAAGCTCCTATAAACAGCGGACACCAACCTCCTCTCTTCTCCTCAGCTGTGCAGGCGTTCAGGAGTTGCAAGAATGTTAGAGACTCACGACTTGGTCTCACACTGTAGTAAGAGTCTCCGTGTCATCAATTGAACAGGCAATCTATGGGAAAATAACGGTCAAGAGCAGAAGCCTTATATGAAGCTGACACAGACGGCTTATTGAAGCCAACACCTCTATTTCATCCACCCTTCCTCTTTGTGCACGTCACTCTGGATTTTCCCCCTGCAGCAGCCCTGTGGCCTCCCTCATTATGCTTTACATGGACCTAAGAAGCACAGAACTCCCTTTTAATACTTGAAAGTACGAACTTGGACTCCTCTTGTCCAGCTGCTGTGTGGCCCTCCCTCCACGAATCCTGCC
>Ga0307963_1000588_pt1:0-10000 | contig 24998 bp, 20 predicted proteins | sample OrgLakmetagen594_FD_201829 | JGI IMG/M metagenome (GOLD analysis project Ga0307963, IMG submission 201829) | Saline water microbial communities from Organic Lake, Antarctica - #594 | ecosystem: Environmental > Aquatic > Non-marine Saline and Alkaline > Saline | place: Antarctica: Organic... | reverse complement strand
GAGGCCTGCCTTAAGCCCTTCAAGCCAAAGCCTCCTTCCCACTTAGCTGTCACCACCTTCATCAACCGCATCTTTGGGGCGCGCCTGCGCAGCAGGGTAAGTTAAGCAGTTTTGGGCTTGGTGCTATAGGCGGTAGTTATCGGAGAGGGTGGTAATTTGTATTAGGGAGCATTGAGTGCCCTTGAATTGCTTGTATTGTGAATTGTGAATATGCCCCTGAAGTGAATCCGCTTCCAGCGCCAACTCACGTTAACCACACTGTCAACTGATGATAAGGTGTCCACTAGTGACGCAATGAGTGTACGCCTTGGGTTATTGTGTTAATTTCTGTGAGAGTATGTGTGTGTCTCGTCGCAATGCAATTCCATGGTGCATTTGCGATGGGAAATGTGTTGAACCAGCTGTTCTAGTGATAGCAAGGCCTATGTCCAGAGCATGAGCTCAGATTCGCGCAGACAGGAGTACTGCTCTTATTTAATGGGCTTGCCAAAAAGCAGTATGGTAGTATGGTACAATGCCTAACATGTGACAGAACTTTCTGAGACGGCTTCATGGGTTTAAGGGCAAGGTTCGTATTTCTCTGCCTTAGCCTGCAAGGAAATTCATTTTGTGAAGCACTTCCGGCTGTTCCTGAGCAAGTGATCAATAACAGTACTCAGCTGTTAACATAATGTTAAGTTGTCCAACAAAATTATACGTGACACTCCTGCAGCAAGGCGTATATTTCACGCAACAACTCGAAAAGTTGCCCAAAATGACATCTCCGCAGTGTGAGCCTGCAATAGCAACCTTTTTCATCTCCACGTGCGTGACTTCAGAGTCCAGTTCCCTTGACGGCTGTTTTCTTCAAAGTTTGGGTGCAAGGCCCAGTTTCTTTGACGTCGGTATTGACTCCTAAGCTCCATCTCCTTAAATACCCCCCCCCCAGATCAAATGTCACGGGGTCGACTATGAGAGCAGCACGTACGAGCCGTTCATGGACTTGAGCCTCGAAATCAACAGGGCCTCAGGTGTGCAGCGTGCCCTGCAGCACTTCACAGCCAAGGAGACGCTGGACGGGGATAACAAGTACCGCTGCCCCAAGAACAACAAGCTGGTATGTGCTCTGTGCGTGTCTACTTCTGTATGTGTGTGCGTTTGTGTGTGCAAGTGTCTGTTACAGTGTCTGTGAATTTTTGTACGTGCAGGTTGGTGGCATGCATGCATTTCAACAGCACTATGCTTCCTAATTCTCCTCATTCCTTAGTTGTCCTTGTCGTTTTCGCTAAGGTGCTGTTTCACTTGCGAAGGTGAAAGTGGACCAGTGCCTCAACCAAAACGACAAGGACAACAAAGGAATGAGCCTTCTTGTCGTTTTGGTATAGGTATTGTTTAGTGAACTAACGTGTGCCGATGATTCTCCCTCTTGCTTTCTCTCTGTCATGTCGGCTTATTTGCTCTTTGTGATGCCGCTCCCCCTACAAACAAAGACACGCACATACATTTGAGGTGTGCTGTAGGCGTGTTGGGGAAAAGGGAAGAAAGCTGAGCAGGACTTAGCTGCTTGTTTTTTTTGACGTGGTGGTGAGCTATAGGGTGGAGCAGCTGCCAAGTATACAAACCAAGCTGCCCCTGTCCTATAACTTTTTTCCACATTTACAGCCAAAGGGCCAAGCCAAAGGACTTTAAAGAAGTCAATGATGGAACGGATCCCTTGTATTAAGTGCAATGAGCACACACACACACACACACACACACACACAGACACACACACACTCATTTGCGGGGGGCACTAATTGTGGTGGATACTTATTGCTGCCTGAATAACAGATGCTAATATTTCTGCTACACGCATCCTCCCACTGTACACAGGTCAGTGCTGAGAAGCAAATTACCATTGAAGAGGCCCCCAACATCCTGACCATCCACCTAAAGCGCTTTCAGTTTGGGGGCAAGGGCTCAAAGATCACAAAGGGAGTCAACTATGAGCAAGCGCTCAACCTGCAACCCTTCATGAGCAGGCCAGAGTGCGGCCCTCAGGTGTGTGTGCACGTTGTGTATATGTGTGTGTGTGTGTGTGTGCGTGTATGTGTGTGAGTGCGTGCGTGCGTGTGTGTACGTGCGTGAGGGTGTAGGTGGTACGTCATCTGCGCTTGTTGTGTGCCAATAGTACCAAAGCATGCTTTTTTTGTGTTATGTTTCGCGTGTGTGCCTTTGTGCGTATGTATACGTATGCTTTGTTGAATGGTGGAACTGACAAAGCGGCAGCAGTGTACGTACAACACTGGCACAGACCAGAATTTCCAGTGATTTATGGTGTATACACACAAATTGGAGAGCGGATGCCTAAGCACAGCACTCCTTAGGGCTTTGTGTGTGAGGTAACAGGCTTCCTCTTCTTCTTCTGGCCACATCCATGTCACATCCGTTGTTCATATCCATTTCGGTCACGTCTATTTCACTCACATCCATTGTTGAACCCTCCTGCCATGGAGGTGCCATAATCGTGATGCTGTATCCTGCGTCTGCCTGCAGTGGTATGACCTATCGACACACACGTTCTTGAACACTCTGTGCCAGGCAGCTTGCCATGAAGTTGTAGAGGTGCCATAATCGTGACACTGTATCCTGTGTCTGCCTGCAGTGGTATGATTTGTACGGCGTGCTGGTCCACCAGGGCCACTCCGTACACTCTGGCCACTACTACTGCTTTGTTCGGGCAGGCAACGGCATGTGGCACAAGTGCGACGACACCTCGGTGGGTTTATTTTCAGTGCATGTGGCACAAGTGCGACGACACCTCAGTGGTTTATTTTTAATGCATGTGGCACAAGTGCGACGACACCTCGGTGGTTTTTCTTAAGTGCATGTGGCACAAGTGCGACGACACCTCAGTGGTTTTTCTTTAGTGCATGTGGCACAAGTGTGACGACACCTCGGTGGTTTATTTTTAGTGCATGTGGCACAAGTGTGACGACACCTCGGTGGTTTATTTTTAGTGCATGTGGCACAAGTGTGACGACACCTCGGTGGGTGTCTGAAGTAGAAATGAGAAATAATCCCAGGTTGAATGCCTATGTAAACCAAACTGTGTGTGTGTGTGTGTGAACCTAACCAAACCAAAGCAAGGAAATGGACTGGGAATTTCAGACAACACCATGATGCATGTTGTGGAATTAGAAAGAAAAAAGCTAGACAACACCACGATGAGTGTATCAGAGTTAGAAAGGAACAAGTGAGGCACTGCAGTGTAAGTGCATCAGTTGTGGGCATGGCAGGGCGCTGATGTGATGATGCCGGCTAGCAATCTCATGAGGAATAGGCCGAGGCATACCCTACAGTGTGATTGTAACAGGCATTGAGTTTACGAATGCTTGCAAGACTTCAAGTGGTGCTGTGTTTTGGAGGAAGCGTGACCCTTCCAACTTGCTGTGGTCCTCAGTTGCTCTTACGTCTGTTTTGTTGACGTGTCATAGAATCAAAAGACAGGAAACAGCTGAAGCGTCAGGGGTGCCAGTGAGAAGAGCAACCATGTGGAATTGGCTGCAACTGACGTCTTTTGAGGTTTTATGTGTGTTGTTACATCAGTGATTAGTTGGTTGTGACATCTACCAGAGGTAGTATTAAAAAAGTACAGAAAAGGGATTTGACCTGGACTATGTATGTCCCCCAGTCAGGCAAATCAGCTTGCTGCCTTTTTTTCCCCAGCCACCCCTTTGGTTCAAGCTGTCTTGATCTCAACGCGCCTGCGTTCTGACATTATGCCGAAACTTGAAACCACGTAGCGGCTCTCCAAGCCAAATCTGAAGCATGTCCCCATTCAATGTAACTCAGTTCCCCATACTCATACTCACACACACACACACACAAACACACACACACACACACACACACACATGCGCGCGCGTATTTAGGTGGGCCAATGCTCAGAGCGTACAGCACTGGCGCAGCAGGCGTACATCCTGTTCTACATCCGCCGCCACCCTCGCCCCCTCACAGCAACACGCTCAGGTATGCACGCTAACACAACATGCTCGCCTACGTGCACACACTCTCTTAGACAGCATGCACCAGCTCTGCATGTGAGCATGCATGCAGCAACACACATGCGCTCATGCACATACCAATGCGTACTCACACGTACTCACATGTCAATCACCGACAGGTGCAGTGTCCGTGCGCACGGGTGGAGACTCTGCTGCAGACCCCAACGCTACCACCCCCTCCCCTGCACACGCACACGGGCCTGTGATCTCCAACGGCAATCACCCAAACCACCACCCCAACAGCAGCAACGGGCCAGGTCCGCAGGGGAATGGCCCAGTTAGTAAGACCCAGCAAGCAGCGTCGGATAAGGGTGGCAAGAGCAGCATCAGCAGGGTGGCTGCCGCCATGACACTTGCCGCGTCTGCTGCTGCTGCAGGTGCGCGTGTGTGTATGTGTGTGTATTTGCGCCCAAGTCTGAGTTTGCATATTGTTTCAGTGCTGGGCCCCCAGTCGGGCGAACAAGCACATTTCATCGTCATTACCATTTTTGTAGAATCACAAAATTACTTGTTGCTCTTGTTGCGTGCTCCCACGTCCCACGCACCTGCTCCAACCACAGCCCTGTTTGGCGCTGATGCAGACGTTTAGGACGTAACAGGGCACTCACAAAAAACAAACGCACACACATACATACACACTCATTCACATACATACTGACACACCAGTACACACACACGGACACACTCACACACACACACTCACTGGCGCACATACATACTCACATACCCGTGCACACACGTTTGTATACACACACGCCCACACTCGCTGCAGCAGCTGAGGAGGGCCTGGAGGGCGCTCCTGGGTTAGTGCTGGGGCAGCAGGGAGGGGTGGCAAGCAGCAAAAGAGGCCACCCTGACAGCGCAGCAGGTGAGGATCTGTGTTTGGAGTTCAATTTATAGGAGGTTGCATACGTTGCCGATCAGGATTTGTGTTCAACGTTTGGTTACATGCGTGAGAGTTTGTCCGTCGCATGGCAAGGCATGCACACACATACACGCACTCAAGCATACACACACAGTGCATGTAGGCATCATACACAAAAGGATGCACCCACATGCATTAGTCTCATGAACCACAAAGGGCACACACACACACACATACTCGCACACGCACAGACACACACACACACATGCACACAAGCACATACACGCATGCATTCACACACACACATATACACACATGCACGCACACACACACATACACACACATGAACACACACGTACTCACAAACACATACGCACATATGCACAGGACGAGCCACAGTGTTAGCTGCAGCAGCAGCACCTATTGCTGCCAATGGGGGTGTGAGTGTGGATGGTGGTGTGCTGCTACCTCCAAGTAAGAAAGCACGTAGTAAAGGAGCTCCTGTCGGGGAGGAGACAGAAGGGGGAGTGGTCAAGGGCAGCAGGGTGGCGGAGGGGCTGAAATTGAGCAAGCAGAGGCAGCAACAGCAGCCCAGCAGCTCAGCAGCTCCGCTGATGCGTGCATCCTCGATGCAGCAGCTGCAGGGAGAAGGGGAGGTGTTGTCGTCGCCAGGCTTGGTACACAGGTATGTGTGTCTGTGTGCGTGAGAGAATGTGCATGCAGGATGCTTGTGTGCGTGTGTTTGCAAGTGACGAGTTTGTGCGTATCGCAGTGGAGTGATTGATAGGAATTGTGTTGCGTTTGAGTGTGTATGTGGGTTGTGGGTGATAAAGTGTATGAGTGTTGGTTTATGCCTCTGCCTTGTCTGGGTGTGTGCCTGCCAGCTTAGCTCCACACATCCTGCATACAATTTGTTTTCTCTTAGGTATGTGGCATGTGTGCGGGACTGCGTGTGGCTAAATGTCAGCCGTGTCAGCACAGGGGTGCGCTCATATGCTGTCTCGGGTACAAGTTTTAGTTGTTGTGCAATTGTGATACTGCTCTCTTGTTTGCACACCTAAGCGGGACTCGATGAGGAATGACGACACGCACTGGGCACTGATATTCCATGATTGATGTGCATGAAATGGGGCCTCAGAAACCCTGGACACCGACCTCCTCCCTGCTTGTGTGTGTGTGTGTGTGTGTGTGTGTGTGCATGTATGTGTATGAGTTCTTGTGTGTGTGTGTGTGCTTGCGCATGTGCCTCAGCATGTTTGCAAGTCATCGCACGTGGATCATTCAATACCTGTCCTTATGTTGCTTGTGTGCGTGCACATTCCATAGCTATCATGACCACGCATGCCTGCTACGTCTGCCAGCTGGCCGACATGCCTTGATCAGAGGAATGACGACACGCACTGGGCACTGATATTCCATGATTGATGTGCATGAAATAGGGCCTCAGAAACCCTGGACACCGAGCTCTGTATCTACTTGCCTGTGCACACATAGTGTGTAACATGCTTGCATTCCACGTGCCGCATACTGCATGTGCATGCATGTTCTTGTGTTCCTCTGTGCCTGTTCGTGTATGATGCAGGCGTATGCGACAAAATAATCTTTCCTGTATTTGAATGAATCTACCAAAGGCTTGGCTTCCGACGCATTCAATGGTTCCATGCCCTTTTTTTGTAGAGGCGTCAGCAATCAGGCGTTCAAGCAGAGCTTATGGTACCTAAACATTGCCATTGACCTGCCGTTCACACGTAGGCATGTGCATCTGATCAAAGAGGAGTGATGACACGCACTGGGCACTGATGTTCAATGATTGAGGTGCATGAAATTCAGGGCCTCAGAAACCCTGGACACTGACCTCTTTCACCCATAGCACGCACATAGTAAACGCCATTGCCTGCACCTTAAGTAGGAACTGAAAATACTTTTCTGACCAAAAAACTAAAGGTTAAGCAGCCACCTTTGTAGCCAAACTAATATAACTAAACAATTTTGATCTGTATTTTCTGCTCGCAGTCCTGCCCCCCCACACAGCAGCAGCCGTGCAGGAGGATCAATGCCCAGAGTCAACACACTAGCTCGCATGGCTGCGCAGCTCTCCAAGTGCCACCTCAACTCAGGTGCGTGCGTGCGCGTACGCAATTCCTTGTCTCCTTTGATGCGCTACAGTGACAGTTAAAGCTGTTTGCATCTTATACGTTGATCAATTTCACACCAGCCTAAGTAGTGTTTCGCCATGTGCCACCTGGGTTCCTTACACATAAGACAGGGAGGGTTAGCCTGACGCGACATATTTGCTGTAGTGAAGAGCGCTCGCTATTTGATGCTTCTTTAATCCATGCCGATAAATAATTAATGAGCCACGTGCACAATAGAAGCAACGAGTGGAAAGAGCGCATGAAAACAAGTACAATACAAGGTGGCAACTTTAGTGTGATGTCAGAAGACTGTCTAGTATAGTTTTGAGTGGACCAGCCTTTCCTTGACTTGACCTGTCTGGTATTATTTGGAAGCATTGTCTATTTTTGGTGAACATAGCATTAGGAAGCTGACTCTGGCCTTTTGCACTTAGTAGCAACGATACCTTGCTACAGTTACGTCCCTTTGGGGTCCTGCCTGCTGTTTCGGCTCGTAGCCATTGCATGCCTGCTTTAGTTGCCTCAGTATGTTGCCTCAAAAGGGGACCCAGCGCTTGCAACCACTGTGCGCTTGTGGCATGTAAACGGAAAGCTGTGGGCACAAGTTGCTTGCTGTATAAGTAGGGTTGGCCAGAACCATATATATACGGTGTATATACGGTATTTTTGGCAGGAAATTCACCAAATATACGGTCATATACGGTGTATATATACGGTTCTGGCCAACTCTATGTATAAGCTTGTTCAGTGTACTGAATGAATCTTTCACTGGCGCCCCCCCAGGTTATGTGCACGTAACGTCCGGTTGCACCGCTAAGACTTCGTGTGTTGATGCTTTAAAAGGTAGAAGAGGACCGTACACGCATACACATGCATTGTCGCTGGTATAAAAGGCACAAGCGCAAAAGCACTCACAAACATGGACACCTGTACAAAATGTGCACAGGCCGCTTCAACACCACAAACGCGCTCATCAGCGTGCACCAGGGCCACAGGAACCAGAGGCTTGCACGAGAGCAACGAGCAAAGGGGCGATCTGAGATCAAGCAGTCAACCAAGCAAGAGCACCAGGTATGCACACAGCTCATGTCACCAAAATTATCTTAGCCTACTTAGAGTATCCTCCAGAAAACATTGGTGCCTTTGGCATGTCTCTTGTTATACAATGAATGTGCACTTGAGCATGCACACACATACATACACACATAGATACATGTATACGCACACAGTACGTACATGCGCACACATGTAGACATTTACGCATAAAGGATTACACACATATGTATAAATATACACTAATAATAAGCAGGAGTCATCAGAGCAGCTGCAAGGGGAGGGCATAAAGCACGAGGAGGAGAGGCCCGCATCACAGAGCAGGCATCGTAGCAGCCACAGACACGCACCCACGAGTATTGAAGATAGCGAGTTTATGAGCATACCACCCTCCCAGCTACAGCAGCAGCAGCTACATGGTGGCAGAAGGAAACGAGAAAGTGAAGGTGAGGTACACTCATGCTCTCTCTCTCTCTCTCTCTCTCTCTCTCTCTCTCTCTCTCTCTCTCTCTCTCTCTCGAATGCACATATACACAAAACATGCACGTGCACACACATACACACATGCACACACACACACTCTGTTGCACACACACATAAAAAGACACATTACATGCACCTGCAATTCACATACAGAGGATGAGGCCCCGCACGGCAGTGTACAAAACGGGGGAGGAGCTAGTATAGAGGGCTTGCAGAGAGGGTCACGTAACAGGGACCAGCAGCAGCAACAGCAAGGAGATGGAGAGCAGGTGTTGGTAGGTGCAGACGCTGCGCGGTTGTTAGGGGGGGTGGCAAACAGTAAACGTGGGGGCAAGCCGGCTGGGATGCAAGCCTGGGGGGATGTGGACCCTGGCATGGCACAGCAGCAGGCCCAGGCACTGGCAGGGGGCTCGCAGCACAATAAACGCAGCAGGTGGGTGAGTGACTTAATCTTTGAATCCAAGATGGTTTGAAGCTAAACTCCCTGAAAGGCTGTACTTAGAAAACGTGCAGATCCCCAAAATTGGATGACAGGAAGCTCTTTTAAGGACTGTTCAAATAATTCGCTTGACTGGTGAACCTGTGCCAGCCCTTTTTACTTGCGTTATGGTGTTTTCCAGTGACAAAGGCGTCCAACAAAAAGAAAATTGAACCACAAGAACAAAGCAAGGATCTGTACTTCTACAGGCCGAGGATTTCTGTGGATTACCGCGATTCCTTGATGGCGTGGAAACTTATCTAGTTCAGCCTAAAGCCCTCGTCATGTATTTAAATTATTGGTATCTGCCAGTGATGTGGCACTGCAGTTTGAGATTGTGCAGTGTGAGTGATAAGTGTCTCTTATCAACTTTTTTTTAAACAATTGAAAAATCGTTTCTGCATCAGACCACGGGCTGTTTATCTTGAACAAGGATCACATTTCCGTATATGTCTCACCTTCGTTGGCATACGTGCCCGCGCTTTTAACTTTATAGACACTTTGCAGCAAACACGTCCTAGTTTCATGGTTTGCTTTCAAAAGCTTTACCGCGTGAAGGCCACAAGCAGATCAAAGTTTATAATTCTACCTACTTACCTATGCTCGCAGGCAGCTTGATGTATGGGACCAAGAGTACGATGCAGGCAAGACCAAAAAAGTGCGTGGCCAGGACCGAGGGGGCTCAGACCTGCACGCAGGTGGCAACGCATTCCAGGTGTGAATGTGTGTGCACGCGTGTGTACGTGCATGTTGAACATTATTTACCGGGCTAGGGAATTTTGCAATTTCTGTGAGCATCTTCCCTGGTGTCTCTCACTTGCACCATATGTGTACATCTGACAATGTGCAAGTGTTGCCCTGCGTCACCCCCATCCCTCCCCTCCTCACACACACACACACACACACACACACACACACACACACACGCACACACACACACACACACACACACACACACACA
>Ga0307963_1000587_pt1 | contig 25006 bp, 23 predicted proteins | sample OrgLakmetagen594_FD_201829 | JGI IMG/M metagenome (GOLD analysis project Ga0307963, IMG submission 201829) | Saline water microbial communities from Organic Lake, Antarctica - #594 | ecosystem: Environmental > Aquatic > Non-marine Saline and Alkaline > Saline | place: Antarctica: Organic Lake... | reverse complement strand
GAACATGTTCAGAACGAGGTGCATGCTCTTTTATTTTGCCAAGACCATCAAGTTTGTGAGCTGAGGAAACACTTTTCCTTTCTGTTTTCACCTTTTTTTGAGGACTTTTCAGCAGCCCAACCCTTTTGCTGCAGTAGGTTAACAACCAACTTGTTCATGATTTCCTTTCTCAGCAGAACAATAGACTTTTCCTTTTTCTTTCTGAGCTTATGGATTTATTTGTGGCTGGCCGAGACCAGTCAGCAGCCGATCCGCAAAACCACCTGGCTGAAGGTCACCCCCCATTGTAACCATTGACATACAAGTGTACTTTTCCCTCCGCAAGTAAGTCACAAAAATTCCCAGTCTTTCATCACAATTGACCCCCTCCCTCATTCTGTTCCAGCCTGCATCTCTTGCTTTCTTCTTCGTCTGTCTCGACTTTCTTATAGCCTCGTAGCAGGGACTCAGAGTTGCTTTCTCCCGCCCTAACGCGCCCAAAAATAAGAATACCGTACAGACTTGGGTTCAGTCCGCAGCCCCAAAAAATCATTTTAGTTTCACACTCCCGCATCAACCCCGCACCCTGGAAATATTTAATTTACACCAACCCCGCACAGGGGTTTTTGCCTGACAGGCTCCAAAATACGCCAAAAATCCCCGTTTTTCAATCCCGCACCCCCAAAACAAATAGAGATTTTCCGTGCGCGCAGTCACCCCGCAGGGCAAAAAACGATATTTTTGCGCGGTGATATAAAGTCTGTACGGTAATCATAACCTACTCTTAAACCTTAAACCTGTAGTATGCAGGTGATCTGCAATAAAGGTTTAGCAATATTTGGAATTCACGTCGGTCAATTTGATTGTGTGGCTTATGACTGACAGCTTGTCAGCTGCTGCATATCAGTGTTGATTTTGAAAGCTGCCATTCAGGGGCACACAACCTTGGAGTTTGAAAAGCATGTTAATTTTACTCAGATCACCTCCTCTGGCAGTTTCCTATTGTTTAATCAGACAATGGTAATTATTGCTGATCTACAACCAGGAAGCATAACTCACATGGTTAAACAAACTGCGTGGCATAACTTTTGGCACGTAGTGGTTGATTGATCATGTTTGATGGTGAGACATTGAAAAGCTCCAGCGTTGCCCACAGCATATGCATGTATATGCTAGAAAGAGCGACACTTCAACCTTTAGTAGCAGAATGAATGAACGGTTTGCTGTCTAACATATATAAGAAAAGATGTCGTCGTGCAACCTTCCAAGACCTTCAATGGAATGCAGGGCACCGAATAATCATTTGAATTCGAGTTTCTTTTTTCATCTTTCTATCTACGCCTCTTTTTCTCACTGTTATACCACTAAAAGCCACTTTCTAACTTCAGAAAAAATGTAATGGCCATGAAAAGTGCAGCGCTCTTTGAAACAGGTACATTAATTGAGTGGGAAGAATGCGTGAATCACCTTACTGTCAAACGCCTTGCAGCTTCTAAACACAACGCAACCAACATCTGCTGAGCACAAAATAATGAACATAAAACCCAGCAACCAGGGCCAGGTGCATGTACCCGCCCCTGATATTACGCACCGGCCCTTGCACACCTCACATCACAAACAGGGTGCCTCACATACACACACACTCCCTGCTCTGTCTGCTCACTGGTACGGATAAAGTGTGACCACCCCTCCGTTACTCGACCGAACTGTTGGTGCGGACTGCCTCAGCTGTGGGAATGCAGACCAAACGGCCTGTAATACAAAAAAAGGGAGACACAAGGTGTTTGTGAGGTAGCCTGTAAACTAGGGAAGAGTTTGTAGTGTTTTGACATAGGAATCTTGCATTTAACATTTACGGCACACAGACCACATGACTTCTGATTGCCAAGGTTAGCATTAGTACCAATTTCAGCGATTACTGGGGTTGGCCAGAACCGTGTACGTACCGTATATTTGGTAATTTCCCTGCCAAAAATACCGTATATACACTGTTTACATGTATATAGGGTTGGCTAGAACCATATATATATATATGGCCAACCCTAGTGGCTACATTCCTAGAGTGTAAACCACATAGCCTTTCTTTGTCGAATGAGGGGGAGCACAGACGCAACGGGTGCTCTTAATTAATAAAAAAAACTGGTACAAGTAGGAAAGGCTCCAGGTTGCTTGCGTGCTTAGTTTTTGAAGAGGACTAGGCAAAAAAGCACCTGGCTGCCTCCTAACTCAGAGCCCAAACATTATTACAAACGCACCCCACCCACACACACCATTGTTTTACTTATCGTTTAGGATATTGCCTGGCTAAATATTCCATCACAAAACTCAGGATTAGCTTTACGTGAGCATGCACATGCATGTGATTATCTTTGTTAGCCAGTGAACTAAGATGTGATATGTCACAGGGTGCGAGGCATAATATGATAGTTTCCCCATATCATATGATGATATCATATATCATAATATACACTCAGAAATTTCAAGAATTTATCCCAGACTGTGCACTCTGGGGTTTTTGAATCCACGGAGTTGATTGGTGAGGGGCCCTGGGATTGGTTGAGAAAAAAAGTTGTCAAATGAGGAAGGGAAAGCCAGCAGTTTGCACAAAGAACGGGTTTGTTTTCTAAGTTGTTTTACAAAGTTTGTTCGAGTTGCTCGTTGCTCATTGTCTAAGGCTGCCAAACAAACTGGAAAACAAGACGGCTGATGTGACTGCTGCTCCTGGTGCTGCTGCTCAAACCTAACCCAAGGCCGCCATTCCAAGCTGCGCCCCAGCTGACCCCTGCTGGCCCTTCGGGGGTTGTCCAGCTTCTTGAATGGGAGCTCAGCATCAATGAAAAAGCGCATGAGCTCCTTGTGGCAGTCCTGCTGCTGCTTGGACGTTGGAATGTAAGGGCAACAGGGAGCTGTCGTGCATTGCGCTTTTGGGGGGTCCCACCTGCTTCCTCATCAGGGTCTACTCCTCCTTCAGGCTGAGCAGAACCCGTGCACCACCCATCATGCTGCTTGGTTGACTGGGATGAGTTGCAAGGGCTAATGAGGTGGTCGCAACGCTGGCACTTCAGGGCACAAGGCTGATGTTCCCGGTCGGTGATGACTGCATCATAGCCTGCAATGGTCTTTCTGCCTCTGGTCTCTAATTATAACTTGAGCTCCAACAAGGTGTAGCAGGTCCCCATGAGCTTGTATTGATACTTGCCATCTGGGCCCCGTTCTATCCCAAATGGTTTCCCCGTCATTTGTTAAACAGGCGTCTGCAGCGCGCTGAGCGCCATGTATAATTATAATATTATGCGGAAAATATAATATGATGCGGAGCCCGCATAATAACATCATATTATATGAAATAATAAATAATAATTAAATTATGGGGGCGCCTCTCACCCGATGTATGTGTGTACACTTATGCTTATGTTTCTCTTCCGTTTCAGTCAGGACTCTCTACCCTATCCTCACCTTCGTCAGCCAGTGTACTAAGAGCCCCGCAGGCCCTAACAAGAAGGTGGCCAGCAGGGAGTGGCATGTGGGGACCTCTTCTGACAAGCCTGTGGCAATGTCGCAGAAAAGAGGGCACGAGCATCGGCAACAAGTGCGTTGGTTGCCACCTGATTGAATGCACTAATGTTTCTTAGCCAACAATGTGAACCCAATGCAATGCGATCAGCTAATAATGTGAAAAGAATGCAGTGTGTTGAGTGTTTAGCTCATTATCTCTCAAACCCAGTTGAGCCTTATCAATCGCTATTCAATGTCAGCAGGAAGTAAGAAAGCTTTGCAAGTTGTGCTGAGACGGTTACAATCATCCACACTTGCTTGTACTTGCCTAGAATGATGCCTGTTGAATGTCAGCTATTTTGAGAATGGCAAACAAAAATAAGCTTAGTAACACCATATACACCCACACACTCACTCACCCAAACACACATACACCCACCCACCAACACATACACACAAAAACATGCGCACCATCGGTGTAGATGCCACGACCTAGGAAGAGGTTGATAGAGAGTATATGCAGGACGATGGATGCTGCGGTGGCAGGGCTTTTGAAGAGCTGCTGGATGCCAGACAGTTGAGGAAAGAACTGGGGGTTGAAGCCTGCATTTAGAATGCAGTCTGTTGTCATTTGCGTTTGTGATGTCGGGCCAAGGATGGTAAACGGGAGGACTGAAGCCAGAGCGATGGTATTGTTAGGGGTTGGCAGGTTATAGTTTGGTGGATCCAAGGGATGTCGCAGATGGGATGTTGCTGAGTACTGGGATATTACATGCTGCAATTGTAGCACAGTTTGAGCCTGCAATTGAGGAACTTGGGCAAATTGGTTTTAAACCTGCATAATGAGTACCTTCCGCTCAGAAGCAAGAGCATGATACTTTCCGCTCAGAAGCAAGAGCATGATACTTTGAGGTTCGCAGCTATTTACCATAGTAGGAGGCAGGATTGCTTGTTGAAGTGATCAGGCAGGTATTTATGATTATGTTTAGGCAGGGTGTTCTTTTGGCAAGGGTCATTGAGCGCAGCTGCTCTCCCAGTCAGAAAAAGGTGGAAATGGGATGCGCTGAAGAAGCGATGGAAAAAAATGTGCTCTATGAACAACAGACGGAGACGAAACACAGCATTGGCGAATTGCAAGGACAGGCTGTAACGAACGCCAAAATCACCTGTAAAGGCAAGCAGCGAGAGATAGAAGTTTAAAGCAGGGGTTTGCAGCCAAATGAGTTCCTAGGAATGTAGCTTGTTTCTTATTCGCAGGCAAAAAACATGCAATCTACGGGCGAGCATCAAAGGGTTGGATAACCCAGGGCCCAACTAGATAACAGGACTACAGCATGCCAGGCAAAGAACATGACAGAAGAAATAGGGGAACATTACTAGCTGGAACACCTTGAATCTGCCACATGCCAGTGAAATTATGCGTGTAGAAATTGCATTATGCAAAAAACACACGTTTGGCCACAATTGCATACACCTATGTATGCAGGGGGGGGGGGGGCGTTAGGCTTCCCAATGTTCCTTTCCGTGTTGTTTAGGGGCAAGCAAAGATGCACACCTTCTTCACATTGGCACCAATCTAGCCTAAGAGCTGACAATACAAGCTACCAGAGGATGTGTTCAGCAGCCCTGCGAGCAAGTTAGTAGTCTAAACGCACACAGTAAGTACATGTTCCCTGAGTCAATGATTTCCATGGGAAGTGGTGTGTGACTTTGCAAATTTTACTTACCACTACACTCTTTACTTGTTTTTTAAAGAACTCCAAAACACACGAAAAAGCATTGAAATTGCTGCAGTTGGCGATCTCTAATGAGGATTTGCCAGCAAAAAAAGTGAGGTTCATGATGCTGCGGCCAACATACAAGCACAGTACGGTACTGTTTTGCTGACGTATATATACATATGGTCCACCTGTCCATGAGTACCAACCATGGTATATGAAATGTGCCTCACGGCAGATGACCATTGCACAATTACTTTTTGTTACAAGGTGACATCTGATGAAGCTGCACCCAGTCACAAGGTAAGGCAAACAGGGAGTAACCTTCCCTGCAAATTCAACTGTGTATGGCCGCTTGATTTTTTCTTGTAATCTTGTATGGCCGCTTGATTAGCGCACGGACGATGCATATGAAGCTTGCCCCTACGCCTCTGACAACAAAGCAACAGGTAAGTGCTGAGTAAACACACACGTGGTTGTGTGTACAACCGTCCCCATGCACTCCCCCTTTCCCAACCAACTAGTGCCAAAACTTTAAAGAATTAGCCATATTTACCCACCTGAAAGAATTGCTAAAATTGCTCAGTGTGTAACCCTTAAACTCCAGTGAAGCAAAGTGATATCCCTCATATCACTCTTGCTTTCTTAACTGTGTTTCCCCCCCAGTTTCTCCATCTTTTTATTTACTTGGTCCTCACAACTGCTATTCCTTTTTTAGTTTCAGTTTAAATTTCCTTTTTTCCCTTATTCTGGGCAGCTGTGAGGAACTATTTCCTTAGCAGTTGTGACACGACCTTTTAAATAATCCACCGCCATCTCACGATGCAAACGTGATCATAACTGTGAATTACATTCCCCAAAAAGATGAGTCTGTTGCATTCAGACGCAGAAAGACCAGGTGGGTGCAAAGTGCATGCAAAATAGGCACAAGACAGCTGTGCACGCGTGTGCGTATGTGTGTGTCTGTTTGTGGTGTGTGTGTTTTTTTGTGTGTGCCTGTGTGCAAGGCTGACCTGACATGCCAGCCTCCAAGCTACCCGGCAAGAGGAGCGACAACATGTCTGGCGTATAGGAGAAGGCCACCAGTCCCAGGTACGCCACAGCCAAAGGAGCGAACGTCCAATATGACCGCATGAGTTGACGCACGAACAACGCTCTTGGCACTAGGATCATCTGACAATGAAAAGGTGTGAGTTGGCTGTGAACATGTGTATTGTGCACATTTTTTGATTTGTGCTTATGCGCTCTATTGTGCATTGTTTGGGAAAGTGCATGTATATTTGTGTGTGTTTGTGTGTGTATTTGTGTGTCAGTGTGTGTGTGTGAGTGTGTGCATGTGTGTGTGTGTGTGTGTGTGTATGTGTGTAAGTGTGTGTGTGTGTGTGTGTGTGTGTGTGATTTAGATTGTGACAGGTGCCTGTACTGACCATCAAGAATGGGATGGCAGCAAATATCCCAGCTCCTAATACGGTGTAGGACACAGCGTTGGGTAGTGAATCTTCTGTAGATGGCGCTACGTTGACTGATTGTTGTAGATGCCCTTCCTTCCCTGTTGCTCTTCGCTGCTGATGCTGAGGACTGAAGGTAGCAGTGCTGCTTGTGCTGTAGCAAACCACTGTTGGTTGTGCTCCTTGACCTTGGCTTGACTCGGAGGCCTGAGTCAAAGGCTTGCTGCGTTGACTCCTCCGTGGCGCGAAATACATACATGGGGATGGACACAGCTGCTGTCCTCCGCATGAGGCGAGATTCGTTTGGGGTAGCTGCAGATTCATCCAAATTGGCGACTGCTGAAATTGCGATAAACACGTAGCTATTTGTTCTTTGAAATGTTGCAATGATATTGGTGTGACTGAAAGATCCAGATCGAGGGAGGACGAAAACCGTGGAAAGAACTGATTTTTGTGTAGCAATTATAAGTGGTAAAACCAGGCATCTGTTTTAAAACATCTGATTGCCGGAAGCAGGGAGCTAAAAACCCTTCTTCAGCTGCAGAAGCGGGTGTTTGGGTGATTCACAAGGTGCACCAGCTCAGCAGAGGCTCAATTTGGCCCAAAATTCCAGGGTTGGGTTTCTCAAACTTATAAATGCACATGCTTAAGCAAGCTTGAAGAGGGTGGTTAACGCCACTTTATGCTACTAACCCACACGTAAACGTCAGTGGTGAACGCCACATACCTTATGTGAATGCCATACCATACGTCAGTGGTGGTGAATGCCACATACCATACGTCAGTGGTCAACGCCACTTTATGTTAATAACCCACACCATGGTCCTTTATCCCCCCCCTGGATCAATTAAAATATTAAAATCAATCCGCGTGAATTAGAAATCCAGCCATTAACTCACTCGTTGTAAAGGCAAATGTAATTCTATAAATATTCCATTCCGTTAATGCACCTTTATGAATATACCATTTGAGGCATAAATGCTTGTACGGGTTCTCCTGCATTTGGAAAATTCCAAAGTTGTAGCGTGGGCAGGTGCTGCAGATATCTCGATCGATCGAAGAGGGACGACCCTGGCGTGTAGAGTCAATGTGGGAAATTGTATCGAGCTTTGACCTCTTTGATGTACCAAGTTATTGCAAAGTAAGAATTCATAAAAGGTGCCAACCCCCAAGTACGTATACTGTACATACGTACGTTGAGTTGCTTAACTTATTCGTCCTCGTTCACCCCTATTAAGAACTACTCCTTTTTCAAAGATGCACACTGTTGGGCGTCTTAATCCCAGCTTCCCAGCGCACTATCTGAGAACTCACTTAGATGTTGTCAGGGACAAAGACGCGTCTGCGTAGCAGTAAAGGGATGGAAATGCATGTTTTGCTCCTTTTCCCCCTTCCCCCTCATCCCCTCTTCAAACCTAGAGCGAGGCTTAGGTAAATGTTTCTTACATCAGCTAAAAGTTCAGGATCCAAACTTTTGGCAGCAAAAGCGAAAGGTTTGGCCTGCTATAAGTGGAGCCCCACACTCGCCTTTTCTAGTATAGATAATATTCATTTCCCCTGATTCTGGCGCACTAAAAATTACGTTAAACGGTGCAGAAATGCGTGAGTTATTAGAGGATGAGGATATCTAAATCCTATCCTCGATCATCTTCAGCCGGTTTTGGGTGCAAATGCTTCATTTCCTGGCCCTCATTTGGCAGGTTAAGCATTTAAAGTGCAAGCTCCTCCTCCTCCAAAATATCTCCATTATGGAAATACCGTAGTAGTACAAATGTTTTCGTGATCCTATCATGGGAAGGTCATCACGAAATGTGTATCACCCCAATTGTAAAATAGCCATCACAAAATTAAGGACCACCACCCAAAAAAATCCTCCCTGCCGGGGGCTTCACGAATTGAGTACCAGGCCCTCATAGCACTGGAATGGAGCCTGAGGGCTTCCCTGAGGGGCCTGGCAATGGGCCAGAAGTCAAGGTCACAGTGACAAAGGGCCAGAGGATCCTACTGACTGATTTCATGCGCCCTGCGCCTGACCCCCGCCCTCCAACAGAGAAAGAGCAGAGGAAGCAGCGTGAGCAGAAGCAGCAGCAGCCATCGAGTTAAGCTGAAGCTCAGAAAACCTGTAACCTGCTGTAGCTGAAAGACCTCTCAAAAGCATAACTTCAATTTGAAGTGTTTGCACGGTGAGCTGTGAGACACAGCACTTGTCTGGGGGGGGAGGCATGGCAAGAGGAAGCAGGTGTGTGCATGCTTGCACACTGCGCAAATGTACACTGTGTGTGTGTGTGTGTGTGTGTGTGTGTGTGTGTGTGTGTGTGAGAGAGAGAGAGAGAGAGTGTGTGTGTGTGTGTATGTGTGTGCGCGCGTGTGCGTGTGTGTGTGCGTGTGTGTGTGTGTATGTGTGTGTGTATGTGTGGTGTGTGTGTGTGTGTGTGTGTGTGTGTGTGTGTGTGTGTGTGTGTTTGTGTGTGCGCGCGTGTGCGTGTGTGTGTGCGTGTGTGTGTGTGTCTGTGTGTGTGTCTGTGTGGTGTGTGTGTGTGTGTGTGTGTGTGTGTGTGTGTGTGTGTGTGTGTGTGTGTGTGTGTGCACGTGTGCGCGTGTGCACGTCAGTTGCCACTCAGACAGACCCATCTTTGTTCTCTCCAGGCCAGCCCACTGCTACTCATTTACTGCTCCAATGCCCGTAGCAGCGGCCAGTCAACGGAGGCCTGAGGGGCTTTTTGAGAGCCCGCCACGAAAAGTTAACCACCCAAAAATACCCATCACGAAAATAAGTACCATTAACCCCCAAAAAATTCATCGGACCCCGGATTTGTGTCACAAAAACATTTGTACCACTACGAAAACTGTTTCAAGACTATTCAAACCTCTTTACGCAATATGCAAACGATCTTAGCCCAGTCGCAGGCGTCCCTTCGTTCCTTCGCATCCCTGCACACGCACCAGCAACTGAAAGGCTCGTCATTGTTAGCTAATCGGGGGCTTGGCCGGAGAGGGGGAACGAAGGGCAGAAGGGAAGGTGAAGCACAGGTGCAAGCGTTCGTGCAGGAGCCAAGCTTGGAGGTTAGCATAGCTGCACGACAGGTGGGTGGACAAGGGGAAGCGGGGCAAGCGGGATGCCCAAGTTCTGTGTGAAGACAAGTTGTCAGGAGTTGAAGTGCATGTGGAGTATTAAGATGAATGAAATAATGTCAATGTGTGTGCACAAGTAAAAGTTCCTGCCTTGCTGGCAAAATAGGAACAGGTTTGGGAGGTTCCTGGCCTACATGTGCCTGCCCAGTTGCATACAGTTGCATTGCAGAGGGTAGAGGAAGGAGGTTGTGTGCGAGCATGTGTGTTTGCAGCGAATGGCTATGGCTGAGCGTGCATGAAATCCTGAGCCTTAAGAAAGCTTGTCCGTGTACTCCTGCCTTTTATTGACGTGCAGGCCACAGTGCAGGGCGAGGGCCAGAAGAGCAGTGTGGGAACACGACGCCTGGTCGTGGCAGTCAATGATACTGAGGTTTGCATAAACTGTTCGCATAAACTTTTCGCATAAACTAGGATGGGCATACACACACTGTGCCCAGTGCCAATCCCTGCAAGATGATGATGACATACGGCTCTTGCGCACAACACACACACATACACACACACACACGCACACATGCACGCGCACAAATCATTGGCACAACAAAAAATGCATTCACACATTTACACTGTCACAGTCACAGTCACACGCATCTGTACACACACAGGAATCGTGGTATGCTGTGAAGTGGACAATCAGTAATATATACAGGTACATTTCAGCATAAGTGGCTGTGCCACGATAAGGTCATCAACTTACCTGCGCTTGTACGGTTTACCCATTTGTAAATGCACAGCTTCATCTTTACCATGGTCCCGGTCTAGCTCTCCAGTACGGGACATGTAAACACATTCCTGCATTTCCTTGACATGTAATACCCATTCGTAAATGCACAGCTTCATCTTTACCATGGTCACGGTCTAGCTCTTCAGTACGGGACATGTAAACACTTTCCTGCATTTCCTTGACATGTAATGTAGGGAGGGGGATGTACTGCACTTAGTGCATTGCGTGCCAAAGAATTCTGTGCGCGTCCCTCTTCCTGCCGCCTTTTTAGCCGACATAAACGACTCCATGGACTACGAGGAGATGCTCGAGGTGTGTTGCTTTCCCCTCTGTACATGTTGCACAGCTGGACATAGCAGATAATAACAGGATGTTAAAAACTGCGAATGTTCCCTTAATTATGCTGGCTGTGTCGTCACTACCAGCGGAGTTTTTCATTTTGGCGAAGCCCCCCTCGCTCATGGGGGCGTGAGCCCCTAGCGTTGATGGCTTCCCACCACACTTCACACAGGCCTCCCCAGGCTCACCCAGGCCACCCCACGGGCTGAAACTCGACATAGGCTCCTAACCAAAACGCGAACCGTGTCATAAATTATGGGACCCTGGGGTGCTGTGTGTGAAGATGTAGAGCAAAATTTTGGGGGGTCCAGCCCTCCTCCCCAGGCCCACCCAGGGCACCTCTCAGGCTGAGACTTGACGTATGCTTGTAACCAAAATCTTCACCGTTTCAGATGGATTCTGAGACCCTGGGGTGCCGTGTGTAAAGGTTTAGAGAAGTTTTATGTTTGGAAGCTGCCCAGGTTTCCTCAGCCAGGCCCCCGGACCATTTCCTGCTAGTGCTGGGGGCTGGAATTTTTGGGGCTGAGAATTGGGTGCGGACTAATGAAAATTAATTATTTTTGACATGTTTAGGGGGCATGAGCGAGGGGGAGGGCAGTGGGGATGAAGAGGGAGAGGGCATGGACTAGCTTGTGAAATGATTGGGATGCGAGCACAAGTTGTGCGAATTGCACGCAAACACAGAGTAGGAACGAGAATTTGGAATGAGCTTTGACATGCAACTAGCGTGCAGTCAGTTTTATGAGCAGTTTGACAACTCTTGCTTGGGTATCGACCTGCCAGGCTCATGTTTGCATGCAGAGCGCGGCAACAGCCCACCCTGTGGTCAATATCTTTTGCAAAAGTAAACTTCCATGCGTGTAATGAAGCAATGGTAAGGTCTGGGGCCACATCAGGAGTTGTTTGGCCCTGCGGATCTGTGCGGATAGGATATTAATAATTATTGAAAGGGGTGCGGATCTGGTCAGAGGGGGCTATCTAAGGAATAGTCCAAAATGTTCCTTATTTGCATCCAGAAGGCAGCCCTTCGTTTGATTGGGACATTCTTTGCCTTGAATTGAAGCTGGCATTTGAAGCTACACGAGGATGTGCTTGGATTTATGTGGGTCGCTCTGTGTGCTTGGATTCATGTGGGTCGCTCTGTGTGCTTGGATTCATGTGGGTCGCTCTGTGGCAGGGCTTACAGCTCAATCTGACCACCAAAACCTTAATACAGAGGTTTCCATTGGAAAACAGCATGCGTTGGCCTACATCCCCAACCACTTCACCGTTTCACTCCAATTCTTTTGCAATGATCATTATCATTATAAGGACTCCAAAACACCAAACATCACTCAATTTGGTGCTCTGGCTGGTCAGATAAAGCATGCGACTGCTCAAAAAGTAGGGTTCACGCCGCAGCCAATTAGGCATAGGCCCCCACAATTGCAATACTGAAACTCAACTGCTATGAATAGCCATTACCATTTGGAGCCAAGTTTGACTGTTGCAAATGTGGGGGCCCGTTCCCTGGGAACCTTTGAAATACACCCCAAGGGGGGGTCAGATAGACCCCTGTGGGATTTGGCAGGGATTTGGTGTGGATTTGCAAAACTATATATTTTTTTTAGGGGTGCGGCAGGAAAGTGTAGGAAGCATAACTTTTGGACGGCACGTGTCAAATCAATTACAATTTATATATTCGGAATTCTGATGTCGAGAGCTATCGATTGGTATATATATGAGTCGAATCGGAAGGGGGGGGGGTCTGGGAAAGGAGTTTTTGGAGCCCCCCTCCAAAAGATTACTGGGCCACTCCTACAAAATTTAATTATATCATCGGAATTTTCAGCTCAAACCCAGTCGATTGGCACCCTTTTTGAGCAAATTGGGTTAGGGGGGGGGTCTGTGGACATGTCCAAAGGTCAGAGGCACACGCGCTCGGGTGCAGGCCGCGGGGTGAGTCAAGCCAATGAAGCAGCAATTTACCCCAAACTTACAGGATTGTGCCAGCTTGAGATAGTCAGTGAAATTCTGAAGAAGTGGAAATATTGTGGGACTGTGCAAGCCAGTTATGGATGCCTGGTAGGTCACGTGTTCATGGGCGTCCGTATCTCAGTTTTAGCCCCATAACTCTGCAACACTTCAGTTTTAGGTCTTGATGAGTATGCAGATGGATGCCTATTTGAAAAAGGAGCAGATTGGTACCCTTTTTGTCCGGGTGGGGGCACTGTAAGGGGGGTTTGGGGGGGGGGGGTCCCTCAGGGGTGTCCACCCCAAAATACGTGCCATCCAAAAACAAAAAAACACCCTCCTGGGTGCGGAATGATTAATTCTCTTTAAGGTAGTCAGACGTTCATGACGCACGGAAGTTTGCCTGGACGGGACCCTTCAAAAATGCAGTCCGTGCTGGCTTGGACTTTTCGCGGGGCATGGAGCGCACGGTGCAGGTGCTTGCAGCATGCTGTGTGCCGAAGCAGAGTTCATACAATTGCCAGCCCGGGCACCATGCTCGCACCTGCCCTCTTAATAGACAGGGAACAGCAGCAGCAGCACATCCTCACGCCTGCTTGAGCAAAGGCTGCTCCAGCACAGCATCATGCACACCACTGCAGCATATGTGGGGCAGTAAGGCACATACACAGGCGTGCACGCGCATGCATCAGTCCTCTAGGGCACTTGCACATACACACACACATGCGCATGTGCACACAAATACAAACACAAATGCGCGCGAATACTCACAGGCGCGCACACACACACATATACATGTGCACGCACTAACACACAGACATGCGTGCACACACACACACACACATACACACACACGCACGTGTACAAGCGTGCATACACACACTCACACGCACACATGCATATGCACGCACAGGTTATGCGCATGATGGGCTTAGCGAATTGTTCAGCGTTGCTAGCGACGCTCCCTCACTTGTCCTTTTTCTTCTCTTTTCTTTTCCTTTGCCCCAAAATTTTCTCCAAATGGCTAGTGGTTACTTTATCTTTCACGCATTCCTTCAGGTGCATGCCTATGAGTTCATCAATAACACGATGGTCCAGATGGCCAGCTCCATGAAAGCTCAATGCCAGGTGCGTATGTGCACATATGTTAGGGTGTTTTGGTGCGCACATATGTTTGTGTGTTTGAGTGCGTATATGTGTTTGGGTTTAAGTGTGTGTATGTGCATGTGTGTATGTATGTGCATGTGTGTATGTGTGTGAGTGTGAGTGTGTGCGTGAGTGTGTGTGCGCGAGTGTGTGTGCGTGTGTGCGTGTGTGCGTTTAGGTGGGAGTTTTTGGGTATGTGTGCGCAAGAGAGGGTTGCAGAAACCTGGAGTTGGATGTGTGGCAGCTGCTCCCTCCTATTTCTTAATGCTAAGCACATATGCGCAATTTATTCCCTAATATTGTGGGAATGAGTTTAAAGCAGTAAGAGCTGCTTGCCTTGACCTTCTTGTGCTCTGCGCAGGTTGACGTACTGCATGTCAGCGGCCCTAGAAATGCTGGGGATGCCGTTTGCAAGTACAGTGAAGACTTAAACGCCTCGCTTGTGGTGAGTAGTGATACGCTCTCCAGCAAATGTGCAAATGTGTCCTAGCAGGCTCCAGACTTGGTTCTGGTTTTTGAAATGGTCCCAAGACGCAACGAGACCTGGAAGGAACCCTGCATTTTACGAAGTACGGGTAGCGTCAGGTACCCGTACTTTGTAAGATGCGGTCTTTTGCGGTCTGTGGAGGATTACCCACGTAAAACTGCACTTTTGCAGCACTATTTCAGCATATTTTTTTTAATTTGTTGCAAACTGTCTTGATCCACGATGCACGCACGCCCACAACAGGCCTTCCTCCTCCAAAAACGTGATATGCATTCATCGTTGATGACAGGTGATCGCTTCGCAGCCCATGGGTCTGATCGATGAATTTTTCACAGGCGGATGCATGAGTGGGCATGCCATTGCGCAATGCAAATTGCCGACCCTCATTTTGCCGCCTGAGGTTTTATCGCATCTTCAATGAAATGGAAGCATTGTGTCCTTTTTTCCCCCTATGCATCGCGGACTGGTAGCCTAAGCAATTATAATTGATTCATTATTTACTCGCAGAAGAATTAAGAAACTTTAAAGAGAAGATTTAAGAAATGGACGAATCTAAGTTCTAGTCATGGCTCATGTTCAACTTGTCATGCTAAATTAGTGGCACGGACGAATTGTGTGAATTTCCCCGGGATTATAATGTGAGCAACGGTTTTACGGCTATCTGTCTGAGTTTGGCCAGTTTAGATGGTCGGCTATCTGATGATTGGCTATCTGATCTAAGTTTGGCCAGTTTAGATGGTCCTCTTGTAACAGGATTTACAGGAAGCCATCTCTTGTAACAAGCTCAATCTTTCTCAGATTGGATTGGGTTAGATTATAATGATCGGCAGCCACCTGTTGGGCTGATGGGTCTGGTGCTGGCACCTTCCAGCACACTGAAAAACAACCGTAAACGGAAAAAACTCAAGGGTTTCGCTAAATACGAGACATGTTAAACCAAAGGAGGAGGTTTGCAAAGGAGCCATGCTCAGAAACACATCCTCGGTGTGTTGCTTGAGCTGTCGCCTCCTTCTCACGTGGAACAGAGAGACGTTAAACACCAATTTGGGGGGCTTGGCAGACTATGGCTTGTACTTGCAATCCAGGCTCAGGTAAGTTAGGGTTACATCGCTATATATGCCCTCTGGGGGGCATCTGAGTGGAAGCTTGAGGTTGCAGAGGTTACAGATAAAGCCGGAGAGAGCGGAAGCCTGGCTCATATTTGCAATCTAGGCTTTTGCTGGTACTGTGATTTGTCGTGACAATCTTCCTGCTGTCAAAACATGCAGTATGGTTTACGCTCGACAAGTTGATCCTGGCCCCTTTGCCCACAGCCAGACAGTGCACAGTACACCTTTCTGGATACAGAGATTACAGAGGTTACAGAGGCTACGTGTTAAGCCATGCATCAGTCATAAAGTGCGACTGCTTGGCATATATAAAGCACTGCTAAAATGTGAGGAGTGTTTGAATTCAGCACAACAAACTTGTAGCACCTACAAAATAACCCTTGGATAGGGATCAATGCACGATGCACGACGTTCTTTGTGACATGTGCGTGCAGCACTGAATAAAAACTGTAGAATCAATCAAGCATCTGCCAGGACCAACCGACCACATTAAATCAAAGAGGGGATATCATCATCTGTGTGTTTGGGCACATTAACTTTATGAAAAAAGAAGCACGGACTGTCATGCTGAGAGAACCAAGAATGAAGGAGGCAAGTAATATCATACTTAAACTCATGTGTGAGGAGCAGCGTTGCACAACGAGAGGGTCTGGAACATCAAACATAGTCTGGTTCATCACCATCTTGCTGCGGGCCCTGCTGCTAGATGAGCTCTGAATTAGCACTTACCTGGCTAAGAATGTAAAATCATGTATAAAGAGTGAAATTGAAATCAGATATTAAAGCAGATTGGCAAGCCTTCTTGCTGTTTGTCAACCCTCACACAGCAACGCACAACGAACCAGAATCAAGGACACCTTTCCTCTGGAACGCATAAATGCAGGTCATAGATTTCATGGTAATTTGGCTGAGAAAGCCATTTTGTATTCACCTTTATAAAAACATGCACAAGCCCATAAGTTTAGTAAGTGTCTTTCAAGCAAGCCAAGTCATTGCATTATTCAAGTTATTTCCCGCGAAGCATTTTTAAAAGCAGATGCCAGCAAGGGTGCTAGGTCGGTCGAAGATTTATAACCAAGCTTAGACTTCCAAGCTGACATGAAAACCTTGTTGAAGCAGAGTTCAGACATCATGGCCAGCCCGGGTGACATGCTCGCACCTGCCCTCAACAGACAGGGAACAGCAGCAACAGCACATCCTCACGCCTCCTTCAGCAAAGGCTGCTCCAGCAAAACTACGCAGGCAGTGAAAATCCACTCCCCACATTAATTAAGGAAAAAGAGCCACTTTGGTACCGGGTATCGTAAAACTCCTCCACGAAAGAATAAGAAAAAGATCAATGGGGATTAGGAGGGTCGCATGCTTTACTTGAAACTGGCTCCTCATGAGAGTTGATAGTAGCACTGGAAAGTGTGTGCCTGATATGGGCAAGTTAGCAAGTTAGGTAGCGTGGTTGAATGAAATCAAATGAAGCTTGGCAGCAATTTCTTGGCTCTTTGAGAGTCAAGACCCAGCTCCTTAAAAGGCTCCAGCATGTGATTGTTGTACATGGTGCCACCCACTCCCAGAAGGATGGTATGGAGGGTAACAGAGGCTCCTTGGAGATGGTGCAGAGGCCTTTGGACATAACCAGCCCCCCTTCCCAGCAGACAAACGACGCAAACCCAAACTGAGTTTTGAAAGTGCATACTACCCAACACCACCCCCACAGCACAAAACTTTCCTCTTTGTCCTCTTATAGATCCAGTATTATTGTGAGCAGTGGGTGGTAGTTTTCATAGTTTTATCAGGGACAAATCACTCCACAAATCTTGCTATCCAAAATATGTTTTATCTGCTTCCCAAGGACCTCACTCTACACAAAGTGAAACGCGCTTGTCGTGACCTGTGAGCCTAAATTAGTGTTAAGTATCACAGCTTGCAACCGCCACCACTGCTCGTTACTGCAGTTACTGTATGCATGTCCTCATCAACACTGTTACACTTCCATCAACACTGTTACACTGAAATCAGCCGCGTTCAGCCGTGAGTTTTTTCAGCCATGCTTCTTCCTGACTGCGGCTATATAAGGAAGTTTCAGCCGCCATTTCAGCCGCTTCTAAATGCGGCTGCCTTCAGCCGCATCAGCCGCACTGCAGCCGCACTCAGAAATGTCTGACGTACATACATCCCACGCTCTTCATGTGCTGTTTTGGTAAGGGGTGCATTGCTGCTGCCAGCCGGGCTTCTGCAAATTAATCGCAACACATGTCTTTTGGCGAAGCCCCCCTTGTGGGAGCGTGAGCCCCTAGCGTCGTCTCCTTCCCATCACACTTCACACAGGCCTCCCCAGGTCCACCCAGGCCACCCCATGGACTGAAACTCGACATAGGCTCCTAACCAATACTCGTACCGTGTCATGTAAACTCTGGGCCCCTGTGGTGTGGTGTGTGAAGATATAGAGCAAAGGTTTGGTACTGGGAATTCCAGACCTCCTCCCCAGGCCCACCCAGGGCACCTCCCAGACTGAGACTCAACATAGACTCCTAACCAAAACCCGTACCGGGCCAGATGAATTCTGGGACCCTGGGGTGCCGTGTGTAAAGTTTTAGTTACAAGTTTTTAAAGTTTGGAAGCTCCAGGAAGCTGCCCAGGATTCCTCGGCCAGGCCCCCGCACCACTTCCTGCTGGAGCAGTATCCATCAGCACACTTTTCCGGCTGCGGATGCTGCGTCAGGGGTCCTTTGTTGTGTTCCGGTTGCAAAATTCAGGAATGCGGTCCATGTTGGCTTGGACTGCTCGCGGGGCATGGAGCGCGCGGTACAGGTGCTTGCCGCGCAGAATTGTCATTGCTCATAAATTACACAAAGGATGAGGAAGATCAGTGCCACATTGCTTTTCCCTGCAATAACTACACACGAACTTCTACGATTGGCAACACCCTACCTCTAATATAGCAAGCAGCTGGAAAAGTGCAGGCGGCTTGATTCGTCGGCCACCATTAAGCCTGAAATAGCTGTTACTGGCACTTTTCCCAGCATTCTTCATCCCTCTGTGCTGCAGCTGCTAAAGGGCATCATTTTAAAAGTTATACCTTAGTGAGCCAGTCAATCCAGCGCATCCGCCCGCACAGCCTGCAAAAACAACAAAAGTGAGCAAATTTTGACAAGCGCGCATGTGCTGTTCTATAACGTGCAACCTTAAGCCATACAAGAAAACAAGAGTTTTCCTTGTTTACCCTTCAAAAGATAAAAAAGGGGGGTGCTGCAGGGGTGGCTGCAGGGGCGGCTGGGTGCTGGACGGTTTATTTGGGTACAGTGTTATGAGACATGCCACATAGATCTGGGAAGCTTAACCTGGTCGCAATTAGAATCACAATGCTATGGTAGGAGCAGGCACACCACAAACAATAACTTAAATAAAATTGAGTCCATACAGTGTTGCAACACAATACACAATGTTACAAAACGTTGTAACGATACGGCTATCCTGGACCAAGCTCAATTGGTGTGTGAAATCACACCAACACAAAACATACTTGCACACACACACACACACACACACACACACACACACACATACAACGCACACACACACACACACCTACAACACACACACTCTTTTGATAGTGTCCCAATTTCTTGCAAGATGCGTGCATGTAGTTAAACGTGTGACTGTCCCTCATCAGTTTCCAAAGCTGAGCAGCTGCCCACGGGAGGGGAACGATACACTGATGGCAACGGTAGCCTTCAAGTACGATTATACATGGCGATAGAGCAAGCAAGCAAGGAGGGAAGGTCTACATTTGGGCATACATCCCAAACCTCTGTGTCTGAACTGCACTCAGCACCACTAATACCTTCCGGTCCCCCTGTACTAACGGTGGAACCCACATCAGATACTCCATGTCCACCACAAACCAAAACGATACGTTCACAACACCACTCGCATATAATTTTTAACCAAACAAAAAGAATCCATGACTGTGTAGGCGCAATGTCAGCACCATCCCCCAGCCACCCACAAACTGCAGTCATTGTATGCCTCTCTGACCCTGCACCCACTAAGCAACTCGCTGCTCCACCCACACAACACGAGCCAGTAAAACATGCACGGCATACACAACCTGCTCCCTTACATTATACCACTAAATAGAGAACACGCAGCCAGGTGACTGGCCAGCGACATACCCCTCTTACCCAAAACATATACCATTCCAGAGAACAACTCACTAATTGCCAGCTTAACAAACGCATCACATGCTCACAAACTGTTCTTTACAATCATCCCGCAACACAGACGTTTACAAAAACATCTACCTCCCCCACCCAGCAAATCAACATAACCAGAATGAAAGAAATAGAAAAAACTACGCAGGCAGTGAAAATCCACTCCCCACATTAATTAAGGAAAAGGAGCCACTTTGGTACCGGGTATCGTAAAACTCCTCCACCAAAAAATAAGAAAACGACCAATGGGGATTAGGAGGGTCGCAGGCTTGACTTGAAACCGGCTCCTGATGAGAGTTGATAGTAGCGCTGGAAAGTGTGTGCCTGGTATGGACAAGTTAGGCAGCGTGGTTGAAAGAAAATAAATGAAGCCTGGAAGCAAGTTTCTTGGATCTTTGAGAGTCAAAACCCAGCTCCTTAAAAGGCTCCAGTGTGTGATTGGTATAGATGGGGTCATCCATTCCCAAAAGGATGGTATGCAGGGTGCAGGGTAACGGAGGCTCCTTGGAGGATGGTGCAGAGGCCTTTGGCCATGACCAGCCCCCTCCCCCAGCAGATCAAGGCCTCATACCCAAACCAAATACAGACTACCCAACACCAAACCCCACAGCACAAACCTTTCCTCTTTGTCCTCCAATATATCAGTACTAATGTCAACTATTATAGATCCAGTACAGTCGCCGACATTGCTGACACCTCCACTGCCTTGCAAAAGAAGACATAGAAAACCAAACACAAACCCATAATCATACCCATACAACAAACATGGCCCATTCTCCTCCTTCAAAGCTTTGGTACCTACCATACCACCGTGACGCCCTTCAAGCACAAATGCATCTTCTCCATAAACTGGGAAATGCCAAAACTGAAGCGAACTACCATGCGTACTACCAGACCCTCATAAAGGACGGCACTGCCAATGGAGCCGCTAGCAATGCTTACCTAACATCATCCGATGTCCCCTTTAAGACCAAATGCATCATTATGAAATACAGAACAGGCACCCTATAGTATATAAACAAAAGCATGCAGTATTGTTAAAACTCTCAACAAGTCAAACTTGCCCCCTCTGCCCACAAGTAGACAGTGCCCTGCACATCCTTTCTGGGTGCCAACACACGCAAATAAGGAACATGATCACCGAAAGACACAACTTAGCATGCCGCGTTATCTTTAAGGCTGTCAGCAAAACAGGCTCCTTAGGATCATGCAGTCTCCAAAGATTTAGGCAGCAACGAACGGATGACCATGCAAAATCTCCAGATTCCTGAAACAGCTGAAAGTAGAATTGTTCCCAAATTGGCTCTTCCCACCTCGCTTCCCAGAAAAAGACAGATTTACCTCCAGCCGCCCAGATTTTGTGCTGGTTACTCTCAACGCTGCAGAAACACAAAAACAACAAACTAATGTAGGGGGGTGGGTTCTTCGAAGTGGCAGGGGGCAATTGAGGGAGACTGGGAGCACCTCAGCAGCACCGCCAGCCACCAGTAGAGCCACCAACCCCAGACAGCAACGACCTAAAGACCTCAGCAAACCTCGGCGTGACATCCACCTTGTCAAGATCAAGTACTGCGAGGACACCAGGCCTCAGAACCAGCTGAACGCCGCAAAGGAACAGCACAAAGATCCCTGCAACATTCTCCAAGGAGCCTCCGTTACTCTCCACATCACTTTTTTGGGTGTGGGCGGCACCATCTACAACACTCACACTCTGAAGCCTTTCAAGGAACTGGGTCTCGATGCTCAAAGAGTCAAGAAGCTTGCCTCCAAGCTCCATGTGCACTCTGTGAACTTTGCTGCTAAACTTGACCATACCAGACGTGCCCTTTCCAGTACTGTTATAAACTCTCATCAGGAGCCGGTTTCAGGCCAAGCCTGCAACCCTCCTGATCCCCATTGATTTTTCCTTTCCTTTTTGCGGTGGAGGAGCTTTACGGTACTTGGTACCAAAGTGGCTCCTTTTCCTTAATTAATGTGGGGAGTGGCTTTCACTGCCTGCGTAGTTTTCTTTTTCGTTTCTTTACAGTAACTATTCCCATCAGGAGCCGGTTTCAGGTCAAGCATGCAACCCTCCTGATCCCCATTGATCTTTTCCTTACTCTTTGGCGGAGGAGTTCTACTGTACCCGGTACCAAGTGGCTCCTATTCCTTAAATATTGTGGGGAGTGGTTTTTCACTGCCTGCTTGGAATTTTCCTTGTTCTTTTTTGCAGCATATTGATCCCTACGGGCAGGGCAAAATTTGAGATCAATGGCAAGCATAAACGAGGCATGAGGTGCATGCTTGTGTATATGTAGGGTTGGCCAGAACCGTATACACCCACCGGATATGACCGTATACTTGGTGATTTCCCTGCCAGACAAATCATATGTACACCGTATATATATATGGTTCTGGCCAACCCTACGTATATGTGAGTATACTGCTGTAAGTGCATGTGTGCATGATGTGTGTATGTGTTTGTGAGAGTGTATGTGCGCGTGAATGCAAGACTGTGTGTGTATGCATGTGCGTATGTGTATGTGTGCGGGTGTGTATAGTGCCTGTGTGAATACTTGTGTGTTTGAGCGTGAGTATGTGTGTGTGTGTGCGTGTGTGCGTGCTGTCCTACACTACGTGTGTGTGTGTGTGTGTGTGTGTGTGTGTGTGCTTGTGCGTGTGTGTGTGCGTGTGTGTGTGCGTGCGTGTGCGCGTGTGCGTGTGCGTGTGCGTGTGCGTGCGCGTGTGCGTGTGTGTGTGTGTGTGCGCGTGTGTGTGTGTGTGTGTGTGTGTGCGCGTGTGTGTGTGTGTGTGTGTGTGTGTGTATTTTCTTCCAATATAATTAAATAATAATAATGGACGAGCTGCGTGCTCTTTACGTTGCCGCAGAGGAAGTCGATGTGGTTTCAGCGGAGCAGCTCAATAAGCACGACGCAGCTCCTTACAAGATGGGGAGACTGCTCATTACGTCTGTGTCTCTCAAGGACGTGGGACTCATTGGGTAAGTCAAATTACTGTATTTCCTGACCCCCAGCATGTGTTCTTGATTCCCCACCGTCTACTACTGCACACACAGCCGCACCAGCAGGACCCCACAGCATGAGGTAGACAGCTTTGCAGCAGAAGATGAGAGTGAGGCGCTGGAAGCACTGGGGTTGCCATGCGCATTCGGACGCAAGGTGCGTGTCAACGATTCTCTCTTTGTGTGCCCCCCTTCCCCCGGAACTAGCCCATAAGACCAATCTACCTACGTGCTTTCAGCAGGGTGCCAAGAGCGTACGAAAGAAAGAACGGAACCGGAAGCAAGAGCACCTTTGTGCGACAGGTGCACCAGTCTCATGCATGCATGTGTGTGTTGGTTTATAAGTATATTGTATGTTTGTGGGGTGGAATTGTGGGGTGGAATTGTGTGCAACGTATACATGTTCAATTTTGCATAAATGCTGCAGGCCGGTGATGTGTTCCTGCTGTCTCGAAGCGCATCATGTTTCTGTTGTTTTACCCTTCAACTACACAAGCTAGTGCTGTCCAAACTGCAGTTGTACCTTGTTTTCCTGACGTGTGCAGGAACTGATGCACAGCTTGAGGCTAAGTCTGTGCTTAGCGAGGCAGAGGAGAACGAGCCACAGATAAATGCTGAAATCCTAGGCACGTTCTCGGTACAACTTTCCATGCTAGCTGTCAAATCTGGTGTCGTTGCAATGGACGCTTGCTATAGCTCCTCAAAACATCCATCTTCAGTACCTTTTAACACAAATGGAGTATTTTGGGGGGCATACGTGCACACACATACACGTGTGCACACACAATTACACACGTGCACACAGCACACATGCACATGCACAAACGCAGGTATGACGTGGCAGCAGCTGGAGATGTTGTACGGCCCTGAGGTTGCTTCAGCTCTGTCAGCAGCCGCAGCGGAAAAAGCAGCTACAAGCACAACAAGAAAGGTCCAGGAAAGTGGTAGCACCAGCAACGGATCAGCTTGGCAACAGCAGCAGCAGCAGCAGCAGCGTGAAGCTACACAGCAGCAGGAGCAACAAAACGAGCAAAAAAAGGGTAGGAAAAGTAGGATGGGGGCCAGGCAGCGGAAGTCCAAGGATTGTGCAGAAGCCTTGGTGCAGCAACCGACCAGAGAAGAGCCAATAGCGGCAGCAGCAGCGGCAGTGGCAGCAGCAGCAGCAGAGGATATAGCCGAGGGTAGTTGCGCTTTTGATGAAGCAGTCTCTATAGCGGTTGAGGAGGTGGATCGCATGGCACAGCACATGCCGGCTGAGGTGCAGCAGGGTGTGAGTTTGGGTGGGACAGAGGGGGAGCAGGAGAGCGGCGGCGATAGTGGGTTCAATGACGCCTCGGCTAATGAGGGTGGGCTGCAGAGCAACAGCAATGTTTGTGATGGATTGAGCAGTGGGGAGGGGTGTAGTGGGGGTGGCGCAATAGCTGGTGATGCTCTAAGTAGCACTCCAAAGAACAGTGAGATTTTGAGCAGTTTATTAAGGAGTGGGAGTGTGGAGTTACTGGGAGGTGAGGCGGCAGTAGGCGCGATGGATGTGGGTTGTGGAGGGCCGAGGGAGGAAGGGGAACGGTCTAGGGAAGAGGGTGCAGTCGCGAGCATGAGACGAAAGGGGGGGAGGAGGGGGAAGGGCCCTAGTGGGGAGGGGTGCGGCAATGAGGGCGTCTGCGTGGTGCCTTGTGATATGAACGGGCACGCAAGCCACGTGCAGGGGAGTCAGGCAATTACAAGGCAGGAAGAAAGTGAGGGTGGAGGGCGAACTTGTTGTGAGGGTGAGGGTGAAGGACAGCAGGAGGAGGGCAGGGGGGAAAAGTGTGTGCCTGAGCAAGCCCTGTGTGAGAGTGGGAGTGAGGAGAAAGCACGTGTGCAAGGGCTACAAGGGCCTCAGGGAGCGGGAGGGGGTGGAGGGCAAAGGCCTGAGCAAGCAATACTTGAGAGTGGGTGTGAGGGCCAAGCACCTGTACAGAAGCAGCAGCACAGCGGGAGTGAAGGCCAAGTTTGCGGAGAGGAGAAGGAGGAGGAAGAGGAAGAAGAGGTGTGTGTGTGGCTGGGAAAGGGCAGTGCTGCCGCTCGCAGCCTCCTAAATCAGCCCCACACACCAGTATCGTTGCAGCCCACAGAAGCAGCAGCAGCGGAGGAAGTGGCTGTGTCACAAACCCATGCGCCACCATCATCATCATCATCATCATCATCATCATCATCATCGCTCCCACCTTCAGCAAACTCGCCCGTACATTGTACTTCAGCCCCTGAAAGGCCTCCCAGCCCCCCTT
>Ga0307963_1000586_pt1 | contig 25031 bp, 23 predicted proteins | sample OrgLakmetagen594_FD_201829 | JGI IMG/M metagenome (GOLD analysis project Ga0307963, IMG submission 201829) | Saline water microbial communities from Organic Lake, Antarctica - #594 | ecosystem: Environmental > Aquatic > Non-marine Saline and Alkaline > Saline | place: Antarctica: Organic Lake... | reverse complement strand
AAGCAGCTATATGCCTGCACAGTTCTCATGCCAATTAATGCAATACCTGACGAGCTATAGGGCAAAAACTGGTTTGCGCACGCTCTTGCACTGACCCCCTGTTTAGTGCACAAATCCAGCCAAAACCTTTGCCAATGCACTTTTTTACTTCATTCATGCAAATTAAGCATTATGCAATACGTGAACTGTAAGTTTGGAAACATTGCTGATAATTTGCCTGAACACATCCCCGAGGCATACTTGGGGGCATTCCATGCATTTCTGTGGCCAGGCACCCAGACCCCCCCCTAATCAGATCACCTGACAAGGGCGCCAATCAAACGGGCTCAAGCTGATGAATCCAGATATATATTTAATATTTCGTGAAAATGGCCCAGTAATATTCTTGAGCGTCCCCCTGAAAATTCTCAGACCCACCCCGGCCCCCCCCCCCTCCCGACCCCCTCAGAATTGACTCATTTATATACCAATTGATAGCTCTCGACGTCAGGATTCCGAATATGTAATTTATATTTCGATTGACATATGATCCTGTACCCTCCTGGTAGAAGCAAGAAAAAGGGGGATGGGAGGGGAGGAGGGTCAGAGGGGTTTGCCCGGAAAGTTACACGTTGAGTCCAACAGATGTTTTTTCACCCTCCTGCTTCAAAACAGTAAAAGGGTTTTGAGCTCGTCCAAATTATCCCCTTAAATAAAATGTACATTATTTCCAAAGACGAGTGCATCAGCCCCCTCTAGGAATATTAATTTTGAACAACATCCCCCTCTCCAAGGGCTGCGTGTGGCCACTCTCATCTCCCCCACAAACTCAAAGGAGGAAAGAGTTATGAGAAAATCAAAGTTTGACGTGCCCCCCTCTTAAGGACGCAAGGTCGGTTGGTGGCAATCTGAGTGTGCAAATTTGCGCTGTTACACTCCCAATTTAAACCAAGAGTCAGCCCAGCCAAGCCCCACCTAAAAAGGGGGATTTAATGCCCCTTTCCTGAATTGCACATCTGAGGTCACCCAATGGTTTCTATACATGTAACACTTCTACATGAAACTTTATGAGTTTGGGGTCAAGGGTGAGAGTGGGGGGCTGGATATTTGCCATTTCCCGGCCAGAAAGGTGGTATGGGTGTAGAATGCGGGTTTTGGTTCGAATTTCACCAATTGTTTTGTTCTCAGATAGGTTTAGGGTCAAACCATACCCATTAAAGCAAAAAAAGGGGGGTGAAAATTTGCCCATAAAGGACAGTGCGTGGGCCTGTTTGCTAGGCAAAAATGGTGCATTTCTGAAAACCCCGGAAACAAGCTTTCTGGCCATCACCTGAGTGTCGGGAACCCTTGAGTATGCTCCCAAGGCATACCCTGTCAAGTTTTATGGTCTGGAATGCTGGGGTTGGGCCGTGGTGGGCAGCGACAGCTGAGATTTTCAAAAGCTTTAGCTTGCACTAGCAACCTCCCACCAAGCCCAGGCGACCAGTACTTGCTATTGATATTATTGTTATAATTGTTTCTTTGAATCAGCTGCAAAAACCGGTTCTCGGATTCATGCAGGGAGAAAAAGGCTGAAGCTTTTCGAAAATTCCCTGCCGAAAGGGGGTCCAAAGCCGGACCTTCACCAAAATGTCCGCAATATATTGCAAACACCCCTGGTAAGTTGCTGGCACCAGAGGGGAGCTTTTGGAAATCCACTTTCTGACAGGGATTTCCACCCTGCCCAACTGGGCACCTCCCGCCACAAACTGAGTGTGCAGGGATGCTTTAATATATCTAGTTAAGGGTCCTGGATACTTAAATGTACTTTTCGGCTTTGGGGCAAGAACTCTCACAGGGATGGCTGGCCTGACCAAGAGTCCCAAGATATGCTGCGCGTTTGCCTCCCTTCACTGCTGCCCACCCTCCAATCAATCATGCTGTCATTATTGCCACTCTTTCTACTGCTGCTGTCACTGTTGCTGCTGCTTGTGTGATTTTTGTGGGTGTATTTGAATGTGTGTATATGTGTGTGCACATGTGTGTGCGTGTGTTTGCATGAGGCATGCTTGCGTCCCTAATGGTCGTCCCCACGCCAAAATCACCCCAAACCCCAAACAGTGCCAATAAGCTGCTCACCAAATAAATTTAAAGCCCCCTATACCTCATCTTAATTTTAAGACACTTTAAATTATGTCTAAACCATTGACACTTTTTTGGAAATTCGGCATTCCAAGGGGTTCCGCAGGGCCCGCAATTTTTTTATTGCGAGCCACCCACCGGGTCTTTCCGCCTGCTTTATTTGCAGGCAAGTCAAGAAGCAATCAAGCTATCCAATACAACTTTCAGCTCCCGAAAACGGTGGAGTGCTTGGGAATTATGCCCAATTTAGGAGTATTGGCCCTATTTGCCCCCGGGGAGGGGGGGGGTTGCATGGGGATGACCCAATATGAGTCATATGCATGAGTCATATTGCGTCCGTAATATGAGTCATATTATATGACTACTTGTGGGCATGCCCCTGTATTCCCTGCAATCAATACTCCTTCTCTTCCTTTTGTTTTTTCTGCTCAGTTGTTGCTGCCGGTCGTGCTTCCCGGGAACCTCCCGACGGGTGCAGCTGGGGCCGATGGGGCTGGGGGAAGAAGGGCAGATGGAGCTAAGGCAGGCGTGCTACGAGAACTTCCTGGCTGCTCATCACTGCGCTGCTTCAGAAATTTCATTTACTCCGTTGTGACGCCCCCAAACTGCCCCCTCCACAAATAAATATATTTTAAATGGCCGCTGATGGCGGTTTGATCATCACCTCCCCCAAACGTTAGGACGGGGCGGCGATAATCCTTTTGTACGGTACACAATTTGTACGGTACATTAAAAGGTGGGCACTTTAAATGTTCTGCATTGAAATCACCCTTCCGACCCCGACATTACCACCCTGTTTGACCTCATAAATCCCCGTGATGTTGCATATTCCTATGATTAGCAAAGTACCCCAAATTGTAAACAATACTACAACATGTCCCAAGGAAGCCAGCATTTATATTTTCTCTAGCCCCTTTCTGGGGCTACCCCCCCAACACAATCCACATATGTGCAAAGTCTACGAAGAACTCAAACCACTATATCCACTGGCTTGACGGTCTGCCTTAGGCCAATTGTATCAGTTCACACATTCGTCATGTTGGTCGTGCATTTTAACCACGATTTGAAATATGCTCATACATATTCTGAGTTTGAAGCGCTCAGTCACCGCTCATAAACTCCCAACGACAACTGAAACCAAAAACTTGACCATGTAAACAGTGCACAGCAGACAGTTAATCACCTGCGCATAGCTAAGGCGCTGGAGGAGGGAGAGGGGGCGTGGAGGGACCAGATGTTGCTGGGTTAGAGCAGACTCAACTGAGGAGGGGGCAGCTGTTTGTGGGTGCTGCACTACCTGTACAAGCGCATATGTACGGTAAACAACACTGTGCCTAAATTTGTTGGCACAAGTCGCGTAGGCTTAAAGCATTAATTTAAATCAAGCAGTTGCAGAGCCCAATTCTATTTGTATGCAGCTTAACCAATTTTCCCAACTGAAAGGCATCAGGACGACAGTCAACAAGCAAACACAAATAGACACACCCACCTGTAGCAGCGTTATCCCCTCGACCTCATAGAATATGCGCTCAGGGCTCCCCTCCACCTCCTCCCCGGCTACTTTTGGCCTGGTGAACAAATATGCAATACTGGAATCTGCTATTCAAGTTGCAGCGCTGTCGTTCTTTAAAGCACGCCGGGTTCAGATGACAAGCCGCGGCGACATTGTCTGTAAGCCTTCAGAATGAATCAGACAGATTTGAGCAAGAAACACACAGGGACGACACATCTGAAACAAGAGAATATTGGGCCTACCGTAATGAGCCACTCTGAGCACGAAACACACAAGGCTGACACAACTGAAACAAGAGAGCATTGGGCCGACCGTATAAATCACCCTACCCACGAAACACACAGGGCTGACACAACTCAAACAAGAGAGCATTGATTCGACCGTATGAGTCACTCTGAGCACGAAACACACAGGGCTGACACATCTGAAACAAGAGAGCACTGGGTCGGCCTGCTAACCCTCACCTCCATGCACTCATTCTCTCAGTAAGGCGGGGAAAAAGGTTAATTGTCAGTATGATAGCACGGTTACGAGATCAAAAAAGTATAAGCACTCATGATTGCTGGATGCTTGCCCACCTGTGGCTCAGGAGCATGGGCCTCAACAAGCTGCGCCAATTTGGAGCGGAAAAGTCAACGCTAGGGCCGACCTGCAGAGCGCAACAGGAGTGGAGCCCACAGACAGCATAAGAGGATCATAGAGCCAATGCCGCGGGAATGAGCTGTATAATTTGCTACAAGCAACAATTTGTCTGTGACTGCAGAAAAGCAGAAAAAAAGAGGTTAGCTACCCTGCTTTTTGCATAGCCAAGCTTTTTGACAGCTGAATCAGGCTAAAAAAACATGACAGTCACGTGTATATTTTGGGCCTCCAGCCCAAAATGACCAACCACCCCCCAGGGCCGCCTTCCTTACCCCCCACACTAACAAAAAGGGTGTCAGTCTGATCAGAATTAAAGCAGCCATCTGCCTGCACAGTTCTCATGCCAAATAATTTAATACCTGAAGAGTTAAAGGGCAAAAACTAATATGAGCACGCTCGTGCACTGACCACCTGTTCAGTGCACAAATCCAACCGAAACCTTCACCAATTTTTTACTTCATTCATGCAACTTGTGCATAATGCAATACGTGAACTGCATGTTTGGAATTAATTGCTGGTAATTTGCCTGAACTCGCCCCCGCGGCCTACTTGAGGGCATTCCAATCATTTCTATGACCAGGCATCCAGACCCCCCTTAATCAAACCACCCAACAAGGGTGCCAATCGACTGGGCTTGAGCTAAGGATTCCAAAAATATGTTTAGTATTTGCTGGAAGTGGCCCAGAGAAATTTTGGAGCCCCCCCCACAAATTCCGAGCCCCCCCCAATTGACAACCCACCAACCGACCCCTCAGAATTGACTCATTTACATACCAATCGATAGCTCTCGACGTCAGAACTTTGAAACATTTCAATTGACACGTGATGTAAAATAGTTATGATAACTACAGCCTCCTGGCCGTATGAATGAAAAGAAGCAGCGTTGGCGTACTCATTGTGAGCAATTCACTGATTCCAGAGTATCTTTGGGCTAGCTGTGATGATCAAAACTGAAATTGTAGTGTCAAAGGCACACGTAAGCTCACCTCCAGCCACACTGTGTGCTTGCATTCACCGTGCAAGGCCGCCCATGCTCCCAAACCAGCAGTCTTGGTGAATGCCTGGGGACGAAAACAACAGCATGTGGACAGGCTAAATAGACAAATTAGAAGGTTTTCCTTACAATGAAGATGTTTGAGCTAAAACCACAGGCAAAACAACATTTACACCCGACCCCCAACCACCTGCAAAGTGCTGCCAAAAATGTTTGGGGGCTCCTGGGTGTGTGGCTCAATGCCTTGGTCTCCAAATTGAGATCCCTTTATGGCCGCCTGTCCCGCTAGAAGTGAACCAACTAAGGGGTCCTTTTCGGCCAGAGGCCGCTTCTCAAATTCAGGCAGCTCGTCCTCGAGGGTTGTGGCGTGCACCATGTACAGGGACTCGCCCTGGCTGTCAACCGCCACCGTTATATAGCCATAGTGGGCTGCATGTCAATTGCAGCAGGAGAAGAAGACGAGGGGTGGGGGGGGGACTTCAGTCGTTACAAACGTAAGGAAATGGAAAAGGGCATGGAATCGGCTATTAGTCAGGACACGCACACTAGCACCTACACATACAGATGCACAGGCACACTAGCACCTACACGTACAGATGCACAGGCACACTAATACACATAGCAAGGAAGTCAGCTTTCTTGGCTGATGTAAGAACAAGCATAGGCCAACAAAGCTCGTTTCTCTGCCTATGGTTTTATTTGCAGGTGTTGGCATGAGCTATTCTTAGTCAAATTAAGAGACTAGACAGCTGTAGCAACAATGACACCAGCAGCCTCTAAAAAGGCATCCATGCTTATTGTTGTCAAGCAAAACGAAAACACCACAGAAAAGGAGAGAGCGCACCTGCCATTCGTGCCATGGCCATCGCGGACGCACCAAAAAAGCAGGTTCCCTGAGTATTCATTGATGAGAAAAGAGAGTGAGGTGAACGGGACTTGATGGGCCACTGCTTCTCCAAAGTCGCAGACAGGGTCATGTCTATGCCAGACTTACCTGTGAAGATTCCCTGGGCATGTACACAGCCACTTGAGATGCCTCAGGACCCGCGTTGCGATTGATTTGTAGAGTAAGCGACCTGCAAGGTAGCACGTAAGAAATAACTTTGGAAGCATGTCGAATAGCAACCGAACACAAGGTAAAGGTGTCCTTCCGCTGGGCAGTAATTCTTTGTCCTACAACAGACACCAACGCAGAAGTCCTGCGCAACAAACCTTGGCTTCCACCCAACTTCCAAAAGGTGCTGAGCCACCCAAAAGGTGCTGAGCCCTACTGCTATGCTGAGCTGGTCTACCGCTGGGAACGGGGCCTGCATCGTCAGGCAAACGGATAGGATGTATCTTACAGATTCATGCATTACTTGTCATAATCATTGCACCATAGGTGTTGTTGCACGCACTCAGTTATATTACTGCTGAGACCATAGAGAGCTCCAGGAGAGCTGCCGTCCCCCTCCCTGTCACTCCCTGTTTGAAAATAGTGACACTGAGGCAGCTTTGGAGCAAAGAAACAACCTTGAGTTTTTGAAGACCCAAATATAGAATTTCACATTCATTCCAACTTGAGACCTTTTGATGCCATTTTGAGCTACAGTTGCGGCATTTGATGTACTTGTCACTTTATTTTAGGTATTAGGTTTGCAAGGATGCAAGCCAACCAGTCAGAACACCTAGACACCTTTTCTCTTCGTAAAAGCTCCCCCACGTTCTCAGCCGTTATTGCTTCCAGCTGCGAGAGTGAGTGGACACACGATCTGGAGTAAGTGAAAGGAGGCTAAAAAGTAAACATGCGTGGGCTGATTACTCAGTCGAATTGAGCAATAACTCACCAACCAAGAACCTGCAAGGCCGTACACGTGCATAAAACAGCAAACCAATTGAGGAGGATGAGAGCTGGTCTTTGAGAGCGGGGGAGCAGTAGGCAACATCAAAAATAAAGCTGAGTTTGAAGGTACACGGCAGATGTCTCACCTGTTCACCGGAGCCCCTGCCATCTTGTTGCTCCCCGCCCACATGAAAACTTTCGCCGAAGTGCTGTGTGCTGCTGCTATGCAATTTACCCTGTACGTGCACAAATCAGATTGGGCGGGCAATATCGGTTTTGACCTACCTGGCACGAGCATATTACATATCGTATTACCACTGAGAAATGCCCACATGCAACCAAGACGCAAACACTTAATTGCAACTGCTTCTCTCATCTGCGTGAAGAGAGCTTAAAAGACCGTGATGCTTACGCACCTGACTAGTTCCTACTTCAACCAGTGAGCGTGCAGAAGCCCCTATGCATCTGAATACAGCATCAAGGATGCCGCCCTGCCAACAAAAGAGAGGAAATATGCATCAGATTACGCTTGTGCAAAGGAAATGCAGTACGTAGCTGACGCGAAGCCACGGGCGTAAGGCCTCAGCCGGATGTAAAGCCTGCCGTTTCACTAACTCCACCAGCTTGCATGCAAAGTTTGTCTTTGTTCAAGAGCACACACCTGTGAGATGCCAAGAACATTGTTGTTACTGAAAGCGTCCACCAAGCAAGCTTTGGGTTGCGGGGAGGGAGGGAGCCCGTCAAACGAAGCTGGCCTAGCCTGCCCACTAGCCAGCCCCGCAACCCCAAGTAAGAAGCTCCAAGTGAGTGTGTGTCTGCGTATTCCTGTCAAGGTATTCAGCATGGGATTTCAAGAACTGGCCCGCCAGCCAGGCTAGTTCATAAGTTATGATGCAGTAAGCTTAACAAGTAGGTACGTAAACAAGAAGACGACTTTCTTTGGTGGGGCATGGGACTCATGCATTTACAAATAATTTTGGATTATTTGGTATGCATAATTACTCCACCAAATTCACTCGGGGTTTCGAATTCGGATTGGCTGGCTGGTCGCGGCTCTTAAACCAGATACCGACTGTAAAGTACCATTTACGTATCATAATTACAGTTACCCGTGTATTGCGATCACATGCGTCAAAAAGTCAAAGAAAGTCCCAAACACTTTAGAAATGAGTTGAACAGTCTCTTTGCTCGGTGTATGCTGCAGATGGCTTCTAAGATGTCTATTCACGAGTCGGAAAGCGAGCCTCCCCCACCCTGATCAATAGTGTACACGTCATAGGTATATACGTCAAGTTTTTCGAGCTCCTTTTCCCGGTTACATATTAGGGTTTTTACTGCAAACCGGGTTCCCCTTCGAAAATGGGGAACCCGGGCTATTACCCTCACAGATACGGCAGGTGCGGTGACTGCACCTCAGCTCTTTATTCTGAATCAGTAAGAACTACTCATTCTTATCAGCTCGCGTTTAACATTCAACTGCCAACCCAACAGCTGCACTGGGCAAGCTGAGAAGTGGTTGCAGGCCTCGGCATGCAAGTGACCGTCTTTCTACACTTACTATGGAATTGTAAGTGTCATCCTCAGCCAGTTCATGTTTGCTCCATTCCAAAATTTTTCAAGAGGATCTCGCTACTACAAGCGACAAATTCCGGCATGCAAACAGGTGTGTGTATGCCCCTGCCCCCCCCCCCCCTACACACACACACACACACACACACACACAAGTGTGCACACGCACACGCATATACCCACACACCACACACACACACACACGCGCACACACACATACACACACACACACACCAGTGGAATTTGAAGTGGAAACACACAAAGACTATTTCTAATGGGGCCAGAACAAACCGTTGTCAAAACGCCTGTGAGCACCTCACGCAGACTAGCACTTCCCTAATTCCCAATTGGTGGAGCGTGCTTGCTAGAAACGCACCATCTTAGCAACCAACTGTAACATCCATGCCAGGCAGCACCGTTCAACAAAAGAAACACACACATGAACACACAATCACTTGAACATGTCACCCCCGATTGGTGACAAACCGCGCGGACAGCAGCTGCAGCAAGGGGGGGAATGCTGGTGTGATTGGCCCTCCTGCAATTTGAGGATTAGCTGATGCACTCAATCTTGTACTTGTGATTTGATCTGACGAATACTTGCCTATCGTAACAAAAAGAATTCGAGCCATTTTGCTTGTATGAGTAGGGACGACCGCCGGCCCTACCCCTAGCACCCCAACCTCAATTCCACCCTGCAAGAAGTTGCCAGTGCTCGTATTGACTCCAAAATAGGTACCCATTGTAAACCCCAAAATATGAACGGCTTAATGCACAATCAAGCGACCAGGCTACCAGCCAGCCGTCAGTGTGCTATTACTTGTGCCACGTCAGGTATCATTTGTGTGGTTTTCCATTGAGACGAACGAATGGTCGATGACCCAAAATATATCACTGGAAATTACAAGCAAGATTTCAATCCGCCGAAAAGGACCGAAGAAATCAAAGTTCAGCAAAAGCAGGGTTGCAAAGGACCACAGGACCTCGCTAAAAGTTAAGGTGGATTTTTGAGACTCTGTATGGAAAATTCCTCCGCGCCCAAAGCTTTTCCAAGCTCAGTCAACCTGTTCTTCAAGCGAATACGAGGCGTGTCATCTTATGCCGACATGTTTCAGAGCAGGCGCAAAAATTGATGATTAAAGAGACGACAACCTGTTCCATTCACTGGCACAATATGCGTAGATGCGTAGTACAAACAAAGCAAGCAAAGCATTTTGGGCGTCCAGCTTATTTGCTTTAGCTGGTGGATAACTTCACTCGTTCCCAAGGCAAAGAGCAAGTAAATTGTCGAGGTCCTCTCCATTGTCCTGGAGAGGGGGTTCTGTTGGAGGGGCATACACAGGGCCCCTCTCATACTTCTGCTGCTGTGGCGGCTGCTGGTGTGAATGATACAGAGTAGCACGATACTGCTGGGACGCTGCTTGCTGTGCTGCTAGGGCTTCTGCTTGCTGCTGGGCAGCAAGGGTTTGTGCCTGCTGCTGAGCATACTGACGCTCCTCCTCCCTGCGTCTGTAGAGGGAAAAGGCATGTGTCAAGCATGAGCAGGGAAATCAAGACATCAAGCATGGTCCATACCATATATCAAATATCAGACTGGCACTTTTTTACTAAAGAGCGACAGTACCCTGCCTACTTCTCCAGCTTTTGATTACCGCTTTCACCTTGCTTCCTCCAATTCCAGCTGATGACCATGCTCAGCCATCAAAGCCATCTCATTAGCATGGTGGATTGCAGACATGTGCTTGCTCAGCTCACTCACGTACAGCTCACTCTGCAAAGACAAAGCAACAAACATAATGTCGTGATGCGAAACCCTGTTGCAACAACGCTACTACAGCGCTATTACTAGTAATATCCCGGTAAGGTGTTTTACTTTGAAGACACGTAATTTTAGCAGCATAATTCCAGAACAATTAATGCCACCTGCAAGCACTGCCGGCCTTACCAGCTCATCAGGCAGGTTTGACATGTAGGCAATGACCTCTTCCGGCACGCCGGCTGTAAAATCAATGGCCAAGGAGCCAAAATCAAACACAGCATCAGAAGCGCCAGGAAATGAGCCCCAAGAGAGAACACCGTGTGCCTGCACGCGTTTAGACAGGGTGGTGTGTACTGAAGCTGGTGTTCACTCATGCACCACCTGCATGTGTTTAGACAGGATGGTATTAACATAAGTCGGTGTTCACTCACGCATCACCTGCACGCATATAGACAGCATGGTGTTAGCTGATGAGCAACTGGTGTCCTGTCCCACACCACCTGGTGTCAGGCAATTTAATATCAGTGCCGGCAAAGCAATCTGCTGGAGGCCTAGAGGCTCACATCTAGTTCACCCGAGATGCACTGGCTCATGAAACGTGCATACATGTTTTCAACCCCCCACCTGGAAAGAGCATACCTTGCAAAAGAACTCCTACCAACGTCTCGAGAAATATCTTGTTGTAACAGCCGTCCCCCCTGTTCTTTGGGGCCCCAAGTCTTTCAGTCTGGGCCGAGGCTGTGGGAGTTTCTTCATGCACAAAGCCAAACAACTGCCATAGTAGGCCCAAACTAGGAACTTCAATCTCTGAACAACAGAGCCCCAAAACAGCAGAAAACCAGCAGTGCCAAAGAAGATGGGACCTATACAATTTTGGGGCCGTTAGCCCGAGATTGCCCCCCTTGTATCCTAACCTTCAGAACCTCACGCAAAAAAAAGGTTTCAGCCTGCCCCTTTTTACAGAATGCATAATTCTTTCATGCAAGAAAACAACTTTCAGGGGAGCTGTAAGCGCACACTCGTGCACTAACCACCACTTCAATACACAGCCCAAGCCTTTGCCAGTGCACTTTATAACTTCAGACATGCTAAAAAATGCATAATGCGGTACATGAAGATGCGTGCCTAGGATCATTTACTTGTGTTGCCTTAACACACTCCGTGGCCTGATTCCGTGCAGATCTGTGACCAGACACAGACCCCCTCTTCTCACAGACACTCTCAATCTGTGCCAGGGTTGCTCAGTTTGTTTTTCTAGAAGCAAAGTTTCGTTAATTTTAAAAGTTTAAATTCATCGATTTGTTTGAACGATCCCATGTGCGATTTTATTAACTTACTGGTATACGACTGCAAATTTCGCCACGTTTTGACTTTTTGGCAATTTCCCTTCCAAAAGCGACCTTCCACTGAGCTTTTAATGCCTAAGTATTTACTGCACTTGTGTACTAAATACTCTAAACGAACTGAAAACCAATAGGGTGGTTTGGGGCAAATCAGGCCCATTTTGGATCGAATTTGGCACATACTCCCAGTTTCGTTTAAATACGATGGAATATGTCTTTTGTATTTGACTCATATTTTACCGTTGGCGGTTTAAAAGTCTGTTTAACCCATTCCTGTGATACGTTTTCCTAGACTAGATTTTGTTCTATCAAAATCCCCAGACCCTCCCCAATGACCTTCTTTGACCCGTACAACTACCAATCGCGGGTCTTAATGTCAAGCTTTGTGCAGACATAAGTTTGTCTAATTAAAGCAATGGCGTGAAAGAACCCTCAGGATATGATTGTTTTGTATTATTACTGCTTTACTCCAGCCATAATATTGGCTGCCATATCATTATGAGCGGTGATATTCTTGATATTCTTACGTGCGTAATGCAATTTGAGAGTAACCCTGAACAGTACCTCTCCTTGTACAATTTGGCAATGTTTCAATGCAGTTTATAAAAGCAGGTCGTTGAGGGTTCAAGCTAATGAATCAACGATCATAATAAAGTAGGATGGCATTGTCACGCCTCCGAAAAGTGATTCAGTTACGAAGATGATATACCTCTCTATGAAGAATTCCTTCTTCCTTCACGTACAAAATTGTAGGGTGAGTTTCATGAAACTGAGTGATGAATAAGTAGGGTCAACACGTGACGTACCAGAGGAGGAGGTTGAGAATGAAGAGCTTGAGGAGCAGGAGTAGCTGATAGGCCATGCGGATCAGGAACAGAGTAACCAACCGTGGACACGGGGGGCGAGAAAGCCTGCACATGAAGCTACCGATATGAAAGGGAGGGTAAGAGTCGATAATTGGTTGTGGCATACAACGTGAGGGAAGCACGTTTGGAACATTAGTTAAAAAAAACAGGGCGGCCTCTTATTACAATCAAACTTGAAATGGCAGGCAAACACAACCCCCTTTGCATGTGCCTACAAGGCAACGTGCGGGAGCGGCTGGATTTCAGGAACAAGGATCAATCAAAGAGCGACTCACCGGGGAGTTTGTGCCTTCATCGCTCTCGTCGTCACCACTCAGGTTATCACTGTCGTATGCCCCTCCAATTAATAAATTATACCTGCATGTGAGTAGTAACAGCAAGGCATCCAAGGGGGGTTCCAAAATCATTATACCTTTCTCCCGAGGCTCACACCGATATGCAGACGGGAAGATGCTGGGACGCTTGTGCAACCAGAAAACGAACATATACAATCCAGTGTAAGTAAGGCACATACTTCCTGCAAATTTGGTAGATATGGCGTATGCCTGGATGTGTGTGATTGCTCAACGTAGGAAAGTATGCCATGTGCATGCTCTTTGTATGCAAGCATCCAGCATAAATGCTAGGTAGGACGTAACGCCTGCCAGATGACGCGAAGGCAAAATTGCTTGGTAGTGAGGAGGGAGTGGAGCTGAGCCATTCACGTTTGGCCAGCCACTGTATGACCTTTTTATACTTCTGATTTTTGCATACATCCCACACCAAAAGTATACAACTTCATCAGCCACAGATTGCCAAAGAGGAGGGTTGGCCGGAACTATGTACATGCACCATAAATGACCAACCATACGTGAGGTTATTTCCTTACCTTAGACACACCATATACATGTATATTTGTATGGCCTTGGCCAACCCTATCAAAGGAAAACATATTGACGTTGCCAGTGTCCATTTTCCTGCAAAAAACGAACATAACCCACCTGTTCACGTCTGTGACGTAATTAGCTTCACCAATTGCCTGGCATGCAATGTGGGGCAACTGCTCCAGATTAACGGGCATCTTAGAAGGCGTTGGAGCAGAACCGTTCGAAGGAGTGCCATTCCCTTCTGCCGGCACAGCAGCTACTGCTGCTGCCTCCTGTAAATGCTTAGTTGCCTTAGATTTCCTGCATGACGAGAGGATTGTGATGCATTTGTTTATCAAAAGAAAAGCCCTGTTTATTGCCACACATCGAGGCACAAGCTCCATGCTGAGATGCCATCAACTTCGATTTTTAATGGCTTATCAAACAAGTTCCTTGGATGTGATGCACCTACATTTCAATTAATGAATAGGGCAACACTAGCCATCCCTCTTTTGTGTTTAAATCTCCATCCATTGTTCCATGGAATTCTACATTCTCCTCCTTCCTTTCGGCCACTCACTTTTTTGCAGGCTTCTTTTTCTCTTCAAATTCCATTCCTGGGATCGCTAGCTTTTGCTGAGGCTGGGTTATCCCTCGAAGCCTTTCGAGCACAGAATCCCCTTGCGTGGCTTTGGTTGCTTCACGACATGCTTGCACCTGGGTTAGTGCAGGGCAAATCATACACAAAAATCACTTGCGACAGTAACGTGAAAATTGAAATGGAGCAACGGCTCGGTTGAACGTTGCAGTTTCATCATCATGGAGCACAGCACAAATGCATATAAAGTGGGCAGCTTGCAGTTCAAACTTCACAATCCAAAAGGCTCTTTAATTGAGTTGAACCCAGGCGCCCATTTGCAGTCTCACCTGACGTAGAATTTGTTCCTGGCTGATTGGTCTGGCTGGCTTGGGGGGATTGGCTGGCGGCGTCTTGTGGCCTTTGGGCTGTTTGAGGTAAATAACAGTGAGGAAGGGGGTGTGGTGATTGGGCTGCATAATTTGTAGACCAATACATAAACAAGGTCACAAAGAAAAAGGAGGTCCTAAAGCATGAGTAAAGCAAGTGCACCACAAGAGCTAGTACCCTCGCGGGCCAGTATCTTTATGGCTTGTTTGCATGAAGGCTACTCAACAAACACAATTTGGGCGGATTTCTCCCTGCAGCTGCTAACACTCTTCTTGTACTGAAGGGTATGCAACTCATACTTAAAACTCAATACTGATACAAGCATAGATAAGGTGTTCTACGTATACAACTCATACTCAATACTCAATACTGATACAAGCATAGATAAGGGTATGCAACTCATACTCAATACTCAATACTGATACAAGCATAGATAAGGTGTTCTACGCACCTTGGGTGCTGGGCGGGACGGAAACGCCGCGGCAGGAAGTGGGGCTGGCGGCTGTCTCTTCTTCTTGCCTGGGATACGGTGATGGGTCGCCTGGATTTTTCCTCTGGAGCAGTAACAGTGTTATGGAGAAGGGGGTTTTCTCGGGCTGGTCGGCGTGTGGTTTTGTTTTGCAGCTGCAAATCTATCAGGCATTTTAACATTTACAGATGCTCATTTATGAGATAAATTGTGGCTCTTTATGACAAAGAAAGTTGCAGTGGAAATTTGCAGGCAAATTAAGTTTTTAGGGAGCCAATTTGCTTGCAGCCCGCAAACTTTATGATACAGAGCCTTCTAGAAATCCACTTGCCGCTCATGCAAAATTTAAAGCACAAAATGTTGGGGGCACATTTGCGTGCCCGGTGATCTCAAGAGGAGCAGATGCAGACCTGAGTGTTAAAGACACATGTAAAAGACACAAACACAGCAGAATATTACCTGCACGGGTTCTCTTTGTCTTGGGTCTCTGCTTTGCTGTTTCCACGTGGGCAGAGATACCCAGTATTACATCCCTTTGCTATGGAGTTCGCCCGTTGGTACTGAGTGTGTGTGTTTTAGTGTAAGCATGCATAAACATCTGTGCATGGAAGAAGAGATTGGAGCATCAAACCATGCTGTTGCCTATGTATGACGCAAAAAATTGTATGCAGATGTAAGGGGCTTGGTGCATGTTGTGTTCTTGTGTGTTTATGTATGTGCATGCGCACATGTGTTTGTGCGTATGTGCGTGTATGTGTGTTCGTGTGTGTATGCGCGTTCGTGTGTATGTGTGAGTGTGTGTGTGTGTGTGTGCATGTGTGTGTGTATGTGTGTAGGGTTGGCCAGAACCGTGTATATACACTGTATATGACCGTATATTTGGTGATTTCCCTGCCAAAAATACCGTTTATACACCGTATATGGTTCTGGCCAACCCTGTGTGTGTGTGTATGTGTGTGTGTATATGTGTGTGTATGTGTGTGTGTATGTGTGTGTATGTATATGTATATGCGTATGTGTATGTGTATGTGTGTGTATATGTGTGTGTGTATGTGTGTGTGTGCGTGTGGAGTTCATGCTAGAGTTTGGTCACTTACATCGCCAACGCATTCAGTGTGATAGAGGGCCTTGGAATCTGATTCTTTACCGCAGCCCCTGCACGCCACGGGAAAGGAATGCTGTTGTGGGAGCTAGGGAAAAGGGGGATCGCCCAGAGATAAAGGGAGAAATAAAGGGAGAGAGATTGAGGGAGAGAGAGCCAGGAAGAGAGAGCCAGGAAATTTCTGTTACCAATATGAACACGTTAATGCGGTGGTGTAGTCGCATGTTTCATCCACTTCCGCGTTGCATATACTGCATATACTGTCCACCATTGGGAGCTAAAGGAAGACTTAATAGATTGGCAGCTAACGAAGATATTTATTGACTTCTATTAAAAAGACAGTGAATACGAAAGCTAGGTAGTCAATGCCACCGTTGTTTGATGAACTGAGCAAGGGGCAGGCTTGCTTCCTAGTCTAGTCCCCCCAAACAAGCATGGCTCCCTCACACGCGCCCACCCACAAAAGCTCATCCCAGCATCAAAAGCCAACGGTGTGCATGTGTCTGTCTTGCGGGCACTGGGACCAGTCCTGCAAATTGCGAAGTTGAAGGAGGATGCACGTCACAAACAGTTTGTGCCTATTATTCCGCAAAAGACCGAAGCGTAATCTATCTTTGCTTCTTGCGCAGGACTCCATGTCCAAGCACCCTCCTTCAAAGGGACGCCCACAACCACAACAACAACAACAGCAACAACAACAACAACAACAACAACAGCAGCAGCAGCAGCAGCAGCAGCAGCAACAGCAACAGCACAATGCAGCTCTGGATGGCAGGTTACGAAGGGAAACGCCCTTTCTAGCAACCATTCGCTTTAAAAATGACTTGCCAGAGGCAAGTGCACGTTTTCCGCTTACAACAAAAGTTCAAGAGCTATGATAGACGTGCAGGCACACTTGCTCGCCCACACTAATATACAAACTGTCGCACGTGCGTGCAAACACGCGCGCATATTCACAGTTATACACGCACGCGCTCAAGGTTGCTAACTCGCACAGTTGTAAAGTAGTCACATGCAATTGTTTTTAGATAGATGTGCAAGCACATATAATCACGCATGTACACACACGTGCATGCAAATAGATTTGCTCATACATCCATCAAGACTCAAACATATCCTCCAACTCGTAGGCGCGCGCACACACATACACACACACACACATACACACACACACGCACACACACATACACGCACACACGCACGCACGCACACACAAACATGGGTGCAAACCCTTGAATAGTCCCGTGTCAAAACGTTTCCTGCAGATTCCAGGCGACCCTAAGCTCCTAGTCACACAGCCCCCTCCAGAGAAGTTGGCTGCTTATTCGCTCACCACGTTAGAAAAGGTGGTTTTCAAACCCTGTTTGGAGAGAGGTCACATGTTAAGATGGTACCAGTTTGGGTGTGCTCCAAGTCTGTCAGCCTTTTTACGAGGACAATCCAAACTGGAATCAGCATATCCACATGTTTCTCCTCGCAAGATGCGAGCAGGTCTTTTTCAGAAAGTCATCAAATGGGGCTGGGCTTGATTTAAGGCGAGCATTCTTGCAACAAACATTAGATAAAAGTTTGAAGGCAGGGCAAGACTCTCATTTACCTGGCAAGGCAACTCTCACAAATGTGAGCAACCTTATACATTCGCACATACTTACATGCACACACTAACATGCAAACATACACTCTTGCACACACACCTACACACACACGCGCACACACAAACACTTAACGTGCGCACGCGCGCAGGACATCAAGCGTGACCTTATCCTGCCCCCTGACCTGGGTATTCCCCTGAGCCTATTAGACGTGGAGCGTTACCAAGTGCCCATAGACGCCTCAGGGGAGCGGCCAGCACTTGACCCAAAGGACGCCGCACTCATGGCGGTGTGTGTATGAATGGTTGTGTGTTTGTGTGTGGTGTGTCTATGTGTTTTCAGAGGGGGAAGGGTTCTTATTAGAAGGCCTCATGGTAACCGCTGGTTTTGAGGGTTGTGGGAGGACGGCATTTCTATAAAGCCCAAGTTTTGTGTCGTGCCGTTTAAAGGACACATTTGATGATCGTTGTGTGTCAGGCCAGTACCGCTCTGCAGTGGGTCCCACCTGCATGCAAGTTTCTTCGCCTTTTCTGTTCACGCATTGTTAGATGCAGCAGAAATAAAAAGATGTAGAATGCATACTCTATGTGAACAAGGTAGCTGAAGTACAGAGAAAAGTATGTATTGCATATTAAAGGTACGCACGCATATGGCGATGTTACGTTGCACATGACAGTCCTGCAAATAAATACAGCCATAGCATCTCCTTGCGAGGAATAAGACAACGCTACATGAAGCACGAGTCCCACTTCATTTTGTTCGTTCAGGGAGAAATGGATACCAAGCTGTTTGGCCACGCCTCTGCCACCGCACCCGTGAGTGTGCCCAGGCGCGGCACCACCCTGCGCACAGCAGCCGAGGTGTCCTGGCTCATGCGCACCACGTGAGTGTTTTACTGGTGGGCCCTCACGACCGCCAGCATGTCATCATGTTTTGCATGAGGCAGGCGTGGTGCGGACATGGGTGCACCGGCTGCAACAGTTTGTCTACTGTATGCTACGTTGTAAAGCATGTTTGGTGGTTGGTCACATGAAGCAGGCATGTTTGGTGGGGGCGTAAGAAGCGCAGCAGCTGGTGGGTGTGCAATGGTTTGCAAGGAGTGCTCGGTCCAAAGATTGGTTCAGGACAGGGCTCCTTCCTGCTGCTGGTCTTGGCAATGCATATTTAAAAGGAAGCACTGGTGTTGCTCAGCTGGAGCCCATATCTTAGGCAAAAGTAAGCAGCTTTTACATCCAAGCTGCCTGCTCCAGGTTCTAAATGGCATCAGTTCTTGACCAAACTACCTTCAGGTACATATCAAACGACTCAGACGCTCTAACACGTCCTGGGTTTGGGGAGAAGAGGGCCAAGAGCGTGAAGCAGGTGCGGAAGACAGTGATTGAAAACCTGCTCGCTCACTTGCTTTTAAACTTGCCTCTTCTCTGCTTTGGCCTGTAGAGCCCAGCAGCAGAGGAGGCAATCGTTAATCATGCCCCTCATCCAGCCTTCGTGCAACAAGCTCTGTTAACTTTCTGCACGTTTCTTGGAGGAGGAAAGTGTAATTTACTCGGCCATTTCTACGTGCCATGCTGTGCGTGACAACTCACATGCTTCATGGCAAAGACACTCCTTAAAGCATACAACGCGGTGGCTGCAGATGGGTAGTTGATGGTTCTGACCATATCCCGCTGCCCTTGCGCATCTGAATGTGAGGCATTCTGGGAGGCTTGGCCACGCACCCACTGGACGTCCTTGCAGAATCTGTCTCTTTTTTTGCCTTGCATCTTGCAGACCACAGACGTGTCCCACAGCGAAGCCCAGGACCCCTCATACTTTACGACAGCTGCACAGGTGTGTAGGTACACATGGGTACAGGTACATGTGCAGGTAGGTGCATGTGTGTAGATTGGTAGGTGCAGGTGTGCAGGTCAGTACATGTTTGCTTCTGCCTGAAGCGCTTCTCGACACTTGCACCTTTTTCTTAAGTTGGCTTCATCCCATGCATTTGCTCGGTTTGAAAGATGCCTGCTTTTAACTCCTTTAGCCGTGACTGGATACATCAGGGCAGCAGACCCTGTGTCTAAAAATCTGCGCCTTGTTTGCCAACAGGATAGTGTTCTAAAAGGCTATGGACTATGTCCAACATCTCAATGGCCGCCATGATGCTTGCATTGCAGCCTTTTTGATCTCTTCAGCAGCCAGCATCATCGACAATTTCACACAAGTTTGCCTGGACTTGTTACAAATCAATTTCCTTGCTACCCGTGCCATACAAACCTTCTTTTTGCTCCTATTCCTCCCTGCTGTGCAGGATATCGCACAAACACAAAAAAGCTTGCATAGCTTAGGTCCTAGCGCTGTTTCTGGCGTGCGTCCTGTGTTGTTATGTGCACTTTCATACCTCCATACGTAGGTGGCTGCCATTGAGGAGACATTTGCTGCAGCACAAGCCCACCCTGTGCACCCCAGCAAACCAAATATGCGCGCACTGGATGTCATGGAAGGTGGGCTTTGGTATGTTTCGTTTCTTTGCATCTTCAGGTGTTAGCGGTGGGTTTTACGTAGAACCAGTGGAGAAAACAGGGGGAGTGGTTAATGGCTCAACTTTCTTCACTGTAAGAGCAAGACTTTCGAGTATTGCTCAATGTGGTGGCCTACTTCCTGTTCAAGCAGATGCTTTCCCTGACAAACAACAGGAGGAAGCATTGCCAACCTCGTTATCCTCTATGCTCCATATCCATCTGCTCCAGGCCTTCTCCTTTAATTTTTAAGTGCTTTTCCTCATCTTTCTCGATGCCGTGATTAAAACTTGCCTCCTTCCCTGTTCATACTCCTGCAGTATTGCCTGATTGGGACTGGTGGGGCAATAACTACGTGCTGGCCCACTTTGACAATGACCCCGCACAAGAAGTGCCCGAGCTGGCCAAATTGTCGGACCCCGATCTTCAGCACAAGGTCAGGAGTCTGAAGCGGCATGCTTTCACGTCTGCTGTGTTGTGTGAACGAGTTTGGTGGGTTGCGGTGCTGCATCACGTCAACTGCCAATGCGGAGGCCCGTTAGTATAAGCAGCTGGGTCGTCGTTCAAAGTTGTGATAAGCTTAGCTTGTGTGCCTTGCTTTCGACGCAGGTGGCCGGCCAGTCTATTCTGAAAGGCTTTCGCGTTGACAGCAGTGGAGAGGGCAAGCAGCAGGTGAGAGGGGCAGTATGCGTGCACGGCTTCGGTTTTGCTCTATGACACAGTGAATGGGTTTGTCTCCTCCTGTTTGTTCTAAAGCTATGAAATTGAACAGCAACTGATATGAAATAACTAATAAGTAGCCTTGTGGGTGACATAGTTAGCTGAAATGTTGATTGGGTCAGGGCCTGTCTTGGGTGTTTTTGTCTCAAGCACCAGTGATGCAAGTGGGGGAAGGTGGTCACGTCATCTTGACCCTGAGAAAAGGACTTCTGTGTTTATTCGTGTTTGTGCTTATATTGAAATTATTGTATGGTCTGAATGGGTATTTGACTGCAATAAAACTGAAAGCAACCTCTTGGTGACCTGGAACTCAGGGACGGTTTATGGCTCTGGTGGTGCCTTCCCCATCTGTGGTCGAGACATCACAAGGCGCGGCTGATGCGGCAGCTGCTGCAGCTTTGCAAGAAGATGGAGGGACGACCATGGCTCAGAGGTAGGCCCGTTTTCCTAAGTCTCACGGCCCATTTTCTGGCTTTTGGTACTCGCTTCTAGGAGGGTATTAAGTTGTTTGCATGTATTCTTGTGCCCTCTCTGTCCATAGCTAGCACATGCTCCAGGCTCCTGCTTTGACATAAATTTCATTGCGTCCCTTGTCTGATAAAGACAAAGACGCACTTGCTCTTTTAAAAACTGCATGGTGCTAAATCTATACGTCCTGTACAGCCTGCTCCTGAGGAATGCCGTTTAACTCCTAGTAGATTTTTGTGTACCTAGAAGGTTGAGCAGCATGACCAGCTTACCAGCATACCCCACCCTATAAAATCAGGGACGTGGACCCTGCACTTCTGCAAGGCGACTACGCGTGGTCCAAAGAATACGTGTATCAACAGCTTCGCACGGTGCGTTGCACACCCTTTATGTTGTGAGTCTGCTGTGTTCTTGGTTCCCCAAATTCTTAGGGCTGGCGTACCACCTCTTCGCCGTCACAATAAAGGACACCCTGTGCATTCATGTCTGCACGACTCCTGCATTTCTGCTGCGATGAAATTTCAACAGATTTGAGCGGCATTCCTGCGCTCCCTTGTACGGTGTTGGTCAGTCATTCGTTGTATTCCAGGAGTGCGTGCAAAAATGCTTGCTTGTGCCTCACTGCCTTGTCCACTGCTTGTCCACTGCCTTGTCCACTGCTTGTCCACTGCTTGTCCACTGCTTGTGCCTCACTGCCTTGTCCACTGCTTGTCCACTGCTTGTCCACTGCTTGTCCACTGCTTGTGCCTCACTGCCTTGTCTGTAGGGTGAAGCTGCTGAGGAAGGCAGGCCTGGTACCAAGCAGTCCCTTTCCGTCCGTTTCAAGGTAACTGCTGAAGTGCTAATGGTGACTTTTGTAAACGCACAGACATTGAACTCACCACACAACCCAGGAGAAACACTCATGAAAAACAGCAATCGCCACCTTCAGTTGTTGAAACTACATACTAAGGTTGAGAAATAAATACCATGATCCGTTCCAAAAATGGATATATTGTATGACTGTTTGGGACGTTCAATCCCCCCACCCCCCAATTCACATTATGGGCGACTTTTAACGTTCAGCACCTAGTGTCTCATGATGCAGTAGGTTATCAATGAACTGCAATGTGTCTTTATAACTTGCGCAGGATGGCCAAGCGTTGTATTGCGACATTCCGAGCGTGCTTCAATTGAAAAAACGTGACGCTGATGCCAAAGCACGAGCACGCAGCTCAGACTTCGCGCGGCCATGCAAAGTAGGTCTATGAGTCTTGTTAAGAGGCAGGGAGGAAACGTAATTGTTGGTGTGAAAGTGTGTGTATTAATACGGTTTGATGGTGCATCATCTTATTCCTGCTGCTAATTCCTTTCTTTTTGGCATCCTTTCTTTTTGGCAAGATCGTGCTGTATAATTGCTTGAAGCGGCTAACCTGATCAGAGCACTTGTCATTACTAGCAGCTGTGAAAGCAAATGAAGCAACAAACACGCACCTGCTTTTGTTTGCTTTGCAGGTTGTGGTGCAAAAACGTGATGCGACATCTGCAGAGTTGGATGAGGCTGACCGGAGACGAAAAGCAATTTGCCCAGGATTCTTTGAAGACATGGATGAGCCATATTAGTTTGAAGCGCAAGTGCCTGAGCACAAGTGCCCAAGTCTGCTCGTTTTTAAAGCCCCCTGAAAAACTCTGGGTTTGGACATGCTTGTCAAGATTTATCATCCACAAACACAAAGGTACCATCCACAAACCCCAAACCGTAATTATGGCCCTAGAAGATACCAAACTATTTTACAAAAACATCTATGCCCTGACTGTTGACTTTACCTCAGCCTTTAACTCCACAAACCGTGACCGTATGCTTTGGATTATGTATGACCTTGGCTTTCCTACTGATGTCATATTGCAGAAATCTCTATGAACATGCCACCACTCAAGTAAATCTCCCTTCCGGAGTTCGCACAAACAAAATAGAAAAAGAAAGATCTACGCAGGCAGTGAAAGCCACTCCCCACATTAATTAAGGAAAAGGAGCCACTTTGGTACCGAGTACCGTTACTCCTCCACTGCGAAAAGGAAAGGAGAAATCAATGGGGATCAGGAGGGTTGCAGGCTTGTCCTGAAACCGGCTCCTGATGAGAGTTGATAACAGTACTGGAAATGGCACGTCTAGTACGGACAAGTTTAGCAGCAAAGTTCACAGAGTGCACATGGAGCTTGGAGGCAAGCTTATTTACTCTTTGAGAATCTAGACCCAGTTCCTTGAAAGGCTTCAAAGTGTGAGTGTTGTAGATGGTGCCACCCACACCCAAAAGGATGATGTGGAAAGTAATGGAGGCTCCTTGGAGGATGTTGCAGAGATCTTTGTGCTGGTCCTTTGCGGCGTTTAGCTGGTTCTGAGGTCTGGCGTCCTCACAATACTTGATCTCGACAAGGTGGATGGAGACGCAAGGATATTTGTAAGAATTAAAACGGAACGGAAAGGCAAGAAAAAGAAAAGGAAAGTCGTCTACTGAAAAATTACCCAAGAATTGACTGGACAGGACACCTAAAACGGCTAACATTCTGCAACACATATTGAGACAGATACGAATGCAGATGTCTCGGCAAACAAAGAAGGGCCAGCTGTGATTAAAAGGCACTACAAAAAGAGATTGATACGTTGCCATGTCTGCCTTGCTGTTTGTGTCCTGTCGGTTCAATCCCTAAAGCGACATCTCTTCACACTGCCCGCAATTTGTGCCTGCCAGATCTCAGTGAGATCATCAGTGAACTCTGCTGCTGCTGCTGCTGCTGCTGCAAACGAGCAGCAGCAGCATCTACACGGCACAAAGCGTGGGTTGTGGCTGTGTGAGGTTGGCCAGCATCGCACATGTCCAGAATTGGCCAAAACAATACATACATACCGTGTATATCCGGTATTTTTAGCTTAAAATTACTGAACTTACATACAGTTATATATGGCGTACACATACGGTTCTGGCTAACCCGACACATGCATGCTGCAAACCAATGTACAGTACACAACTTGAGGTTCCTGGCCAAAACACCAAATGATCACTGGATATGAGTAGGGTTGGCCAGAACCGTGTATATACACCGGATATGACCGTATATTCAGTGATTTCCCTGCCAAAAATACCGTATATCCACCGTATATGTATGTTTCTGACCAACCCTAGATATGAGACATGGTCTTGCTGGCTCTGAGTGTAAAAACATGCGAGTCCAACCGTTTACTTAATAATAATTCTGACGGGACAGGAGGATTCAAAAAAACACTCTGACATACATGTGTAATTTTTGGGCCTCCAGCCCGGAAATGACCAACCACCCTCCAGGGCCGCCTTCCTTACCCCCCACACTAACAAAAAGGGTGTCAATCTGCTCAGAATTCAAGCAGCTATCTGCCTGCACGTTTCTCATGCCAAATATTGCATATATGACGAGCTACAGGGCAAAAACTGGTTTACGCACGCTCTTGCACTGACCACCTGTTCAGTGCACAAATCCAGCCAAAACCTTTGCCAAAGCACTTTCTTACTTCAATCATAACTTATAAGGCAGTCCGTAAACTGCAAGTTTGGAATCAATTGCTGGTAATTTGCCTGAACTCGCCCCCGCGGCCTACTTGAGGGCATTCCGTGCGTTTCTATGACCAGGCACCCAGACCCCCCCCTTTAATCATATCACCCAACAAGAGTGCCAATCGACTGGGCTTGAGCTCAGGATTCCAAGAATATATATAAGATTTCGTGAAAGTGGCCCAGTAAAATTCTGGAG
>Ga0307963_1000584_pt1 | contig 25044 bp, 29 predicted proteins | sample OrgLakmetagen594_FD_201829 | JGI IMG/M metagenome (GOLD analysis project Ga0307963, IMG submission 201829) | Saline water microbial communities from Organic Lake, Antarctica - #594 | ecosystem: Environmental > Aquatic > Non-marine Saline and Alkaline > Saline | place: Antarctica: Organic Lake... | reverse complement strand
CTGGCCCCCCCGGCCCCCCCCCCCCCCCGCCTAAAGCCCCCTTCCAATGCCCCCACCCGGACAAAAAGGGTGCCAATCTGCTCCTTTTTCTAAGCATCCATCTGCATACTCATCAAGACCTGAAACTAAATTGTTGCAGAGTTACAATGCAAAACTTGAGATACGGACGCCCATGCACACATGACCTACCAGGCACCCACAACTGGCTTGCACAGCCCCACATTGCTTCTATTTCTTCAGAATCCTACTATCTTATGCTGGCACAATCCTGGAAGTTTGGAGTGAGTTGCTGCTCCAGTGGCTTGACTCACCCCGCGGCCTGCACCCAAGCACGTGTGCCTCTGACATTTGGACATGTCCACACATCCCCCCTTTCACCCAGTTTGCTCAAAAAGGGTGCCAATCGACTGGGCTTGAGCTCAAAATTCCGCTGAAATATTTAAAATTTTGTCGGAGTGACCCAGTAAATTTTTGGAGGGGGGTCCCCTCGACCCCCCGCCCCCCCCCCCTCCGATTAGACCCATATATATACCAATCGGATAGCTCTCGACGCCAGGATTCCGAATATATAAATCTTAATCAATTTGACAAGTGCCGTTTAAAGGCACCTCCTGCTATAGGCATCAATATTTGCGCTCCCCTGTGGATGAAGAAAGCTGCATCTTATCCTGCTGCTCATCGCATAAGAGCAGTCCTTTTCAAAACAAAGTAAATACCGTACAGAGAATATATCACGCCGCAAAGATAATGTTTTTGGGGCTGCGGAGTGCGGATTGTGAAAATAATTATTTTTGAGAGATTTAATTGATTATTTTTGAGGATGACAGTGAGGATGAGGGGGAGAGCAGTGCAAGCGAGGAAGATGGGGAGGGCAGCGAGGAAAAAGAGCGAGGGGGAGGGCAGTGGGGATGAGGAGGGAGAGGGCATGGACTAGATTGTTGAATTTAAATGATTGAGCACAAATTGTGTGAGTTGCGCGTAAACACAGAGTTGGAACGAGAACTTGGAATGAGCAACTAGAGTGCAGTCAGTTTTTTGAGCAGTTTGACAACTCTTGCTTGGTGGGGGTACCAACCTTCCAGGCTCCTGTTTGCATGCAGAGGGCGGCAACAGCCCAACCTGTGGTCAATATCTTTTGCAAAAGTAACTTTTATGCATTTAATGAAGCAATGGTAAGGTCTGGGGCCACATCAGGGGTTGTTTGGCCCTGCGGATTTGTGCGGATAGGATAATAATTATTGAAAGGGGTGCGGATTGGGTGCGGAATTGCAAAACTAATTATTATTTTGGGGTACGGTACTTGCAATATAGAAATTGCATACCGTAAAAACGCTTCAGCAGCCTGTTTCAGCGGGCACACAAAATAATGCATGAAAGCATGTAGGTGTCTGCAAATTGACAGGTCCAAAACATTTTGGCTCACCAGCACAGGCTGCTTGGAGCGTGCCTCGGCAGCCTTCTCAGCCTCAGCATCAGCCTCCTCCTGCTCATCCTGAGGCAGTATGATGTCTGGACGGTAGCTGCCAATCAGGCCTTTAAGTTCCGTGTACGCGCTTTCAATCTGAGGAGTGGCAAGGCACATTGACGTGAAAATGCAGATACGTTGAGCGCCATTAGCACTTTTAATAGCAACTGTTGGCAGCAGAAGGATGAATGAAATGCCACCCAGGGAGTGCCAAAACACGCTTGATGTGATTGTGGCTTTCTTGTCGGGGAGAAATTCCTTTGGGAGCAGTAAGTAGTTCATGGCACTAAAAGGGGTAGGTGCTTAGACCTCCTCACCCACGGCTAGAAGAAATAATAATGAGCCAACGCAATGGGATAATGCTGCTGTAACAATCCTGAATTTGAGCCAAAAGCACACAACCTCGACAAGCCCCTCACCTCTTCATTCACCAAAATGTGGTCAAACACAATGCCTCCTCCCTCGACAGGCTTCTTGCCGATTGTCTTCTTGGCAGCCTCGATCTGTGTGGCTGCCACTGCCAAGCGCATCTCAATCTCTTCATCGCTCTCAGAGAACCAAGCTTTGAGACGATTTTTGTACTCATCCATGGAGATGGGGGTGAGAAAAATGGACAGGCAGTCGATGCCTTGATCCTGTATGTGTTAATATGAATGCATGTCTATGTGTCTATGTGTTGCACAATGTTGACGGCTGATGAAGATGGTGGGCAAGATTGACCAAAACCAGAGCAGGATCTCATGCAAAACAGGCTGTGTTTGATATTGCTTTGCGTCAGAGATGCAAGAAAGGACTGCAATGATGCTTGCATACGTACCCTGAGGAGCTCTGCTCCCTCCACCTCCAGCTCAAGCAAAGGTAAACGACCGCTCTTAATCACCTGGAACAAAAGAAGATTAGGTGCAAGGCAGCATTGCATCTATTTCAATGACAAGTTAGGGCTGGCCAGCGCCTCTCTAAACCGGACCCAACGCTCAAACTTTTTTGGCTGCAATGGGTTAAAAACCAAGCAAAAAACACACTCCCCAAATACAGGTGGAACGGACGCCTTACAGCACCTGTCTTGATCATTTGTCAATTAGACGCAGATGTAGCTCATCATTCATAATTTGAACCTGTGATCTCTTTACAAACAATAACTGATCCGGCACCCACCTCCTTGATGGCTTCCTTGGTCACCCCAATGCGATGCGTGTCCAGGCTGTGCACAAACAGCTCACGGTGGTGCTCCAGCAGGCGCCCATCAGACACAGCCGCGTCAAATTCAGCATCTGTGAGGGCAATGGGCTCTGGATACTCCACAGGATACAGCTCGTCCTCGTCAACATCCTCAGGGGAGAAGGAATCACTCTGCCCGGCGTCTCCCTATGCATTGCAACGATTGCGTGTGCGTCATGGATGGATATTGCCGTCCACACGAGCAGCGTGAATGACATGGACAGACCACTTTTGAGCGGACATGCAATATAATCTCACGTGCATACCCCAAAACTTTCAACTTGAGCAATCTCCTTTACAGTTGATGCACAAGAATTATGACTCTTGAAGCGACTTATTGAGCATATAAAAGCACAAGTACAAGATAAGCATAAGTACAAAACAATGTAAAGCAGATGATTGTCCCACCTTTGTCTTTCCTCCCATTGGGGAACCGTCGGGGGACAGACTAAGGTTGGTACAAGAGGCTTTTCGAGAGGGTGACCGCGACTGAGTGCGGGAATGAGTACGGCTGACTGTCCTGGACAGAGAGAACTTTCCGGAGTAACCCCGAAGAGGAACATTGCAGCCTGAGGCACGCATACCGCCGTTAGTGCTGGCACGCTTTGTCTTTAGGGCTTGGGTGAGTTGGTTAACGTCTGAGGCTTCCAGCTCTGTGTGCAAGTTCCAGCAAAGTGTGTTGCAACACATGAGCATGTTTCAAGAGCGGCAAAGAAGGACGAAATTGTTTGTACAGGCTATATTTCGAGAGGGACTCCAAGCACGCTTTGCTCATCTTCTTGAAATGTTTTCCTTGCAGTGTGCATGCGTCCAAAATAGCAGATCATATTCTGGAATACCCCGGCCCATAATTGCTATTTGCGCATGGCAATTATTATTTTGGTGGCAAAACATGACGCTAAGTTGCTGCTTCCTTGAGGACACATACCTTCAGCTTCGTCACCTCCAGCCTGAGTTTGACTCATTGACAAACAAATGACCTCGAATTGTCAGCCTGACCAGAGCTGGTACACATTTCTCACCTGCTTGCTCCTGTGCCTCTTGCAGTGCTGCCAAATCTTGCTGGTGCTCCTCCAGCTCAGCCCCCGTGAGGGCATACCAGCTGTGCTCGTTGGGCTGCCGTGTAGTTGTCATGCGTGGGAAGGCAAATACATCAGGGAACTCGTGCACCAGCTTGTCTACCAGCCGCTTGCGCTCGCCTGCATAGGTAATGAGGAGAGGGGGTGCATACACTGTCTACAAAAACTCTTTGCCGTCACTAGCAAGCTACCCCTAGTAACCAGAAGTCAGCTGCTTGGACCGAGGCATTTGATGTCGGGTCCTCTTAGTCCCTAGTGCAATAGCCAGCCAAGAGATCAAACCACCTTTTTCCCAGTCAAAAAGCAAGCCCACCTGTGTGAGGGCCAGAGACAATCACAGGCTTAAGAAACGGTTTCTCCACTAGGTTGGGGGGAATGAGGTCTGAGTAATCCAGGACGTAGGCGGGCAAGCCTCGCAGCCGGTTACGGATAATGGGCGACAAGGTGGAGATGGCTTCCTTGAGGCCATGGTACACCATAGGAAACTTGGTGTTCTGAACGTGGTGGTCATACACGCCAGGCTTGTTTGCCTGTGGGTACACCAGAAATATAGGTGCTGACGGCAAACCCGCACAGTATTCTAATCGTGTGACTATGCTTTGGAAAGGCAACAAAAGGAAAGTCTAGTAGTAAAGCTGAAACTGAAAGCTGGAAGGCGACGAAAGCAAGGTTTAAAGCTGATACCCATGACGCATGTAAGGCCGCACTACCAGCAATGATCACTATCAACCACTAGAGTTCCAGATCTTGCGCCTAGATTTATCCAAGTTGACAAGGGAAGCGAGTTGCATGAACAAATCTCACACCTCAGAGACTTGCTGCTTCGCCCACTCCATGCGCAGCTCTACTGTTGATTCTGCTTCTTTTAGTCGGCCACGTGCTCGCACAGCTAGATCTTCCAATGAAGAGGGGGCCACATACACATACAACCCATCAATGCGCTTGTTGGCCTGTGCATGTGCAAGTTAGATACGCATGTTGAATACAGGGAGTTGAGCTCTTGGCAAGGCCAGCAACTTCTGGCGACAATTAGCTGATTGTTCTGCTCAGCTCAAGCAATCTATTGCATGATTGGGACAGGTATGAAGGCACAAACGTGCACTGTGTTCAGACACCACACACACCTGGAGCTGAGACACGCCCTGCTCGTCCACACCCATTACGCACAGCTTGCCCATGGCAGCCACGTTGCGCACGGTGTCAATGCTAGTGCCATAGAGGTACGTGTCCGTCTCATCATCATTCACCACAGCTTCCTTTTCCTCCAGCTCCTCATCCTCATCACCTTCCCAGAGCGGCCCACTCATAGCTCTGCCCTTCCCATCCAAACCAGAACCCCTTTTCGCCAAGTTCTTGAAGTGGGACCTTCTTTTGGGCAGGGGCCTGCCACGGTGCAGGGAGTTGACAGGTGCAATCTCCAGGAACTCTCCTGCTGCTTGCTGTGCACGCATGGCAGCTTTGCTGGCAAAAAAAAAGTCCACGCCATCCACCTGTTTTTTTTTTAGCATGGGTTGAAGGAGTGCTTGAAAGTGCATGCACAAACCTATGTAGTATGATGTGCGTGCATGGATTGCAATGATATGCTTGCCCAGAAACACAGCTGCAAGTTGACAACAACACTTCACCTCACTCAAAGGTGAAAGACATGTGACCTTATCAAAGACATCTCTTGCAACACAACATTATTTAAGGCATCCTCCAACTCAACTGTACTGACATATGCGCTGGTATACACACATCTTGTGCTGACATAAGCACATGCACATGTGTGAGAGCATACCTCATGCTCACGGGGTCGGCGCGATGTTGTGGACACAGGGAGTCCAAATTTGTCGGCGTACTCATCCACCAGACGGCGCATGAGCTTACTGCGGCCTACTGCGCCAGGGCCGGTGAACACAATGATGCGAGGGGGGGCACGTGCAGGAATAGCACGCTTGCGAAGGCAGATTGTGGCAATTGCGTTGCGCTCCTGCAGCGTTGCAACCAGAAAAGATGAGGGCAGAAAGAAATGTGCATGTGTCAGAGCGTGTTGATACCATTTGCCTGCCACCTAGTGGTGTGCCAATTAGTCATTAAAGATGCCCAAATGCTCTAATGCCTTTTTTCTAAGATGCGTACATGGCTGACGGAATCAGATTCAAGGCTGTCTGCAAGTTGAGTTCTGTACACAATAAGGTTCCCGTTCCTGTTGGTCTAGTAGCCAATGGAAACGTGCAGGCTGTTTGCCTCACCTCTGACTCTTCATTACCCTGGATGGATCCTTGCAGGCGGTCAAAGCAAGCACCACCACTGAGCCGGGGCCCTGCCAAGGGGTCCAAGAGATCCTCATGGGGCCATCCTGTAAGGGCCTGCGACACGCAGCAGTGAAGTGTGTGTTTGCTCGTGTATCTGTGCGTGTGCACGAAACCTGGGTGGGTGTATCACTCTGATAAAATAGAGACTGAGGCAGTGAGGGGATGACTTTAAAGTTATAACATGATGGGCGTCATCAGTTGCATGGTGTAGGCAGCTAGGCGCATGCTCGCATGCATTTTTTAAAGGTTAAGGAGGGCTGCTGCACGTCAGCTGAATAGGGCGGTACACCAGTCCCTCTGTCAGCTCTAGCATTGTTGCATATAATTTCATTGTTACATTATGCACAGCTCCCCAAATGCCCCTTACCTGAAAAGCAGCCACTTGGTGCGGCAGGTTGAATTGCAGCAGGCGCATGGCAGCCATCAGCTTCAGGATAGCCTTGCTCAGCAGGAGGGGCCACAGCTGCAAGGGCCGCATGCCCACCACCAGAGCACGGCCGAACAAGTCCACAGGAATGCAGTCATCCACCACCACGCAGCGCCATTTATCCTGGAAGATGTACAATTGTTTAAGTTTGGAGTTGAAGGGCATGTTTTGTGTAATTGATGAGGGCGTTCAGTGAAACGGCGTACCTGAAATTAAACAGCAGGTTTTAGCTGCCATATCACAGGCTACCATATTACAGGCTGACCGAGTTATAACTCTTTCTTTTCATTCATTTTTGAGCCTGGCTCCAGCTGCTTCACTCTGGTCAAACCTGCTCACCTCACAGTCGTCAGGATGTCATTGTCAAAAAATCCTCTCACATTTGTAATACATATCCACCACTCCAAAACAGAGGGGAAAAATTAATCTCCAATTACACCACAGCTCGTAAAACAACAAACTTGAACATGGCACTGTGTAGGCACAGGGGAATGCTGCTCCAAAGCCGTTTGCCTCACCATAATGAACAGCCTGATGCGGTATTTTCCATTGGCTGGCTTGATGTACGAGTTGTCTTTGGCGTCGCGTGGGTAGATCAGCTCCCACAGGAAGTCGCCAGGGGGCAGCGTTTTGTGGGCAGCCATGACGGCAGTCAGCACAGCCTGCAGCCACTCAAACTTTTTGTGCCCACACAAAAGCTTGCCATCCACCTCCCTCGACAAGGGCGGGAGTGCATGCTTGGACGAGCCTGCAAGCCGTGTCCGAGTGCGTTCATGCGTGAGGTTCCTGCGGATCCTTACCAGCCTTGGTATCCTTCTCCGAACTTGTTTCCTGTCACTGGTACAAGTTCTCAGTCAATGATGGCAAATATAATGAACAACCAGCGTCTTGGGCCAGGCAGGACTCACGTCTGTGGTAGATCACACACTCACATTTGCTTTCTGCACACCTTTCTCTTTGGTATCTGGCACCGCTGCTGCTTGTTTGAGAAGGACGATGGGTATGTTTGGGTAGCCTTGCACAAGCTCTTCAGGCCGCTTCCAGGTGTCCAAGTATGCTTTGGTCTCTTGGGGAAATACAGTCCCTGCAATGTCCTCATATTTTTCTGCAACATTGTAAAAAGGAGAAATGCCTTAGGGCTGGAGTGATCAAGTCTGTCTGTGCACATAACCAGTGCAAACCTTGGATGCTAATCTAATTTTGTTTATGTTAGCACATTACGAGCTCACACACGCATAAATAGACACACGCACCCACACAAACACACACTCACACACACACGCACATCCATGTGCCGATTCACACGCACACACACATTCAAACACACACACACTCACCCACACACACATACACACACTTACTTGCACACACACACACACACACACACTCACACACACACACGCACATGCACACGTACACGCACAAACACACACATGCACACACACACATACACACACATACAAACACACACACACACACACACGCACACACACACACACACACACACACACACACACACACACACACACAAGACGCACACACACACACACACACACACACACACACACATGCATGCACACAAACACACACATACACATACACACACATACACACTCACTCACGCACACACTCACGCACACGCACACACATGCACACGCCCAAATGTTATAAACTCTCAGCTGCTTCCTTAGAGAGGTGTTGCTTGAATGCTATTAAGTGTTGCATGCTATTAATGCATGTTTACAGTGTATGAGTTTTTCTCGCTTCCCTTAGAACAATTCACCTGTGCTGTCTGAGACCGGGACGTCGACCCACGCTGGAAAGGTAGCGTCCAACAAACTCAACACACTTGGCTTGACCTCTTGGCCTTTTCTAGGCCGTGAAGTCTTCATTGGTGTGGTCAAATGCAGAGATTAATTGTGTTCAGATTCATATATCGGGTAATTGTTTAAAAGCAATCAATCAATCTGATCAGTGGAGGACAAACCACCAGATTTGAATGCAACCATTTGCAAAATGCTGAACTAAATACGGGTCAATGCACAGTCTAGCAGGGGCAACTGCCTACATCCCGCTGGCACAAGTGCGGCCTCCAGGACTGCCCAGAGTCGCCTCTCAATGTTGCAGTACAGGCAACGCCAGTCGGCATCGGCAACACAGCCCCACTCAAGTGCTTTTGCTGGGAGGACAAACCCCCAAGGTAGTTGTGGCAGCCAGTTCCAGGGAGCAGGGCAGCCCAGGGGAACAGAATGGGCAGTTGGACGCACAGGCTATATTTGAGGCAGAGCAGCTAATGAGGGATACGGAGGGCGACATGGAGGAAGAGGAGGCCAGCGAGCTGCTTGATGAGGACACGCTGCGTGCCGCAATGGGTAAGCAGATGTGTGTGTGTGTGTGTGTGTGTGTGTGTGTGTGTGTGTGTGTGTGTGTGTGCGTGCGGGCGTGTGCGTGTGTGTGTGTATGCGTGCGTGCGTGCGTGCGTGCGTGTGTGTGTGCGTGTGTGTGTGTGAGTGTGTGTGCTTGTGTGTGCGTGACTGTGTGTGCGTGTTTTTGTGTGTGTGTGTGCATGTGTGTTCTTGTGTGTGTGTGTGTGTGTGTGTGTGCACGTGTGTTCTTGTGTGTGTGTGATTGCGCATGTGTATATGTACGTGTGTGTGTGCGCGTGTGTATGTGTGTGTGCTGTGCACTTGTGTACACATGTTTGTGTGTGTGTGTGCGCATGTGTATGTGTGTGCTGTGCACTTGTGTACACATGTTTGTGTGTGTGCATGCAGATGCATGCCTGTGTGCGTATGAACAAATCTGCACAAGTTTGTATGTGTGTGCAGGTGCCGTGCGAGTGTGTATGCGCATCTGTGAGCGTACGTGTATGTGTGTGTGCGCCATGTAAGTAGTATTACAGTAAAAACATGTTGATTGCTACCTGTTTGCAGGCTCCTATGCGGAGGAGAACGGTGGGGAATATGATAATGAGGAAGCTGCGCAACCCCTTCGGACACCCACGCCCAGCAGCGAAGCCTCCACATCAGGGTCAGACCCTGAAGGAGACAAATACCCGTCCCCGCCAGAGAGAGGGTACCACGCTCATGAGCTGTTTGCCAAGGCAGCTCTGGAGGATGTGGCAGTGTATCTGCAAAGCAGTGAGTCTAAACTTTCCTTGTGTCAACTCTCTGTGCAGCAGTTGCTAAGTGACCCAACTGCACTTGTATGATCGCTTGTACCAGCAAACGCAGTTTCTATACACATGACGAGGGGCAGAAGATGGCGTCTCCATAATGCGCTCCATATCTGGAAGACGCAAGAGCCCCTTTGTTTATACGGCCCTCTTCACTTTGATTGCCTTGTGCTGCCCATAACTGCAGAGTTCCCAGACACATGCATTTTTGGCCTCCAATCACGAGTTGACAGAGTGCTACCAGGGGACCTGTACTGCTGTGAACCGGCCAACCTTAACCTCATTCCAGACTTGGTACAGCAGGCCGTGGAAGCCCAAGCTGCTGCAGTGCTGCTGCCAGAGCAGGCATACGGCATGGCGTCTGTTCGTGAATCAGGTGCCGTAACCTTTCCTTCATGTTTGGTTGCTGATATTACACCAGAGGGGGTTATCTGAGGCCAAAAATGGTCAGGTATTGGCATGCTCCTAGGGTATGGCTCCCAAAATTTGCACGTTTCAAGCTCAGCTCTGATATGTAGATTCCAATGCAGCTGAGCTTGAACGTGCAGATTATGGGAGCCATACCTAATCGGCCGCGGCGTGAACCATACTTTTTGAGCAGCCATATGTTGTATCCGACCAGCCAGCGCACCAAACCCGGTGACTTTTAGTGTTTTGAAGTCCTTATAATGAATAGAAATCATTGCAAGAGAAATGGGGCAAAAAGGCTAAGTGGTTGGCGAGATATGCAAATTTATGTGACAATCCCCCTGGAAAGCACCCATGTAGGGTATAGGTGCACGATGTGTGCTATTAGTCCTGTCATTCTGTACGCAGGGCGACTTGTCTAAATCTGAGCACATGCTCGAATAGCATATAAAGTCAGCATCAGTTTGAAGCTAGGTTGGGTCCAATTTGATAAAGTGACATGTGAGAAGTTGCACCTTTCATGCAAAAGGAGCATGTTTTGGCTATTGCCCAGATAACCCCCTCTGATATTACACTTGAGCAGAGCAGGACTGCTCAGAAAGGAGTATTATTAGGTTGGCCAGAACCATATATATACGGTGTTTGTACGGTATTTCTGGCTGGGAAATCATCAAGTGTACGGTCGTATATGATGTAAATATACGGTTCTGGCCAACCCTACATATTTGCATTGTTAATGCCTGCATGTTTGCTTCACAAGCTTGGCCATGCAATGTATCCTTTTTTTGCTTATATCTTTTTCAGCAACGCTGCTTTTCTTTCAAAAAAGCGTTATTAAGGTCACTTTTCCACAGCTGCTTTGGCTTCCGTGACTTCCCGTCCCAGCAGCATCAGGAACTTCTTGAGCATTGGGAATCGTAAACACGCCGGCCTGCCCACGCTACATTCCCCTGTGCAGTGCCTCCCACGTTCCCTGTGCTGTACGCTGGAGACGTGGGCGAGCTCTCTCAGAGGCTAGCGGTGGCATTCTATGACGCACCCTCTCGGGATATGCTGGTCATTGGGGTGGGAGGCAGCCATGGCAAGACCACCGTCTCTTGGCTCATCCGGGGAATGCTGGAGGAAATGGACCAGGTTTGTATGTTTCTTTGTTATGCCATGCAGTCCTTTTGCTCACACCTTGTGATATACCGTGAACCTTATCCTTCATTATGACAAGAAGGAGAGAGAGGGTCAGTTGACATCCAACTTCAGGAATTATAAATATTCAAATATTAGCAGCAGCAACCAGCTGGATGTAGCTTGTAATGTAGTCCATGAGTTTAGGAACGTTGCAACGGCCTGCATGCTGCAGATAACGGGCATGGTTGGCAGCGTGGAGTATGCCATTGCGGAGGACCGGCTGGATGAAGACGGGGAGCTGTGGGAAGCGCAGGATGAAGACCCGGCAGCAGACAGGGAGTCCAGCATGCCCTTCATGGTCACGCCTTACGCAGGTGTGTGTGTGTGTGCAGCTTGAAAGCGGCAGATGGATTGCAGGTGAGAGAGGTGGGTCTAAATTACATAAGGGACAGGAAAAGAGAGGGGGGGAAGATTGCAAAGGCTGGGGTGCAGCAACTTTTACAACCGTGCAAATCCCCATGCCTATGATTTCTGCTGACTGGAAATCGTTGTATAAGAATGCTAGATAGGTGCTGCAGGGAAATTGGGAGGGAGCCTTGTTGTTTTCTTCTATTATCATCCCTTTGCCTTCAGTTGTTGCTTGTGGCTTGTACTTGCAGAGCATGGCAAATGAAAAAAGCTAAAACTATGCACAGTGCAAGACCATACCACAAAGCGTCCCCTCATATGATTCTTAGTTCATATTCCTTGGCAAGGCTCCTGTCTGTGAATGAAACTTTGCTTTCGCATTCAAGCCAGATGACTTGACGAAATGAGTTGAATAACCATTGGTTATAGAAGTGCCAAAATGCTGAAAGTAGCCGATGGTAGGTCTGTACCTTCTTTAGTGCGCCTTGCAACTCAGAGCTGCCTTTGCCGTCCTTGTCTGTAAGCAGGCAAGTACAATGTGCCAGCGACGACCCCCAGGGGCCTTCAAGTCCAAAAGCTGCTGGCTGGCGTGCGGGATCGCGGAGGCAGATGTGCTGTGGTGGAGTGCACCAGCAGTGCGCTGGCCGACCGGGAACTCGACTGGCTTGAGGTGAGCTCCTGCTGCAACCACGTCAAGGTCCTGTGTTGCTCTGTTGCTGTCCTTTTCTGTCTTTTACCCCCTTCCCTTCGGCTTACTTGCACAGAGCTGTGCACAGCTGTTTGGGCAAAAGCTGTCTGTGTTGCTGGCAAGGCTCGTCTGCCTTCCTGGGCTCATTACTTGTGCCGTACTTCTCCTTTTGTTCCCTACTCGATAATTGCTCAAGGTTTCCTTGTGTGCTGGCAACACAGGTTGGGGTGGTGGTGCACACGCGGCTCAGTATCCCAGAGGACAACACCCCGAAAGCGCAGCAAACACTTCGTGCGGAGCTAGCACTTTTTGAAAAGCTGTATGACCCAACTACACAGGTAGGAAGGATAGCCTTAACAGTCTGTACATCTCAGCTTGTTGCTATGCAAGCCATGCTTGATGCTTTTATCTTGATATGGATGTTGCATGCCTGCAAGTGGCCAATCAAGATTGTGTGTACGCGCTCGCAATCGCTTCCCTTTTTGTTGCCGCTAACTCAAGAGACCACAAGAAAAAGTCCTCATGTGCTTCTATCATGCACTTGTACATGCCTGAGCTAGGCCTGCCGCTGTTCTGGGAAGCAGCAGAGGGGAAAAAACGACAAGGTCTATATTTAACCTCCTGCCATCCTGCATAGGCCGCGATTGTAAACCTAGATGACCCAGGAGCGGAACTGGTCAGAGCCTCCGCTTCAGCGGTGCCTGTGGTAACGTACGGCATCGACAACACAGACGCAGATGTTGTGGCAGAAACCGCCAAGATGGACATCTGGGAGAGCGAGGTGCAGTGGTCTGAGAGTTTATAAACTGGTGGAAGGAATTGGTGGTCCAAGGCTGTGTATGCGTGTGCATGGGTGTGAGTGGAGGTATTTGTGTGCATGTGTGCGCATTTGTGGGTGCCTGTGTACGTCTGAAAGTTTGAGTGTGTGATAGTGAGTGGGTGTGAATTTGCATGTGCATGTGCGAGTACATGCGTGAGAGTGATTGTCCAGAGGCCACCGTTTTCCGAAGCCCTGGCTTGCCCAGAGCATCGCTTTCTACTAGGGCGCTCAAAAAGGGAACGCTGTACCGTCAATTGTGATTCAAACCATGGCAACAACTTTTTGTGCAGATTATTGTACGGACGCCCTTGGGGAAGCTGCAGATCATAACACCGCTTCTGGGCAAGCACAACGTGTATAACATCCTTGCGGCCGTTGCAACAGGCATCTGTCTCAAAGTAAGTGCCCTCCTTCTGTCCTGCACTCTTTCTGTCCTGCACTCCTTACCCCAAGTGCACACCTGTACGCACTTCTCAGACTCATACACATCCACTCACGCTTGACCACTCACATCATTCACACATGTTCGTCTCATTCAAGACTGTCATCACCCTGTGCATTAATAGGAGCAGAAGTGCAGCACTTACAAACGCAGTGCGCTGAGCAATTTGTTGGCAGCGTGCCCTTTATCAGCCCCTTTCAGAAGGGAGAGAAGGGTTATTTAGCGTGCTCTGCTAAAGCCCTCCAAAAGTAGCTCTCACGTACTTCTTTGTCTAGATGCTCAAACGCCATTGTCGCTCCAAGGGGGGTGGAAGGATTTGCCCTACCTGGGAATTTATCACGAGACTTGAGCAATGAATACTGGTGCAGTCACCTTTACCGAGGACGAGGACCTGCTTCTTCCAAAAAGGTCATTCACCCTTACACACTCGTTATACTTGCCCTGTAGGTGCCCTTGAAGAGCATAGTTGCTGGCATTGAGGCAGTTGAGGTCGTGCCCGGTCGCTCTGAGCTCATCGATGAGGGGCAAAATTTCAGTGTGATAGTAGATGCCGCAGACACTCCTGAGGTGAAGCGCTGAAAAAATGGAGCTGCTGCGTTGTGCACAGTGCTGAGCAGGCTTTGATGGAAATTGTCTGCAGCGGCTGCATGACTATTCATGTCGTACAACAAGACCAAAGCTTTGTGCAACATAAAACATTTCGTTGCTTTGATTTGTGTACTTGGACAGTATTCTTGTGTTTTTCCCTGCCATGACTTCCTTAAAATTGCCACCATGCAGGCGGTAGACGCGATGCTTTCTGCTCTGTCAAGCAAGGCTAAGAACATCTTGACGGTGGTGGGCTGCCGAGGCCACGAGGACAGGTGAGTAATCACCCTGTCGCTGAGCTAGCTGAGAGCATGAGGCAATATGGTGGAAAATAAGGCAACATAGAAGCAAGGCTCTCCACCTCAACACCCTTGAGCTTGTACACTAAGTAATTCCTCAAAGTGCTGTCACAGGCGTGAGGTCAGCTGCTGGCTACACGTCCTCTTGATCGCAAGCAAGGATGTCAAAAATATGTGAATCGTGACCACGCTCTCTGTTCCTACTCTTTGTCCTTAATTCAACCATTGATGCCACCCGACCATTAATGTGTGGTATCGTTCTGTATTCCTGCCCCTCACAAATCGCTCACCACTCTGCTGCACCCCCAGATCATTGCGACCACACATTTCAGAGGTCGTGCACGCAAAGTCAGACATTGTCATTTTCACCAACGACAGCCCACGTGTAGAGCCCCCGGAGCAAATTATCCAGGTGCGTAACAAAATGAGAGCTTATCTCATGGGCAACCTTGCATTTTTTGTCTTGACAATCATCCTTTTCAACGCCATATGTGCTGAGATCCCAAAATTATCAGAAAGTTTAATTTCATGTTCCAAAGCCAAAGCGTGGTCCGTCTCAAAAGGCCTAGACCCTTTACACGCCTGTGCTCAGGACATGGTGGCAGGCTTGCCAGAGGAGCTCGTGAACCGATATTCAGGCTACGTGTACTTCCCCTTCCAAGATCAGGGTCGTGTGCCTTTGTGGTTTGAGCCCTATCTGCAGCGCGCACAGCGCACCACCAAAAGGTGTGTTTCAGTAAATTATAGCGAGGGTGGGCGGTCCCTACAATCCCCTTGCCTGATTACCTTTTGTTGAGGTTGGGATGTATTTCTGTTTTGTCTGTTTTGGGCTGATATGTTGATGTGTGTCTTGCATAACAAGTCTGTGGCAGTCTTCCTTGTGTAAAAGCTGTGATGAGAAGAAAGCGCCTGAGCATAAACAGACAGGGTCAGGACAGGAGCCAAAACTCGCCATCATTGTAACATTTGTCATAACTCTTATCTCTTAGCTGATGCTAAACTCCCCTTCATGACGTAAAACCTTGCTGCCTAGGTATGTCATGGAGGACCGCTTTTCCGCCATCCGTGCTGCTATTGGCACTGCTGGCCCCGGTGACGTGGTCGTCATCCTAGGGCGTGGACACCGAGATTACATGGAGTACGGTACAGAAGACGTGAGTTGAAAGAGCAGAGCAAGCTGCAGACATCTGATCGGGACACCAGTCTAGACCTTCTTGATCCACGTGCAACTACATTCGGTCCTTCAACAAAGGCATGCCAGCATTTTGTCTGATTGCTTCTGTCCCCTGATGTCCACTTTGTCAAGCATGCGCGTCATTGTTAGGGCTACAATTGGTAGCATATTTACTTTTCCCTGAAATATGTAGGACATTACGGAGCTTGGCTGGTTCGATGACCGTGTAGAAGCACGTAGCGCCCTCAGTAAGCTCACTTATCTGGACCAGCTGTCAGATCTGAGCCGCAACAAATTACCGTGGGGCAGTGCTCTTGATGAAATGGAGACAGTCATCGGTAAGTTACTAAGAAAGCCATGCAGGGGTATACGACATAAGGAAAGGTTGCACAGTTTTTCTCTTCTGCTCCTTTGAATGTATGTTACTGTGTCTAAGGAATGTCTAAGAACAAGACTCCTGCACATTTGTTCTCGCAATTTGCTGAGTTACTAAAAAAGTCAGGTAGGAGCAAATGGTCATTGTACTGCAGATGCACAGCTTTTTTCCATCTTTCAAATTTGATACAAAAGTATCAGAGGGGGTCAACTGAGGCCCTAAACAGGGGTACTTTTGAAATGTGAATTGAGTATGTGCGCCGCAACTGGCAGTTTTTAAACTTGGCACCCAGAGGTATTTTGGCTATACCTGAGCTAGAAAACTGTCAGTTGCGGCCACGCACATGCCTAAATGCCCACGGCGTGAACCCCACTTTTTACCAAAACATCTTCACAGCTGCTCACCCACTCCACCAAATTACACTATTCTAGGTGGTATGGACTCCTTGTAACAAATAAATATCATTGCAAAAGAAATGGAGTCAAACGGTGAAGTGGTTGGTGACATACACAAATATATGCTGTTTTCTCATGGGAAGCCGCACCATTAGGGTTTTGGTGGTCAGGGTGAGCTTGAACTCCTGTCAAATTGCGCACACTGTTACTTACATGGATGCAAGCATCCTCGTGCAGCTCATAATGCAAGCTTTCATTTAAAGCAAAAATGGTTCCAATCGGATGAAGGGGCTGTGAATGGCCGGTTTCTGAGTGCAAAAAAGGCACATATTTGCCCAATTGACCCCCTCCGCAAAAGTATCTGTAAGAATAAGAGGGTTCCATGCTTGTCCTGAAAACTTGCCCTAGGGCCTTCCTTGTACACCGTGCCTCCTGTTTTGTCTTGCTAGTGTCCCTGCAGTTAAAGGAGGGTACAAGGTTTTCGTTTTAGGTTTCGGCACGTCATAGGTTACTTTCTAGTTAGTAAAGCCGGTAAAGGAATTTTATGGTACACGGTACCAAAGTGGCTTACTCTTCCTTAACTTCATGTGGGGAGTGGTTTACACTGCCTGCGTAGCTTTTCTTTTCTTTTCTACGCCATCAAACCACTTAATTTGCGTATGCTCACTTCTTATTGCAGATCCGCCTGCCACGCAATGGACCACATCCAGCAGATAGGCCGTTTGACACATATAGATATTCTATGCTTTCAGATTTCCATCTGGTATGGGGTTGTACGTTAACAATAATCAGCAGCATGAGTGCAAAGCAGATTGCATATCATCCATTCCCCTTCCCATCTTGCCTGACAATTGTAATGCAGCTGATTTCACACAACTGTATACGCTTGCACTAAAGAATCACGTGTTTAGGCACGATAGGAAAATAGAACAAGTAGGACCAATAAGGTCCTCCTTCTATCTCAGCCTCTTAACTAAGAAACTGTGCCGATGCCTCCTTTTTACCAGTCTGCAGGAGGGAGTTAGCCACATCCCTTTGCTCTTATGTAAGGTCCTCAAACCAAAATCCGACTAGAACCCTAAAAGATAAGCCCATAAACGAATATGCAATGATAAGATGGGTGCAAGAACTGTCTACATCTCACTAGAGTCATTCGCTGCATGGCTGATGCACCCCTACCAGCATCACGGCAGCACCCACGCAGGCACCGCCTGAAGCAATGAAAAACCACTCCCCACGTCTATTAAGAAAAAGGGTCACTTTGATACCGTGTACTGTAAAACTCCTCCACCAATAGAGTAAGAAAAGATCAACCGGGATCAGGAGGGTTGCATGCTTGACCTGAAATCGGCTTCTGATGAGAGTTGATACTAGAACTGGCTGGAAAGGTTCGTCTGTTATGGACAAGTTTGGCAGCGTATTTGACAGAATGGACATGAAGCTTGGAAGCAAGAGGCTGAATAGCAACTCACCTCAGGCTACTACTAGTATATGACTGTTAAATAAGTGAAGAAGTTGATGAGAAGTGGGAGCATCTGTGGAGGCTGGCTGAAACAAAGAAAAGACGTCACGGTATCATCACGGTATTAACAATCTCAAGATCTGAGCAATCTTCAGCATGTATCCACCTGATTAATAGTAGATGTGTCCACCTGATTAGTAGAGTGTCCTGAGTCCTATACTTTGCAGTGACGGTGATTTGATCTGACAGCTTAATGAAAATTCGACAAAAAATGCTTGACCCGGGAATTGGTTGGTTAACGCTGCAAAAGAACAGGAAAAAGGCAACCTTGGTGCGCTGTTCCTGCTATGTCCTGATTATAACGCACATAGGCTAAGCCGGACAAAGCCCCGAAGGTCTCAGCTACTTGGACAAGCAGGCCTGCCTGTGTATGTGTTGTTGTTTGACTGAGTGTGTTAGCAGGTTCCAAGCCAAGCCTGCAACCCTCTGGTGGTTGGTTTTTATCAGTGGGGGCAGACTGGGCAACATTCCAAAAATGTTTTTCTGCAAAGCAAAAGGCATAATATATCTACTAGGGCAGTAAAAAAGCGATTGATTCAATCCCCACGTGAAGAAAAAAGAGATTGGCTGCCTACCAGACTGGCTTACCAGGCTTATTCACTCATTAACCGAGGTAGTAAGCAGGAAGCGGCAGGGTTACCGATCTGGATATCAAATATTAGGCGAATGGCAACGGTTTTTCCTTCTTGGCATCTACAAAGAACTTAAAAACTGGAACAGTAAGCCAGCTCGCTTCCTCAATCAACAACCATAGTAAGCCAGCAGTAACCCACAGATGTATTGGGTTGCTCATCCCAATAATCTGGTAGGCAGTGCACAGCTTGCTCAGTAACCGAGGTGTTTAATGGTACATGGAAAACGGCCTACTAGTGAGCCAGCTAACTTACTTAAACAGCAACCACAGCAGTAAGCCAGTAGTAACCACACATGTATTGCGCTGTTGGTTTATTAGTAGAAATATCCTTGTAGGCAGGGCTCAGCTTGCTCAGTAACCGACTCGGAGCGAGGTGCTTAAAGAGAGATGGAAAGCTGCCTAGTATAATAATGACCAGCTTCCTCAAACACCTGTCCCCGACAGCCAGACGGCACTGCTCCCGTCTGGCTGTCGGGGCAGCAACCATGGTTATAAGCAGCAAAAGATCAAAACGCTGCAGTAATTACGCAGCCAGCATGACTGCGGCTTTCAGAGCGGAGAGTGCACAACGCCTTGTTCAGGGCAATTGTCTTTCCAATGGGCTCCCTTAGTTGCAATCTTTGGCAGCAAGCCAGTGTAGATGTGTGTTTCTAGCCATCTGACGCAACCTGCCATACCACTGTTACGAAGCATAGTATAGGCATCTAACGGCTAAAGCAAAAGGGTGGCATGTTATGCTGCTTATTTTATAGGTGCCTCCTGAAGTTGAGCCAGCTTCAAGGTTCAACCTTAAAGGTTTACAAGGATTACAAGGTTAACAAGAAAAAGGCCTTCAGTCTAGAAGTATGATTGCTCGCCTGTTCATAAAGTAAAATCAGTTAATGAAGGAAAAGGTGGAGTCTGTTGTTTCCTGGTGTAAACAAGCAGACACATCCTGCTGTGTGTGTGAAAATAAGAACGCGTACTTCCTGCGGAGAAAAACCATCTGAGGGTGCGTGTAGTGATAGAGAACATGTTTTTCATCCTGGACATCATCATCAGCCTCCCATAAGTCGCAAGTAGGGGAAGAGGTGGAATTATTAAGTTGCTGTTTCAAAGCAAAGGGTGTGAACGCATGGTCTGAAACGAGCCACACCTTGAGGAAGGTTAAGGAGCATGTATCGGAACTGCTTAACAGAGCAGGTACGTACGTTGCCAGCAAAATATTTTGAAATATCCTGGAGCATGAGTAAACGCATTGGCAAGTAACACAGAAGAAGGTCTGCCCTACACGAAAGACATCAGGTTAGCTAAATAGCACACATAAAGCCGCCAAGGGTTAGAGTAGTCCTAACCCAAAATATTTAGGACTAACAAGCCAAAACACATTTAAGTACTGCACTGGTATAAGTACGAAATCCAAAAGTTTGTTATGTGCTTCGGCTTTACAACGGATGTATATACCTTTGGTTGCACATTTCAGGCCACCATCAGACGACAGTGTTCTCAAGATTTGCTCGCAATAAGCTGCAGCAGAAATTGGCTTGAGCGTGGCAACGTTTCAACATTTGGAAACATTGGAACTTTTGCTTAGAATGAGAAGTCAATTGAAGAGAAAGGGCTAAAACTCTGGTGTGACGGGGCCTCTAGTTATATATCTTCTTGTACTCAATTCCTGCAGCCCTCTGAAATTCAAATAGAGCTAACCTTGCTCACTGATGGCGACGTTCTACTCACTTCGGCGCTCGTAGCTTTTACGTGAAAATAAATATGCACATTGAATGCATCGCTTAAGTATTGCCGAAAATTGGCGGGATTTAATATTAATTTAATTCAAGTTCAAAAATTCTCATTGCATCAGCGAAATGGCAGAGCCCGGAGCCCAGCAGCTCGTTGGAGCCTTGAATAAGCTGATGAAGTTGGCTGTTGGTGTGGGCGTCGGCGCGTCTGCGCTGCAAGCCTCTTTGTTTACAGGTTAGTCCGGTGTCGGTCCTATTGCTCGTGGGCGGACCTGCTATCCAGCAGACGAGTGTTTACACTTCCTTTAGGTGCTGCTGACCCTCTCAAGAGATGTAACCAACAAGTTGTACTCCTTTTTCACCACTCACCACCACTCCACCTCCTCCGTTTGCCCCCCCCCCCCCAACAACCTAAACACAGTGGATGGTGGCGAGCGGGCAGTCATATTCGATCGGTTCAGGGGAGTCCTGGCGGAGACCAGCGGTGAGGGCACCCACTTCAGAATGCCGTGGGTTCAGGTGCCCCACATCATGGACATCCGCACCCGGCCAAAGGTCATCAGCTCTGTGACTGGAACAAAAGGTGAGGGGAAAAGGTGCTGTGCAGGCTTGTGAGTTGTGGTGTGCAAAGAGAGGCAGCAGCAAAACAACAAATCCACAGCCATCGGTTGTTTGCGTGTCTGCTTCATGGAGTAAATGAGGAGAGAGCCTTTAGTAGAAGGACTTGCCATACCTTGCAATAATTCAGTGAAATTCTCTCTCTGTGTCTTCCCACAGATTTACAGATGGTGAACATGTCCTTAAGAATTCTATCGAAGCCTGATGAGGACAAGCTGCCTGTTATCTGGAAGGTGAGGAAATGCTTGCTGCATGCATAAAAGGACGGCGCAAACATGTGCGTGCGCATGGGCGCGTGCGCGTGCGCGCGCGCACACACACACACACACACACACACACACACACACACACACACACACGCACACACACACACAAACACACACACAAACGCACACACAAAACACGCACACACGCACACATACACATGCGCACACACGCATACGCGTGCACACACACACACATACATACACGCACTCACAAACGCATACGCGCACACACACACACATACACACATGCACATACACATGCTCACACACCTTTGACCTTGTCGTGACCCATCCTCCTACAGAGCTTGGGAGTGGACTGGGAGGACAGGGTGCTACCATCCATCGGTAACGAGATTGTCAAAGCCACGGTTGCTCAATTTAACGCCGAGCAGTTGCTCACACAGCGAGAGAAGGTTTCATTAACGGTACGTGTGCCACTGTTTCCTTCATCTGGCCTTGAATGATCACTTACCACCATGTGCCCGCAACACTCCTGCCTTGACAGACAACTCAAGTTAAAACCATTATCTGTGGTCTTGCTTTTCAGGTCCGCAACGCTTTGCTTAAACGGGCTGCTGATTTTGGCATTGTTTTGGACGACGTAGCCATCACACACTTGTCGTTCGGTGCAGAGGTACGTTGATTTCGCCTGCACAGGATTTGTGCAGCTGATGCACACAAATTGTTTAAGGACCATTTAGATCCTTCAATTGTTACAGCATTAAATATCCTGAAACTGGCGAGTGGGGTACCTTGGGTATCTGCAATTCAGCTCACTTTCTGCTTGTCATCCTTGCCTTGCAGTTCATGCGTGCTGTAGAGATGAAGCAGGTGGCAGAGCAGGATGCTGAGCGTGCTAAGTTTGTGGTCATGAAAGCTGAACAGGTGGGCAGGGGTGCAGTAAAAGGGAGGAAAAAGGTCTTATCAGCCGTTATTTGAAGCCGTTCATATGCTCATAGGTATGCATGGGTAACTAGGGTGTATGATTTTGCCAGCGAGGCTCGTCAAGCGTCGTTGAGGGCGAGGCTCGTCGATATAAGCCCTAGTTGGTGCATTACGGTTAGAAAAACACTTTCTGAAGCTTGCGCGGATTGAGCCGAAAATTGTTCTGGAGTTTACTTATAATTAATATTTAATTATCTTGAAGAGACCGGACTGAAACGAGCTGTAGGAAGTGTTTGGGGAATCTTTCGTGGTGCGTTGCCTGGACAGGCATACGCACATCTGATTAGCCGGGAATAAGCTCCATATATATACTCTAAATAATTTACCCAAATTTCTAAGAAGTTTGTGCTGGGGGGGGGGGTAACCGATTCGGTTCAACGCACTTTGGGCCTGAATAGCTCCGCGGCCAAGCGTTCGTTCCGCGTAAGATTATGATTTTAAATGCCTACGGGCGCGTTTTAACAGCTGTGCCGAGTTTCGTGGCGAGCTGTGAGGGTCAGATTTTTGATGACGATGAGGGCTGCAAAGTGGTATGTTGTGACGACGTCAACATGCAGTATTTGCCGTTTCAATTCTTACTTAATTCCGTTCAGGAATTGTGCAGTTATCATGCGCCGTCATTTTCTGTAGCTGCATGGAGACCGACGAGGAGGGATTTTCGGCCGGCCACTTTTTGATGCAAATTTAATGCTGCTGTTATAAACTGTCAATTTACAGCGTAGTTACGCACTCTGGATCGTCTGCTTGAGCTCAAACAAGGAAAGACTTGACTGCAAGGTCACTGGGCACATGACGTGCATCTTCCAGCACTCTGCTGTCAAGACAAGACTTGAAGACACACATTCCGGTATATTATCAGGCACACAGCATGCATGGTGGCTACAAACAACACACGAAGGAGAAAGTGGTGGCCTGCTTCCTAAATCTGCAAGCTTTCCAGAGGGGTGTACGCAATCCACATGATGTTGCGTTGCAAGGTAGAATGCATGTCACATATTGGAGCAATACAATGGGGCTCCATTAGGGTGGGGCTTGCAAGGCAGCATGCATGCTGCAGGCTGGCTAGGAGACACACATTTGTTACGTAACTCAAGATGCACTCTTCGCACAACAAAATACCATCATATGTTCCATGCACATGCGTTGCAGCAACATTTAAAGAACAGTTTTTGAACCTTAACGATGTTGTGTCTCTTTCTTTGCAGAGCATGCTAGTACTGAATGTCATTGGCAGACCGTAAATTCATCGCTATAGTGTGTGAAATTGACAATGTATCCATCATCAGAATGCACTTCTTGACAGCATAGAGTCAGTCTGTTTCCGCCTTGTAGAACGGAACCGAACACATGAAAAGGCAAAATGTTTTGCACGTCGAAACTTTGGGCTGGCGGAGCCCTTTTATAAAGGAAATAATGTACAAAATTACTGCCCATTTTGGGGCGTCGAGGAAGTTGACACTTCCCTGAACAAGACGTGCCATTTTTTTTGGCATCCACACTATACAAAAATATGGTCTATTTTCCCCATTTTTAGGAATTTCCAGGGAATTTCCCCTGATTTTCCCCCAAAAATGGACACCCTAGTTGCCGTCTACCTCTACCTCGTCAAGCCTTGACTAGCGGCTGGCACACCCTTACTCATAGGTTCCCGGATAAAGCTGCTATGTTAACGCTTTAAACTCATAAACTTACGGCCAGATGGCCAATTCTAGCTTTATGCCGCTGTTCCCTTGTCCTCTTGTCCCTTGGCAGCTATAAATTGCTTGAGGGTTGTGATTATGGTCCTGTTTGTGGTGAGAAACCTCCTGCACAACAATGCTGGCTCTGCTGAAGTTTTGATGCAAATCTTGCTGCTGGCGTAGGAGCGGAATGGTGCCATCATCCGCGCCGAGGGTGAAAGCGAGGCAGCCAGGCTCATCAGTGAAGCCACCCGGGTGTCAGGGCCTGCCTTTATGGACCTCAGGAAGATTGAGGTACGCTATAGCTGCCTGGCTTACTTTGTGTCCTATTTCCTGCGGATTTACAGGGTTAACATGATCAATGAGCAAAGCAAGGGAGAGCGAGTGCTGGCAACAAGCAAGATGACGTGTGTCTCTCTCTTATCTTACATATTTCATAAGTATCTGGTGGTGCACTTAGATCAGTGCGTGGCACTGAAAGGAGGCCAGTGTACACAATTACAGTTTGTTTTGGTGTACTGTGTGGAAGACAGGAATGAGAGCACAGGAGCGCATGGGTGGTGCTCGAGTTTTTGGAGCCAGCCTATGTTTGCATTTGGAAATATGTACTTAGCTCAATACGACATGCGACAATCACGTTGCTTCGTCTGCATCTTGATTTACACAGGTTTATGAAGTAATGCTGATAAACGCTTTCACACATTCACAGGCTGCTCGAGACATTGCTGACACCCTGTCTAAGGGCCGCGGTGTCGTGTATCTGCCAAACTCAGGCAACATGCTGTTAGGTCTAAACACTGGTGGAATGTAAAGTAGAGCCTGATGATTCTCCTCTGCTCAGGTTTCTCCCTCTGGTTAATTTCTCCTTTATTGAATGCCCTCAAATATTCTGAATGTAAGCCCTTTCAAATCCACTGCTAGGGTTGTCTAGCCGGCAAATTTCACAGGCAGGCAGCCAGATTAATGACGTATTTCAGTTCCTTGTGACTTCCAGTCAACAGTCACACAGAACTGGAGTGCCCAAAAACAAGGCAGCACATTTTTCAATGTCATGGAGGTGGTGCTTCTTGTGCAAGGCAGGAAAAGGAAAAGCAAGTAAAAAACACTTCTGTTCTTAATTACGGAGCCACTTTGGTTCAAGAGTGGGTACACCGTACAGCTCTTTCAAGCATTACAAGGTTTACAATGGTTACAATGGGGGGTGACCTTCAGCCAGGTAGTTTGGCTGATCGGCTGCTGACTGGTCTCGGCCAGCCACAAATAAATCCATAAGCTCAGAAA
>Ga0307963_1000583_pt1 | contig 25046 bp, 24 predicted proteins | sample OrgLakmetagen594_FD_201829 | JGI IMG/M metagenome (GOLD analysis project Ga0307963, IMG submission 201829) | Saline water microbial communities from Organic Lake, Antarctica - #594 | ecosystem: Environmental > Aquatic > Non-marine Saline and Alkaline > Saline | place: Antarctica: Organic Lake... | reverse complement strand
GTGTGTGTGTGTGGGTGTGTGTGTGTGTGTGTGTGTGTGTGTGTGTGTGTGTGTGTGTGTGTGTGTGTGTGTGTGTGTGTGTGTGTGTGTGTGTGTTTCACAAAAACAGATTTGACACGTTGCCGGTATGTACCCGCATGTATGTGTGTGCGCTTGGTAGGAGAGTGAGCGTACAGATGAATGCGCAATGCATGAGTGTGGCAATTGTGCATTTGTAGGAAAGTAAGTGTCAATGCAACTGTGATAAGTGTTGCATCAAAAGCGTGTACGTGTGACTGTGCATGTGCGCATGTGTGTATGTGTGTATGTGTGCATGTGTGTGTTGTTCTGTGAGTAGTCCTCAAGGGTTTTCCACCTGTTTTTTCAGCAGCTTGAAATAAGATTGTAACACATAAAAGAAAGGATATTGGCCGAAAGGAAGGAAGACCACACAGCACTTGAATAAGTTGACAGCAGCCGCCTCGGTCAACCAACGGAAATGCCTTCCGACCAAAATGCCAGAGCCAACAAACCTGCGTCCACCTTAAAAAAGCCTACTTGTGCTTTGAAGTGCCAGAAGGAGAGAGACAGAGGCACCTACAGTGCGTGCTGTCTTAGCGTTTGTAACTCCACATTTTCTTGCGGTCAAGGAGTCTGACAGTAGACTCAGTGGCAAAGTGGCTACTTTTCCAGGTTGGTTAATGCGAGGAGTTGTCTTTCACTGACTGTGTGTCTTTTTTTACTAAAAGGAAGATTGCCTGCGCCTCCTCACAAGGGAGTGCATGTTTTGATGCACTGTTGTGGGGCTGTGTACAGAAGCAATTGCTCGATTCCGGATAGGCAGAGGCGCAAGTGCATGCATGCATCCCAAACAAACATACATATATATGAATTTCCCCTGGAAACGCTTGTGCTCAGATGCAGTCGCAAGACTCTTAACGTAAAAGGTGCAGAAAAAGGTGGCACAACCCCGAAAGGTTTCTAGCATGAAAGAAAAAAAAGTACGGCAGAGGCCTACTTTTTTAAGGAGGAGGAGCCTTTTTTGCACCATGTACCGTAACACTCCTCCACCACAGGAAGAGGAGAAATCAATGGGGATCAGAAGGGGCATGAAAAAGATCGGGCACTTTGAACTTCGCTGGCTCTCCCACTTCTAGCGGAGTATGTTGCTCAAACGGATTTGCCGCATGCACGTACCTTGACGTACTTGAGGTGCCTTTCATTCACAACGCGGAGCCATTTCACGTTCTTGCCCCACGCCTGTATGTATGCGTGAAGAACACGTACAGAGTATGATGCAGTCACTGAGTGTGCCTTAAGGCACAGAACCTTTTTAAGGTGTGATGCAGCGCAAGTGAACATGCAGTAGTTAACTTGTATGAAACAATTCAGCATGCACAAGGGAATCTATGCCTACTAGCAATCTCGCCAGTTTGGCACATCATCCAGGCCAGCCAAATTAAGCTGTCGCTGTTCAGCTTCATGAAGCAAGCGATAACACAGTGAGCGCTGTGGGCAGAAGTGCAGAGAATGCCCAGCTGTTGCAGCCATATGTAGTTCCATGGACGGATTAGAGAAAGTACGTTGAGGGTCCTCATTGCTTGTTTATTTGTAACATGCAAACCACTCTTTCTCCACTTATTTCTTTCCTCATAAAAGTCAGCAGCAAGGCCAGTTGAGTTGGAGTCAAGGAGGGTCTAAATTTACAGTGTCAAGCTCAATTTGTGCTTTTGCTGGCTTTTGTCCAGTTCATGGTCGGCAGCAAACTCGAAGTCATACCTGGAGTGTTCTGGCTGATGGCAGATCGCGTGTGCCATCAGAAACTAGTGCACCTCTGCAAAGTAAAATCGCATGTGCGTGTGTGTGTGTTTGAGTGAGTGTGTGTGTGTGTGTGTGTGCGTGTGTGTGTGTGTGTTTGCGTGTGTATATGTGTTTGTGTGTGTTTGTGTGTGTGTGTGTGTGCATGTGTATATGTGTTTTTGTGTGTGTGTGCGTGTGTGTGTATGTGTGTGCGCATGTGTGTGTGTGTGATTGTGTGTGTATGTGTGTGTTTGTGTGTGCGTTTGTGTGTGCGTGTGTGTGTGTGTGTTTGCGTGTGTATATGTGTTTGTGTGTGTTTGTGTGTGTGTGTGTGTGTGCGTGTGTATATGTGTTTTTGTGTGTGTGTGCGTGTGTGTGTATGTGTGTGCGCATGTGTGTGTGTGTGAGTGTGTGTGTGTGTTTGTGTGTGTGTGTGTGTGTGTGAGTGTGTGAGTGCGTGTGTATTTGTGTTTGTTTGTTTGTGTGTGTGTGCGTGTGTGTGTTTGTGTGTGTATGTGTGTGTGTGTGTGCGCGTGTGTATGTGTGTGTGTGCGCGTGTGTGTATGTGTGTGCGCATGTGTGTGTGAGCACGTTTGTGTGTGTATGTGTGTGTGTGTGTGTGTGTGTGTGTGTCCGAGCATGCACGCGCGTCTGTTTGTGCGTGCCTGTGCTCTTTGCACACGTGTGTGTGTGTGTGTGCGTGTGTGTGTGTGTGTGTGCGCGCAAGTGCATGCCCTTGCCTGTCCACGGTCAACCTCCAGACCAGTTTGTCAAAAAGGTCTCTTGCCCCACGGCTCAGCACGCGCAGCTTGGCCCTGTCTTGCTGATCCTTCAGCTTCTCTGCTATACACAACAGCACATCATTGTCCAGGGCCAGCAAGCTTGGCGGGATTACCATTCTCTGCCAGACCTATAGGAGGGTTTGTGTGTGTTACCCTTCTTCAGTCATCAATGGGATGAATGGGTTAAATTTTTTCTGACGGACAGTGCTGGGGTTTTGTAATGGCAAGTTTCAAAGGAAGAATAAAAGGAAAGACGTGAAACATACGATAGTGCATAGCTAAACAATAAGGCACACATACGGACAAGGGCAAGACACCCACAAGGCCGCCAAAACACTAAAGTGGTCTGGTCAGACTAGCAAAGGGTGTATATTATACATGATTTATGATATGCCATCCAGACCTTTCCATTCTAGGTTTGCACTGAGTGATCGTGTTGGTGGAGTAGCACGGAAGGTTCATCAGTGCTGCAGGGCTGGCTGCTGAATGTTCATGGCCGGGATGGGTCGTCTGTTAGGTCCTTGGCTTAGCTCTGCAGTTTCTCTTCCTTATTCACTAACCTTATTGAAGTCCTAACCTGAGTGGGGGGTGGGGTTTTCCAGACGCTCTCTCAAACACATTCCAAACTTTCAGTTTTTTTCTGAGGTTTTTGGAGCTCTTATGAGTGTGTGCATGTATATGCGTGTGCATGTATGTAACGCTCCGGACAGGAAGTACTTCTCGTGGAACTGCGACAAGGAGGCCGTAGACGCCGCACATGTCCCACTGGTCCCCACGGACGATGGGCTTGCAAGATGGTCACGTACCCCATTGAACAACGCGCTGTTGAAGCTACCCATCGTAAATACCGTTTTCCTCTTTTGATTTTGCAAGGCCTATTTATTGTAAAGTGCTCGTAAATTACTCGGATAGCGATGGGGACGGCATGTTTGACTGCAGCTGCCAGGCATGATTGACTGCAGCTGCCAGGCGTGTTTGACTGCGGCACACACGAAGTGCCTGCGTGCTGAGGAACCATACAGTCAAACCTGTGCACTAAAACCAGTGAATGTAAGAGTTGGGGAGCGCTTCAAGCCAGGCCACACGCTGCAGGATGTCAAGCCCGTCCATGTGTTTAACACATCAGCAAAGCTTTAAAAGGTTCTGGCCATCTTATGCAACTTCATTGATTAATCTTAATTATAACCACAAACCATTCACACACCACAAACCATGAAACGTACCGTTACAATAAATTGTTTTGCATAGGCTTGCGGTGGAATTAGCGTTTTTTCTTTTGATATAATTAATAATTAATATAATTAATTAGGGCCAGCTGCTTTTCACAGATCTGGGATGGAAGCACAAAGTGGCATGTGAATAGGCATGGAGCAAGGGCTGAAATGTTGATGGACAAGATGATATCTGTCCGCATCGTTCAGGTGAGTGCTTGCCTACATGTCTGAGCTGTTCAGAGACAGCACGGAAAGCACCGTTGCCTGCCATGCTCTGGCACAGTAGCACTCTCGCGAACGCATTTGAGACCACATTACATGCTCTCTACATTACTCTGCGCTAGACTACACTGATGCACACTAGCCGGCCTGTGCTGAACACTTACACAGATTGACTATTACCTGGCCCCCCCGGTGCTGGGTGTGGACATTGGAGTCTCCCCTCTGGAGGGCACGGTCATCAGCCAGGTGTCTGCTCCCTCCCCTCTTGCCCCATTGTTACTGAATTTCGTATGCTGCATCTGCATTCAAGAGTTGTGAGCGCACGTGATTTTGATGTGCTGCTTCTGTCCAAGGTACGTAACATTCTTACCTGTGCAAGGAAGCATGCAATCAAAGCTGATGCTCTGCGTCAACAAATTTACTGAATAAGCCAGGACAAGTCAACTGCCGTGCCCTTTAGTTGGTTCACACCCTGGTATGCCTCAAAATGCACTCTCGTTCTTCCCTCCTGTACTTTAAAGCACTTAGGCCGTTATATTTTCTTGAGCACAGGTCATTCCAAACTCTTCAGCACAGGCAAACAAAGTTTTCAGCCTAGCAGACCTCCCATCTATTCTTCAAGCAAAGACTAATGGTATCCTAATTTACTCTTATCTTTATCCATCCACGGCAGCCCCTGTGTGGTGAGAACCTTGATATTAATCTGTGTGACACATCATCACAGCGCTTCCAGACCCTCCTGCTTAGCATGGATTTAGCAAACGCTTGCGTTCCTCATTAGGGTTAAGCTAAACTCTAACTCTAACTCGACCTTAACCCTAAACTATAAACCCCGAAAGCCAGTAATACAAGGAGGCACTCGTTTCGCTGTGCTCCTGGAAAACAAAGCATAAGCGTGTCTCTAATCCCCAATTTTGGGTTACAAAGTCTTCTCACAGATGCCCAAAAAGCAAATCTGGGAGATGCAACAATTTCTCAGGACACTACACCCCCCATCTTCCAGAAGCGTTCATTCCACAGCATTCTGTCTCCCATTCAGGTGCCTCATGGTTTCAGTTGGCCAAAACCAAACGGTGTAGCATATACATTATTACAGGCAGAGCAATTATTCAATCATATATGGTGTTTACATACGGTGTTTACATACAATGTTTGCATACGGTGTTTACATACGGACTGGCCAACCCTCACTTATGATTCTCATCTTTCAGGAAGCATTCATTCCATAACACATCCAGTACAGAATCTTAAAAACGCGTGACACATGATTGAGTTTCCTACAACTTCTGCTTCCCACTTAGGTGCCTGTGGTGCGCATCTTTGGGGCAACTGCTGCAGGCCAGAAAGCGTGCCTGCACCTGCACAAGGTGTCGAGGATACGTAAACATGTTTTACCAAATTTACAGTACCGTTGAAGATACGTGAACATGTTTTACCAAGTTTACAGTACCGTTGAAGATACGTGAACATGTTTTACCAAGTTTATAGTACCGTTGAAGATACGTGAACATGTTTTACCAAGTTTACAGTACCGTCGAGGAACGTGAACATGTTATATCAAGTTTACAGTATCGTCTAGATTTTTGCCAGCAAGTCCGTTTGTATAAGTTAGCACAAGAAGTACACGATTTAATGCAACACATTGTTTAGCGACTGCTCCTCTCCTAGTGCCAACTGGGTGTCTGTGTTGACATCAAGTGAGTGTGTTTGTTGGTAATGCATACAGGTTCTCTGTACCCAGTGACTTGCATTCACTGTACTTTGCTTCACAGCTGTGCTGAACAATCCTCATGCCAGTCAAGGCTGTAATGTGTTATCCTGAGCTCAGTTCTGTGTTTGATCCTGCAAGTGCATGAACACGCTGCTACATACACTTCTTTATAAAAAGCACATCACGTGCGCGTGCAAGCATGTGAAGTACAATGCGTAAAAGTACATTAGGCACTGCGTGTAAATACATCTCGCTCCAACTCTCCTTGTAGGCCTTCCCTTACTTCTACGTGCCCTATGACGAGGACCTGCCCTCAAACCCAAACGAAGGTGAGAAGGAAACTGCTGCATGGCAGCTCTTGACTTGGGAAGTAGTGGAATTAGAAGTGGCAGGCAAATATTGGCGATCGCCGACAAGGGCGAAAGGGAACATGGGCGATTCAGGAGTCTGTAACGCATCCTACATGAAGCACACCGGAAAGGAGAAAACCTGTAGAGGAAAATAGAAAGTAAAAAGTAGAAAATGCTACACTGGTGGTGCCAACACGTTCAGCATGAGTAATGGTTACAATGGGGGGTGACCTTTAGCCAGGTTGTTTGGCTGATCGGCTGCTGACTGGTCTCGGCCAGCCACAAATAAATCCATAAGCTCAAAAAGAAAGTGAAAAAGTCCAGTGTTCTGCACGAGTAAGGGTAGGAGGTGCGCTGAAGGAAAGGAGGTGCACTAAGGCGCCAGTGCCTAGAAGCCTCTCACCGCCAGACCATACAATATGCATGCAGTAAAGCTGAAGAGTTTGTTCGCTGCGTGTTGCACGCTGCCAAGGAGTTTGTTCATTGCACGCTGCCAGAAAAGGAGCTGCCTCACACTGCATTATGAAGGCTGTCCCATTTGCTACTGTCAGGTGCCTGTATTTCAAACTGTTCGGACCGACTGTAATGTTGACTTCAGAGTCGCTTTTGGCTGAATGAAAGCGCTGTTTTTACGAACTCTGATTTTTGGCAGCTAAGGGGACGCTGCTGCGCAAGCTGGCAGGGCTGTTGCTGCGCAAGCTGGCAATGGAGTCATGCACGCCTGTGTACATGCCTGTACATTTCATATGCCTTGCGCAATTTTCGACCGCAGCTACAGGGCCACTGCGCAAGCAGGCAGGTGGCCATCAAGTCAAGCACGGCCATGATTTCATGCTTATACTCGTTTGAGTAGGGTTGGCCAGAACTATATATATACGGTGTAAATACGGTATTTTTGGCAGGGAAATCACCAAATATACGGTCATATACGGTGTATATATACTATATACGGTTCTGGCCAACCCTACGTTTGAGCGATTGTATTTGCTTGGTTGCAGCTATGGGGCTTCTGCGCAAGCTGGCCGGGGGCTTGGAAGTTGCGATGAAAATGAGCATGGGGGCTGGGAAGGGGGCAGGGCAAGGCCCTGCTGCTAATGGCGCGTACGTTTGGAAAAAGCAGGTAGGCCTGTGTGTGCTCCACCTGCACATGTGCCCACACTTGTAAAGCACAAAAAAGCAGGTGTGCATGTATTGGTATGTGTCTGCAGAGGCGGTGCGTGCATGTTGCTTTTATCTGTATACATTCGTCGAAAAACACGCGATACCACAGGTGGTTACGGAACATGCAGGAATATTGCAGGCGAGTCGTTAGGAGCCCACCAAGAAAACCTTTCTGCCTTTCTTGCTACTCATACATACAAGGCGCAAATTGCACAGCTTGAAACGTCACCGAAGCACAGTTGGCACACGGCTCGCGCGTGCTATTCACAGCACATTCATGCTTAACTAAACGATATCATGCTTAAAAAAGTTTTACAGTTGGTACGCAGCTCGCGCGTGCTATTCACAGCACGTTTTTATTAAATTTATAAAACATCCTGATACACAGCTTGTGCGTGCTAGTCTCAGCACGTCCATGTCCAATTACCGTAAACCGTAAATAAACAGTAACTCAGTCAGTCTGGCTCAGTAAAACATTCGCAGGTAGTACGCAACGTGCAGCTCGTCCGTGCTTTCACAACTATTAAAAGTTTTCTGCATTCACAGGTGGTACACAACGTGCAGCTCGTGCGTGCACGCCCGCTGTATGGATTCCAGGCTGAGGAGCAAGTGTTCATCAAGCTGATCTTGTAAGTGTGAAAAGAGGCCTGCATTATGCCAGATGCTTGCAGTTATGCCTGAAAGCTTCTGTTATACATGAAGATGGTGAGCTGCAAAGGAGTGTGCGTTCTGCAGTGTGTGGCTCACAGCGACATTTTTATAATTCCTCACAAAAACTACACTGGAATTAGTGACATTGCCGTCCTCTTCCTAAGCCATGTAGAAGGCCCCTGGCATCCTTATTAGAAAAAACGCCCAGGCAGTGAAGAGTCACTCCCCACATTGTTCAAGGAAAATGCTTTGTAGAATCTGTGGCCATGTTATACCTCCCAGGTACAACCCCACAGTCAGGCTTGACTCTTATTTCCTCCTGTTGTTTTGTTTGTCTAGACACAACCCCCTTTAGTTAGAACTAAACTGTTATTTGCTCCTCTGTCATGTTGCTTGTCTAGGCACAACCCCATCTTCTTAAATAGGCCAAGCATTCAACTGCTCTCTGTCGTGTTGCTTGTCTAGGCACAACCTCCTTTAGTTAGAACTAAACTCTTAACTGCTCCTCTGTCGTGCTGCTTGTCTAGGCACAACCCCATCTTCTTAATTAGGCCAAGCATTCAACTGCTCCTCTGTTGTGTTGCTTGTCTAGGCACAACCTCCTTTAGTTAGAACCAAACTCCTAACTGCTCCTCTGTCGTGTTGCTTGTCTAGGCACAACCCCATCTTCTTAGACAGGCCAAGCATTCAACTGCTCCTCTGCTGCCTTGCCCTTTAGGTACAACCCCCTTTAGTTAGAACCAAACTCTAGGCCAATAGGCCAAGCATTCAACTGCTCCTCTGCTGCCTTGCCCTTTAGGTACAACCCCAGTGATGTGGGTCGAGCAGCTCAGCTGCTTCTCTCTGGTGCGGTGTTGGGGAGGCGTTTCCAGCCTTACGAAGCACACATCCCCTACCTGCTGCAAATTAAGGCAAGTAAGAAGAAGAAAAATTACGCAGGCAGTGAAAAAGCACTCCCCACATGAATTAAGGAAAGACAAGATTGTGGTGATGGTTGAGCGCTTATAACCGAATTTTCAAATCCCAAATGACTGTCTCAACCGTATAAAACGTAATTTCTCCAACTGCTGCAAATCAGGGCACGTGTGGTGGTGGTCACTGGATTGCACACATCGTACGTATGACCATGCTTATTTGCTAAGATGCGCTCCCCCCATTGATCAAGCATTTATTGGTAGAATTGAGGCAACCTGCATATTTAACCTAGCTCAGCACGAGGCTGTATTAAACAAATTGCAAAGGGGGGTTCTGTTCCACCTGGGGACCTACCAAGCTTCTCCCTCCTTTCTGCATAAGTTGAACACAGCATAATTTATATGCAGCATAACAAGCCACAAACTCAGATCCACGACCTCCTACCCTTTTGTTCTGGCTGCACACAGATGGACTACAACCTGTTTGGCATGAACCACATCCGTCTCAGCACAGCCCTTTTCCGCTCGCCCCTCCCCCAAACAGCACTACCCACTCGAGTTGGCTGGGACTTGCCCGATAGCACTCCTGAATGTGACCAGCACAGCAACAAGCAGGCCCTGGACACACCTGTTGTCCAGCAGCATCCATCATTTCAGACTTCATTACATCGGCACCAGCAGACTCTGTTCCCGCCGCAACAGGTTCTGCAGCGGCAAATTCTGCAGCAGCAACAATCCCTGCAAACCCCACTGCCTCAGCAGCAGCAGCAGCAGCAGCAGCAGCAGCAGCAGCAACAATCCTTGCAATCTCCACTGCTAGAGCAGCAGCAACAATCGTTGCAAACCCCACTGCCTCAGCAGCAGCAGCAGCAATCCCTGCACACCCCATTCCCTCAGCAGAAGCAGGCGTGGGGATCGCCCCCTGATACTGTCATGCCCACTCCTGCTGAGGCAGCTGGTGGTCGCGCGGATGGTGGGAGTGGCAGTGCTGTAATGCATGAGAGCTACAAGGCTGGCAGCAGGAATGAAAGCGGCAGTGTTGGTGGGAGTCAAAAGGTCGGGGGAGGGAGTGGTGGGAGCCAAAAGTCACAGCCTCCAGCGGTTTGGACGGAGCACTCAGTTCCAACTCACATGCGTTGGGATTCCAAGGGCGCAGCTGAGCACAGGTATTTGTGAGATTTCTTGCGCCTGTGCTGTGTGTGTTGTTGTGTATATGTGTGTATGTGCACGTGTGCGTGTGTGTGTGTGCGTGTATGTGTGTGTGTATGTGTGTGTGCGTGTGTGTTTGTGTGTGACTATGTGTATTTGTGTGTATGTGTGTGATCAAACTTCAGTTCCAATCAATGACATTATACTTTAAAGCTGTGAGCTGTAAACTAGAGGTCTAGGATGGAATTCAAAAGTGCAGCATGTGGGAGAATAACATGTGCTTGGCGAGTGTACAACACTATAGTGCTCATCCTGCTCTGTGCTTGGTTTACGCAGAAGCTTGTCACTCTAATTGCACATTGTCCTTATTGTGTGCCTTCGTGCGCATACATGCATTTAGGAAGAAACACGGTTGATTGCACGATAGGGAGGGCTGTGCTTCTATCCTTCAGTGGTTACAAGGAAAAGCCGCTTACCTGCAACCTAAGTGTCTTCTTGTTTTGTTAATGTGGCCACTTGTTTTGTTAATGTGGCCACTTGTTTTGTTAATGTGGCCACTTGTTGTTAATGTGACCACTTGTTGTTAATGTGACCACTTGTTGTTAATGTGGCCACTTGTTGTTAATGCGTCCACTTGTTGTCAATGTCGCCACTTCCCTGAGCGATAAAACCTTGATTCAGATTTCTGCAAAACACGTGCAACAAGACAAATGTCTAGGGTTGGCCAGAACTGTATATATGCACCGTATATGACCGTATATTTAGTGATTTCCCTGCCAAAAATACCGTATATACACCGTATATATATGGTTCTGGCCAACCCTACATGGGTCTTACTTTTCACCAATGGCATCACCAAAGCAAAAGCATCCCTCAATGATAGAAGAGCTCGTGCTCAGCCTTCCTGCACTGCTTATCGCGCTGAAACCTTGCAGAGAAACCACCTATTTCCAGGGTTGGCCAGAACTGTATATATGCACCGTATATTTGGTGAATTCCCTGCCAAAAAGATTGTATATACACCGTATGTATAAGGTTCTGGCCAACCCCACCTGTTTTGTTACCATAATCTTGTACAGGCACGTCCCTGAATGGCAGAGCCTGCGCTGAGCGCTTCTGCACTGCAGCTTATTAACAAATTCTGCACGCATCTACATAGATAATGATCTCCTGTCTATCCAACGATTGCTTGCGCAGAAATTCACACGCATCTGCACAGATAATGATATCCTGTTTGTCCAACGATTGCTTGCGCAGAAATTCGCACACATCTACATAGATAATGATATCCTGTTTGTCCAACGATTGCTTGCACAGAAATTCGCACGCATCTACATAGACAATGATATCCTGTTTGTCCAACGACTGCTTGCGCAGAAATTCACACGCATCTGCACAGATAATGATATCCTGTTTGTCCAACGATTGCTTGCGCAGAAATTTACATGCATTTACATAGATAATGATCTCCTGTTTGTCCAACGATTGCTTGCGCAGAAATTCACACGCATCTGCACAGATAATGATATCCTGTTTGTCCAACGATTGCTTGCGCAGAAATTCGCACGCATCTACATAGATAATGATATCCTGTTTGTCCAACGATTGCTTGCGCAGAAATTCACACGCATCTGCACAGATAATGATCTCCTGTTTGTCCAACGACTGCTTGCGCAGGCGGATTCCAGAACGGCAAAGCCTGTGTTGCTTGGAGATGGATGCGTGTGTGGAAAATATCCTAAACAGGCACCAGGTGTGTCTAAACGTTGTTGCAGACATGTCGTGTGCTGAAAGCTTGGTTTGATATTTGTGTGGAGATATTCTGAACAGGCACCAGGTGTGTTTGTGTGCAGCAAAAGTCGTGGCAGACACGTAGTGTGCTGGAAAGTTTAGCTGGACACATATGTGGGAAATACCCTGAACAGTGACCAGCTAAGTGTGCAGCAAAAGCTGTGGCAATCTTGACACGTGTTTCTTTCAAAGCAGTGTGTGAAAGGCGTCCCTACTCAATACATGGTCGTATGTTCAGTGCACATGTGTGTGCATGCGTGTATGTGAATGTGTGCGTGTGCGTGTGAGTGTGTGTGTGTGTATTTGTGTTTGTGTGATACGTCAATGTAAAACAGGCTGGTTCGTATTGAAATGTGTGATGTTTTGGAATGTTACTAGGGCACCAGATGTGATAGCACACAAACTGCACAAATTTGAGATACCAGACATCAGGCAAGGGCAACCTGTTTTATTTGATGACATGAGTGCTCAGCTGCCTGGTCAGCAGCAACGATTTCCAGTGTATCGATCAAGGCTGGGGGTGTCATCAAAGCAAGGTCTTTCCTCCCTTCCATTTTCCAGTGTATTGATCAAGGCGGGGGGTGTCATCAAAGCAAAATCTTTCCTCCCTTCCATTAGCGAGCGCACAAGGGCGCCGTCTGAGACACCTTATGAGACGCAGACACAAACGCAACGCACATACTGTAGCACTCACACGCACACACACACATACACACACGCACACACACACATACACACGCACACACACAGACACACACACACACACGTTGATGTGCATGTGGACCATGCATCTCTTTGCCTCACAGGCGGCTCTTATGCTTTCAGACAAAGTGTTGCCTGATTAAAACCCTATCAGAGCATTATATGTCATGTGCACTTGCTATAACGCATGCACATGCACACATCAACATGTACTATGCATCTTTTTGCCTCGTAGGCGGCTCTTATGCCTTTAGACAAGGCCGGCCCTGACGTGCACTTGCTGCAGTCCTTGATGCCGATGTGGGAAGAGGAGAAGGAGAGGTGTGTGTTTGAGTGGTTTGCTGTCTTGTTGTGGTAGCTCACACCCTTCCTTAAGGCCGGCCCTGACGTGCACCTGCTGCAGTCCTTGATGCCGATGTGGGAAGAGGAGAAGGAGAGGTGTGTGTTTGAGTGGTTTGTTGTCTTGTTGTGGTAGCTCACACCCTTTCTTAAGGCCGGCCTTGACGTGCACCTGCTGCAGTCCTTGATGCCGATGTGGGAGGAGGAGAAGGAGAGGTGCGTGTTTAAGTCGTTTGTTGTCTTGTTGTGGTTGCTCACACCCTTCCTTAAGGCCGGCCTTGACGTGCACCTGCTGCAGTCCTTGATGTCGATGTGGGAAGAGGAGAAGGAGAGGTGTGTGTTTGAGTGGTTTGTTGTCTTGTTGTGGTTGCTCACACCCTTCCTTAAGGCCGGCCCTGACGTGCACCTGCTGCAGTCCTTGATGACGATGTGGGAAGAAGAGAAGGAGAGGTGCGTGTTTAAGTCGTTTGTTGTCTTGTTATGGTCGCTGTCGCCCTTTTTCAAGGCTGGCCCTGACGCACTTTTAAATAGCCAGATGAGTGCACGTTTAACCATTCAAGTATTCAGGTGAGTGCACGTAACCATTCATTCAAGTAACCAGGTGAGTACACGTAACCATTTAAGTGACCAGGTGAGATGCACGTAACCATTTAAGTAACCCAGGTGAGTGTACCTGCTCAAGCATGGATTCTACCTTCTTGCATCGTGATCAGCTTCAGCAAAGGATGGTGTTTTATCGATGCAAAAATCAGTGGGTTTGGTCATTGTTCTGGTTTGACGTGATGAATGCTTCGCACATGTAAGGTGGAACGATTCTAATGGACTCGGTCTTTGTCCTGGATGGATGAAATAAATTTTATGGAGGATCTAATAAATTCGGTCTTTGTTCTGGTTGACGTGATGAATGCTTCGCACATGTAAGGTCTAATGGATCTAATGGACTGGGTCTTGTTCTGAATAGATGGAATAGAACTAATGAATTCGGTCTTTGTTCTGTCGACGTGATGAATGCTTCACACATGTAAGGTCTGTTGGAAGTAGCAGCGCACATTGCATGCAAAAACTTTCAGCAAGACCATCTGTGATTGTACAGTTATGTATGTGTGCAATGCATGCGCAGACTCTTCAGCAGATCATCTGTGATTGTACACTCAAGCATAAAAGTAACAACTCCGTCCTGCTGTCAGTTATACATGTTATTATCAATCCTTACTTTTATTCTCTTTATTCCAGTTCTTATCATTCTTTCTTATTTTTAATCCTTCGTCAAAATGAGCAGATGCGTGGGGGTACACAGCGAGGCATTCTTTTGCCGTCCTTTCATCTTTGGAGTCAGCAAAATGTTTGTTTTGTCACATATGCACGAGCCATGCCATGTGTCTCTGTAAATTGTAGGTGCAAAGGGTCTTCCCCTCTGACAATGTCATGGATTCACGGGCCCTGTGTGTGTGCGTATGTTTGTTAGTGTGTGTGCGTGTGTGTGTTGTGCGTGTGCGTTGACTCCCTTTGTACATTTCAGTATGATAATTTCCTTTAAATATTACAGTTGTGGAGGATCACCATCTTGCACAGCCTCCCTCTTATGGTCTCTTCCTCTCTTTTATAGCCTTACAACATGCATAATCGCATGAATCCCTTTGTAAATTTCGGGTGTGGAGGGCCGTGATCTGTACGGCCTCCCTCCTATGGTCTCTTCCCTCTCTTTTATAGCCTAATAAATATGCATACCGGTAAACACATGAATCCCTTTGTAGATTGCAATGTGTTAACTCCCTTCGTAAATTTCAGGAGTGGAGGGTCATATTCTGCAAGGCCTCCCCCCAATAGTCTCTTCCCTCTCTTTGATAGTCTAATAAATAGGCATACCGGTAAACACACGAACCCCTGTGTTGATTGCAATGTATTAACTCCCTTAGTAAATTTCAGGAGTGGAGGGTCGTATTCTGCATGGCCTCCCCCCAATGGTCTCTTCTCTCTTTTTTTTAGTCTAGTAGTTAAGGTACACACCGGTAAACGCACAAATTCATACATAAATTCCAGGTGCGGAGGGTCGTATCCTGTCCGCCCCCCATCTCCTCCCAGGAACCCAAGGCCCTTATGTGCGGCAGTAGAGGCAATCCGAGCAGAGCTACAGGTGCGTGTGCGTGTGTTCAAGTGTTATGGGTGTGTGTGCATCAGCGCTTTGACTTTCTTCTTCTCTGTGTGCGTATGTTCTCTGCGTCTGTGTGTGTATGCCGATGCCAGAACTGTTGGCCCCTCCTCTACGGGCCTGTGTTTGCATGTCGTGCATATTAATGCTAGCACTTTTGGCTTGGTGTTCCCAATCTGTTGGCGCTCCTGACACAGACACTCACACACAGAGACTATTTGAATGCATCCATTCCTCTTTTTTTATCTTTTTACCTCCACCAGCCTTTTCCCCCACCCTTATTTACACACACACACACAAACACACACACACACACAGACTATTTGAATGCATCCATCGTTCAGTTCTTATCTTTGTACCTCCACCAGCCTTTTCCCTCATTCCTATCTACACACACACACACACACAGACTATTTGAATGCATCTATTTTTCGGTTCCCATCTTTTTACCTTTTCCAGCCTTTTACATCACCCCTGCCTACACACACACACACACACACACACACACACACACACACACACACACACACACAAACACACACACACTATTTGAATGCATCCATTCTTCAGGTCTTATACTTGTACCTTCTCCAGCCTTTTACCTCACCCCTATCTACACATACAGATACACACACACGCACACAGACTATTTGAATGCATCCATTCTTCGGTTCTTATCTTTGTACCTTCTCCAGCCTTTAACCACACCCCTGTCTCTCCAACCCTCCACTCCCCTCCTTTTCCTGCTTTCCTGCCGTACACAAGTTCCTGGGCTGAACATGTGCTGCTGCACAGTTTTTGACACACACATACACACACGCTTACACACACACTGTGTTACACAGTCCATTGGTGATAGCCAAGCAAAGCCAGGCCAGCAAAGGAGGACCCCTAGAAAGACACAGAAGCAGCAGCAGCAGCAGCTTCAGGCAGACTCGCAGCAGGCAGAGCCGCAGCAGACTCAACCAACCTCCAGCAGCAGCCGCAAGCAGCAGCAAACGCCCCTGTCCCTACGAGACTTGCTGGCACACACACAGGCAGCCAACTGCATGACGGGCGCGTACATTCAGGTACGCAACGCAGCAAATGTGTGCCGTGTGAGTGCTCCTGTCTCTGCTTTAAGGTCGTTGGCAAACACACACAGGCAGCCTGCTGCATGACAGGCGCGTACATTCAGGTACGCAACGCAGAGAATGTGTGCCGTGTGAGTGCTCCTGTCTCTGCTTTAAGGTTGTTGGCACACACACAGGCAACCTGCTGCATGACGGGCGTGTACATTCAGGTACGCAACGCAGCGAATGTGTGCCGTGTGAGTGCTCCTGTCTCTGCTTTAAGGTTGTTGGCACACACACAGGCAGCCTGCTGCATGATGGGGGCAGACATTCAGGTGTGCAGCGCAGCGCACGTGTGCTGTGTGAGTGCTCCTGTCTCTGCTTCAAGCTTGTTGGCACACACACATACACACAGGCAGCCTGCTGTATGACAGGCGCGTACATTTGGGCACGCAGCACAGCGCGCGTGTGCTGTGTGATTGTTTGGGTTTTTACGTGCACTGGCTTGCCTGTGTACCAGATACGAAATGTAAATGTAATTGTAAGAAACAGGCTGAAACGGATCAGTGTGCACGCAAGCAAGAGTATGAAATGGCCTGCAATTGATGGCTGATACGAATCATTGTGCACGCAGGTGAGAGTATAAAGTAGCCTGCAACTGATAAGTCCGCTCAAATATGATTACTACTTGATCAGAGGGGGTTATCTGAGCTTATAATATCAGCAACAGTGTGGTGCTAGATTGGGGTCAGTTTGGTGATTTGACGTGTGAGTTGTTGCCCCTTTAATGCAAAAAGGAGCATGTTTGGACATTTGCTCAGATAACCCCCTCTACTATACGATGGCAGGTTGGCTCTTCACAGATCTCTAGTTTTAAGGCAAGTCCCTTTTGCTCAATGGGATGTGTGGCTCGCTACCCACAGTTTTCCTTCTATAGAAGCGAAAGCACATGCATGCCCCACACATCAATGGCTTAGCAGTCAAGTGTTCTTATCCAATTTGTAGGAAAAAATGCTAAGGAGGCTCCCTGAACGCTTGTTATGCTTGTGGTGGGTTGGCCAGAACCGTGTACTTATACACCGTATATGACCGTATGTTTGGTGATCTTCCTGTCAATAAAATGTGTACAATACATCGTAAATATGGTATTGGCCAACCCAATGCTTGTGTTATCCGTTTGTAGGCATCGAGTTCCAACCCATCCTCACAGCAGCAGCAACAAGGGCAGCAGCAGCAGGCGCCGTCGGTTTATCAGCAGCATCTGCACTCGCAGCAAATACCGTCCTCCCAGCAACCACAGCTTTCCCAGCAGCATCAAGTGCTATCTCCCCAGCAGCAGCAGCAGCAGCAGCAGCAGCGGCGGCAACGTGCGGTGCACACCCTACATCCACAAAACCCCGCACTCCCACAATCCCAACCAGGTTCACACCCACAGCAGCAGCAGCAGCAGCTAGCAGAAGCACCCTCACAGGTCTTGTGCACACCTGAAAGCCAACCAGGACCCCCCTCCCAACGCCAGTACGCACAGCACGACCAGACCCCGCTAACTCAAGCAGCGCCACCACCCTATACACAGGGAGCACCACCACCCCACACACAAAAAGCACCACCACCCTACACACAAGGAGCACCACCACCCCAAGACCAACCCCTGTTCCCATCACAAGGAGGAACCACGCCACCATCAACACTCCAATCGCGCGACCAAAGCACCCCTCCCACGCAGCTGCCCTGCTCTGCTATACCCTACGGTCTCACACAGCTGGCTTGGGCTGCTGCTGAGGGCACCCAACTGCCGTCTCAACCACCAACGACAGCTGGCCCCTCCCAGCACCAACCACCTACAACAGCTGGCCTTTCCCAATCCCAGCAATTGCAGACGGATTCCTCCCAACAGGCTACACCGTACTTCACCCAACCACCCTCCTTCACCCCACACCCACATCCTCATCTCCTGCCACAAACGCCTGTAGCAGCACAGGCCGCCCTGTCCCAACGCACGCCCTTACTTGCAAACACACCGGTCCCTTTTCCCCACCCCCACTCATTCCAAGCCACACCTTTGAACCAAGCCACAGGCCCCTCAGATCCTACAACAGCAGCAGCAGCAGCAACAGCAGCAGCGCAAACAACGCAAGCGGACCCCCAACTAGACAGTCAGCAGCCATACCAGCATTCCGTGCCTCGTACTCCCTATACCCCCTTGGAAGCACCTGCAGGGTCTCATCATCATCCGCAGCAGCAGCAGCAGCTGCGCACAGTACACGACCCCCTTTGTCCCCCACCGCTGCAGCCTGCTGTGCTACAATCCCCACCAGATTACCATACTTACCAGCAGCAGCAGCAGCAGCAGCAGCAGCAGCAGCAGCACATTTTCCACACCCCGTACTTCCCCTTGCCCACCTCCCAGCAGCAAAGTGCTTCTCATCAGCAGCAACCTCTGTACTCGTATTCCCAGCAACCTCTTCTCTCCTACTCCCAGCAGCAACAACAGCAGCAGCAACTCCAGATGCTCATGCCCCCTCCCACGCCTTTGAGCCAGACCCAGGACTTGGTTGACGAGCAGAGGTTGAGCCAGCTGCTGCAGACCAGGTGTGTGTATATGTGTGTGTGTGTGTGTCTGAGTGAGTGAGTGGTGTGTGTGCATGTATGTATGTGTGTGTGCGTGCGTGCGTGCTTGTGTGCACATTTTCTGTCTTTTATTTGGGAGCGGATCATCATTTTCCTCTTTGGCTTTCTTAAGAATGTAAGGGTAGTTGTGACTTATTCTCCATCAGTGAGGCTCTTCCAGGTGTGAGCACCAGTGAGGCTTTATAAACCCATGTGTGTGTGTTTGTGTGTGTGTGTGTGTGTTGTGTGAGTGTGTAAAACATTTGTTGGTCCTAGTCTGCACGGACTTTTGTTTGAGCTGGGCTATGGGTTACATGTGCTTGCTTTTCTCAGTGTGATACAGTGTGCTCTAACGTAGCTGTGAAAATTTGTGTGAAAATTTGTGCGACACAGTCCCTTGCTTTTCTCAGTGTGACACAGTGCTGGAACGTAGCTGAGGTGCCCCCTGCATTCCACATTTCCCCTTTGTTTGATCAAATGCTTGCAGTGCCCCCAAACATTCAGCAGCCGCAGTGCAAGTTTTCCTCTGGGCAATCTTTTAAAATGAACGTACAATCTTAACTCATAACAAAGGAGAGCGCACACACAAGCACACACATACACACAAACACGTGCGCAGCTCAAATTATGAAATTGCAGGTCATCTTGGGAAAACTCGCGGTGCATTCATCCTTGCTAGCAAGCACAATTTGCTGCGCACATGCTGAGTCTCACGCGATATTGTGAAAAATCTTGTGATCTCTCTGGGTGGTTGTTCGTCAACTTACTCGCATACTCCTCTGCTCATAAGCATGCCTTGCAAACAACTGCAATTATACACCCTCAAATGCATGCACACTGCATCAAATGCATGCACACTGCACGAATATGCACACTGCACGGATACTCTACCCAGAATGATAATACTTTCTTATACTGATCACGCCTGCTCACAAATTAAACCATACTTCCCACCAACAGGTCTCGTGAGCGTAGCAAAGCCCAGCAGCAGCAGATCGAGCGTCAGGCTGCAATAAGAGCTGGAGCAGCAGGAGCGGCAGGGGCTGTAGCACCTGGCACAGCAGCGTCAGGTGCAGCAGTGGGAGGGGTAGTAGCAGGAGGAGCAGCAGCGGCAGAAGCATCAGCAGCATTGGAAACAACGGAGCTCCCTGGATTAGAACAAGGGGAGGAGAGCATGGGCTGGGGGGACAGCTTAGGGGGTGGGTGGGAGGGCAGCGTTGGGATTGGGGGAGGGAAAAGCGAGCCTGGTGAAGATGGTGCAGGTGCGTGAGCATGCACGCTACTTACGCGTGATCCCAAACTCTTCTCAAATGTTCACGCTTACGTGCGCACGTGCACCCATATTAACACACACACACACACTCACACACACACACAAACACACACCACACACACACACACGCACACACATACACACACACACACACACACAACACACACAAACACACACAAACAAACAAGCAAACAAACAAACAAACAAACAAACAAACAGACAAGCAAACGAGCAAACAAACAAACAAACAAACAAACAAACAAACAAACAAACAAACAAACAAGCAAACAAACAAACAAACAAACAAACAAACAAACAAACAAACAAACAAACAAACAAACAAACAAACAAACAAACCACTGACTCACGTGTTCGCCAGGTATAAACGAGTGGGGTTTAGAGAACAGCTCCGATTGGGGGTCTGAGGGTGAGGAAGAGGCTGGCGTGCGCGTGGGTATGCAAGGGGATGTGAACACTGATCTGGTTGGTAATATGCGCAGCAGATCATATGGTGGCAGGGCTGATGTGAATGGTGATGCTGCACATGCATGGCCTTGTGGTGCAGCACCAAATGCAGCAGAGGAAGCAGCAGAAGGTGCAGCTGCAGCACCACCACTATTAACGACAGAAACAGCAGCAGAAACAGCAGCAGCAGCAGCAGCTGCAGCAGCAGCACCACCACCGACAGCAATGACACCACCACCAGCAGCAGCAGCAGCAGCAGCAGCAGCAGGGGAAGCAGTTGTACCAAGTTTAGGTGGCATTGAAGCAAGGGGGGTGTCAGGGTCAGCTGCAGGTGGTGTTTGTGCTGCTCGGCTGCATGAGCTGCAGCGACGAATGGAAGCAAGGGAAAGAGGAGGAGGGAGCTCTGCTCAGCAGCAGGCCCTAGCAAGCCCAGGTGCCAGCTGCAGTCGACAGGATGTGAGCGTAAGTTTGTGGGGGCGCACCGATAACACAGCTGGCAACACACACCCACACAGTTTGTGGGGGTGCACCGATAACACAGCTGGAAACACACACCCACACACTGCTGGGGGCACCCACTCTGCTGGGCACCCTTTCCATACTGAGTACACCCACACAGCCGGAGGCACACACACTGTGGGGCACGCACGCTCTGCTGGGCCCACCTTCCCCACTGAGCACACTCGCACAGCTGGGGGCGCAGTTGGTACTGCTTTTGGTGGTGGTGTTTTAGGTGGTGGTGGTGGTGGTGGTGGTGGTGGTGTTTTAGGTGGTGGTGGTGGTGGTGGTGGTGGTGGTGGTGGTGCGCATGACGGGTTGGGCGGAGGTGCAAGGAGCGGGGAGAACTGCCAAGGTGACGGAGGAGAGGAAGAAGAAGAGGAGGAGGAGGAGGAGGAGGAGGACCAATTGATGGGCTTGGCCAACGAGGCTGTAGAAGAGGAGGGGCAGCAGGAATTGCAGTGTCAGCAGCAGTACCAGATCCAGCACCTTCACCAGCTCCAACAGCACCAGCTCCAGGGGAACCCGTACCTGCAGCAGCAGCAGCAGCAGCATGTGAGATTGGTGCCACCAAATTTCCCAGCTGAGGCGATGGAGGGTGAAGAAGCAGAGCTGGGGGAATATGGGCAGTCAAACCAGCCTTGGGTTCTTGGTGGGTTTGGAAAAAGGAGTGCCTTTTGGATGGGGCATGCATACGCACATGTATATTGTCCTTATGTGCACGCACATGTTTGCAAATAAACCAGCCTTGGGCCCCTGGTGGGTTTGGAATTAGGAGTATTTTTTGGATGGGGCATGCACATACAAATATTTACTGTCCCTATGTGCACACGCATGTATGTAAGTAAACCAGCCTTGGGTTCTTGGTGGGTTTGGAATTAGAAGTCCCTTTTGGATGGGGCATGCACATACACTGATACTACCCTTATGTGCATGCACATGCATGCAAGTAAAGCAGCCATGGGCTCCTGCTGGATTTTGAGCCTACAGTAGTTTTGGAGTGAGGCATGCACATACACCTTCACATGCACACGCACCTTTACGCACATACATATTTGCTATGATCACAGCTAAAACTTCACGTGCAGAAGTGGATGGGCATACACCTCCCCCCCCGACCACTCTCATCAAAGCTCATGCTGGCACAGGCACACTTGTCCTGATTAAAACTTGTATTTTTTCATTGATCAAAGCTCCAGCCTGACCTGCAGGGTCAGATGCTGGTGCCGCTGCGCCCCCCCTCCCAACCGCTCGCGGTTTGTTACAGGACGATGGACACAGCGCACTGGGTCCCTTAGCAGCTGGTGGTGGTGGTGGTGGTGGTGGGGCTAGTGGTGGGGCTAGTGGCCATGCTTCTTATATTGGAAGCACGGTTGGTCAGCCTGGCAACCCAGAAAGTGCTGGTGGTGGTGGTGGTGGTGGTGGTGGTTTAGGTGGTGGTGGTGGTGCAGCTGGCGCCACTGGCATTGGGGACATTGCAGGTCAAACTGGATGGGGAGGGAATGCGCACGCCACTCACTTTGGGGGCATAGCTGGCCAGATTGGCAGGGCAGAGAATGCGCGAGGGGGCACATCGTGGCCCTTCAGTACTCATGGGCAGCAAGTTGTGAGGCAGCAGCAGCAGCAGCAGCAGCAGCAGCAGCAGCAATACCCTTACCCTCACCCGCAGCAGCAGCAAGAACACCCTCACCTGCAACAGCAGCAATACCAACCGCAGCAGCAGCAGCAGCAGCAGCAGCAGCAGCAGCAGCAGCAGCAACACTCTCACCTGCAACAGCAGCAGCACCAACCGCTGCAGCAGCAACACCCTCACCTGCAACAGCAGCAGCAGCAGCAGCAGTATCAACAACAGCAGCATCACCATGAGGTGCACCACCAAGGCACCATCACCCCCTCTCGACCACACCACCACCACTACCAGCAAATCCAACACGGGCAGCCAGGAACACAGCACCACCCACAGCAAGCAGCGCAGCAGCAAGCCCAGACCCCTGACAGTACCACGCGCCACCATATCCCACCCTTCGCACAGACCCTTGCCAGCCCCCCCCCTTTTTACATCCACTCTCCCCCCTCAGCTTCTCGTACCTCAGCCGGCCTTCCAGCAGCACCCTCGCACAGTTGCTCCTTAGCAGGCCCTCCAGCAGCATCCACGCAAAAGCTTACCCTAGCCAGCCCTCCAGCAGCATCCACACGTAATCATACTCTAGCCAGCCCTCCAGCAGCATCCGCACACTCCCCTCTGTCCGGTGCACGTCTAGGACACAAGCCACCCTTGCCCTTAGTGCGTTCTCCTCGGTCGAGCAATGTGAGGAGGCAGCAGCAAGTACAGCAGCAGCAGCTGCAGCAACAGCAAGCGCAGCAGCAGCAGCAGCAGCAGCAGCAGCAGCAGTATCAACAGCCTCCTGACCTAGCGCCGCATCAGTATCCGCAGGGTCAATGTGAAGAATACGAGCAGCAGCTGCGACACTTGCATCAGCTCAACGAGGAGGTAGTCTTACAATGCTCAAACCCTAGCCAGCAGCAATACCTGCAGCAACAGCAAGACCAGCAACAACACCCGCAACAAGACCAGCAGCAGCAGCAGCAGCAGCAGCAGCAGCAGCAACTGCAAGAGGAGCAAGATCCCTTGGACGTCATTCCTCAGTCAGACGGGCCTGCAGATTGTCCAGATGAGAACAAAGGCGACTTCACAGCTCTATTCCGTCCCCGGAAAAAGGCACGGACGCAGAAGAAGCAAGCTGCAGCAACAGCAGAGGCAGCAGCAGCAGCTCCACTGCCGACAGCATCAACCGAGCAAAAAAGCAAGAAGCCTGCTACCAAGCCTGCAAAGGCGCGCAATACCTCAGCAGCAAAGCCGGTAGCACTCAAAGCAGCAGCAGCAGCAGCAGCAGCAGTACCAGCAGCGCCTACCTTGCTTGCCGCTGCTTCTTCTGAGCCCCCCAAAAGAGCAGTCGACTCCACACGTGCTGTGGCTGCCACACACGCAGCTATCCCTGTCAGCTCGCTTGCACACCCGCCACAAGCCACAGGCAGCGGTTTGCAGGATTACACACACACAGGAGTAGGCCCTGCAAATGCCAGCACTCACACCCGTGTCGGCACATCACGCATTATGCCTGGCCTGTTCAGGCTGCCTGCTCGCTCTACTGCTGCCAAGCCACGAGCAATAACCAAGGCAGCTGCTCTTACACCAGAGAGGCCTTCCTCTGAGCACCCTCACGGCCAGCAGCACCATCAAAGCTCCTACCTTAGGGTTATGGAGCAGCAGGAGCAGCAGCAGCGTAAGGAGCAGCAGCAGCGTAAGGAGCAGCAGCAGCAGGAGCGTAGGGAGCAGCAGCAGCGTAAGGAGCGTAAGGAGCAGCAGCAGCAGCAGCAGCAGCAGCACCATCAAAGCTCCTACCTTAGGGTTATGGAGCAGCAGCAGCGTAACAGACAACAGGACACAGACTTACAGCAGCAGCAGCAGCAGCAGCAGCAGCAGCAAAGCAAGCCACATTCGCTTCACCAAAAGCAGCAGCAGCAGCCGCCGCAGCAGCAGCAAAGCAAGCCACAATCACTGCACCAAAAACAGCAGCAGCAGCAGCGTGAAGGACCACAGTACAAAGTGCCACCGCAGCAAAGCAAGCCACAATCGCTGTACCAAATGCGGCAGCAGCGACAGCAGCAGCAACAAGAAAGGCTGGCCTTGCACAGAGCTTCTAGTGCAGCCCGAAAGCAGCCACAGCAGTCGCCGCAGCAGCATGATATCTTCACCAAGGCTGCCAGTTTGCACAAGCATGCTCCACTCCCTTCCCACAAAAGACACAGCTCTCTACGTGCCCCAAGGGCACAGGTGTGTATGTGTGTGAGTGTGTGTCTATCGGTATTTCTTTCTTTTCACAAGGGGCACATGTCTTCAAATGCTCCATGTGGCAGTATGTGTGCGTGTGTTGGCTTGCACAAGCATGCCCCCCCGTCCTCCGCTTCTGCAAGAGGCACTTCTCTCATTTCGTTTCAGAAGTGCAGGTGTGGAAGATCACACAGATGTGTGATCACACCTTTTTTTACGTAGGATCATTGGTTAACATTATGAAATTGCTTCTCTCTCTCTCTCTGTCTCTCTCTCTCTCTCTCACTCTCTCACTCTCTCTCTCTCTCTCTCTTTCTCTCTCTCTCTCTCTGTCTTTCTCTCTCTCTCTCTCCCTCTCTCTCTCTCTCTCTCTCTCTCTCTCTCTCTCTCTCTCTCTCTTTC